>Ga0070731_10002923_pt1 | contig 15753 bp, 17 predicted proteins | sample Coa_R1_2_FD_66448 | JGI IMG/M metagenome (GOLD analysis project Ga0070731, IMG submission 66448) | Surface soil microbial communities from Centralia Pennsylvania, which are recovering from an underground coalmine fire - Coalmine... | ecosystem: Environmental > Terrestrial > Soil > Unclassified ...
GTGAAGACAAAAAGCTTGCCAGCCGATTGGCTCACTGCGTAGAGATGATTGTCGTTGTCCCAGAACATTTGGCTCACGGCATCGGTCGTCAGCAGGCCGGTATAGTGCGTGATAGGATTCGCTCCGTTGAAATGGAACACTTGTAATCCCTTCGACCCTCCCACGGCCAGAAGGTTTCCCGCAGGCGACATCCACAAGTCATTCACCGTGCCGACCGCGACTACCGGCATGTTTGTATCGGTACTGGTGGTGGTCAGGTTTCCCGAATTGTCCGCCGTATAGACGGCAAGCTGCGTTGGTCCTTCCGTCTGAAGGCCATCCTGGGTCGGAGTGAGAGGAATCGCTATATGATTCGTCGGGTCAGCAGCCGCCAAGTACGGGCAATAGGCAAGCCCTTTCGGAGCACTTGGAATCGGTGGGTTGATATTCAGGTCGGTCAGCGTTCCGCTGCCGCTTCGGCTGAATCCGTAAATCGACTGGAAGCCGTGATAGCAAGAAGCTCCGTAGGCATCGACATTGTTGCCAACGAAACTGAGAGGAGTTTCATAATACGCGCTGGCTGGAGTCGTCCCTGTGTAGCTGAGGACCCCGGTATTTTGGTTCAGATCGAAAGACTGGTAGGTGTTGTTCCCCGTCCCATCGCCGTAAATGTCGAAATCGTACAAAGTCGCCCCGGAGTGATCGAGAAACAAGTTCTCGGGTCCCCCGGTATCGTAGGAGTTATACTGCGCGGCATTGATCGAAGATACCTGCTTCAAGGCTCCGGTCGATGCGATTGCAAACGAATAGATGTAAGTTCCGTTCGACCCGAAAAGCCACTTGCTGTTAACCGCCATCGAGGAAACGCCACTGGTCGGAAATGGCGAACCCGGGATTGCCACAAGAGACCCGTTTGCAGCCGCGCTGTAGCCGTTGATCTGGTACTGATTGCTGCTCGCGCTACTGGAAACGTAAACGTACGCCACCGGCGAATTTGACGATTGCGAACCAGTCTCGGCTTGCGAAGGCGTATCCTGAGCGAGCGCGAGCGTAGCAGCCGAGGCTGCGAGCCAAGCAACGAATTTCACAGATAGTCTCATATTCCCTTTTCACTCCTAAGAATTCTCCCGTTACAGAAAGCGCGATCGAACAACTCTGGCCCGCTTAGATTCCGAATGGGAGTTTGCGAAGTGAGACGGTCCCGGCAAAACGTTCGTTGCTGACTACGGGATAATTCCCTCGGGATTAGGGAAATGGCTAACACCGCGGATGTTGGTTGAGTCAAAAAAGACCACAGGAGGGCTTTTTTTCTCCGGAGTCCGTGCACATGGACCTGTCCAGGCACGTGAATACTTTCCCGCGGGAAAGCATTGATTTTATTGGGAATTTATTGGCTGCCCCCCAGGGATTCGAACCCCGATATGCTGATCCAGAGTCAGCTGTCCTGCCGTTGAACGAGGGGGCAGTGGTTGATTGAACTGATGCAGATCAATAGCTCACACTGATTCTACGGGTGAGGGGAAATGCGGTCAATACAATCGGTTCGCTTGAAAAATGCTCCCATTACTTTACGGATCTCAACCCGCAGCCGATTGTATTCGTCCGCGCTAAAATCATTCAGTCCCCTGCGTCAGGAGGAACCATGACCACCTTTCTTGAAAACGCCTCCATCGCCCTCGACCTTGTTGCAGTTGCCCGCCAGTCGCTCGACGCGGAACGCTGCGCCTTGATCGTAATCGATATCCAGGAAAAACTGCTGCCACCGATTTTTCAAAAAGAGCAACTGCTTCGTAATGCCAGGCTGCTGATTCGCGCGGCGCAAGTGCTGAAGGTTCCTTCCATGCTGACTACACAATATTCGCGGGGCCTTGGCCACACCGTGCCGGAGATTGCATCCCTACTGCCCGAAAACGAAGCCATCGATAAAGACAAATTTTCCTGCTTGGGCAGCGACATGTTTTGTGCGGCGTTGAAGCGCGTTCCGGGTAACCGCAATACTCTTCTGCTCTGCGGCATGGAAAGTCATATCTGCGTGACTCAGACAGCATTGGCGGCACTGCGTGAAGGGTACTTGATCCACATCGCATCGGATGCAGTCAGTTCGCGAACAGAATGGAACTGGAAGATTGGTCTCGAAAGAATGAGAGCCGCAGGCGCAGTGATTTCTTCCACCGAGATGATGATTTATGAGCTGATGCGCTCGTCTTCTTCAGCAGCATTCAAGGAGCTGTTGCCGTATTTGAAGGGTTAAGCCTGCTCGCTCTGGCTCGGCTCCGACTCCTTCTTTTTCACTCGGACAACCGTGATCTTGGCGAAGCCCTCTTCAAACGTGGGCGGCTTCAACTTGGCAGCCATCTTCCGCATCACATCATCGGGCACAACCCGGTCGCGGCGTTGGTGCCGCTCAATGCAGACTTCGAGCGGAACATCGAAAAACACCGCCTGCACCTCATACTGATAATCTTTGGCCAGCTTGATCCAGTGCTGGCGCTCCTGCGGAGTCAGGTTCGTGGCGTCGACATAATTCATCGGACGCTTGGCGATTAAACGTGATTTGAGCATGGACCGGAGATTTGAGAAGACGAGGTCTTGATAACGCTGCTCACGGACGTCGTCGAACAAAAGCGAGCGCATCATGTCACTCGACAGCGGCACAACGTTATGCCGCTTGAACCACGAACTCTTGCCAGACCCAGGCAATCCGATCGCTAATACCACGATTCCCTTCGGCGCGCGAGCGGCCGCGGGAGCCGCCGAAACCTTCGGCGGAGCAACCACCGGGGTAGCTGTAGGTTCGCCTTCACGATCTCCGCCGTCCGAAACTTCCTCTTCGACGCCTTGCGCCGGAGTTAGGGGGATCGATCCCTTCACTGCGGCAGGCGTAAACGCCTGAGCGACGGCTTGCTCGCGTCCTCTCCCGCCACGGCCGCGCCCACCACGGCGCCGGCGCCCTCGAGTTCCTGGTCCCGCATTTCTGGATGTTGATTTTGCGGCCGGAGCCGACTCCTCGAACAGTGTCTCTCCTCGCGGTTCTTCGGAAACCACACCCCGGCGAGGCGAGGGGCTTTCTTGAGCCGCAGGCATAAGCGGCGATTCCATCGAGTCGGGCGTTGCGGATTCCGAGTCGGAGGGCGGCTCGGCATCAAAATATGCTGGCTGCAATGGCGGTGGAGCGGGTTGGTCGGAGGGCTCGGTGGGTTTTTTTTTGCGACGCTGTAAGCGCTCGCGCATCCATTTGCGCATGCAAGGCTTTTAACACAGAAGCGAGGGTGCGATCAATCAGGAAGCCTTGTACGAACCACACGCGACAGCCATTCACGGCGCACCTCGGGCTGATACATCCGAGGGTTAGGAAATAACGATGCCGGGCCACGTCCCCGCCACAATTCACAATCAGAAATACATTTTGCTCACCACATTTCGAAAGAACGGCGCTGCCGTTTCCACGCCGGTCTGGTTCGGAGAGGACGCCGACAAGCTTTATGTGATGACGCGCAGCGATATGGGCAAGATGAAACGCCTGCGCAACAATCAGCAGGTGCGAGTCGCTCCGTGCACCATTCGCGGAAAAGTAACGGGGTCGGAGTTTGCCGCGCACGCGCGCATCCTCGCGCAGGAAGAACACGTGCAAGCGCGGCACTCGATCAACCGAAAATATTGGATGGCGCGGCTGCCCTTGATCTGGCGTCGAACCGATTCTTATGTCGAGATCACTTTTCCCTAACTGGTGATCGCGTTCAATGAGCGGGCCACTGTGGCCACGAACCTAAGAATTTCATAACGCAGGTGAACGATTTACGCCGCTTCCCCGTCCTGCTACCATCATCTGTTCCGTAACAGTCCAGGGAACCTTGGCATTCATAGAACGGAGAAATAATATGGCAATCAAAGTGGGTATTAATGGTTTCGGGAGAATCGGGCGCAACGTTTTGCGCACTTCTCTTAATGATCCAAACCTCGAGTTTGTCGCCGTCAACGATCTGACCGATCCGAAAACACTGGCGCACCTGCTCAAATACGATTCCATCCTCGGCAATCTTCCAAATAAGATCTCGGCCGGCGCAGACAGCATTTCGGTCGATGGAAAGACCATAAAGGTCTTCAAGGAAAAAGATCCCGCGGCCCTGCCGTGGGAATCGGTTGGAGCTCAAGTAGTCGTTGAGTCGACCGGGCGTTTCACCGATGCCAACGACGCGAAAAAGCATTTGCGCGGACCGGTTAAGAAAGTCATCATCTCGGCGCCAGCGAAAAATGAGGACGTCACCCTTGTTTTGGGCGTGAATCACGAGAAATATGATGCCGCCAAGCATCACATCATTTCGAATGCTTCGTGCACCACGAACTGTCTCGCCCCTATCGCCAAAGTCATCAATGATGAGTTCAAAATCGTCAGCGGAACGATGACGACCATTCACTCCTATACCAACGACCAGGTAATCCTGGATTTTCCGCACAAGGACTTGCGGCGGGCGCGGGCTGCGGCAATCAATATGATTCCGACTTCCACCGGAGCCGCAAAAGCTCTGAAGCTGGTGATTCCCGAACTGGCAGGAAAACTGGATGGCTTCGCCATGCGCGTGCCGACGCCGAATGTCTCCGTGGTTGATCTGGTCGTATGGGTAGAAAAGAAGACGACGAAGGAAGAAGTGAATGCCGCGCTCAAGAAAGCTTCGGAAAGCGGCCCGTTGAAGGGTTATCTGGGCTTTGAAGAAGGTGAACTCGTTTCTTCCGACTTCAAGGGCGATTCTCGCTCTTCGATTGTGGACGCTCCAATGACCCTCGTGGTGGGCGGCAACTGCGTAAAGGTGATCTCCTGGTATGACAACGAATGGGGATATTCCTGCCGCGTGCGAGATCTGATCCACTACATTGCCGGCAAAGGCCTGTGAGAACCTGGTGGCCGTTTTGTCGATGGAAGCCGATTCTGAATGCGGAGCGGGTGCGCGGAATCCTTATTTAAATAATCCCTGCTAAAAGGACGACCAGCCAATGTCCAAGCTGTCTATACGAGATCTTCCACTTAACGGCAACCGCATCCTCATGCGGGTTGACTTCAATGTTCCGCTCGACGACGGGCGAGTCATGGATGATACCCGTATCCGCGAAACTCTTCCCTCCATCGAGTACGCGCTAAGGCACGGCGCCCGGCTCATCCTGGCATCCCATCTGGGAAGGCCCAAGGGCAAACCAAATCCGAAAATGAGTTTGAAGCCGGTGGCCGAGCGGCTGCGCATGGTGCTCGATAAGGAATTGGCGCGGGGTGAGAACGTGGGCTTTTGCCCGGAGTGCGTTGGCCCCGAGGCCGAGGAAGTGGCAACCCAACTGGAAAAAGGCCAGACATTGCTTTTAGAAAATTTGCGATTTCACGCGGAGGAAGAAGCCAACGACGAAACCTTTTCTAAACAACTGGCGAACCTCGCGGATTTTTACGTGAATGATGCTTTCGGCAGCGCCCATCGTGCGCATGCCTCCACAGCTGGCATTACCAGGTTCGTTTCCAAATCAGCCGCTGGTCTGCTCATGGAAAAGGAGCTGCAATATTTGGGCAAGGCTTTGGAAAATCCCGAGCCGCCCTTTGTCGCAATTTTGGGAGGTGCAAAAGTTAGCGACAAAATTGGCGTGATCCGAAATCTGATGGGCAAGGTAGATTCTCTGATTATCGGCGGGGGCATGGCCTATACGTTTTTGAAGGCCAAAGGGCAGGAAATTGGTAAATCTCTGCTCGAAGCTGACAAGGTTGATCTAGCACGACAACTGCTGCAAGAGGCGAAGCAACGAAACGTAAAGATCCTTCTGCCGATTGATCACGTGGCGGCCATAAAGCCAGAACCAAACGCCGTCGTACAGCAGATCGCTGAAGGGCAGCCGATTCCTGCCGACCGCATGGCGCTCGATATTGGTCCGAAAACGATTGAACTGTTCTCTGAGGAAATTTCGCGGGCTCGCACCATTGTTTGGAATGGCCCAATGGGAGTGTTTGAAGTCCCAGGATTCTCCCGTGGGACATTCAAAGTTGCTCACGCGGTGGCCGAAAATGTCGGAGCAACCTCGATTGTGGGGGGCGGCGATACTGTTTCGGCAGTGCACGCGGCTGAGTTGGCCGACAAGATGACGCACATTTCCACGGGGGGCGGAGCATCTCTGGAATTTCTCGAAGGCAAGAAGCTTCCCGGGGTCGAAGCCCTGACGGATAAGAAGTGATCGGTCGGGTTACGGGCGTGCAAGATTTCAGAATTCGACTCGTGCTGGACCACGACAAGTCAATCGAATTCGCCGGTCCAGCGGATATCACACAAGAGACGACCGATGCAATTGTCAACGCCGCCAACTCATCACTGTTGGGCGGAGGTGGCGTCGATGGCGCCATCCATCGTGCCGGCGGCTCAGCCATCCTCGCCGAATGCCGGCAGATTGTAAATAAGATTGGCAGCCTCGCCGCAGGGAAAGCCGTGATCACCACTGGCGGGAGGCTTGCGGCAAAGCATGTGATCCACACGGTCGGCCCCATCTATCGCGGCGGAGCCCATGGCGAAGCTGAAAAGCTGGCGAGTTGCCACCGAGAATGCATCCGGTTAGGAGATGAGCGCAGGCTGTCGTCTGTGTCATTTCCCGCAATCTCGACGGGAGCTTACGGTTATCCGGTCGCGGATGCCGCATTCGTCGCGATCTCTTCCACCATCGAAAATCTGGCTTTAGCAAAGCATGTCAGCAAGATTCGCTTCATCCTGTTCGACGGTTCCACTTTGAACGCATACACGCGAGCCGCCGAGGTCCTAGTCCGCTCCAATACCGTTTCCCTACTTCGAATCGAAAAGGCCTCTTCATGAGAAATAAGCTGATCGCCGCCAACTGGAAGATGTACAAAACGCCCGACCAAACTCGCGAATTCTTTCATGAGTTTCTTCCGATGCTCTCCGGTCACGACCGAGACGAGATCGTAGTTTGCCCCCCTGACGTTGATTTGGCGGCTGCCTTGGAATCGGTGAAAGGCTCGAATGTGTCTATTGGCGCCCAGAATGTCCATTGGAAACCGGAAGGCGCTTACACGGGTGAGACGTCGGCGCCGATGCTGCTCGCCCTTGGCGTAACCCATGTGGTCATCGGCCACTCCGAGCGCCGGCAGTATTTTTGTGAAACCGATGACACGGTGAACATGCGCCTGAAAGCCGCGTTGGAAGCCGGGCTGACGCCGATCTGCTGCGTCGGCGAGGTGCTCGAAGAACGCGAAGCTGGTTCTACAGATGACGTCCTGCGAAGGCAATGCGTCCGCGCCTTCCATGCGATTTCATCAAAGAAGGCCACGAAGCTGGTGGTTGCTTATGAGCCCGTCTGGGCGATCGGCACCGGGAAAACAGCGACTCCAGAGATGGCGGCCGAGGCCCATGCCGTGATCCGCCGCGAAGCTACGGAAATCTTTGGGGAGGAATTCGCTTCCAGGCTGCGCATTCTTTACGGCGGCTCGGTGAAACCGGAGAACGCCTCCGCCCTGATGGCGCAGGAGGAGATCGACGGCGCGCTGGTCGGAGGAGCTTCGCTCGATCCGAAATCATTCGCGGCGATCGTTAAATACTAGCTCTGGAAGTACCCTGGAATTGCCGCTCCGGATTCGTCTGGAATATAATTTCGCGATCCCATCAAAGGAGGTTGTCCATGCCCAAAGTATTACGATGCAACGACGTCGTTGGAAACTGCGATTTCGTGGCGCGTGGCGAATCCGAGCAGGATATTCTGCAACAAGCCGCTGCACACGCTCGCACAGCTCACCAGGTAAGTGAGATCACTCCCGAACTGGCAAACAAGGTGAAATCCGCTATTCGGGACGAAGCGGCATAGAAAGCAGACTGCCCTAGTGGGGCGAACTGAAGGTTCGCCCTGTTTTATTTATCGCTGGATCGTCTCTCGCCGCTTACTGCGTTCTTTTGCCTTCCCTAGCCGCGTCTGTAATCTGCTACTCTTTCTTGCTCCACGGATGCACTCAAACAAATCAAGAAGAAAAGAGCACTGATGACAGAGGGTGTTCGTCCTGAACCAAGCCGTATGTACCGATGGCTGGTATTGATCTTCGTCAGCCTGGCCATGTTTGGCAGCTATTACGCCTACGACGCACTGAGTCCGCTGGCCGATGTCCTCAAGCAGCAACTGCGATTCACCGATCTGAATATCGGCTTCCTACAGGCAATCTACAGTTTCCCAAACATTTTTACCGTCTTAATCGGAGGAGTCATCATTGACCGGATTGGACTCCGGAAAGCGTTAATGATTTTTGCCGTGCTCTCATTTATCGGCCCGGCCATTACGGCGGCGACCGGGCATCTTTCGATCATGGCGCTCGGCCGCCTCATTTTCGGCATGGGGGCGGAATCGCTGAATGTTGCCGTCGTCACCGCTCTCGCCCGCTGGTTTCGAGGAAAAGAACTGAGTTTTGCCTTCGGATTGAACCTGACTGCGTCGCGACTGGGCACATTCGCAGCACTCAACTCCCCGACATGGGCCCGCTCGGCATACGCGAACTGGCGGGAACCGTTCCTGATCGCGGTCGGTTTCTCAGCTCTATGCGTGGTGGGAGCCACTGTGTACTGGGTCCTGGAAGAGCGCGCCGAAAAGAATTATCATCTGGGAGACGTTTCGACCGATAAAGTCGTCTTCGCCGATTTGTGGAAGTTCGGCGTAAGTTACTGGCTCATTGTAGCTCTCTGCATCGTTTTCTACTCGGCTATCTTCCCTTTCCAGACCTTCGCCGTAAAGTTCTTCATGGAGGCTCACGGCACGTCCCGCGAATTTGGCGGATTCCTATCGAGCATGCTGACGCTGTTCGCCATGATTGCGACTCCATTGTTCGGATTATGGGTCGATCGGGTCGGCAAACGCGCACTGCTGATGATGTTCGGGTCGCTCCTGCTGATCCCGGTTTACCTGATGATGGCTTATACACAGATAAACCTATACATACCAATGGCCATGATGGGCATAGCATTCTCGCTTATCCCGGCAGTCATGTGGCCTTCGGTCGCCTACATTGTCGACCAGTCGAAGCTGGGAACTGCCTACGGATTGATGACCATGATTCAGAATATCGGGCTATTTGGTCTCAACCTCCTGGTCGGATGGGCCAATAATTACAGCCACGCGGATGCCTCAAATCCACAGGGCTATCGTCTCGGGATGTGGATATTCTCCGCGCTGGGGATTCTAGGAGTGATCTTTTCATTTCTCTTGCGCCAGCGAGAATTGGGGCCGCATGGCCACGGACTCGAAACGATTACTACGGCAAAGAGCGCAACCTAGGTTACCGGAGTTACATTGGGAGAATTCCAATTTCCGAAGATTGCGACTCTTGTTTGGCGGTCGGGTTTGAGTGCTTAGGCGAGTTTCTGCATCCAACGCTCGGAAGGCAAAGGATTTCCGGTACGAGTGCTGACCAAAAACTGAGCTGCCGCAGTATCCGCAGTTCAGTAGAAATAGTCTGATATTCTGGAACCTTCAAATGCCGTTTGCGATCGCCGCTAAGCTGGGCAAACGATACAACATAAGAGACTTACGCCGCATCCCAATACATGCGGCCGGAAAAGGCGACTTGACCGAGCCCCGAGATCAAAAAAAAAGCATCGAACCTAGCGAAGCCCAGTTAATCGAACGAGCCAAGCGCGGGGACGCCGAAGCGTTCGAGTTGCTCTATGAAAAGCACAAAAGGCGCGTATATTCTCTGTGTCTTCGGATGACAGCGAATACCGCTGAAGCAGAAGATCTGGCCCAGGAGGCCTTCTTGCAGCTTTACCGCAAGATAGGAACTTTCCGGGGTGAGTCGGCTTTTTCGACTTGGCTGCACAGGCTTGCCGTCAATGTCGTGCTGATGCATCTCAGGAAGAAAAATCTTCCTCTGGTGTCGTTGGAAGAGAGCACACAAGGCGTCGACGACGAATCCTCGAAGAAAGACTTTGGGGCGGAAGATGTGGCCCTGGCTGGATCGATCGACCGTATGCAGCTGCAGAGGGCCGTGGAAAGTTTGCCCCCGGGCTATCGTACGATATTTGTTCTTCACGATGTAGAAGGTTTCGAGCACAATGAGATCGCCAAGATCGCAGGGTGCTCGGTGGGCAATAGCAAATCGCAGTTACATAAAGCCCGCATGAAGTTGCGGGACCTGCTCAAGATGAATAGAGCCGAAAAGGCCGGAAAATCCAAAGCAGGCTAGATAATTCGCAAGAAGCATGAAGCAAGATTCTTGGTCGGGCAGTGGCGGCAAGAGCGGCAGCGGAAGCAAGCTGCGGCGAACTTGGGGAGAAGTCGGGTATGACTTGCGTAGAACTGCAGGAGAGCCTGGCGGAAGTGGAAGATGCCACAACCGCTGAGCAGAAAGCACATTTGAGAAATTGTCCAGCGTGCGCGGCGCTGGTAAGAGAATTAAATCTGATTATCTCCGCGGCGGCCCGGTTACAGGACACTGACGAGCCGAGCCCGCGAGTTTGGAATTCCATCGAAAGCGTACTGCGGCAAGAGGGGCTGATTCGATCGCAACATAAGCCCCTCATTCCGTCGTTCATTGGACAGTTGGGTCCGGCGCGATGGCTCGTGCCGGTTGCCGCTGCCATGCTACTGTTTGCCGTTGGGATTTTCGTCCGCCAACGACTACAGCCAGACCTGCAGCAACGCGCCTCCCTGTCCATGCCTGCTGCGAACCAGGCAGACCTCAACGATGATGAGCTCTTGCAAGAGGTTTCGCTTAATTCTCCCGCGATGAAGTCTCAGTACGAGGAAAATTTGAAGAGCGTGAACGAATCGATCCGTGACGCTCAGATTCTGGTGGAACAGAGCCCTAACGACGAGGACGCCAGCAGATCCTTGATGGATGCCTACCAACAAAAATCCATGCTGTTTGAAATGGCGATGGATCGTACACTTCCGTAAATGAACAACCGTTTCTTCAGGGAGCCGCGGCCGGCTGCATCGGCGAGCTTGGGGGAGTAGGCAATGAACAGGAATCGCACGACAAAGGCGGTTGCGATCGGAATGATAGTGGCGGGCACTCTGGTCGCTCAGAGCCGCAGGCAATATCACTTTTCGGTGGGATCGAAGGCCGGCGTTTCAGTGACCAATCCCTACGGGTCGATTTATGTCAAGCCCTCCGCCGATAATACCGTCGTTGTAAATGCTGTTTTGCACTCCGACAAAGTGGAAGTGGATAACAGTCAGAATGGCAATCGCGTCGATATTCAGTCCCATTTACTGTCGGGCGCGGATGCTGAAAGCGGACGCGTCGACTACGAAGTACAGATTCCTCCCGACGCCAGTATCACGCTACATAGCAGCAACGGGGCGCTGCGGGCTGAGAAACTCCATGGCGACGTCAGCCTCGAGGGTGCCGGAGCGGTGGTAGATGTCCGCGATGTATCGGACGCCCACGTACACGTGAAAACCATGAATGGGGCGGTAAATCTCTCGAATATCCAAAACGGGCACGTCGAAGTAGATTCGTTAAGCGGAGAAGTCACTTTAACGGGTGTGACCGGACCTTTGGTGCAGGTGGTTTCAACCAGCGGTCGAATTAATTACATCGGCGATTTTGGCAGTAGCGGCGAATATCGCCTTACCAGTCACAGCGGTGATATCGAAGCGACGATTCCAGCTTGGACTTCGGCCGACGTGAGTGCACGCTCCGTGCGCGGCGAAGTGAGTGACGATATCCCTTTGCAACCCAAGGCTCACACCTGGTTCCCGATCGATAAGGGACGTGCCTTTGCAGGTACGGTTGGCCGCGTGGCCGTCTCCTCCACCGTAGTTCTGCGGACGTTCAATGGTAAAATTCACCTCAGAAAACGCTCCGAAAAACAATAAGCAAAGCTAAAAGTAATCCGGACCGGCGAGGGCGGGGTCGCAAGCTCAAAGGCGCTCCTATGGGATTTTCCAGGGCCGGCACCGTTGATGCTTTCACCAGCGAATCGAAAACTGATAGCGGCGGACCACAGGCCGTTATTCTTATCGGATTCATGGGTGCCGGCAAGAGCAGCGTAGGTAAAGCGTTGGCGGCGCTACTCGGCTGGACGTTTGAAGACCTTGACGACCGCGTCGAACGTCGCGAAAAACGAAAGATTCATGAGATTTTCCGCCAGGCCGGGGAAGCAGAATTTCGGTGCGCCGAACGCGCTGCCCTGCAGCATTTGTTGCACGAACTGCCGACCTTGTCAGGCAAAGTCATCGCTTTGGGTGGTGGAGCTTTTGCCCAGATTAGGAATGCCCAAATGATCAAGGCCGCAGGCATCCCAACACTGTTTCTGGATGCAAGCGCTGACGAACTTTGGAAGCGTTGCCAGCGTCAGTACCGTTCAACCGGCCTGGAGCGTCCGCTGCTGAATAGTCTCGTCAGCTTTCGAGAGTTATACGAAGATCGGCGACCGCATTACCTGAAGGCAACGTTCCGTCATCAAACTGGCGGAAAAACGGTGGACAAGATTGCAGCCGAATTGATTGATGTTCTTCAGTTGCAGCCGCGGCGGCCCATGCGAACGCGTGACAAGAGAGGAGACAAACCGTGAGTCTGAGACGAAGTATACGAGTTGCCGTTGGTCTGCTTCTGGCATCGAGCGCTTTCCTGTGGGCCCGCGACAAGAAGGAAAAAGCCACCTCTCCAGCCAGCGGAGTGGTCGACTCTGGTTCGTTCGGAATCTTCGTTAAAGGGCAGCGGGTTGTGACCGAAACATTCAGCGTCCGGCAGGAGAATGGCATCAGCACGGTGAAATCGACCCTGCAGGAAACAGGCGGCTCGCCGCTGAAGCAGCACTCCGAACTGCAAATGACCGGCACAGGCGAACTGGTGCGTTACGACTGGACCGACGGCACCGGGTCGCTGCTCGTGACGCCTAACAACGATTTTCTGCTGGAAAAAATAACCAGCTCGCCCTCGGCTAAATCTGCCGAGCAGCCTTTTTTGATGCCGAGTACATCGGCGATACTCGACAACAATTTTTTTGTGCATCGCGAGGTCTTAGTGTGGCGATATCTAGCCATGAACTGCAAGACCGAAGGTGGCGCTATCAAATGCCAGCAGGGACCTCTTGAATTTGGGGTGCTGGTGCCGCAGGATCGAACTTCGCTGCGGGTGAAAATAGAGCTGGTGGGCCGGGAGAAAGTCACCGTCCACGGCGCCGAGCGCGAACTGATGCGCCTGAACCTGATGGGTGAAGAGTTCTCGTGGGCTCTTTGGGTGGACGATAAAGACCAGTTTAAGCTAATCCGTGTGCTGATCCCTGACGCCAACACCGAAGTAGTCCGGGACTAGCGCCGCCGCAGTAAAATGCGAGACACTTGGAATCGGGGACCAGGTAGCAAGAATGCCAATCACCGACGGCCGTACCGCGCGGGTTCTGATCACGGTGCTGTTGTTTGGGCTGGCGCTGGGATTTCTCTACGCTGCCCGCGAAACCCTTATCGCCTTTCTTTTTGCCATTTTCTTCGCGTACCTCGTTAGTCCGCTGGTTTCATACTTAGAGAGACTGCTTCATGGACGAGGCCGCGCAATTGCCATCATCTATCTCCTGCTTCTCGGACTGGTCATTCTGTTGTTCGTCTCCACCGGCCCACGAATCGCCCGCGAAGGTGCGCGCCTTGTGCAGTCGCTCCCCGCCCTGGCTCAGTTGAGTTCCGGCCAGATTGCCGAGCGTATTGGAAGAGAACATGGATGGAATTCGCGCATCGTCGATATGGTCCGCAATTATCTGGCAAGTCACAGCAACGAAATCGGCAATCTTGGAAAAGCGGTGGGCCTCTGGGTAGCGGACGTTGCCAAGGAAGCATGGCTGCTGATCGTCGTCCCGGTGCTATCGATTTTCTTCCTGAAAGATGGGAGATCCTTCAGCGGCGTTCTACTCGGACTGGTGCCATCGCGCCCAAAACGCGAACTCCTGCAAGGCGTCCTCAGCGATCTGAACCAGATGCTGGCTCACTTCATTCGGGCACAGCTGATTCTGGCCGCGTTAACCTTTTGCGCGTATTCGTCGGTGCTTGCCATTATGCGCATGCCCTATGCGCTCGTTTTGGGCAGCCTGGGTGGCTTGTTGGAATTTGTCCCCGTCGTGGGACCGCTGGCGGCCGCAGTTGTCATCGTTACCGTGGCATTGATTATGAGTTTCCCCCGTTTACTGGCCGTGATCGTTTTTCTGGGGGTTTGGCGCATCCTTCAGGATTATGTAACCACTCCTCGCATTATGGGCAGAAGCGTGGAATTGCATCCTTTGGCAGCGATTTTCGGGGTTATGGCAGGTGGCGAGTTAGCCGGCATCCTCGGCGTTTTTCTTTCCATCCCAGTGATGGCGAGCCTGCGCATTGTATTCCGACGCTGGAAGCTCTACGCGGAAAAGCGAAAATTCGGCCCGCTGAATGAATATGTGCTGGACGCGCAGCGCTCCACTCCAAAGTGAGCTTCTCCTCCGCTCCTTCACCTCCGCTCTCCTGAGTTTGTTCTCATTGACATCAATTGCGAATTTGGGAGCGCTACCCGGCAGACACCCCAGCGGCCTTTTCTGTCCCAACCTTGCGAAGAAATTCTGCGGCTGCTTCCGGCAAGACGGTGTTGATGAACATGCCTGAGCCCAATTCGAATCCGGCGACTCGCGTAAGCCGCGGAATTACACTCACGTACCAATGGAAGTGCCGCGCCCCCGTGTAGTCGGAGGGTCCGCTGCGCACAGTGAAATTGAGATCCGGGTTCTCCAGACCGATATAGAGTTTCGCCAGCAGTGTACGCAAAACCAAAGCTAGATCTGAGATTTCGATTGCCGTAATCTCGCCGAAGCTGGCCATGTGCCGCAACGGAAAAATATGCGTCGCGAATGGCGTGGCCGAAGCAAATACTTCCATCGCCACAAACATTTCACTCTTGATCACCACCCGCGTTCGATCCTCGACTTCTCGCTCTACCATGTGGCAGAACATGCACTCCCCGGCATCGTCATAATGGCGCAGGGCCTCGTGAAGACGGTGACGCACCTGGCTGGGTATGACAGGGGTCGCAATGATCTGCGAGTGGGGATGCTGCAAGCTGGCGCCCGCATCAGCACCGTGGTTCTTAAAAATCGTCACGTGGTTGACGCGTTGGTCGGTGCACAACGCGTTGTAGCGTTCTTTAAAGACCGTCAATATCTGCGCTACGTGCGCGTCGGCCATTAACGCCATGCAACCGGAGTGATCCGGGCCATCCACCACCACTTCATGAAATCCAAAACCATCGATGCGCCTTCGCAGATGCTGCAGGTTGCGCGTCGGAGTCGCTTCGCTGGAGAGTGCGGCGAACTTATTGGGAAACACACGCACGGCCCAGGGTTCGCTCAAGTCGCGTGGATGACGCAGGACTTCAGGCGGAGTCTTATCTTCATGGCCAGGGCAAAATGGACAATTTTCGACGAACCTCGGCACCGCTACTGTCGGGCGGTGTGTCGCCAGTTCTTCTGGCCGCTTGGCCCGTTCAGTGGCGATGATGACCCATTCCTTGGTAAAGAAGTTCTGGCGCAACTCTGGCATGGCGAGCCTCTAGCATGCTCTATCGGCCGCATCCACAAGGACTGTAGATATTAGTGGTCGCTCCTTCGTAGCGCTGTATAACCGACGTTTTTCTGGCTTTGTTGCGGCAAGCCTTTATGGCGCAAACTGGCAGCCTCGGTCCAGACGCTCCAGAAACCTCTGTTGTAAAATCCCAAGTATCCCTCTATGAGCAAAAAGCTTCTCACCGGCGTTCTTGGCGCGACTGGTGTAGTCGGGCAACGATTCATCCAGATGCTGGAGCAC
>Ga0070731_10002924_pt1 | contig 15750 bp, 18 predicted proteins | sample Coa_R1_2_FD_66448 | JGI IMG/M metagenome (GOLD analysis project Ga0070731, IMG submission 66448) | Surface soil microbial communities from Centralia Pennsylvania, which are recovering from an underground coalmine fire - Coalmine... | ecosystem: Environmental > Terrestrial > Soil > Unclassified ...
TCGAGCGGGGCCTGCAGCGCGGTCATGAGCGCCATGAGCCCGCGGATCGGATTGTCGGTGCGCTCGGGATAGGCGACATGACCCTGGCGCCCGGTGACGATCAGCGTGCCGTTGATGGAGCCACGCCGTCCGGCCTTGATGGTGTCGCCCAAGACTTCGACATTGCTCGGCTCGCCGAGAATGCAGTGATCGAATTTTTCGCCGCGCTCGGCGGCCCATCGCAGCAATTTGACGGTGCCGTTGACCGCGACGCTTTCTTCATCGCCGGTGATCAAAAGCGAGATCGAGCCTTTCGACCCGCCGCCGTTGGCCGCCAAATAATCGAGCGCCGCGGCGGCGAAGCAAGCGATGCCGCCTTTCATGTCGACCGCGCCACGGCCGTAGAGCAGGTCGCCTTCGACTTCGCCGCCGAACGGCGGATGCGACCACGAGACCTCATTACCGGCAGGCACTACGTCGGTATGGCCCGCAAAAACCAGATTGGGCCGTGCCGCGCCGATGCGGGCGTAAAGATTATCGACCGGCGCCGTGCCGGGCTCGTCAAACATTGCGCGATGCACCGCAAATCCCGCAGGCTCCAGCACGCGCTGCAAATAGTCGAGCGCGCCGCCTTCGTCCGGGGTGACGGAGCGGCAACGCACAAGATCGCGGGCGATGGCGACGGGATCGGCGGTCATGTTCGGAATGCTTTTTCAGAATGCTTTCGCGAGTCCGGCGGTTATGTGTTGCTTGTTGACTGGGCTGTACCAAATTTCATGGCTGCCCTTGCCTTGCCGGACGAGATAACAGCCATTCGCCTGGAGAATAAGCACAAGATCGCGATAAAATTCGGCCATCAGGCGCCGGCGGCTTCGAGGCGCTCCTCGGCGCGAAAGGTCAATGACAGATTGTCGTTTCTCTCACCCGACAATTCCAAGAGATCAGGCAGCACGAGCCTGACTTCCTCAATCATCGCCTGCCCGCTAGTGGCCTCAACGACAAGACCGGCCACGTCATTACTTGTGGCGATCGAGACGCTCGCTTCGGCGTCCCAACGGGCATCGATGGCGATGGAACGGCTCATGACGAGAAGATCGTGCACCACACCGCGCTGGTCAATCCCCTGTCAAGTCCGCGGGATTTGCGGCCCGAGTGGGTCCGGCCCATATTGGTTCGGGCCGATCGTGCCGCGGCGAAAGCCGAGCTCGACGAGCAGGACGAGGAACATCATGGTGAAGGGAATTGCGATGCCGATCGACAGCAGGCTGGGCTCGTCGTCGGTGCCGGTCAGTTCGAGCACGGTGAGCAAGTCGAGCAGTGCGCTCGCCCCGAAGAACGCAATCAAGAGCCAAAGCGGCAAATTGCGATCGTGGGCGCGTTTCACGGCGACGGCGAATTCCGGGTAGGTGTAGGCCAAGTCGACGATGGCGCTGAGCCGGTCGCCCTGGATCTCTTCGGCGAGGACATGGCCGAAAATCTCGGCGACCGTCAGCACGGCAATTCCGATCCAGAATGTCTGGCGGCTGATGCGGCCGTGGAACGTGTTGAAGAGGTAGGCCCAATCCATCGGCGCGGTCAGCTTATTTGGAGCACGAACTTTGCGGGAAGCCGGTATTCACTTTTCCGGATCATGCTCTAATCGCGTAACAGTTCGTTGATGCTGGTTTTGGCGCGGGTCTTCTCGTCGACCCGCTTGACGATGACCGCGCAATAAAGATTGGGCGTCGGCTGGCCCGTCTTGTTCGGCTTGCCCACGATCGTGCCCGGCACCACCACGGAATAAGCCGGCACCTCGCCTTGCAACGTCGCGCCGGTCTCGCGGTCGACGATCTTGGTCGAAGCGCCGATAAAGACGCCCATCGACAGCACCGAGCCCTCGCGCACGATCACGCCCTCGGCGACTTCCGAGCGCGCGCCGATGAAGCAATTATCCTCGACGATCACCGGGCCGGCCTGCAGCGGCTCGAGCACGCCGCCGATGCCGGCGCCGCCGGAGATGTGGCAGTTCTTGCCGATTTGGGCGCAGGAGCCGACAGTGGCCCAGGTGTCGACCATGGTGCCGGAATCGACATAGGCGCCGAGATTGACGAAGGACGGCATCAGCACGACACCCGGCGCGATATAGGCGGAGCGCCGCACCACGCAGCCGGGCACGGCGCGAAAGCCGGCGGCGCGAAATCGGGCGGCGTCCCAGTGATCGAATTTCGACGGCACCTTGTCCCACCACACGGCGTGGCCCGGTCCGCCGGCGATTTCGCTCATGTCGTTCAATCGAAACGACAACAGGACTGCCTTCTTCAGCCATTGATTGACGCGCCAAATGCCGTTCGATGTGCCTTCGGTCGACTTTTCGGCGACGCGCACGGCGCCGCGGTCGAGAAGGTCGAGCGCCTCTTCGACGGCTTCCCGCACCTCGCCTTTGGTGGACGGCCCGATCTCGTCGCGCCGCTCGAAGGCGGCGTCGATGGTCTTGGCCAGACTATCGGCAATCCCTGCTGATATGGAAACTGACATGAAATCGCCCCTGCTGCGCGGTTTGTCGGGTCAGGGACGAGCGATGTCAACTGTGACGATTGCGCTTGCCGCGCGCGGCGGCGAGGCCGCGCAAAAAACCGGCAAGGTCGTCGGTGACATGATCGACGTGCGCAGCCTCGCGGCCGGCGAGCTCCCATTCCTCGCGCAATACCACGCGGGCGCCTTCCGGCACCACCAGCACCGTCGTCATGCCGAGCGCATGCGGCACTTCGAGATTGCGGGCGAGGTCTTCGAAGATCGCGGCGCGCCTGGGATCGACCTGGTGATGGGCGAGGAAGCGCTCGTAGACAAGCGGCCGCGGCTTGGGCTCGAGCTCCGCCGCCCGGATGTCGAACACGTCATCAAAATGTTGTTCGATGCCGAGGCGCCGCATCACCGCATCGGCATGGTGCCGCGTGCCGTTGGTGAGAATGAATTTGCGGCCGCGCAGTTTGCCGATCGCCGCACCCAGCGCCGGATTGGGCTGCAACGGCGAATGATCGATCTGGTGCACGATTTCGAGGAATTGGTCGGGTTCGAGGCCGTGCTCCTCCATCAGGCCGCGCATGGTCGTGCCGTAACGCCGATAATAGTCCTTCTGCAGCCGGAAGGCCTCATCGCGGCCGATCTTGAGGAAATCGACGATGTAGTCGCGGATGCGTTCGTCGACCTGCTGCCAGAGATTGAGATGATGCGGGTAAAGTGTGTTGTCGAGATCGAACACCCAGGTGTCGATGTGCTTGAAACCGCGAACGTCGCGTTGCGAAGGTCCGGGACGCGTTGTTGCCATGATTTGGGGCGATGAATTTGCCGGCGGCCGAATCGGATTTAGCAGCGGGTAAGTTGAGTACAATCGATGCGTAGAACTTTGCGTAAGTCTATCCCATACATTTTTGCATTGCTCGCCGGCACGCTTGCCGCCATCGTCGTCGCCGGCATCGCGCTGTTCGCCGCACATTCTTAAAGGAAGGCCGTTCAGCCCGCCTCGCGCCATGACGTTGCCGGGATGAGCCCCTTAAGCGCGCCGTCATGCAAACGCACCGGATCGCGCTCGCCTTCCATGGCAAGCCGCAGCACGCAGCGCGCCAGTTCGTCGGGCTTTACCGTCGTGTTGCCGATCGCTTTGAGCGTTAGCCAGGCCTCGTCGAAGGCTGCCTCCAGCACGACCAGTGTCTGGGGATCGAACGAGCTGTTGTGGAACCCCCGCATGGTTCCATCCTCACCGCGTTAGTGTCGAGATTCGCGAAAGCTTCGGCGCAAACTTGGCCGAGTTTGTGACGCGAAGCCATGATAGGCGTTAATAACCGACGACGGATCGGCGTCTGGTTCCAGCCAAGGCAATGCAGCCTCAGTAACTCAGCCGCGGCAGCAATCGCGTGGCGTTGCCGTTCGCAATCGCTTCGAGATCGCCGGCCGGCAACCCCAACTTTTGCAAATTAGCGATCTGATCGAGCGCAAGATACGGATAATCGGTTCCGTAGGTGATCTGCGAGGTTGGAACGAGCTTGGTCAGCGCCGCCATCGCGGCCGGATGCGTCGCATTCGCCGTATCGTAGTAAAGCCGCTGAAACTCCGCTTCGATGCCGTCGGGAGCGAAGCCGTTGGGACTGCGGGCCTTTTGGTCGTAGAACGCCTCGATGCGGCCGGCGAGGAAAGGAATTGTGCCGCCGCCATGCGAGAACAGCCACTTGATGTCGCGCAGCCGCGCGAACGTGCCGCTCAGAAGCAGGCTCAGCACGGTGCGCGTCGTGTCGTGCGGCACCTCGATGACAGCCGGGAAAGTGCCGACGCTGAGACGAGCGCAGCAATTCGCCACCAGAGGATGCACGAAAATCACTGCCTTGCGCCGATTGAGTTCCTCCAAAACCGGCCGGTAGGTAGCGTCGCCAAGCCATTTGTCGCCGTAGCTGCTTTGCAGATTGATGCCGTCGGCTTTCAGGGAGCCAAAGACGTATTCGATCTCTTTGAGCGTAGCATCGGTGTCGAGCATCGAGAGCGGCGCGAACAGGGCATAGCGGCCTGGGCGGTCGCGCACCATTTCGGCGGCAAAATCGCAGCACTGCATCGCCATGTCGTGCGCCTTATCGGCGCCGGCGTCGAACCAGACGCCGGGCGTTGAAGCGAGCGACAGGACGCTGGTGGTGATGCCGTTCTTGTCCATCTCGGTAAGATCTTGCTCGCGCGTCCAGGTCAGCTGAACGCCGAGATGCGAAATCTTGCGCTGGTCTTCCCAGTCAGCCCAAGCCTTCTGATACTGCGGCGGATAGAAGTGGTGATGGGTATCGATCAGCTTGCCCGGAGGGGCCCGCGCCGCAGTCTCGCCGGCCCGCAACACCACCGCCGCGCCGAATGCCGCAGCGCCGGCAAGGAATTGCCGACGCGAGGAATGGCAGGCGCAACCGAACCACGACATCCGTTTTGAGCTGTCGCCATGCGCCGTAAGGGTGCTGGCTTCGGCCTTCATATTTTCCTCCGAGCTTTTCTTGGAGCTATCTTACAGCGCGGCCGCACGCTCCGCGACTTTTGAACGGGCAACGGCTTAGGATAGTTTATCAGCTTGAATTATCGTTCTCGCCAAACGCGATAATGTATCCCTCGGGGTCCTCAATGTAGAAATCGCTCGTGCCCCATGCGGTGCGAGTGAGAGGTTTCAGGATCGTCGCGCCTTTCGTTTTGCATTCTTCATACAGAGCGCCGACGCCAATGACCCCGGCATAGATGTCCAAATGCTCATGCTGCCGCCGATGCATCCGATCCTCGCTTGTTTTCGGCGCACACTTGAGGTGAACGGCAAAGCCGTCTCGTTCTCCGATGGCATAGAAGCCGCGCCACGTCGGGCCGAATGAGAAGCCGAGAACGTCCCGGTAGAACTTGATCGCTCGCTCAAGGTCATCCACCAATAACTGCGGAGCGAAAGATGTGATACGCGGCGCAGATGTTTCCATGACGCGCTGTTCCCATGTCGGTGTGAAGTTCCGGAAAAGTACCGCGGCAGCTTACAGTCTGTGACCCGAAAATTCTTGATCGGACCCGGCGTATTCCTGCTTCGCCCGACAATCGGGGTACGCCGTTCGAAATGACGGCAGCTACGGCCGCGATATCGCCGTTGCGTGGTCCCGCCGTGAACGTAGCCTTTGAGGAATCCGACCGTTCGTTGGCGCGGCGTGGAAATGTCTCGACAGCCGCTTTATTTAGTCGCCGTCAAGGCAGATTACCTTATCGCGTGAGCTGAAATGCGACTAGCGCCGCCAGCATAACGGCGCTGCCGAGCCCTTGCAGCGGCGTGATGACTTCGCCGAGCAGAAGCGCGCTGAGAATCATCGCGGTGAGCGGCTCGAGATGCATGATCAGCGCGGTGCGGAACGGTCCGATGCGCATCGTCGAGACGAAAACGAACAGGATTGCGGCCGTTGTCGCCAGGCTGAGGGCGACCAGGAACGCCCAGCCAAGGTCGGTTTGTGGTGGATGCCAGGTCTCCGTGGCGAGCGAAGCTGCGACGAACGCTACGGTCGACGACAGCATCGAGTACCATGTCGTCAGTCGCGCGTCGGCGCCGACCAGATAGGCGCGGGTCGCGAGCAGCACGGCGGTGCGGCAGCACGCGGCGCCCAGCGCATAGGCGACACCGGCGAACGCCAAGCCTGCCGGATGCGCGCCGATCATGATTGCAAGCCCACAAAACGCGCTAATGGCGCACAGCGCTCCCTTCCAGCGCAGCGGCTCGAGACCGGCCAGCGAAGCAGTCAGCCCGGTCAAGAGCGGATAGGTGAAGTAAGACAGGATCGCCGTGGGGACATCGATCGCCGCGATCGCCTTGAACAGGCAGAATATGAGGCCGGCGAACATGATGCCGATGGCCATCGACACCCAACGCACACGCGCGTCGGCGGAAGGCTTGCGGCCGAAGCGAAGCCAGCTCGCGACGAAGGCGAGACCGACGACGCTGCGAAAAGACAGCATGGTGAGTACGTCGCAACCGGTCGCCAGCACGATCTTCGCCAGCACGTCGGATATGCCGAGCGCGGTGCCCGCGGCGATGCCGGGAAGGAGTCGCTCCGTGCGATCGCGCAGCTGCGTTGAACCGCCGGCTTTATTGCGTGACAATAAATTCAAATTTCACCGGTGGAACAGCGTGCCGGCGCCGAGTTCGGTGAACAATTCGAGCAGCACGGCATGCGGCACCTTGCCGTCGAGGATCACCACGCCTTCGACGCCGCGGTCGAGCGCGTCGATGCAGGTTTCGACCTTCGGAATCATGCCGCCGCTGATGGTGCCGTCGGCGATAAGGCGGCGGGCGTCGTCAACCGACAATTCTTTGATGAGCTGCTTCGACTTGTCGAGCACGCCGGGCACGTCGGTGAGCAGCAACAGCCGCTTGGCTTTGAGCGCGCCGGCGATGGCGCCGGCAAACGTGTCGGCATTGACGTTGAACGTGCCGCCGTTTGCGGCGGCGGCGACCGGCGCCAACACCGGAATCAATTCGCGGCCGAGAATCTGGTTGAGCACGGTGATATCGATTTTATCCGGCTCGCCGACATAGCCGAGGTCGATCACTTTCTCGATGGCGGAATCGGGATCGATCACGGTGCGCGTCAGCTTGCGCGCCACCACCATGTTGCCGTCCTTGCCGCACAGTCCGATGGCTTTGCCGCCAGCCGCGTTGATGTAGCCGACCATGTTTTTGTTGATGGAGCCAGCCAGCACCATCTCGACGATTTCGAGCGTCTTTTCGTCGGTAATGCGCAGCCCGGCCGCATAGTGCGACTGGACGCCGAGTTGCTTGAGCATGGCTTCGATCTGCGGTCCGCCGCCGTGCACGACAACCGGGTTGATCGCGGTCTGTTCTAAGAGCACGACGTCGCGCGCGAATTCGCGTGCCAGGTGTTCCTCGCCCATGGCATGGCCGCCGTACTTTATGACGACGGTTTCCTCGTCGTAGCGCTGCATATAGGGCAGCGCTTCCGCAAGGATGCGGGCCTGCTCGAATGGCGACACGTCCATCGGGAACTCCTTCGACCGCCGTCGCTATTTAGCCCCCGGAGCCCTCGGAGGAAAGGTCAATTGGGTCAACAAGCCACGGGAACGCCGGACGATCCGACAAGTCAGCTCGATACGGAGGCTTCGCCGACTTCAAGCCATGAGCCGTGAGTGGCGCTCGGCCACAAGCCGGGCGATCGCGGCGCGCAATTGCGCGATGCCGGTGCCGCTCTTCGCCGAAGTGGCGATGAGGTCTGGAAAGGCTGCCGGCCTTTTCCGCATCGCGGCCGCGACCGCCGCCGTCCGCTCGGCAAGCTCCGCCGCGCCGATCTGATCGCACTTGGTGAGAACGATTTCGTGGCTCACGGCGGCCTCGCCGAGCGTATCGAGAATGGCGTCGTCGGCGGCTTTGAGTCCATGGCGCGCATCGACCAGGAGGTAAACGCGCGCCAGCGTCGCGCGCCCGTGCAGGTAATTGGTAATGAGGTTCGTCCAGGTGGCGATTTTGCTTTTCGCCGCGGCGGCATAGCCGTAACCCGGCATATCGACTACGACGAGCCGCTGCGGCCCGCCGAAGAAGATCAATTCCTGGGTACGGCCGGGCGTATGGGACGTGCGCGCCAGCGCCCGGCGTCCGGTCAGCGCGTTGATCAGCGAGGACTTGCCGACATTGGAGCGGCCGGCGAAAGCGATTTCAGGACCGGCCATCGGCGGCAGCGAAGAAGGCGCGCCCGCCGCGGAGAGAAAGTTCCACTGTACCGCAAACAGCCGGCGGCCGGCTTCGATCTCGGCGGCGGAAAAGCCATCCATGAGCGCGGCGGACGTCATGACGGCGCTTTTGCCATTGGTTGCGGATACTGCCGGAACCAATGAAGCCGGCTGCGGTTTGTCAATCGCCGGGACAGGTGCGGCGCGCTCTGCGAGGACATCATGGACGATTGGTCGAGCGTACGGCTGTGCGATGTCGTGAACCTGTTCCTCAGCGGGGTTCTGTTTTTCTCGCCCTGGCTGTTCGACCTGTCGTCGGGCGCGGCATGGCAGATCGCATCGATCGTCGGGATTATCATTGCGGTGCTGTCGATTGCGGCGCTCGCCGCTTTCGCGGTCTGGGAGGAATGGTTCATTTTGATCGCGGGCCTGGCGTTGATCGTATCGCCTTGGCTCCTCGGCTTCCAGAACAGCGACGCCATGACTATCGATGTGATCATTGGCATCATCGTTGCGGCTTTGGCGGGCGTCGAGGTCTTGTTCACACGCGATCAAGAGCCGTCGGAAAGCGCGAGCCGCTGAACAGCGGCCCGAATCTCATAATTGCTCAATGAAAAAGGGGACTTCGCGTCCCCTTTTCACCGGCCGAGGCCAAATTTTGCACAGCGCCTGGCCGTGGCTTAGGCGGCCGCCTCATCGGTGTGCTGCCATTTGATCGGCGCGGGGGCATAGGCCGGGTTTTTGGCAACGCCCTGGTAACGCACGGCGGCCGCGACGGCGGAAATCCCGATCTGCCGGTAACGGCCGGCAAGCGCGGTATTTTGCCCATTATCTTCGCTGCAGGCCCGTTGCGCTTCGTTCTTTTCACCCGTTTTCTTGGCCATTTCGGCAGCCATATCCGTCATTATCAAACCCGTTCCCTTTACTTGTCGGCGATGACCAAATCCTAAGCGATGAGTGCGGCGGAAATGGGCGGCAATTTGTGCGTTGCCGTGAAATTTCCATTCTTAGACTCGGCCACGTGGCGCGCTTGTGGTAAACTTTTGCTTAATGCGCCCAGGCTATATTGTATGGGCTTGGGGCGGAACTGACCGGGACCGACGGCCACTTATCCACGGCGACCAAGGCAGTGCGGCATTCGTGCAACACTTGCCGTGCACCTTGTGGCCTGAGGCCTATAAATACTGGCACAGCCGCGTCGCTTTGGGGTATTGGCATTCGCGATATTCGTTGGCCGGGGTGGCGCAGGGCGGACGGAGAAGTAGGGCGTGATGTCATTGCGTGTGATTGCATTCGTTATCATCGGGCTGGCGCTCGGCGGCTGCATGCAGGATACGCTTGAGCCCGCGACGCAGGCCGGCTGGAATTCGCGCGACAAGCTGTTGATGTCGAATCTGCCTTACCAGCAGGCCGATATTCCCGAGCCTTATCGCCGTCACATCGTCGATTACACCCGCAAGGAATCGCCCGGCACTGTCGTCATCGATAGCGACAACAAGTTCCTCTATTACGTGCTGCCCGGAGGGGAAGCGATCCGCTACGGTATCGCCGTGGGCGAAGAAGCCCAAGCCTGGAACGGCATCGCCAAGATCGGCCGGATGGAACAATGGCCGGCGTGGATCCCGACCTCAGGCGAACAACAACGGCTCGGCCCGTTGCCGGCCTACGTCACCGGCGGCCCGCATAATCCGATGGGTTCACGCGGCATGTATCTGTATTCTTCGGGCAAGGACACGCTGTACCGCATCCATGGCACCAATCAGCCCGAATATATCGGGCAAGCGATCTCGTCGGGTTGCATTCGCATGACCAACGAAGATGCCATCGACCTTTATAATCGCGTCAAGGTCGGCACCATTGTCGTGGTGCTGGCGCCGAAGAACGGCAATGCGCCGAACGGTCCGCGGATGGCGTCCAGCTCTATCCCCGACGAAGCCGCCACGGTGAAGTGGTATTGACCGCGCAACGTCTGGAACGATTGCGGCGCCGGTCTCGACCGGCGCCGTTTGCTATGTGGTGAGGCTAGGCGCCGAGCGTCACGTGCACGATTTCCGGCGGCACGCCGAGGCGGGCGGGAATAATGCTGGTGCCGAGCCCGCCGGAGACGATCAGATGCCGCCCATCCTCGACCACGTGCCCATAAGCATAGCGTGCGCCGTAGCGTGACGGCACGTAGCTCGGCCAGAGCAGCGGCACGCGGATCTGGCCGCCGTGGGTGTGGCCGGCAAGCGTGAGCGCGACGCGAGCGGGAACGTCTGGAAAAATGTCCGGCTCGTGGGCGAGAAGCAGGACCGGATCGTCGGTGTTAATTTGCGCAAGCGTGCCCGGCAGATCGTCGACGCCGCGGAATTCGCCAGGACCGAGCCGGTAGGCGAGCTGATCGCCGAGACCGGCGAGCCAGAACCGGCGTCCGGCCTCGCCCAGGAGCACCGCACGGTTTTCCAGCACCGGTATGCGCACTTGGGCGAGCGCAGACCGCACGCCGTCAAGGTCGTGCCACCAATCATGATTGCCGAGGATCGCCCAGATTCCGAGCGGTGCCTTAAGCCGAGCGAGTTCGGCCGCCCACAGCGGATCGGCGACAGGTTCGGATTTGAAATACCTATACCAGGCCTTGAAATCTCCGAGCAGGACGATGAGGTCGGCTTGCAAGGCCTGCGCGGCGTCGACCATGTAGCGAACCCGCGGCAGCGTCATGTCGGGGCCGCCGGCATGCAGGTCGGCGACCACCGTGACGGTGAGCTTGCGGCCTGCCGGCCAGCCCGGTGGATTGGGCGCGTATCGCGTGACGATAAGCTCGCTCGGCTCGACGGCGCCCGCGTAAGCGGCGGTTGCAGCCGCCGACACGCCGAGCACACCCGCGCCCGCGATAACGAATCGCCGCCGGGTCAGGCGCGATTTCGCCACGCGGTCGGGTTCGGTTCCATCGGGTGCGGCCGGTTTCATGGCAAGTCCAACGCGCCTCATAGCTCGCCACTGGTGAATGGAGTGTTCATAGCCGCCGGTCGTCGTGTCGCAACTCGAATCACGACTGCGCGATCCGCTCGCGCGTTACCCAATCGAGCGTTTTGTCGAGCGCACGGCCGAGCCGGTCGAACAATTCGCCGACCTCTTGTTCGCTGATGACGAGCGGCGGGCATAGCGTCAAAACGTCGCCCAGCACCGCACGCAGGATCAGGCCTTCGGCTTCGGCGAACTGCACCGCGCGCGCGGCGACACCGTGCTCCGGGGCGAAAGAGCTCTTGGTCTTCTTGTCCGCGACCAGTTCCAATCCGCCGATCAAGCCGAGGCCGCGCGCTTCGCCGACCAGGGGATGTTCCCCGAGCGCCTTGAGCCGCGCCTGAAATTGCCGTGCCCGCTCTGCGGCTTTTTCAACAATGCGGTCGCGCGTGTAAATCTCGATCGCTTTGAGCGCGACCGCGGCGGAAACAGGATGGCCGCCATAAGTGAAGCCATGGCCGAATACGCCAACCTTTTCGCTTTCGGTCAGCAGCGCCTGATACATCAGCTCGGGAATCATGACGCCGGCAATCGGCAGATAGGCCGACGACAGCGCTTTGGCGACCGAGATCGACTGCGGCACGAAGCCAAGCTTCTCGCAGCCGAACGTGGTGCCGAGCCGGCCGAAGCCGCAAATCACCTCGTCGCTGATCATGAACACATCGTGCTTTAAGCAAACCGCCATGATCTTCTCGAAATAGCTCCGCGGCGGCACGATGACGCCGCCGGCGCCCATTACCGGCTCGGCGATGAAAGCGGCGACGGTGTCCGGGCCTTCCTTGACGATCAATGCGTCAAGCTCGGCGGCAAGCCGCGTCGCAAAATCCTCCTCGCTCTCGCCGCCTTGCGCGAAACGGTAGTGCTGCGGGCAGCCGGCATGCAAAAAACCCGGCAGCGGCAAGTCGAAGTCGCGATGATTGGCCGGCAATCCCGTCAGCGAAGCGGCGACCACGGTGACGCCGTGGTAAGCCTTCATGCGGCTGACGATCTTTTTCTTCTGCGGCCGGCCGAGCGCATTGTTAAGATACCAGACCAGCTTGACCTGAGTGTCGTTCGCCTCGGAGCCGGAATTGCAGAAAAACACCTTTGAGATCGGCACCGGCGCGATCTCCTTCAGTTTCTCGGCAAGCTCGATCGCCGGATCGTGGCTTCGGCCGGTGAACAGATGGGCGAAGGAAAGCTTGCGCATCTGCGCAGCGGCCGCCTCGACCAGTTCTTCGTTGCCATAACCAAGCGCGGTGCACCACAGCCCGGCCATACCCTCGATATAGGCTTTGCCGTCGGTGTCGTAGACATAGACGCCCTGGCCGCGCTCGATAATGAGCGGGCCGCTATCGCGAAAACGCGCGAGATTGATATAGGGATGCACCAGCGTTTCGACGTCGCGGGCGGCGAGATTGCTGAGCGGAGACATCAACGGCCCTTGTTGCGCACGAAGCATTTCCAAAATCCGATACCGCCCACGGATCAAGTCCGAGGGCAAGCTCTTTGGGATTATGCGCCTTATTGCGCGATATTGTGATGGCCGGACAAGTCCCGCTCGATTTGCGCAACCGGTCGCGGCCGCGGCAGCGGCACTTCGTCAAGCGGTATCGCCGGCGCGTCGAGACCCTCAAGCGGCACCCCTTCGGCCATCGCCGTGTCCGGCTCCTTAGCTTGCGCTTCCACCGGCGGTGCCGGCGGTACCCGCACGTCCCACTCGCAGATCTTGTAATTGTTGCGGCGCGGTTCGAGATCAAGGTGGATGTGCTCTTCGTGATAGCCATCCGAGCCCGGACCGAGCACGGTCATGAATCGCGCGCACGCGGTCGCACGGATGGTGTAGCGCCAATCCTTATCGGCGTTCATGTCGGTCAGCACCAGCGTGCGGCCGTCGGCGAGCTTGAAATCGTGCACGTCGAGCGCATCGGCGCGGCCGTGCTCGCTCACTTTCGCGGCACGCACATTATTGCGGCCGCGGCAATCGTAGGAGGCGAAGTTGTCGAGCGCGCGCAGCGGCGGCAGGTCCTTCAACGACGGTGCAACATCCTCGCGCACCCAATCGGCGACTTCTTGCGCCATCGGGCAGCGCAAAATTGCCGGCGGCAGCACCGTGACCTTGCCTCGATCCGACAGCGTGATCGCGTCGAGCCGCACGGCATTGTCGGCGCCGCAATCGCCCGGCCCGACCAGCACGGGCAGCGGCTGAAATTCCGCGATTTTCGCCAAGTTCAGTTGGCAGGCCGTCGGCGTCACTGGCGCTGCGGCCGCATTCGCTTGCGGAAACGACGCATAGGCCTCCTGGGGTGGGGCAAATTCCTGCGGAATGACGACGGGCCAATGGCTTGCCGCTCGCGGCGCGCTATGTGCGGCGCTGGCGACGGGCTTGGCCCGTTTCGCCGGCGGCGCAGTGCCGTCTTGCGCCAGCGCCACAGGCATCGCGCATGACAGGACAGCAATAACGACGGCAGACTTCACGCGCACTACCCCGGCACAGTTGCAGGCATTGTCAGGAAGCTTCGAGGCGGTCTCGATGCCTATGCTTTAAGCCATCCGAGCTTACAGGTTCAAGCGTTGAGCCGGCGAATGAAGGTGCTTGCCTATTCGCCGAAGCTGGCTAACCTCCCGAAACAAAAGCAACAACAACGGGGAACGCCATGCTTGGCTTGATGCAGGATTGGCCGCTTCTTTGCCATCGCGTCATCGATCACGCCGCGATTAATCACGGCGAGCGGCCGGTGATCTCGCGCTCGATCGAAGGGCCGATGCATACCACGAATTATGCCGCGATCCGCGCTCGCGCGCTCAAGGTGGCGCAGCGGCTCGATAAAGCCGGCATCAAACTCGGTGATCGCGTGGCGACGCTGGCCTGGAACACTTGGCGGCACCTTGAAGCCTGGTACGGCATCATGGGCATTGGCGCCATCTATCATACCGTCAATCCGCGCCTGTTTCCCGAGCAGATCGTCTGGATCGTCAACCACGCCGAAGACCGCCTGATGATGGTCGACCTCACCTTCCTGCCGATCCTGGAAAAGCTCGCCGACAAGCTCAAGCCGATCGAACAGTACATCGTGTTGACCGACGCTGCGCATATGCCGGCGACGAAACTGAAGAACGCCGCGCCCTACGAGGAGTGGATCGCGGAAGTCGACGGCGATTTCGCCTGGAAATCGTTCGACGAAAATACCGCCGCCGGCATGTGCTATACGTCCGGCACGACTGGCCATCCCAAGGGGGTGGTCTATTCGCACCGCTCGAACGTGCTGCATTCGATGATCGCGGCGCAGCCCGACGCCATGGACGTCGCCTCGCGCGACACGGTCATGCCGGTGGTGCCGATGTTCCACGCGAATTGCTGGGGGCTCGCTTTGACCACGCCGATGGTCGGCGCCTCCCTGGTGATGCCCGGCGCCAAGCTCGACGGCAGCTCGGTCTACGAACTGCTTGACCGCTACCGCGTCACCTTCACCGCGGCGGTGCCGACGGTATGGCTCATGCTGCTGCAACATCTCGAGGCCAACGATCTGAAACTGCCGTACTTGAAGAAAGTGGTAATTGGCGGCTCAGCCTGTCCGCGCGCCATCACCCAGAAATTCCAGGACGTCTACGGCGTCGAGGTCATCCACGCCTGGGGCATGACGGAGATGAGTCCGCTCGGTACGCTCGGCTCGCTCAAGCCCGAATATGCCGAGCTCAAAGGCGAGGCGCGGCTCGACATACAGCAGAAGCAGGGCCATTCGCCGTTCGGCGTCGAGATGAGGATCACCGACGATGCCGGCAAACGCATGCCGTGGGATGGCAAGACTTTCGGCCGTTTGAAAGTGCGTGGTCCCTCGGTGGCCAAAGCCTATTTCAAGGACGACGGCAAAATTCTCGACACCGAAGGTTTTTTCGACACCGGCGATGTCGGCACCATCGACCGCTACGGCTATCTCAACATCACCGATCGCTCTAAGGACGTGATCAAATCCGGCGGCGAATGGATTTCCTCGATCGAACTGGAAAACCTCGCGGTCGGTCATCCCAAAGTCGCCGAAGCCGCCGTAATCGGCGTGCGCCATGCGAAATGGGACGAGCGGCCGTTGCTCGTCATCGTGCTCAAGGAAGGCCAGAGCGCGACGAAAGAAGACCTGCTCGCCTTCCTCGACGGCAAGGTCGCCAAATGGTGGATGCCCGACGACGTCGTGTTCGTCCGCGAAATCCCGCACACCGCGACCGGCAAAATCCAAAAAATCGCGTTGCGCGCGCAATTCAAGGATTACGTGCTGCCGGCGGCCGCTACTGCAAGCCGCTGATGTTTTCGTGCGAGCCGCGAAAGAGGTCAGGGAGCCCGGCGGCATTGCCGCAGCAGGTTTGGTGGGCGACGGCCGAAGTGGCGCCCGGAGTTGATGTACGGGCGAATGCGACGCCGGAAGCGGCTCCGCTAAGGGCGAAAGCTGCCTGAAATCGCGCCTGTAATTTGACCTGACCCGAACGAATCACGCCCGCGCGAGTTTGCCCGGAGGCGATGCATCGCATTGCGGCAAGTGCCGCCGCACGATGCGCGAGACGCATGTCTTTGCCCCATTTGGCCGGCGCCGGGAGGCCTGC
>Ga0070731_10002925_pt1 | contig 15745 bp, 12 predicted proteins | sample Coa_R1_2_FD_66448 | JGI IMG/M metagenome (GOLD analysis project Ga0070731, IMG submission 66448) | Surface soil microbial communities from Centralia Pennsylvania, which are recovering from an underground coalmine fire - Coalmine... | ecosystem: Environmental > Terrestrial > Soil > Unclassified ...
CCGCGAGCGTGGGAAAGCGCGCCAGCTTCGCGAGATCCTTCTCCGTCGTGACGACGATACGTCCGGCCGCGGCGGCGCCGATGCGGTCGCCGTCGCGCGCGGAGTACGGGTGGTGATCCGGGAAGACGAGGACTTCCACGGACGCGGGCGCCAGCGTCTGCACCGTCGCAACGAAGCGCTCGGGCCGCGCGACGCCGGCGACGGCGAGGAGCCGTTGGCCAGCGAGCGCGTCGAGGGGCCCTGCGAACCATCCCGCGGCGGTGACGCGCACGACCGCCGTCGGCCGCAGCGTCGCGCGAAACGCTGGGACCCCGGGCACGCGCGGCGGCGGGCCGTCGACCCCGAGGACGGCGCGCGCGCGGGCGAGCGCCGCCGACGTCTCGCGCAGCGGACCCGCGGGCAGGACGCGGCTCGACGCGGCGTCGTCGGTCGCGAGCACGAGGTCGGCGTCGCGCGCGAGCGCCCGGTGCTGGAACCCGTCGTCGAGCACGATCGTGTCGACCCCGAAGCGCGCGCACGCGAGCGCGGCCGCGTCCGCGCGCCGCTCGCCGGTCACGACCGGCCCGACGAAGCGCTGCGCGAGCATGACGGCCTCGTCCCCGCCGTCGTCGGGTGAGACGAGCGCGCGGCCGGCTTCGCCGACGACGACCACACCGCGGCGTCGCTTGCCATAGCCGCGCGCGATGATCGCGGTCCGCCGACCACGCGCGGCGAGGCGCTCGGCGAGCCACAGGGCGGTCGGCGTCTTGCCGCTCCCGCCGACGCTCAGGTTGCCGACGCTCACGACGCGCGCCGGCACGCGCGCGGCCGCGAGCCACGCGGCGTCGTAGAGGCGGTTCCGGAACGCCGTCACCGCGCCGTACGCGGCGGCAGCGGGCGCGAGCGCGGCGCGCAGCATGCGCGCTCCCGCCGTCCGTCCGTCCCAGACGCGGTACGCGAGCGCTTCGAGCTCCGCGCGAGCGATCATCAGCCGGCGGCGCGCGCGAAGCTCGTCATCGACAGGCGGGCGGCGATGATCTTCACGTGCCGCTCGACCGCCCCCTGCCCGGCCTCGACGAGCGCCCGGGCGCGCCGGCCCATGTCGGCGAGGCGTGCGGGCTCGTCGAGGAGCCCCGCGATCGCCCAGGCGAGGTTCTCGGCGGAGCTGACCCGGAACGCACCGCCACCGGTGACGAGCCGCTCCACGACGTCGGCGGCGTTCTCCGTGTGCGGGCCGACGAGCACCGGGCATCCGGCACGCGCCGGCTCGATCACGTTGTGGCCACCCGCGGGCACGAGGCTGCCGCCGACGAAGGCGAGCACCGCGAGCTCGTAGCAGTGCGCGAGCGGCCCCACGACGTCGAGCAGAACGACGGTCCGCGCCGAAAGCACTTCTCCGGCAAGATTCGCGTACGAGACGAGCGGAAGACCGCGCGCCCGCACGAGCTCCGCCACCGCGGCGAGGCGCTCGGGATGGCGCGGTGCGAGGAGGAGCACGACGTCGTCGCGCCCGGCGGCGACGCGCTCGTACGCCCCGAGCACCGCCTCGTCCTCGCCCGCGTGCGTGCTGCCGGCGATCAGCAGCCGCCGTCCGCCGAGCGCCGCGGCGAGGCGCTGGACGTCGGGCGGCGGGTCGGCCGACGCGCCGTCGAACTTGAGGCTGCCCGCGACCTGCACGCGGCGCGGGTCGGCGCCGAGCGCGACGATGCGGGTCGCGTCCTGCTCCGTCTGCATGCAGCAATCGACGGACGCGAGCGCGCGCCGGTAGAACGGGCGAAGCCAGCGCGCGCGGGCGGCCGTCCGCGCGCTCACCCGCCCGCTCACCATGAACGTCGGCACGCCGCGCGTCGCGAGCTCGACCAGCAGCGTCGGCCAGACCTCCGTCTCCGTGAACAGGAACGCTTCGAGCGTGAACTCGTCGAGGAGACGGCGGACCGCGCCCGGCGCGTCGAGCGGCAGCAGCAGCGCGACGTGCGCCTCCGGGGTCTGGCGCGCGAGCTCGAGGCCGGTGCGCGTCAGCGTCGAGACGACGGCGAGCCGACCCGGGAACCGGTCGCGCAGGCGGCGGAGCAGCGGGCGCGCCGCGACCAGCTCCCCCACCGACGCCGCGTGCAGCCAGAGCGCAGGTGCCCCGGACGCGAGCACGCGCTCCTCGGGCGCGAGCCGGCCGAGCCGATCGCGCAGGCCGCGCCAGCGCGACGGCGCGGCGGGCAGCCGGCTCGCCGTCGCCGCGACACCCGTCGCGACCGTCATCAGGCCGCGATACGCCACCCCCGCGATCCCCTCGATCATTCCGGCGACCCCACGAGCGCCGCCGCCTCGGCGTTCGCGCCCGCGAGCGCCGCCTCGAGCGCCGCGACCGCCGCCTCGCGCTCAGGTGGCAGCGCGATGGGTGCGCTCATCACGAGCGCGACGCGCGCGAACGGCGCCGGCACCTGCATCCGATCCCAGCTCCCGAGCCGGCGCGCCGGACGCGCCGCCGCGCCGATCACGATCAGCGGCCGGCCGGTCGCGCGCGCGAGCTGGACGGCGCCGTCCTTCGCCTGGCGGCGCGGGCCGCGCGGGCCGTCCGGGACGATCACGACGTCGTCCCCCCGGCGCGCAGCGGCGAGGAGGCCGCGCACGGCGCCGAGCCTGCCGCGCGTCTCCGACCCGCGCACCGCGGCGATGCCGAGGTGACGCATCGCCTGCGCGGCGATCTCCGCGTCGCGATGCCAGCTGAGCATGACCGCGACCCGCCCCGGCCAGCGGAGCCGGGTCACGAGCAGCGGCGCGAGCGGGATGCCCTCGTGCCAGAACGCGGCCAGCACGCGCTCGTCGCGCCGCCGGCCGTCGAACGCGCCGCCGTGGTCGACGAGGCGGACGCGCAGCGTGCGGTGCACGAGCCAGAGGGCGATCGCGATCACCCACCCGGCGGTGACGACCCAGACGCGCGTCCGCCAGCCCCAGCCGCGGCGGAAGGCCGAATCGGCGGCGCCGACGCCGTCGCGCGCGAGGTCGCTCGTCGCGGGACGGGTCATTAGGAGTCGGCCGGGGCGAGCATGCCGAGCGAAGCGAGCGAGCCGGGGAGCGAGAGCGGGAGGCGCAGCGACGACCGCGGAGGCGTGCCTCCTGGCACGCCGCACAAGACGCGAGCGCGAGCGAGGGATATCACTTGACGAGCACCCCGCTCGCAGCCCCCGGATCGTTCGCTGCAGCCGGCATGCTCGCCCCGGCCGCCGCCTACGGCGCGGCGCGGCGGGCCGGCGTCTCCAGCGGCTCCGCGGGCTCCACGTCGCGGAACTGCAGCTCGTACAGCTTGCGGTACTCCGCGCCGCGCGCGAGCAGCTCGTCGTGCGTGCCGCTCTCGACGATCTCGCCGCGCACGAGGACGACGATCCGGTCCGCGCGCCGCACGGTGGAGAGGCGATGCGCCACGACGAGCGTCGTCCGGTTCGCCATGAGCCGCTCGAGCGCCTCCTGCACGAGCCCCTCCGACTCGGTGTCGAGCGCGGACGTCGCCTCGTCCAGGATCAGGATCGGCGCGTTCTTGAGCAGCGCGCGCGCGATGGCGAGGCGCTGGCGCTGGCCGCCCGAGAGGCGCACGCCGAGATCGCCGATCTGGGTCTCGTAGCCGCGTGGCATCTCGACGATGAAGTCGTGCGCGTTCGCCGCTCGCGCGGCGGCGACGATCTCGTCCGTCGAGCGGCTCGGGTCGCCGTACGCGATGTTGGCGCGGATCGTGTCGTTGAAGAGGAAGGTGAACTGGGTGACGACCGCGATGTGCTGGCGCAGGCTGGCGAGCGTGAAGTCGCGCACGTCACGGCCGTCGATCGTGATGCGTCCGGCGGTGACGTCGTAGAAGCGCGGGATGAGGTCGGCGAGCGTGCTCTTCCCGCCGCCGCTCATCCCGACCAGCGCGACGACGCGCCCGACCGGGATGGGGAGGTCGACGTGGCGCAGCACCGGCTCGCCGGGCTCGTACTCGAAGCTCACGTCGTCGAACTCGATCGCGTCGCGCACGCCGTCGAGCGCGACCGCGTCCGGCCCGTCGAGGACCTGCGGCGGCGTGTCCAGCACCTCGAAGACGCGCTCGGCGCCGGCGAGCCCCTGCTGGATCGAGTAGTTGGTCCGCACGAGACGCTTGAACGGCTCGTAGAGGAGGAAGACCGCGGCGATGAAGCCGAAGAAGTCGCCCTGCGTCCGGGTCCCGGCCAGCACGCTGCGCCCGCCGAACCAGATGATGCTCGCGACCGCGATCCCGGCGAGCACCTCGGTGACCGGCACCGAGCGAAAGACGCTCGCGCGCATCGCGAGCCGGAACAGACGCTCGTTGTGCTCGGCGAAGCGGCGCTGCTCCTCCGCCTCCTGCCCGAACGCCTTCACGACGCGGTTGCCCTGCACGTTCTCGTGCAGCATCGCGTTGAGCCGGCCCACCGCTTCCTGCGTCCGCCGCCCGGTCTGGCGGAGCTGCTTCGATACGTAGCGGATCGGGAGCGCCGCCGCCGGGAAGAGGCAGACCGCGACCAGCGCGAGAGTCCAGTCGAGCCAGATCGCGCCAGCAACCAGGAAGAGGAGCCGGGTGACGTCCTCGAAGATGGAGGTGACCGCGTCGGTGACGAGCGAGCGCGCGAGCGTCACGTCGGCCGTCACGCGCGAGACGATCTGTCCGGCGCGCCGGCGGTTGTAGAACGCGAGGTCGAGCGACTGCAGGTGGCCAGTCAGCTGGTTGCGCAGGTCCGCGACGACGCGGCCGCCGATCCAGTCGTTCAGGTAGCTCGCGCCGAAATCGAACCCGCCGCGCAGGAACGCGGCGCTGATCACCCCCACGACGGCGAGCGGGAGCGCCTCCGGATGGCGGGGCGAGGCGAACACGCGGTCGATGAAGAACTTCGCCAGGAACGGCAGCGAGCCTTCGACCGCGCTGAAGGCGAGCATGAACGCCACGGCGAAGACGCCGTGCGGCCAGATGTACGGACGGAGATAGGCGAGCAGCCGGCGGTACTGGATCATCAGCCCCGCTCGCGCAGCATCTCGGCCGCGATCGCAGCCGCCCGTCCCGCCGCGCCGCCGCGGCCGAGCCGGCGGCGGACTTCGCGGAGATCCTCCACGATCCGCGCGTGGCGCGCGGGATCGTCCAGGATCGCGCGCGCCGCCGCCGCGATGCGGGTGCCGGACGCCTGCCGCTGCAGCAGCTCGGGCACGACCTGGCGCCCCGCGACGATGTTCGGCATCCCGATCCAGCGCACGCCGCGGACGAGGACGCGGCCGAGCCCGTAGCTGAGCGGCCCGAGCCGGTAGACGATGACCATCGGCCGCTCGAGGAGCGCGCATTCGAGGGTCGCCGTGCCCGAGCTCACGAGCGCCACGTCCGCCGCCGCGACCAGGTTGTACGTGTCGCCTTCGACGACGCGCACGTCGACCCCGGCCGCACGGATGCGTTCGCGCATCTCGGTCGCCGACAGCGTGTGCGCGAGCGCGAGCGGGAACTGGAGCCGGGGATCGGCGGCCAGACGCCGGACGGCGTCGAGGAGCGGAGGCAGGAGGTAGGCGATCTCGCTCGGCCGGCTGCCGGGGAGGAGCACGACCGTGCGGCGGTCCGGATCGAGCCCGTGCGCGCGCAGCGTCTCGTCGCGGCCGCGCGTCGCGCGCACGCGGTCGAGGAGCGGGTGCCCGACGAATTCCACGTCGGCGCGCTGCCCTTCGTAGAGCGCCGGCTCGAAAGGGAAGACTACGGCGAGGCGATCGACGCGGCGGGCGATCTTCCGCACGCGCCCGCGCCGCCACGCCCAGACCTGCGGGCCGATGTAGTAGAGCACCGGCACGCCGGCGCGCTTCGCGAGGCGCGCGAGACGGAGGTTGAACTCCGGGAAGTCGACGAGGACGCACAGATCGGGCGGATTCTCGCGCAGCCGCCGGGCGAGTGCGCGGTACGCGCGCCAGAGCGTCCGCAGGCGTCCCGCTGCCTGCGTGAGGCCGACGGTCGCAACGTCGTTCGCGTCGGCGACCGTGTGCATGCCGGCCTCGCGCAGCCGCTCGCCGCCGAGCCCGAAGACCTCGAGGTCGGGGAACGAGGCGCGCAGCGTGCGGACGAGATCCGCTGCGTGCAGGTCGCCGGACGCCTCGCCGGCGACGAGCAGCAGCCGGCGCGGCCGGTCGGGGATGACCCACGCGCGTGAGGCGTCCTTCATCGCCTCCTGCCCGTCCGTCACACCGGTGGCGCCGCCTGCGCCGCACGGACCTCGGTCTCGAGGCTCTCGCGGATCACGTGCGCGACCTCGAGCGCGCGGAGCCCGTCCCATCCGCTCACCGGCGGCGGCTCGCGGTCGCGGACGGCGCGGATGAACGCGTCGATCTCGGCCTCGAGCGCGTCGCCCTCGGGCACCTCGCGCTCCTCGAGCACGAGCGCGGCCTGGCCGTCGGCATCCGGCTCGCGGCGGCAGACGCGGACGCGCCGCTCGCCGTAGTCGACCGCGAGGTACGCGTCGGCCTGGAAGATGCGGAGCTTGCGCTCGCGCTTGAGCGACACGCGGCTCGCCGTGATGTTCGCGATGCAGCCGTTCGCGAAGCGCAGGCGGGCGTTCGCGATGTCGACCGACGACGTGAGCACGGGGACGCCGACCGCCTCCACCGAGCGCAGCGGGGACGGCACCATGCTCAGGATGACGTCGAGGTCGTGGATCATGAGATCGAGCACGACGTCGACGTCGGTGCCGCGCTCCGTGAACGGCGCCAGCCGATGGCACTCGATGAAGCGCGGCTGCGTGACGAGCCCGTCGAGCGCGAGCACGGCCGGGTTGAAGCGCTCGAGGTGGCCCACCTGGAGCACGCGCCCGCCGCGCACCGCGAGCTCGACGAGCGCCTTCGCCTCGTCGACCGTGGTCGTGACCGGCTTCTCAACGAGCACGTCGATCCCCGCCGTGAGCAGGTCGCGGGCGACCTCGTAGTGGTAGTTCGTCGGCACCGCGATGCTCGCGCAGTCGACGCGCCCGGCGAGCGCGCGGTGATCCGTGAGGGCGTCGACGCCGAGCTCGCCCGCGATCTCGCGCGCGCGCTCCCGGTCGACGTCGACGACCGCCACGAGCTCTGCTCCACTGTGGGCGGCGTACTTCTCGGCGTGGAACCGCCCGAGGTAGCCGACCCCGACGACCGCCGTCCTGAGCCCCGTCATCCTCCGCCCCCCTCCTTGCCGTCCAGCGCGACGACCGCGATGTCCGCCCGGTTCGCGAGCGCGATCATCTCGTCGCGGTCGAGAACGACCGTCGAACCCGCCTCGATCGCGAGCGCGCGTCCGTTGACCTGCGCCAGCGCGGTAACGGTGGCCGGGCCGACGGCGGGCAGATCGAAGCGCGTGTCCTGCGTCGGCTTGCAGACCTTCACCAGGACGACGTCGCCGTTTGCGAGCTCCCCGGCGCGACGGATCGTCGCGTCGGTGCCCTCGATGCCCTCGACCGCGATCACGGCACCGCTGCGCACGACCACGCTCTGTCCGATGTCGAACTGTCCGATCACTTTCGCTGCCCGGAACCCGAAGTGGATGTCACGCCACTCGTCGGGGGTCGGCGCGCGCGCACCGAGCACCCCGGGCCCGGGCACGATCTCCTGCAGATACACGGTCGAGGCGACGACGGCGATGCCCTCGGACTCGAGTTCGGCCGCGACCGCCCGCAGGACGAGATCGTCCCGCACCTGGCCGACGCGTGCGATCAGGGCCATGGCGCGCGCGTCGGGGCGAAACTCACGGAAGAGCCGTCGCTTCGTGATCCCACCCACCATGACGGCACGCCGGACGGCGAACCCGCGCAGCGCACCGATCATCGCGTCGAGCTCGCCCGGAAAGATCCACGCGATGCCCGCGACAACGCGCTCGAGCTCCGGGTCGGTCTCGTCGCGATGTGCCACCGCGAACACCTCGACGCCGCGCCGGCGCGCCGTCTCGGCAAACAGGACCGGAAAGCGGCCGCTGCCCGCGATCAGCCCGATGCGCTCCGTCATCGGCACACCCCGCGCGCCGACTCGCGCACGAACTCGAGGAGCCGGCGCACCTCGGGCACGTCGCTGAACGCCGCCTGCGTTCGGGCGAGCGCATCCCGTCGGGAGACGCCGCTCTGGAAGAGCAGCCGGTAGGCGCGCTTCAGCGCCGTGATGGTCGCGCCCGCGAAGCCGCGCCGGCGGAGCCCGACGACGTTCAGCCCGTGCAGCCGGGCGCGGTCGCCCGCGACCGTGCAGTACGGCGGCACGTCCATCGACACCATTGCGCCGGCCGCGCACAGCGCGGACTCGCCGATGCGGACGTACTGGTGCACACCGGCGAGGCCGCCGACGATCGCGTGATCGTGCGCCTCGACGTGGCCGCCGAGCGCAGCGCCGTTGGCGAGGATCACGTGGTCGCCGACGCGACAGTCGTGCGCCACGTGCGACGACACCATGAAGAGGCACCGGTTGCCGATGCGGGTGACCATCCCGCCCGCCTCCGTCCCCGGGTTGATCGATGCGAACTCGCGCACGATGTTGCCGTCCCCCATCTCGAGCGTGCTCGGCTCGCCGCGGTATTTGAGATCCTGCGGCGGGGCGCCGACGCTCGCGAACTGGAAGATGCGGTTGCCGGCACCGAGCCGGGTCCGCCCCGTGACCACGGCGTGCGGGCCGATCCAGCAGTCCGGACCGAGCCGGACGTCGGGCCCGACGACCGCGTACGCCTCGATCGTCACCCCCGGCGCGAGCTCCGCGCCGGGCGCCACCGCGGCCGTCGGGTGAATGCGGACGTCGCGGCGGGGCGCCGCGGTGAAATCGACCTCGGCGACGACGGCGCCGCCGCTGGTCGCAACGCCGCGGAGCCGCCAGGGCGGACCGCCCGGCCGGCAGGTCACCTCGAGGCGGAGCGTGTCCCCGGGCAGCACCGGACGGCGGAAGCGCGCCTTGTCGACGCCCACGAGCCGGACGTCCGCCCCCGCGGCGTGGCCGCCGAGCTGCGTGAGGGCCTCGCACAGCACGACGCCGGGCAGCACGGGCGCGCCCGGGAAGTGGCCCGCGAAGTACGGCTCGTTCCCGCTGACGCGCTTCGTCCCGACCGCACGCACCCCGGCCTCGACCTCGAGCACGCGGTCCACGAGCGGCCAGGGAAACCCCGGCTCGCTCCGCTCCGATTCGTGCACCGCGATGGCGCGCCTACTCCTTGCCGTCCTTCGCGTGCCGCCCGGTCCCGTCCTTGTGCGGTGACGCGTTGTGCAGCTTCACGATCTCGTCGGTGATGTCGACGGCCTTGTCGTTGTAGAGGAGCGCGCCGCTGGACGCCTCGAGCACGAGCGCGTACCCGTTCTTCTGCCCGTAGTCACGCACGATCTCGTAGAGCTCCTCGACGATGCTCGAGGTGAGCTCGGCGTCGGTGCGCTTCAGGTCGCGCTGGAAGTCCTCGTACTTACGCTTGAACTCGAGGCCGCGGGTCTCGAGATCCTTCTCGAGGTTGCGGCGCTCCTCGTCCTTCAGGACGAGCGCCTTGCGGTCGTAGTCGTCCTTCATCCGGTCGAGGTCCTCGCGCTGGCGTTTCAGCGAGTCCTGCGACTTCTCGAATTTCGACTTCACCTGATCCTTCGCCTTCTTGCCCGCGTCGCACTCGTTGAGTGCACGCTGCATGTCGACGACCGCGATGCGCATCTCGGCGCGCGCCGTCGTCGCAACGGCGATGCCGACCGCGAGCGCGAGTGTTAGCCAGGCGAACTTCGACCTCATCATCCGATTCTGCGCCTCCGTCAGTACTGGAACGGGCCCCCGAACGAGAAGTTCAACAGGCTCTTCTGATCGTGGGGCTTGGTGTGGAACGGCTGCCCGAGCTCGACCCGCAGCGGCCCGACCGGCGAGAGCCAGCGCGCGCCGCCGCCCGCCGACAGGCGGGTCTGGTCCCAGGTGAACCCCTGGTCGGCGGCGTAGGCGTTGCCGGCGTCGACGAAGACGACGCCCTTCAGCCCGATGCCCGGCACGATGGGGAAGATGACCTCGTTGTTGATGATGGCTTCCTCGTTGCCGCCGATCGGCGATGTCGAGATGACCTGCCCGAAGATGTTCTTGCGCGCCTCGCGCGGACCGAGCGTGCGCGCCTTGAACCCGCGGATGGAGCTGATCCCGCCCGGGAAGTAGCGCTCGAAGAGCGGCAACGAGTCGTCGTTGACGCCGCCGTTACCGAGGAAGCCGTAGCCGAGCGTCCCGCCGAAGGAGTACGTGAAGTCACCGAGCCCCTTCGAGTGGAGGAAGGTTTTGTACCAGCGCTCGCGCGCTTCCGCCTTCAGAAACTGCTCGCCGCCGAGCCCCGCGATCTCCGTCGAGACGTCCTGGTAGGAGCCGGCGGTCGGATCGAAGGCATGGTTCAGGGTGTTGCGCGACAAGCGCGGCGTGATGCTGCTGATCGTGCTGCTCCCCTCCTCGAGGCGAATGGAGCGCGTCGCGGACAGATCGAGCCCGCTGATCTTCGCCTCCTCGAGCCGGTAGTCGCTGCCGACGCGCACGTCCTCGAGCGGCAGGCCCAAGAGCGAGGTGTAGCCCCATGCCGTCACCGGATAGGTGAGCTGCGTCCCGAAGCCGAGCCCGCTGCGGTCGAAGTCGTTGAAGTTCAGCTTCCAGTCGAAGGCGTCGAGGCCGACCGTGAGCGGCGTGTCGCGGAAATACGGCTCGGTGAACGACAGGATGATGTTGCGGCGGATCGAGCCGATGTCGCCCGAGAGGCTGATCCGCTGCCCGCGCCCGAAGAGGTTGTTCTCCTGGATGCGGGCGTTGAACAGGAGTTGGTCCGCGGAGCTGAAGCCGGCGCCCGCGCTGAACGCGCCGGTCTGCGCCTCCTTCACGTCGACCACCACCTGCATCCGGTCGTCTTCGGCGGCCCGCCGGGTCGTCACGTTCACCTGCGAGAAGAAGCCGAGGCGCTGGAGGGCGTCCTTGCTCTTGCGGAGCTTGCTCGCCGAGAAGAGCTCCTGCTCCTGGAGGCGCATCTCGCGCCGGATCACCTTGTCGCGTGTCTTCGTGTTGCCGGTGACCTCGATGCGATCGACGATGACCTGCTTCCCGCGCTCGACCTGGAACGTGACGTCGACCTTCTTCTCTTCGCCGTGCACGTCGGTCTGCGGTTCGACGTTCGCGAAGGCGTAGCCGTCCTCGGACAGTCGCTCGGTGAGCTTCTGCGCGTCCTCGCGCAGCCCGCTCGCGGCGAACACCTCGCCCGGGGTGGTCGAGAGCCCGGAGCGGAGCTTCGCCGGGTCGCCGGGCAGGTTCGTGCCCTCGAGCTTCACCTCGCCCACCTGGAACTGGTCGCCCTCGTCGATCTTCACGACCACATGGAGGCCGTCGTCACGACGCTCGACGCGCGGCTCGTCGACGCGGACGGTGATGTAGCCGTGGTCGTAGTAGTACGCGGTGAGCCGCTCCATGTCGGTGCGCAGCACGTCCTTGTTGAGGACGCCCGCGCCGGTGATGAACCCGAAGAGCCACTTCTTCCGCGTCTGCATCACGCCGCGCAGCTTGCGGTCGGAGAACGCCTGGTTGCCTTCGAACTCGACGTCCGTGACGCGGACCGTCCCGTGCTCCTCGACCGTGTAGTGGACGTCGACCTCGTTGTCGCCGACGACGGTCGTGTCGTACGTGATGGCCGCGTCGAGGTAGCCCTTCTCGACGTAGAGCTTCTTCGCCGCCTCGACGCCCTGCCGAGCCTTCTCCGGATCGAGGATCGTGTGCGGCCGGATCTTGAGCGCCCCCTCGACCTCCTCGCGCTTCAGCTTCTTCGTCCCGTCGACCTTCACGTTGCGGACCAGCGGACGCTCCTTCACGCGGAAGACGACCTCGACGCGATTCTTCTCGACGTGCGTGACGTCCGCGTCGACCTGATCGAAGAAGCCCATCGCGTAGACGGCGCGGATGTCGCGGTCGATCGCGTCCTGGTCGAACGGCTGACCGAGCTGCGAGCGGAGGTGGACCCGGATCGCATCCTCCTCGACGCGCAGGTTCCCCTCGATACCGATGCGCGCGATCGACGGCTCACCCTGCGCACCGAGCGGCCCGGCGTCGCCCACGAGGAACGCGACGGCGGTGAGCGTTGCCACGATCACGCTCGGGGATCTCCGCATGCGTCGTCTCCTCATGCTCAGACCGCCTCGCCCCGGCGCGCGCTCGGGAAGACCTCCGTCTCGCGCAGCCGACCGTCGGCGAGGCGCAGCATCCGGCCCATCGCGGCCGCCAGTCGCTCGTTGTGCGTCGCGACGATCAGGGCGGCGCCATGCTCGTGGTTGAGCTCGAGCATCAGCTGCTGGACTTCCTCACCGGTGGACGGGTCCAGGTTGCCCGTCGGCTCGTCGGCGAGGAGGAGCCGCGGCCGCTGCGCGAGGGCGCGCGCGACCGCCACCCGCTGCTGCTCGCCGCCGGAGAGCTGTCCGGGACGATGATCGACGCGCTCGCGGAGCCCGACGCGCTCGAGGAGCTCGAGCGCACGCGCCCGCGTGGCCGTCCGCGGCCGCCCGCCGATCAGGCATGGCAGCATGACATTCTCGAGCGCGGTGAAGTCGCCGAGGAGATGGTGGAACTGGAAGACGAACCCGATCTCGCGATTCCGGAAGTGTGCGAGCTCGGCCGCCGGGCGGGCAAAGACGTCCTCGCCTTCGAAGAGCAGCCGACCGGCCGTCGGCTGGTCGAGCGTGCCGAGGAGATGGAGGAGCGTGCTCTTGCCGACTCCGGACTCACCGACAATCGCCACCCGCTCGCCGGGCTCGATCTCGAGCTCGAGTCCCGATAGCACATGCACCACCGCCGGTCCGTCGACGTATCGCTTCTCGAGCTGCACCGCCTGCAGAAGCGGCGTCATCTCATCAATACTGTCTGCTCGCGCGCACGAGGGCGCTACTCATAGCGGATCACTTCGACGGGGACCAGCGACGCGGCGCGCCGCGCGGGCGAAAGCGCCGCCACGACGCAGATCGCAACCGAGACCGCGGCCACCACGATGAAGTTCACCGGGTCGACCCGGACGGGAAGCGTCGTCACCAGGAACACGTCCTTCGGCAGCTCGACGAAGTGGTAGCGGGCCAGGAGCCAGCAGCCGCCCAGCCCGAGGACGTTGCCGAGCACCGTGCCGGCCACCCCGATGACCGCCCCGTTCAGGATGAAGATGCGCCCGATCGACGGGCTGGAGCCGCCCATCGACTTGAGCACCGCGATGTCGCGCCGCTTCTCCTTCACGACCATCGTGAGCGTCGCGAGGATGTTGAACGCCGCGACGACGACGATCAGGCAGAGGACGATCCCGTACACGACCTTCTCTAGCTTGAGCGCCGAGAACAGGTTCCGGTTCACCTCCATCCAGTCGCGCGCGCGGTACGGAAATCCGCCGAGCGCCTCCTCGATCCGGCGCGCGACCCCGCGCGCCGCATAGACGTCCTTCACCCGCACCTCGATCCCGGTGACGCCGTCCTTCATCTCGAAGAAGCGCCCCGCGTCGGCGAGCCCGACGTACGCGAGCGTCGTGTCGTAATCGAACATCCCGGAGTCGAACACGCCGACCAGCACGAAGCGCTTGATGCGCGGGATCATTCCGCCCGGGCCCGGCGTGCCGAGCGGCGAGATCAGGCTGACGACGTCGCCGCGCGCGACGCCGAGCTGGCGCGCGAGCTCGGCGCCGACGACGATACCGGGCAGGTCGACGCGGCCACCGCCCTCGTCGGGCGGCAGCGTGACCGGGTGCGGCGCGCCGAGTTCGCCGAGGTTGCCGCTCTCGAGGTGCCGCTCGACGTCGACGACCGCACCCGCGGTAGCGGGGTCGATGCCGCGCACGACGACGCCGGCCGCGCTTCGCCCGACGGCGAGCATCGCCTGCCCGTAGACGAACGGCGCCGCGGCGACGACACCCGGCACGGCGCGCACTTTGTCGACCAGCGCCGGATCACCCGGGACGGGTCCCGCATAGCTCACCACCACGACGTGCGCGTTCATGCCGAGGATCTTGTCGCGCAGGTCCTGCTCGAACCCGGTCATGACGGCGAGCACGATGTCGAGCGTCGCGACGCCGATCGTGACGCCGAGGAGCGAGATCAGTGAGATGAGGGAGAGGAAGCTGCGCCGCCGCGCGCGGAGGTAGCGCAGCCCGACGAACAGCTCCCACCTCACGCGCCGGTCTCCGGGCGAAGGTGCGGGAAGAGGATGACGTCGCGGATCGAGGTGGCGCCGGTGAGCAGCATCACGAGTCGATCGACGCCGATCCCCTCCCCCGCCGTCGGCGGGAGGCCGAACTCGAGCGCGCGGACGTAGTCCTCGTCCATCGCGTGCGCCTCGGCGTCGCCGGCGGCGCGCGCGCGCAGCTGCTCCTCGAAGCGCGCGCGCTGGTCAGCGGGGTCGTTCAGCTCGGAGAACGCGTTCGCGATCTCGTGGCCCGCGACGAAGAGCTCGAAGCGATCGACGAAGCGCGGGTCGGCGTCGTTGCGGCGGGCGAGTGGCGAGAGCTCGACAGGGAACTGACAGACGAACGTCGGCTGCACGAGGAGGCGCTCGACCGTCTCCTCGAAGACGAGCCCGAGCAGCTGGCCGGCGGTCGCTTCGGTGGGCACCTCGAGCGCCCGGCTAGCCGCGAAACGAGCGAGCACGTCGCGGTCCAACACCTTGTCCGCCGGGATCCGCGCGTGCTCCGCGACGAGCTCCGCCATCGTGCGCCGCGGCCACGACCCGGCGAAGTCGATCGTCTCGGTGCCGTACTCGAGACGCATGGACCCGTCGCTCACCTCGCGGACGACCCCGCCCAGCATCTCCTCCGTGAGGTCCATGAGATCGTGGTAGGTCGCGTACGCCTGGTAGAACTCGAGCATCGTGAACTCGGGATTGTGGCGCGTCGACAGGCCCTCGTTGCGGAACACGCGCCCGAGCTCGAAGACGCGCTCGTAACCGCCGACGACGAGCCGCTTCAGGTACAGCTCCGGCGCGATGCGGAGGTAGAGGTCGACGTCCAGCGCATTGTGGTGCGTGACGAACGGGCGGGCGGCGGCGCCACCGGCGATCGGCTGCATGATCGGCGTCTCGACCTCGACGTACCCGCGGGTCGCGAGGAATTCCCTGAGGTAGCGGATGACGCGCGCGCGCGTGTCGAAGACGCGGCGCGACTCGGGGTTGACGATCAGATCGAGGTAGCGCTGCCGGTGACGCGCCTCGATGTCCTGCAGGCCGTGCCATTTCTCGGGCAACGGGCGGAGCGCCTTCGCGAGGAAGCGGAGATTCGTCGCCTCGAGCGTCAGCTCGTTCGTGCGCGTGCGGAACGGACGGCCGGCGACGCCGATCAGGTCGCCGAGATCCAGCAGGCGGTAGGTCTCGAAGCGCTCGTCGCCGAGCCGGTCGCGCCGGGCATGGATCTGGAGACGGCCGCCGCGATCCTGGACGTGGAGGAAGCCCGCCTTCCCGAAGTCGCGCAGGCCGACGATACGTCCCGCGACCGCCGCGTTGCCAGCGCCGGCGAGCGCGGCTTCGTCGAGCCCGCCGAACCGGGCGTGCACCTCGGCCGTGGTGTGGTCGGGACGGAAGTCGTTCGGGTAGGGCGCGACACCCCGCTCCCGAAGCGCCTGGAGCTTCTTCCGCCTGACCACGGCCTGCTCGTGGTCCTCGGGCATGCGGCGGGAATCTGTAGCGACGGCCAGTGTTTACTGGCTTCGCCGCAGCCCGTCAAACGTTTTTACTCGGAGAATTCGACGATCGCGTCCGTCGCGCCGCCGCCGGTGAAATCGGCGGCGACCGCAACGCCACCCTTGCGATTGCCGCTCGGCACGCCGAGGGCGAG
>Ga0070731_10002927_pt1 | contig 15741 bp, 17 predicted proteins | sample Coa_R1_2_FD_66448 | JGI IMG/M metagenome (GOLD analysis project Ga0070731, IMG submission 66448) | Surface soil microbial communities from Centralia Pennsylvania, which are recovering from an underground coalmine fire - Coalmine... | ecosystem: Environmental > Terrestrial > Soil > Unclassified ...
GGTGATCGTCTCGTAGGTGTTGTCGAGATCGTCATACGAGCCGCGATAGACGAATTTGAGCGCCCGGCCGTCCGGTGTCTGGCCGAGGGCGAATTCGCCGGACGGCGGGTTTTTCGGCGGCGCGGCAATCGGCACCGCGATTTCGTAATCGAAACCCTTGTCGTCGGACGAGGTGAAAATCGTCATCGGCGGGCCGTCCGGCTTGATGCCTTCCTTATCGAGATAGGTTTTGATCCTCTTGAGCGAGGCCGTGATGATGTCGAAGGTCTTGTCCCACGTGCCGCTGCCTTTCACGTAGATCATTGTCTTGGCAGTAAGCGTGGTGTCCTCGCCGAACACATCGCCGGGCTGAGCCGGCGTCGCTGACGGGGTGATTTGCTCAGGCGCAGCAGGAGCAGAGGTGTGGGCCGGCGGGCTTGGCGCAGGACTTGGGGTCACACTTGGTGCCGGACTTGGTACCGGGCCTGGTACCGGACCTGGCGCAGCACTCGGCGCCGGTGTTGTTGCCGGAGTTTGCGCGATCGCTGGCTGCGGCGCTCCAAGCCTCATTGTCATGGTGACGAGCGTGGCAATGGCGGCGCCCGCGACTATGGTGCGCAGCGCTAGGCGGAACGACATCACTTTCTCCCCGAATGGACGATCCGGCGCCCGCGGCTGCGCCGTCGCTCGTCCCCTATTCGTCCCCATGGCGAATCTAGCACGTCCGGCCGCATTCCGACTGCCAAAAAATGCCGTCCTGCCTGTTCGGGGGGGAACGAAATCGAGCACTGGCGCAGAGCGACCGAGTTCTCATATAAGTCGCTCGCATTTTGGGCTTAATCATGAGCGCGCTGGCGAACCGCGACTTCGTCAAGATGAACGGTCTCGGCAACGAAATCGTCATCGTCGATTTGCGCCGCGAACCGGGCCCGATCGATGCCGCCGAAGCGCGCGCCGCGGCACGGCAAGAACCCTACGATCAGCTGATGGCGCTTTACCCCGCACGCGGGGCCGAAGATGCCTCGATCCGCATCTACAACGCCGACGGCTCGGAGGCGGGCGCCTGCGGCAATGGCATGCGCTGCGTGGCCGCGCTGGTCGGTGAGGAAACCGGCCGCAAAGAGCTGAAATTCGCAACCCCGGCCGGCGTCGTGTCGTGCTGGCGGGCGAATGATGGTCTTTTCACGGTCGATATGGGCCGGCCCCGCTTTCGCTGGAATGAGATTCCGCTGGCGCGCGAATTTCCCGATACCCGGGCGATCGATCTTGAAGTGCCCGGCGTGCCCGACCTGCGCGCGCCATCGGCTGTCAGCATGGGCAATCCGCACGTGATCTTCTGGGTCGACGATCCGGCGGCCTACGATCTCGCCGCGATCGGTCCCAAGCTCGAGCACCATCCGCTGTTTCCGGAGCGCGCCAATATCACGCTCGCAGCGACGCCGGCGCGCGCCCGCATTGTGATCCGCACCTGGGAACGCGGCGCCGGGCTGACCAAGGCCTGCGGTTCGGCGGCCTGCGCCGTTGCGGTCGCCGCCGCGCGGCTCGGCCGCACCGGCCGCCAAGCGACGGTCACGTTGCCCGGCGGCGACCTCGGCATCGAATGGCGCGAGGCCGACGATCATGTGCTGATGACCGGGCCGGTCGAGTATGAATACAAGGGCCGATTCGGCGCGGCGTTACGCGCCGACGCCGGTGCCGGAGCGGCGTAGCGATGAGCATCCAATGACCGTCGATGTCGTTACCTTCGGCTGCCGGCTCAATGCCGTCGAATCGGAGGTGATTCGCCGCGAGGCGGAGCGCGCCGGCTTTAGCGATACCGTCGTGGTCAATACTTGCGCGGTGACGGCGGAGGCGGTGCGTCAGGCGCGGCAGGCGATCCGCGCGCTGCGCCGTGATCGTCCGCAGGCCAAGATCGTCGTCACCGGCTGCGCGGCGCAGACCGAACCGCAGACCTTCGTCGCGATGCCCGAACCCGATTTGGTGCTCGGCAATGCGGAAAAACTCTCCGCCGCAGGCTGGGCGCTCGCGCGCGCGTCCTTCGCCCTTGACGATGCGCCCAAGGCGATCGTGAACGACATCATGGCGGTGTGCGACACCGCGGCGCACCTGGTCGATTCGTTTTCCGGCCGCACCCGCGCATTTGTCCAAGTGCAGAATGGCTGCGATCATCGTTGCACTTTCTGCATCATTCCTTTCGGTCGCGGCAATTCGCGCTCCGTTCCCATGGGAGCAGTGGTCGAGGACGTGCGCCGGCTGGTCGCCAACAACTATTGCGAGATCGTGCTGACTGGCGTCGACATCACGAGCTACGGTGCCGACCTGCCGGGTGCGCCAAGACTCGGCGCGCTGGTCAAGCAAATCCTCAAGCACGTGCCGGAGCTCAAGCGGTTGCGGCTGTCGTCGATCGATTCGGTGGAGGCCGATCGCGATCTTCTCGACGCGCTGGCAACCGAGGCGCGGTTGATGCCGCATCTGCATCTGTCGCTGCAGTCCGGCGACGATCTCATCCTCAAGCGGATGAAGCGGCGGCATTTGCGCGGCGACGCCATCGCGTTCTGCGCGCAAGCACGCCGCCTGCGGCCAGACATGGTGTTCGGGGCCGATCTGATCGCCGGATTCCCGACCGAGACCGAGGCCATGTTCCAGCGCACGCTTGATCTCGTGGAGGAATGCGGCTTGACGCATCTGCATGTGTTTCCATTCTCGCCGCGTCCGGGCACGCCGGCGGGCCGGATGCCGCAGCTCGACCGCGCCGCGATCAAGGAGCGCGCGAAGCGCCTGCGCGCGCGCGGCGCCGCGGCGCTGCGCCGGCATCTCGACGCCGAGGTCGGCGCCACGCGCCGCGTGCTCGCCGAGTCCCGCGACAGCGGCCACACCGAGCATTTCACCAAAGTCTTGCTGGCAACGCCGGCGGAGCCGGGCGCAATTCTCGATATCAGGATCGCGGCGCACGACGGCCGGCAATTATTGGCCGCGTGAAGTGTTTCCTCCCCGGCGACGCCGGGGAGGAAGTGGCGGCGCAATCAATTGGCCTGGATGTTGGCGTCATGAATGAGGCGTCCCCACCGTACGCGTTCGTCGGCAATGAACTTGGCGGTTTGTTCGATCGGTTCGCCAACGGGCTGGACGCCAAGCGCCGCGAATTTCGCCTTGACGTCCGGTTGCGCGAGGATCGCGGTGATCGCCGTGTTGAGTTTTTGGACGATCGCGGACGGCGTCTTTGGCGGCGCCACTACCGCGAACCAGGTGCTCGATTCAAAACCCGGCACGCCGGCCTCTTGAACGGTCGGCACATCGGGCAAGGCGGCAATGCGCTTTGCGCTGCCGACCGCCAAAATCCGCAATTTGTGGCCTTGGTCCAACGGCAGCGAGGACGCCAGATTGTCGAAAAGAATATCGACCTGATCGGCCATGATATCCTGCAGCGCGGGCGCCGAGCCGCGGTAAGGCACGTGCACCATCTTTGAATTGGTCAGCTTTTCAAACAACACGCCGGCAAGATGCGAGGTCGAGCCGATTCCTTGCGAGGCAAACGTCACCTTGCCGGGATTGGCCTTCACATAAGCGATCAGTTCCTGCGCGGTCTTGGCCGGAAAGTTCGGCCGCACGTCAAGCACGTTCGGAACCGAGCCGAGTACGGTGACCGGCTCGAAATCGGACGGGCGGTAGGCCAGCTGCTTGTACAGTGCGTCATTGATCGCGAGCGGTCCCGGCGGTGTGGCCAGCAAGGTGTAGCCGCTCGGCTCGGACCTCGCCACCACTTCCGCCCCGATATTGCCGCCGGCGCCGGCCCGGTTGTCGATCACGACCGGCTGACCCCATTGTTCCTGAAGTTTCTGCGCCACGATTCGCGGCAGACTGTCGGCGGTGCCGCCGGCAGGAAACGGCACGATGATCTTGATCACGCCGCTGGGATATTTCGCGGCAGCTTCCTCGGTGAGAGCCGGCTGTAAGAAAGCCGATTGTGCGGCGACACATCCGAGGCAGCCCGCCAAGCCGAGCAGCAACAGGCGCCGCGTCGTACGGCGGCGCGCCCGGATCGCGGCGAAACGTGATGAATTGATTTCTAGGCTCATAAGCTGACCTCCCGGTTTGCTGTGATGACTTGTTGTTCGGTTTCGGCTGTGCCGGATGGCACAAAGGCATCGCAATAGAAGTGCTGTTCCGGCAAGCGGCGTTGCCGGATAAATCCGTCTTGTGCGGCGGCGATCATGAGAGGATTGCCGCAGGCATAGACCTCGACGTCGGACAGATCGGCGTAGTCGGCCATGATGGCTTGATGGACAAGCCCGGTGCGGCCCTGCCAGTCGCCGTCGGGTTCGGACAGAACCGGCACGAACGAGAACCAAGACGTCCGGCCGGCCCATTTTTGCGGCAAATCCGCAAGGTAGAGGTCTGTACGCTTGCGCGCTCCCCAATAAAGCCGCATCGCGCGTCGATTGCCGCGCTTGAGCGCGTCCTCAACAATCGATTTGATCGGGGCGAATCCGGTTCCGGTGGCGAGCAGGATAATGGGCGCTGGCGAACCGTCGCGAACGAAGAAGTCGCCGTAGGGCAGTTCCACTTCAAGCGTGTCACCCGATTTGACGGTAGCGAGCACGGTTTCGGAAAAATGTCCTCCCGGAATGTGCCGGATGTGAAGTTCGACCCCGTCGTTGGCCTGCGGCGCGTTGGCCATCGAGAAATTCCGGCGCTCGCCGCCCGGCAGGATTAATTGCAAATACTGTCCGGCCTTGAATTTGGCGCGGGTGCCGATCGCAAAGCGCAAATTGAGGATGGCGACGTCGAGCGCGGGCCGGGCCAGGCGAAATACGGTCGCGTCGAGCACCTTCCGCACCGGCGGCGCGCGTCGCTCGATGCGCTTTGGCTGGATTTCCAGATCACTGCGGGGCTTGGCGCGGCACATCAGCACGGCATCGGATCTGCCGCGCACCGGGCCTATACCGGGCAGCATCGCCTCACCGGCGACGAGCTCGCCTTCGCAGGTGTTACAGACGCCCTTGCGGCATGAATACGGAATCGCAAATCCCGCGCGTTCCGCGGCATCGAGCACCGTTTCGTCCGACGCGCAGGGAAAGGCGATGTCGGAATTGGCCACCCGAACCTGGTAGATCATGCGGCAAATTCCGCCGTCGTGCCGCCGCTTTGAGCCGCGCCGCTCAGCAGACGCAAAGTCCGCAACACCGCTTCCGGATCGGCGCGGCCTTGGCCGGCAATATCGAAGGCGCTGCCGTGGCCGACGCTGGCGAACAGAATCCCCGCGCCGACCGCAAGAGCGGTGGCGGTGCGGCCGGCCAAGAGCTTGATCGGGATGTGTCCCTGGTCATGGTATAGCGCGACAAAAGCATCGAACTCGCGGCGCCCCAGCATCACGTCCGCGCCAACCGGTCCTTCGACCTGCAGGCCGGCCGCGCGCAGAGCCGCGACTGCCGGCCGCGTTATTGTTTCATCGTCGTCGCCAAACAGTCCATTTTCGCCGGCATGGGGATTGATCCCGAAGACTCCCAGTCTCGGCGCCGCAATGCCGAGTGCGATCAGGGCCTGCGCGCAGGCCTGGCCGGCAGCCTTGATCAAGTCCGGAGTCAAACGCGCCAGCGCGTGATGCAGGCGTTCGTGCAGCGTAACGTGAATGATCCGCAGCCCGCCGCCGATCAGCAGCATGAACACGCGATCTTCCGGCACGCCGGTAAGCTGCGCCAACAGCGTCGGATAGCCCGAAAAACGGATGCCCGCGGCGTTCACCGCGGTTTCGTTATGCGGACAGCCGACGATGGCATCGGCGGCGCCCGACCGCACCAAGCGCAACGCCGCCTCGACATAGGCGACGGTTGCCTTGCCGGCCGCGGCGGCCACCTGGCCTGGCTTGAATTCCGCCGGCGGCAAGGCCTCGACTGGCAGCATGTGGATCGTATCGGCGACTGCGCTGCGGTCGCCGTCGAATTCGCGCAACGCGAGGCCGGGCGCTGCCCGCTTGCGGTAATGGCCGATCACATGAGGATCGCCCACCACGATGACGCGGGGCCCTGCGCCGCCGGCGAGCGCCGCGGCGGCTTTGACGGCGATTTCCGGCCCGATGCCGTTCGGGTCGCCGACGGTCAGCGCGATGGTCCGCGGCCGCGTGGCCGTCATAGCGGCAGCGCCAGCAAAGTGTCGAACCGCGAGCTGTCGCAGACGACAATGCGCTCCGCAATCTTCGCCGAATTGCCGTCGAGCTTGAACTTATCGAGATAACGGCCGGTGGCGTAAACGTCGGTCACGCCGTCTTGCATGATCCGTATGACGCAGAACGACGTTTCGCTGCGGACTTCGTCGTCGCTTTGCGATGCGATCCACGGCAGACCCAGAAAATGCCGGTAGCTGTGGCGCTCGTAAACATTTGCTTCGCGCAGGGAGGAAATGCGGTCGCTGAGCATGCCGCGCGAATTGGCGTAAACGATTCCGGCTTCCAGCCCGCGCTCATAATTTTCGGCCGACGTGATCTTATAGAGGCATTTTTCTTCAAAAAATTGCGGCCACTGGTTCAGGTCGCCGTTATCGATGCAGCGCGCATAGGCCGCCTGAAGCTGAATAAGCGTATTGGATACATCCTGCGTCATGCGTTGAACCCGTCACAATCCCATATTGGCGCGATACGCCTTCCAGAAGCCCCGCACCGATGCTTCGGTCGTTCTGGTCTCGCTGCTTTCGGCGCCGCTGCCGCCCATTTCGAGGACCGCGCGCTCGTCGGCGGCGCCGGCAATGCCGCGCTGGACGAAGCCGCCGACACAGCCGTCCTCCATGGAAATGTAGCCGGCCGGCCCCACCAGGTTGGCTTGTTTCAACCGCACCAGACGCTGTTCGGGCGTGTCCTCGGCAAAGCCGATCAAGGTCCAGTTCAGTTCGGTGCGGCGCGTGCCGCGCGGCAGGACTTGGCGGATTGCGATCGAGTTTTGAATTTGCTGCAACACGAATGTCGGGAATACTGACAGTATCTGCATGGTGCAGTCGTCGTCGAATTCCTTGAAGCCCTGCAAGAGCGAAGGATCGGCCAATCGATATTCGCTTTCCGAGCGGAGATTCTGCTTGGCGTATTCGGTGCCTTTTTCCGCGTTGCGGTCGATCGCCGAATAGCTGACGTGATGTCCGCCGGAGGTATCGAGGATGATCGCTCCGGTCTGCGACAGCCGGTTCAGTTCGAACGTCGTGAAGAAGAGATGCAGGATGCTGGCGTGATAGGAGTCTTTGACATTCTCGACGTAGAGCTTCCAATTGTTGGGCAGGACCTGGGTGTATTGGCCGAGGACGACAGGGGTGCGCCCGGCAAGGACGCGCTCGATCCGGCCATAGATCGCCTCGCCGAGATAGTCCTCGAGCGGCGGCACGTCCTCGGCCAAGCTGCCGAAAACGGCGCCGTACGCCTCGGCGACCCGCAGTTTCCGCGGGCCGTGATCCGCCATGCAGAATGACGGCGGCATGCCGCCCTTGCCCTTGATGCCGTCCTTGAAGGCAACGCCGGTCAGATTGCCCTGCCGGTCATAGGTCCAGGCGTGATACACGCAGGTGAAATCCTTGACGTTGCCGCGCCGCTCCAGCGAAATCAAAGCGCCGCGATGGGCGCAGCGGTTCTCGAACGCATAGAGTTCGTCGTCGGCGTCCCGCGCCACAATGACCGGGGTATCACCGACAAAGGTCGTCAGGAAATCGCCGGGCTTCGGCAATTCGGTCGCCAGGCACAGATAGCTCCAGCACGGTCCTTGAAAGATCCTGATCTGCTCGGCGGCATAAACATCCTGGTCCTGAAAGATCCAATACGGAACGCGGGTGACGCCTTGTTCCGGCCAGCTTCTTGCGGCGGCGGGTTCTAGTTGCGGACGATCGAGCATGGCTGATCCTGATTGGTCGGCGACGAATCGGCGTGCAAAAGGCTGTAGCGGTGACTTGACGGCTATGTTCGAATACCGAACAATCGTTCAAGTCACGATCACCTCAAATCCGGCGCAAGTCAACCTGGCGAAAGTCAACTTGGCGCAAGTCAACCTGGCGAAAGTCAACCTGGCACCAGTGAACATGACACAAGTCACCATGACGAATGAGCGAGCGACCCCGGATGTTCCCAGGCGGATGCCGGAAGGCATGGCCGGTCTAGCCAAGGGCCTCGCTATTCTCGAAGCCTTTGCCGGCAACAAGGGACGCCTCACGGTAGCCGAGGCCGCCCGCGCCTCGGGCGCGACACGGGCCTCCGCCCGGCGCTGCCTGTTGACGCTCACCGAGCTTGGTTACGTCGAATATGACGGCAAATTCTTCCGGCCGCAGCCCCGGCTGTTGTCGCTGAGCGGCGCCTATTCCGAATGCCGGACCTTGCCGCAGATCGCCCAGCCGATCCTGGCGGCCGCGCGGGACGAGCTTGCGGAATCGGTGTCCTTGGCAATTCTCGATAAAGACGCCGCCTTGTTCATTGCGCGGGCGGAAGCGGAGCGGCTTATCTCGTCCGGCATTCTGATCGGCGCGCGGGCGCCGGCTTATTGCTCGGCGACCGGCAGGGTGCTGCTCAGCGATTGGGACGAACAGAAGCTGCGCAACTACCTGGACCGCACGGCGCTCGTGGCGCGAACCAAGCACACGCTGGCGAAGAAGCCGGCTATCCTCGACGCCGTCCGGACCGTGCGGAAGCAAGGTTTCGCCCTGGTCGACGAAGAGCTGGAACTCGGATTACGTTCCATCGCGGTGCCGGTCTTCGACTCGCGCCGCAACCTGGTCGGCGCCATGAGCGCCAGTGCGTCATCGGCGCGCGTTTCGGTAGCGCAGATGACCCGGAATTTTCTTCCGGTCCTGCAGCGCTATTCGCAGCGACTGGGCAAGGCGCTATAGCTCGACGCGGGCGGAGCGTGGCGGCGCCCAGCAGACAATCGCCCGCGACTTAATGAGATTCGCAGCAAACCGGAGACCGTACGATGGCCGACAGCGGGCAGGATTACGCGATCACCACGACGGAACAGCTGGAGCGCCTGTACAGCGATCCGCCGTACGGCCCCGCGGTCTTCAAGGAAACCGACCGCGTCACGCCGCACTACCGTAAGCTGATCGAGGCCGCGCCGTTCGTCGTGCTCGCCACCTGCGGTCCCGACGGGCTCGACTGCTCGCCCCGCGGCGACCCGCCCGGTTTCGTCCGCGTCATCGACGCGCACACGCTCCTCATTCCGGATCGGCGCGGCAACAACCGCATCGACAGTCTGCGCAATCTGGTACGCGATCCGCGCGTCGCACTGCTGTTCCTGATTCCGGGCGTCGGCGAGACCATGCGCATCATCGGCCGTGCCAAAATTTCGACCGATCCGAAACTGACCGAAAGTTTTATGGTCAACGGCAAGGTGCCGAAATGCGTGCTGGTGGTGACGGTGGAGAAGGCCTATTTCCAGTGCACCAAGGCGATCATCCGCTCGAAACTGTGGGATCCGGCGAGCATTGTCGACCGCAAGACCCTGCCGACGCCGGGCGCGATTCTCGCCGAAATTACGGATGGCAAAATGGGCGGGCCCGAGCACGATCGCCTGGCGCCGGAGCGCATCAAAGCGACGATTTATTGATTACGGCGTCATCGCCGGGCGATTCGAGCGCAAGTCCCGCATCGATCTCGTCACCGTCCCATCCACAATCCACCAGCCGTTCGCGCATATGCGGCGGTACCGCCGCAACGACTCGGATCGGCGCGCGGTTCTTATAAAGCGGCACCACGATCTCGCGGGCGTGCAAATGCAGTATCGGCCCGCCCTGGCGCGGCGCCGTGCCGTAGATCGCGTCGCCCAGTACAGGCCAGCCCATTTCGGCGCAATGGACGCGAAGCTGGTGCGTGCGTCCGGTCAAAGGTTCGAGCGCAAGCCATGTCAGGGCGCCCGAGGGCGATCGTCCCATCACCTTCCACTTGGTCGCCGACGGTTGGCCCTGCGGATCGTGCTTCATCCACCAGCCGCGCGTTTCGTCGAGGCGGCCGAGTGGTAGCGCGATCTCGCCCGCATCGGCATCCGGCGCACCCTCGACGACGGCCCAGTAGGTTTTGTCGATCGCACCGCTCTTGAACAGCTTGCCGAGCTGCGCCAGCGCCTTGCGATGGCGGCCGAGCACGAGGCATCCCGAGGTGTCGCGGTCGAGCCGGTGCGCCAGCGCCGGCGCGCGCGGCAGCCCGAAGCGCAGCGTGTCGAAATGGTCTTGCAGGCATTCCCTGCTGCGGTCGCGGCTGTTCGGCGGTCCCTGATGCACGGCCATTCCGGCCGGTTTGTCGATCACCAGCATCAGCCCATCGCGATAGAGGAGGCGCGACACCATCTCTTCCGGGGTCATGTTTGCCTACCTTGGCGAAACGGCTATCACGGGCGCGGCATGCAAGACAGTACACCTGACGGCGCGACACAACCGGCGCCCGAGACCGGGACGGCGTGGTGGCGGCGCCTTGCCGGCGGGCTCAAGCGCTCGTCCTCGGCGCTCGGCGCGATCTCCGATCTCGTCACCAAGCGCAAGCTCGATGATTCGACGCTTGCGGAAATCCATGATGGGCTAGTGCGCGCCGATCTCGGCGTCGTCATTGCGGACCGCGTCGTCGTTGCGCTCGGCGAAGGCCGCCACAATGCCGCGATCTCGGCCGAGGAGGTCAAAACTGTGGTCGCCGCCGAGATCGAGAAAGCGCTTGTGCCGGTGGTGCAGCCGCTCTCCGTCGATGCGGCAAAAAAGCCGTTCGTCATTCTGGTCGCCGGCGTCAACGGTTCCGGCAAGACCACGACCATCGGCAAGCTTGCGGCGAAATTCCGCGCCGAAGGGCGCTCGGTCATGCTCGCGGCCGGCGACACTTTCCGTGCTGCGGCGATCGAGCAGCTCAAGATCTGGGCGACGCGCAGCGGCGCCGAATTTATCGCGCGCGAGGCGGGCGCCGATGCTGCGGGGCTCGCCTTCGACGCGGTCGCCGCGGCGAAGCATCGCGGGCTCGACGTTCTCCTCATCGATACCGCCGGCCGCCTGCAGAACCGCACCGAGCTGATGGGCGAACTGGAAAAGATCGTCCGCGTGATCAAGAAAGTCGACGCCACGGCGCCGCATGCAGTGCTGCTTGTGCTCGATGCCACCGTGGGGCAGAACGCGCTGTCGCAGGTCGAGATTTTCCGGAAAGCCGTCGGCGTCACCGGCCTTGCCATGACCAAGCTCGACGGTACCGCGCGCGGCGGCATCCTGGTCGCCATCGCGGCGAAATTCGCACTGCCGGTGCATTACGTCGGCGTCGGCGAAGGCATCGACGACCTGGCGCCGTTTTCGGCGCGCGAATTTGGCCGGGCCATTGCCGGGCTGGATGCGTAGAAGTGATCCAAGTGAATGGCTCTCCCGCCGTCGATGACAAACGCATTGGCCGAAGCTACATAGCGCGCATGACAGTCACGGCAAAACCGCAGCTCAATCCGTTTCTCAAAATGGCGCTCGATCTCGGGCCGTTGATCCTGTTCTTCTTCGCCAATTCGCACTACGGCATTTTCGTCGCCACCGCGACGTTCATGGTCGCGGTGCTGGCGGCGCTGGCGGTCTCTTACGCGCTGACGCGCCAGCTGCCGATCATGCCGGTGGTCACGGCGATCATCGTGGTGGTGTTCGGCGGCCTCACCCTCGTGCTGCACGACGCAACCTTCATCAAGGTCAAGCCGACCATCATTTACGCGTTGTTCGGCGCGGTCTTGATCGGCGGCCTGGTCTTCAACAAGCCGCTGCTCGGCGTCGTGTTCGATTCGCTGTTCCACCTGACCGCAGAAGGCTGGCGCAAATTGACGCTGCGCTGGGCGATTTTCTTCTTCGCACTTGCGATCCTCAACGAGATCGTCTGGCGCAATACCTCGACCGATGTCTGGGTCGACTTCAAGGTGTTCGGCGTGGTGCCGCTGACGTTTCTTTTCGGCGCGCTGCAAATACCGCTGTTGCGGAAATACGCGGCCGAGCCGGCGGAGTGACGGCCCGTCGTCAGGATGACGGAACAGGCGCCGCCAGCGCTTTTTCGATCTGCGGCTTGAGCGTGGAATCGTAATTTTCCGGCGTGATCGGCCCGACGAGCTTGTAGGCGATGCGGCTGTCGCGGCCGATCACGAAGGTTTCCGGCACCCCGTAGACGCCCCAGTCGATCGCGGCGCGGCCATTTTGGTCGGCGCCGGCGGCGACAAAGGGGTCGCCGTAACGGCCGAGAAAGCGCCGCGCGTTGTCGGGATCGTCCTTATAATTGATGCCGATCAGCCTAAACCGGGTGTCCTTGCCGATTTGCATCAATAGCGGCGCCTCGTCGTGGCATGGCACGCACCACGACGCCCACACGTTCACCACCGTCACGGCGCCCTTGAAGTCCGCCGGGTTGACGCCGGGCACCGGCGCGCCATCGCGCTCCAAACCGGCGATGGGCGGCAGCGTTGTTTGCGGCGCTTGATGCCCGATCAAAGCCGAAGGAATAAGCGATGGGTCGCCGCCATTCAGCTGGATGAGAAACAAGGCGACGAGCCCAAGAAAAACGGCGAGCGGCACCAGCACCACAATGCGGCGCCAGCGCACGGCTCGGCCTTGATCCTCCGCGATGCTCATGCCTTCGCCTGTTCGTTGTCTGCTGCCGCGGCTTGCTCCGTCGGCCGTCCGGATGCCGCCGCCGAGCGGCGGATGATTCCCTGCATTTCGAGCTCGGCGATTTTGCGCATTTGCGCACGGTAATCCAGCGTCATCCATGCGATCAGAACGCCGACGGTGATGACGGCAGCCGCGTAGGCCGCGGCGATGAAATCGATATGCGCCGTCGTTTCCATGGTCAGCTCGCGGCGTTCGCCTGCATGAGCAGCAGGGTGCGCACGCGCCGGCGCAAGATTTCGTTGCGCATGGCGGCAAGAACGAGCGTCACAAACAACAGCGTGAACGCTCCGGCCATCAAGAACAGCGGCACGAGGATCGTCGGATAGATGGTCGAGCCGCCGATGCGGAATACGGACGCACCTTGATGCAGCGTGTTCCACCAATCAACCGAGAATTTGATGATCGGCAGATCGATGGCGCCGACCAGCGTGAGCACCGCTACGGCGCGCGCCGCCCGCGATGGATCCTCGACCGTGCGCCACAATGCAATGACGGCGAGATAGAGCAGGAACAGGACCAATTCCGAAGTAAGCCGCGCGTCCCATACCCAGTAGGTGCCCCATTCGGGGCGTCCCCACAGCGAGCCGGTGACGAGACAAAGCAGCGTGAATGCCGCGCCGATCGGCGCCGCCGCCTTGGCGGTCACGTCGGCGAGCGGATGGCGCCACACCAAGGTGCCGAGCGCGGCAACCGACATCAATCCCCAGCACAACATGCCGAGCCAGGCCGACGGCACGTGCAGGTACATGATCTTGACGGTGGCGCCTTGCTGATAGTCATCCGGCGCGACCATGGCCTGTTGCAGGGCGAACGCGAAGAACAGAACCGTCACGCCGGCCAGCCATGGAATGATCCTGTCGGCGAATTTCAGGAACCGTGACGGATTGGCAAGATCGAGGAGGGCCATCGGCAGCTTTCCAATAATCGCGGTTCTTAGAGCAAGTGGCGGCAGGTTCACAATGCGCCTTCACTACATCGGCCGTCACTTTTGCATGAGCGATATTGCCATTCCATTTCGTTATTCGATTTCGCTATTCGATTTCGCTATTCGATTTCTTGGCGCAGCGCCGCGGCGGCGGCGAAAGGGCCGACCACGAGGCTCGCCAGCGTCAGCGCGCAAAGAATCGTGAACGGCGTCCCGAACGGCGCCGGGCCTGCGATCGCCGCATTGGCCGCCGCAACCCCGAAGATCAAGGCGGGGACGGTCAGCGGCAACACGATGACGGCGAGCAGTAGGCCGCCGCGCCGCAGGGTCACGGCAATGGCGGCGCCAATGAGGCCGATGAAGGTGAGCGCCGGCGTGCCGACCAACAGCGTCAGCATCAGCGCAGCTTCGGCCGGTAGATCGAGATTGAGGAGGAGCCCGACGAGCGGCGCGCAGATCACAAGCGGCAGGCCGGTGGTGAGCCAATGCGCAATGCCCTTCACCGCGACGACTAGCTCCAAAGGCGCGCGGCCCATCAGGATCAGGTCGAGCGAGCCGTCGTCGTGATCGCCGGCGAATAGCCGGTCGAGCGCCAGAAGACTCGCGAGCAGCGCCGCCAGCCAGAGGATCGCGGGACCGATGCGCTTTAAGAGCAACAGGTCCGGGCCGATGGCGAACGGGGTCAGCGTGACCACGACCAGGAAGAACAATACTCCCATCAGCGCGCCGCCGCCGACGCGAACGGCGATGCGCATGTCGCGGACGAGGAGGGCGGCGAGCGGGGTCATGCTTCCGCCTCGCCCAATCGCAGTTCTTGGGTGCTCGCAAGCCCGATCGGGCCGTGGCTTGCCGCGACGATAAGGCCGCCTCCCGCCAAATGCGCCCGCATCAAATCGGCCAAACGTTCCTGCGCCGCGGCATCGAGCGTGCTCGTCGGCTCGTCGAGGAGCCAGATCGGGCGCGGCACCGCGACGAGCCGCGCGATCGACAGCCGACGCCGCTGTCCGGCCGAAAGATAGGCCGCCGGCAGGGCCGCGAGCGCGCCGAGCCCGATCGCTTCCAGGGGGTTTCGGATATCGGTTGAGCTGAGGCCATAAAAGCCCGCCCAAAAGCGCAAATTCTCGGCGACCGAGAGCGAGCCTTTCAGCGCATCCTGGTGGCCGAGATAGTGGGCTTGCTCGGCGATGCTCAATTCCGAATCGCCCCCCTCCAGTGTGAGCGTGCCAGCCGCAATACGCACGAGCCCAACGATCATACGCAGAAGCGACGATTTTCCCGCCCCATTGCGCCCGCTGACGGTCAGAAGCTCGCCGGACGCTACGGCAAAGCTCACGCCCGAGAAAACACCGCGACCGCCGCGGTGACAGGCTAATTCGACAGCGGTAAGGCGCATCAGCGATGACCCAGACGCGGCTTTCGAGACGATTTCCCGGCCTTTTGGACCACGCGCAGCATGTTAGCGGACAATTCCTTGCTGAACTGGCACATCACCCGAAAAGACCTTATAAGCCGCGGGTCGGGCTGCGGCGCGCCGGAGACGCCTGCCACGTCCGACCGCCAATGCTCCGCGCGGCTTTGTTTGGGGCAATCAATTACCTCCGAATTGCGCCGGCACCCGGCCGGCGGGATGGGAAAAAAGTCATGGATTCGCTCGATAGCTTTAAGTGCCTCCGGCCGCTTAAGGTCGGCTCCAAGACCTATGCCTATTACAGCCTCCCGGCAGCGGAAAAGAACGGGCTGAAGGGCATTTCGCGGCTGCCTTTTTCGCTCAAGGTCTTGCTCGAGAACATGTTGCGCAACGAAGACGGCCGTTCCGTCACCAAGCAGGATATCCAGGCCGTCGCGCAATGGCTCAAGACCAAGACTTCGGAACGCGAAATCGCATTTCGGCCGGCGCGGGTTTTGATGCAGGATTTCACCGGCGTGCCGGCCGTGGTCGACCTTGCCGCGATGCGCGACGCCATGGAGCATCTCGGCGGCGATGCGAAGAAGATCAATCCGCTGGTCCCGGTCGATCTCGTCATCGATCATTCGGTTGCGGTCAATCATTTCGGCAACGCGCTTGCGTTCAAGCAGAACGTCGAGGACGAGTACAAGCAGAATCAGGAACGCTATCGCTTCCTGAAATGGGCGCAGCGCTCGTTCGAGGATTTCCGCGTGGTGCCCCCCGGCACCGGCATCTGCCACCAGGTCAATCTCGAATATCTGTCGCAGACGGTGTGGAC
>Ga0070731_10002928_pt1 | contig 15740 bp, 16 predicted proteins | sample Coa_R1_2_FD_66448 | JGI IMG/M metagenome (GOLD analysis project Ga0070731, IMG submission 66448) | Surface soil microbial communities from Centralia Pennsylvania, which are recovering from an underground coalmine fire - Coalmine... | ecosystem: Environmental > Terrestrial > Soil > Unclassified ...
CTCTTCTTCTGGGACTCGGCGCTGCCGAGGTCGACCATGAGCTGTTCCATCCGGTTCTTGTAGTGGTTGGTGCGCGAAATGGCCGGATTGACCAGCGCCTGGAGGGTCCGCAGGTAGGCCGACTCGTCGCGCGCGCGGATCAGCTTGTCCGCGTCTTCCTTTTTCAGGCGGCCGTCGCCCGCCTGGGGCGGGACGAGCGGGTATTTCTCATAGGCCGCCGGGCTGACGTACTCCTCGCGCACCTTCTTCATGGCCTCGTTCGCCCGCGGGGCGGACAGGCGGCCCTCCTCGCCCAGGGGAAGCCCCGTGGCCTCGTTGACTTTCGCCAGCTGGGCCGTGATGACCGCGATTTCGGAGTCCTGCCGGTCCATCTCCCGGCGGATCAGGGCGGCGCGGCGCTCCGCGTCCTTGTAGTTCGCCCAGAACACGGCCGCGCCCACCGTGATGATGAGCGTGAAGACGACGAGGACGATGACGAGGACCATCGAAATGCCTTCGTCACGTCGCCTGAGACGCATCATAGCGGGCTCTCCGTCAGGAATAGGGTAAGGCCCCATTCTAGGCCACCAACTTCCGCAGTCAAGGAATAGTCAAGATCACGACGGCGTCTTCATAGAGGACGGGCCGCCGGCCCGGGTCCCTTCAGCCTCCTGAAAAATCTTTTCGACTCCCGAATCCCGTGACCATCCTCCGCGTCCAAACGTCCAAGAAAGGTTCGGCCCGGACCCGGGGCAGGGTCTGCTCAGTTTGGAGTTGACTCCCTTCGATCGCTCGAGTACACTTCGGGTGTCGTCAACGTCCCCCAAAGAATCGACCCTCTCAAGCGACCAATCCCGTATACGACGATAGTGAAACGCCTCGTGGTCGGTCTGGCCGGGGGCGTCGGCAGTGGTAAAAGCACGGTCGCCGCGATCTTTATCAAGCAGGGAGCCCGGGGCATCGACGCGGATGCGCTCGGGCACCGCGTCCTGGACCTCCCCTCGGTCCGCGCCGGGCTGGTGCGCGACTGGGGGACGGGAATCCTGAAGGACGGCCGCGTGGATCGCGCGGCTCTGGCCCGCCTGGCCTTCCGCTCGCGGAAGACCGTGGCCCGCCTGAACCGCCGGGTCCACCCGGAAATTTTGCGGGAGATCCGCCGCCGAATCGCCCGAGCGAGGGGTTGGGTGGTTCTCGATGCGGCGCTGCTCTTCGAGACGGGAGCGGACGCCCTGTGCGACAAGGTCGTCTTCGTCTCCGCGCCCCGCGCCCTTCGCGTCCGGCGCGTCCGGTCGAGGGGTTGGGGACCGGGAGAACTTCGGAGAAGGGAACGCTTTCAATTCCCCGTGGTGTACAAGAAGAAGAAGGCCGACTACGTCATTGACAACACAGGACCCGCGTCCCGCACCCAAGACCAGATCCGAAAAATCTGCGACGAGCTTTGGAAGCTCCGAGCCTAGACCCGTTTAGAGGAGAGTGTTCATGCCCCCGCGCAAAGCCAAAGAAGTGGACGAAACCCCCGACACCGACGCCGACGAAAAGACCACCCCCAAGAGCGCGGCCGGGCACCGGGCTCCCGCGAAAGCCGACGCCGCCCCGGCCAAGGCCGCCGTCGCCGAGCCGGCCTCCGCCAGGGCCCCGGAGGAGAAGCCGGCCCCCGCGGCCGTCCCCGTTCCGCCGCCCCCGCCCAAGAGCGAGGCCCCCGCGTTTGCGCCCGCGCCCCGTCCCGCGGCGCCTGCGGCCTCCCTCCCCGTCCCCGCGGCCCCGGCGGTACCGGCGGCCGCGCCCGGCGACTCCAGCGCCGTCTCCACCGACCCGTCCGCGCCCCCCGGCCCGCGCGGCCCGGACACCAACGACAAGTACGAGCGCGTGAAAAGGGAGGAAATCTACCTTTCGAAGCTCCAGGAATTCACGATGGCCGACCTCCTCAAATTCGCCCGGCAGGAGGGCATCAAGGAGGTCATGGGCCTCAAGAAGCAGGAGATCATCTATAAGATCATCCAGGAGAAGGCGAAGCAGAACGGCCTGCTCTTCGGCGAGGGCGTCCTGGAAGTCCTCCCCGAGGGCTTCGGCTTCCTCCGTTCGCCCAAGTACAACTATCTTCCCTGTCCCGACGACATCTACATCTCCCCGTCGCAGATCCGCCGCTTCGGCATGCGCACCGGGAACATCATCAGCGGCCAGATCCGGCCGCCCAAGGACGGCGAGAAGTACTTCGCCCTCCTGAAGGTCGAGCTCATCAACCATTCGAATCCCGACCAGTCGCAAGGGACCGTGCCGTTCGAAAGCCTCACCGCGCTCAATCCGTCGGAGCGCATCCGGCTGGAGACGGAGACCAACGACCTGTCCATGCGGGTGATGGACATGATGGCGCCGCTGGGCAAGGGCCAGCGCGCGCTCATCGTCGCCGCACCCCGCACGGGCAAGACGGTCCTCCTGCAGAAGATCGCCAACGCCGTCATCAAGAACCATCCCGAGATCTACCTCATCGTGCTGCTCATCGACGAGCGGCCCGAGGAGGTGACCGATTTCAAGCGCAACCTGAAGGGCGAGGCCGAGGTCATCGCGTCCTGCTTCGACGAGCCGCCGTCCCGCCACATCCAGGTGACGGAGATGGTCCTCGAGAAGGCCAAGCGCCTCGTCGAGCACCACAAGGACGTCCTGATCCTCGTCGATTCGATCACCCGCATGACGCGGGCCTACAACACCGAGGCGCCGCACTCGGGCCGCATCCTGTCGGGCGGCATCGATTCGACGGCCTTCCAGGGCCCCAAGCGCTTCTTCGGCGCGGCCCGAAAGGTCGAGGAAGGCGGATCGCTGACGATCGTCGGCAGCTGCCTCATCGACACGGGATCGCGGATGGATGAAGTCATCTTCGAAGAGTTCAAGGGCACCGGCAACAGCGAGCTGCATCTGGTGCGCGAACTGGCCGACCGCCGCATCTACCCGTCGTTCGATCTCACGCGATCGGGAACCCGCCGCGAGGAGCTCCTCCTGCACAAGGACGAGATCACCCGCGTGTGGATGCTGCGGAAGGTGCTCGCCGACATGAAGCTGATCGAGGCCATGGAGACGCTGCTCGACCGGATCAAGAAGACGAAATCGAACGCCGAGTTCCTGATGAGCCTCGGTCGATCCGACTGGTCGTAGGCTTCCGGCGGTGAGGCCGGCGGGAATAGGACTAGACCCGGCGGCGGGGGACGGCAAGAGGAGGCCGCCGGCGCGGCCAGGACATGGCGTTTTCGCTCGCTGGCCGCACGGCCAGCCGGGTCGCGGTCGTGGGCTCGGGGAACATGGGCCCCGACGTCGCCCTCTTTTTCGCCCGCCGACTCGCCCGCCACGGCGTGCCCATCATCGTCCACGACGTCTCGCGGGACGCCCTCGACGCCGGCCGGAACCGCATTCTGGAGAAGTTCCGCCGCGGCAGCGAGACCGGCGTCTTCCGCGCGGGCGACACCGACGTGGTCGAGAAGTCGATCACCTTCACCCAGGATCGCTCGCTCCTGATGGGCTGCGATCTCGTGATCGAAGCGGTGACGGAGGACCTGGCGGTCAAGCAGTCGGTCTTCGAGGAGATCGAGCGGCTCGTCCCGCCCCAGGCGATCCTCGCGTCGACCACGTCGCATCTCGAGCCCGAGCGCATCTTCGAGCGGCTGAGGCGGCCCGAGCGCTCGCTGGTGCACCACTTCTTCTTTCCGGCGGAGCGGAACCCGCTCATCGAGATCGTCTCGGGGCCCAAGACGACGGTCGCCGACTGGTGCTGCCAGTTCTACGAGGCCATGGGCAAGGTGCCCGTCGAAGTCAAAGGCCGTTACGGCTACGCGGTCAATCCGATCTTCGAGGGGCTCTTCCTGGCCTCGTTGCTGTTCGAGGAGAAGGGATACTCGGCGGCGATCATCGACGCGATCGTTTGCCGCGCGTTCGGCGCCACGGCCGGCCCGTTCTCGGTCGTCAATCTCGCCGGGGGCAACCTCAGCACCCGCGAGAGCCTGGGCGTCTACCACGAGAAGATCATGCCCTGGTTCGCTTCGCCGGCGAATCTCGAGGAAAAAGCGTCGACCGGAGGGCGCTGGCGCGCCTTCGACAAGGGCGATACGGTGAACTATTCGAACCAGATGTACGACGAAATCTCCCGAGCCCTTCTGGGCGCCTACTTCGGCCTGGCCTGCGAAGCCGTCGAAAGCGGCATCGCCTCGCTCGGCGATCTCGAAATCGGCGTCGAGCTCGGCCTGGCCCTCAAGCCCCCGTTCACGATGATGAACGAGCTCGGCCCGAAGACCGTCCGGTCGCTCGTCGAGTCCTATGCCAAGGCCAACCCCGGATTCAAGATCCCCAAGAGCTTCGGACCCTGGACCATCCCGACGGTGCTCCGGAAGGACCGCGACGGCGTCGCCGTCCTCACGATCCGGCGGCCCCGGACCCTGAACTCCGTCAATCGCGACGTCATCCTGCAGGTAGACCAGGAACTGACCCGGATCCAAGGCAACCCCGACATCCGGGGGGTCGTCATCACCGGCTTCGGCACCAAGGCCTTCGCCTCGGGCGCGGACCTGGGCACCGTGGGCGCGCTGGCGTCCGCCGAAGAAGCGCGGACGTTTTCCGCCGACAGCAACCGGGTGCTCCGGCGCATCGAAACCCTGGGCAAGCCGGTGATCTGCGCGCTGAACGGACTGTCGCTGGGCGGCGGAAGCGAGCTGGCGTACGCCTGCACCGAGCGGATCGCCCGGAAGGGCCTTCCCGTCCTTTTCGGACAGCCTGAAGTGCGGCTCGGCCTGATTCCCGGAGGCGGCGCCACCCAGCGGCTTCCCCGGATGATCGACTTCGCCACGGCGTGGCGCCTGCTGCGCACCGGCGCCACCCTCTCGGGCGCCGAAGCCCTGAGCCTCGGCCTGATCCGCGAGGAGGTGGAAGGCGACCTGATGGCCCGCGCGATCGAACTGGCCCGCACGACCCTCCCTGCACCGCTTCCGGACCCGAAGGTTCCGGCGGTTCTGCCGGAAGTCGATCTGAAAGGACTGTCGCGCCGTCTGGACGAGATCCTGCGCCGCGCGATCATCGACGGGGCGAAGCTCCCGCTCGATGCGGCGCTCGCGCTCGAGTCGGTCTGTTTCGGCGAGGTGTTCACCACGCGCGACCACCGGATCGGGCTCGACAACTACTTCAAATCCGGTTCCAAGCTGCCGGCGCGCTTCGTGCACGCGTAGGCGGAATCACGGCTCCGCGACCCTTCCCCCGACCCCGCCGAGGAGGAAGGTCTCCACGGGAGAGTAGAGGGGACCCTCCGGGCGGAGCGTCGACTGGACCAGGTCGAACGCCGTCACGTCGTCCCGCCCTAGCGACACCTCGCGCTGGTCCTCCAGGGCCGCCTGGAGGCGTTTCAGATTGCGGTCGGATTTCACCCGGCCGATGGTCAGATGGGCGACGAACGGATGGCGCTCGCGAGGGACGCCGAGGCTTTCGCCATGCCGATCGAGCGCGGCGGCAAGCCCGGCCATCCGGTCGATGTCGCCGACGGCCCCCGCCCAGATCACCCGGGGCGCTCCCCGCTCCGGGAAGGCGCCGATGCCGCCGTAGAGAAGCGTCATCGGGCGCCATCGCGCCGCCTCGTCCGCAAGAAGCCGGCGGAGCGACGCAACGTGATCGTCATCCAGGTCGCCCAAGAACTTGAGGGTGAGGTGCAGGTTTTCCCGCTCCACCCAGCGGACAGGGGCATCCGCCCGCCGGAGGCTGTCCTGCACCCGAACGAGGAGGTCCCGCACCGGTTCGGCGACGTTGACTGCCACGAAGCAGCGCATGGTCGATATGATCCCGCCCCAGAACCGGCGTGGCAAGCCCCCCCCTGACTTGAGGCCGACGGACACCGTCGGCACCGAGCCCGCAGACCCAATACCTCCGCGACGGGTCCTGGGACCGACCGTGCAGCACCCCTGCAGAAATTTCGGACCCAGTGTTGGCCTACCCCAGAAGCGATTGGTATGCTTTGGCCTACGCATGGGTAACCGAAGACTAAAGGGCGTGGCCATTCTCTCCGGTGGGCTCGACTCGACCGTCTCCCTCGCTGCCGCGGTGAGGAAGATGGACGTCGTCCTGGCGATCACCTTCGACTACGGCCAGCGGGCCGCGAAGAGGGAACGCGCCGCCTCCGCAAAGATCGCCCGGCACTATCGGGTGCCCCACCGCGTCCTGGCGATCCCCTGGCTTGCGGGCCTGACGTCGACCGCGCTCGTCAACCGCCGCGCCGCGCTGCCGGTCCATGAAATGTCCGAGCGCTCGGCGAAGGCCGTCTGGGTCCCGAACCGCAACGGCGTCTTCATTGAAATCGCCGCCGCCCACGCCGAGTCGCTCGGCGCCGAGCGCCTCATCACCGGCTTCAACAAGGAGGAAGCGGTCACCTTCCCCGACAACTCGCCCGCCTACGTCAGCGCGGTCAACTATGCGCTGTCCTATTCCACCGCGAACGGCGTCCGCGTCGTCAGCTTTACCGGATCGCTCGAGAAGAAGGGCATCGTCGCGCTTGGCCGGCGCCTGGGGGCGCCGCTCCAGGTCATCTGGCCCTGCTACCAGGGCGGCAAGCGCTGGTGCGGCGAGTGCGAATCCTGCCTCCGCAGCCTGCGCGCCCTCCATGTCTAGTCCGCAGGGCCACCTTCTCGAAGTCTTCTCCTCCTACCAGGGGGAAGGTCCCTACGCGGGGCTCAAGCAGGTCTTCGTTCGCCTGTCGGGCTGCCATCTGCGCTGCGTGTATTGCGACACCCCCGAGTCCTGGGAGCGGGCCGGCTCGTGGACGACCCGGGGAACGGCCCGCCGCAACCCCGTGTCCGTCGAGGACACCCTCGACGCGATCCGGTCGTTCGGCCCGCACCCGTCGGTCAGCATCACCGGCGGCGAACCCGTGATCCAAGCCGAGTTCGTCCGCGACCTCGCCCTCGGCATCCGGAAGCTGGGAATGAGCACCTACCTCGACACCAGCGGCACCCTCTCCGACCGGCTGGCCGTCTGCGCCGGGGCGATCGACGTTTTCGCGTTCGACGTCAAGCTCCCGTCCTGTCCGGGGGTGCGCGTCGACGCCGACGACGTCCGCCGGTGCCTGGACCTGGCCCGCGGCCGCGAGGCGTTCGTCAAGATCGTCGTCCTGAAGGACACGCCTCCCGAAGATCTGACCTGGGCGGCGGGACTCGTTCCCGAGGGCATGCCCCTCATCCTCCAACTGGCGACGCCGGTGAACGCCCAGACCGCTCCGCCCGACGGCGAGACGCTCGCCCGGCTCCGGCGAGCCTGCGGCCGGGAGGTCGCCGTCATGCCCCAACTGCACGTCCTTGCCGGATGGAAGTAAAGTCCGGCCCCGATTCCGCCGAACATAACCCATAGAAAGGCTGGGTGTCGGGGTGGAGATCAACGCGATTCTCGATCGCCTGCAGGGCGACCTGTTCCTGCCGCTCCTGCTCGGCCTGGCCTCCGCCTTCGCCTACCTCGCCGTCCTGGCCCGGGCCCACCAGACCCGCCGGACGCTCGTTTCGATCGCGCAGGAATGCCGGCGTCGCCGGATGGAAGAGGAGCGCCTGGAACGGAGATTGGGATTCTCGGCGCGACTGGCCCGCTACCGCCGCCTGGAAGCCGAACTCGCCCGCCGCCTGGCCAACTAGCCGCCCGACTCCAAGGCCGAGATCTTCGTGACGCGATTCTGGTGACGTCCCCCCTCGAACGGCGTCTGCAGCCAGACCCTCAGGCTTTCCGCGATTTTGACCACCGGCGTGATTCGGGCGCCGGCGCAGAACACGTTGGCGTTGTTGTGCCGGCGGCTCAGGTCCGCGGTCTTCTCGTCGGTGACGACGGCCGCCCGGACGCCGCGAACCTTGTTCGCCGCGATCGACATGCCGATGCCCGTGCCGCAGATCAGCACGCCGAATTCCGCGTCGCCGCCGATCACCGCCCGGGCGACCTTGTCTGCAAAATCGGGATAGTCGACGGACGCGTCGCTCGAGGTGCCCGTGTCGAGGACCTGGTGGCCCAGGGCCTTGATGACGGACTTGATCTCCTCCTTGGCGGCGAATCCGGCGTGGTCCGCCCCGATCGCGATCTTCATGGAATCTCCTTCAGGCGCTTCGTCAGGCTGTCGTGGATATGCTGGGCGACGGTCCGGTACAGCTCCATCGGGCCGCCGATCGGGTCTTCGACTTCCTTGCCGCTGGGATCGAGCAGCTCGATCTTGCCCGCGTGATCGGGCATCCATTCCACGAGCGTCTTCCGGTGCCGGGTCGTCATGACCCAGACCTTGTCCGCCTCCTCGATCATCGCGACCGTGACGGGCCGGGACTCGTGCCGGGACAGGTCGGCGCCGTACTTCTTCACCACCTGCTCGGACTCCTCGGACGCGGCGCCGCCGTGGCCGGCGGACGTGCCGGCGGAGATCACGCGATAGCCGCGGTCGGGGAGATCGGATTCCTTCACGTGGAGGCGGTCGGCCAGCATCTTGCGCGCCATGGCCTCGGCCATGGGGCTGCGGCAGGTGTTGCCGGTACATACGAACAGGAGCGTCGTCACGTTCACCTCGTCGATCACGGCCCGGGGGATCGCCCCTTCGTGCACGACCTCGGCGCGTCCGTCGCGCAGGAGCACCACGGTGGACGGGCCGCGCTGTTTCGTAGGGCCGGCATCCACCAGGACGTCGACCTTTCCCTCCAGCGCCAGGCGGGCCTCCTCGCCCGTCACGGCCGGGGGATCGCCGGCGGGCGGCACCCCCACGCGGACCCCGGCGCGCTTCACCAGGTCCCGCGCGACCCGATGATTCGGATACCGAACCGCGATGCCGGCGCCGTCCTTGGTCGGAAAGACGATCGTCAGGGGACCGGGCCAGAATCTCTGGATCAGGCGCTGCGCCGGCGCCGGGACCGGCCCCGGAACCAGTTTCCGCAGATCGTCCCGGTCTCCCAGGTGGATCGTCGGGGCGGATTCTCCCGGAGCGGCGCGAAACTCGCGGAGACGCGCGACCGCCTCGGGCCGGTCCACATCGGCCGCGACGCCGTAGACCGTGTCGGTCGGCATCCCGACCAGTCCCCCGTTCCGGAGCGCCTCCACCGCGGGATCGAGTTCCGCGGGATCGTACTTCAGGGGATCCACCCGAATGATCCTCGTCTCGACCACCGGCGGCATACTACCAGAACGCGCGTGGCGCGTCACGAAACCCCGACTTCAAGCAACTCCAGCACAGAAACTGGTGTTTGGTGCGCGAGGGCGATGCGCTATAATCGGCGCTCCATGTATTACCCGTTGATGCTGAAGGTGAAGGACGAGGCCTGCCTGATCGTGGGGGGAGGCAGGGTCGCCCTCCAGAAAGCCCGTGCCCTCCGGCGCGCCGGAGCGGACGTGACGGCCGTCAGCCCCGAGTTCAGTCCCGCGTTCCGGCGCCTCCGGATCCGCCGCCTCGAGCGGCGCTTCCGGGAGGGCGACGTCCGCGGCCGGGTCCTCGTCATCGCCGCCACCGACTCCCCCGCCACGAACCGGGCGGTCCATGACGCCTGCCGGCGACGCTGCATCCCCGTGAACGTGGTGGACGTCCCCGACCTGTGCAGCGTCATCGTCCCGTCGGTCCTGCGCCGCGGGCCCGTCGTGATCTCGATTTCGACCGGCGGCCAGAGCCCCCCCCTGGCGAAAGCCCTCCGGCGCCAGCTCGACGCCCTCCTGCCCCGATCGATCGGAACGACCGCGGCCCGGCTGGGGGCCGAGCGGCGCAAGATCCTCCGGGCTCTTCCGCCCTCCGCGGCCCGAACCCGTCTGTTGAAAGGGCTGGTGCGCGACGTCACCCTTTCCCGCGCGGGGGGCCGGTGATCAGCCTCTACAGCGGCCTCGTCCTCTACGTCCTGGCCGCCGGCTTCGCCTTCTGGGCGCTGCACAGCGGCGACCGGCGCGGACTCCAGACCGCCCGCTTCGGCGCCCTCTTCGGAGCGATCGACCACCTGGTCTATCTCGTCCGTCTCGGCGCCCGGACGGGCCACTTCCCCGTCACCGGCGCCATCGAGGCGTACATCGTCCTGTCGACGGCGGTCATCCTCCTCGCCCTGCTGCTCGATTGGATGAAGAAGTGGACCTCGCTGGTCGTCGCCACGCTGCCCCTCTCCATCATCACCACGCTCCTGGCCCTCGCCCTCACCCTGGTCCCGGAGGCAACGGCCCAGCCCAACCCCGCCACGTCGAGCGTCTGGACGAGCCTCCACGTTTCGACGGCGCTCGGCTCCTACGGCGCCTTCGCGATCGCGTTCGTGTCGTCGATCCTCTATCTGATCGCGCAGCGGCAATTGAAGGACCACACGGCTGCGGCGATGCTCGGCCTCACGCCGTCGCTCGAAACCGTGGCCCGGGTCAACCGGCGCGCCATCGCCGCCGGCGTGGCCCTCCTCGCCGGCGGCCTCGTCGTCGGCTATCTCCAGGCGCGCATCGTCTACGGCCACGAACACTGGTGGCGGAACGACCCGAAGATCTACCTGACGTCCTTCACGCTCGCCGCCTACGCCGCGATCCTGATCCTCAGTTTCCGCCCGACCTGGAAGGGCCGTCGCACCGCGCTCGCCTCGACCGCCGGATTCCTGCTCGTCATGGCGACCTTCTGGGCGAGCGTTTTCTGGAGCGCGTTCCACCGCTTTTCCCACTAGCCATGGAAATCTCCGTCACCGGACTGAACCACAAGCGCGCGCCGGTCGAGCTTCGGGAGAGGCTCGCCGTGGCCGAAGCCGCGCTGCAGTCCGCCCTCGCCGAGCTCCAGCAATCATTCTCGGCGACCGAGATGGTTATTTTGTCGACCTGCAACCGCGTCGAGCTCTACTCGGTGCATGACGGCCCGCCGCCCGAAGCCGCCGCGATCGCCGAACTGCTCGCGAAGCGGCACGGCGTCCCCGCCGACACGCTCGCACCCGCCCTTTACCACCACCAGGGAAGCGACGCCGTCCGCCATCTATTCCGGGTCACCTCCAGCCTCGACTCGATGGTCCTGGGGGAGACGCAGATCATCGGCCAGGTGAAGGACGCCTATCTCGCCGCCCAAGCCGCCGGCGCGACCGGCCGCGTCTTCAACCGGCTGTTCCAGCAGGCCCTCGCCGTCGCCAAGCGCGTCCATACGTCGACCTCCCTCGGCGAGAAGAACATCTCGGTTCCCTCGGTCGCCGCGCGCCTCGCCGAAAAGATCTTCCAGGACCTCGGGAAGAAGCGGCTCGTCATCATCGGCGCCGGCGACATGGGAGAACTCACCGTCGGGGCCTTCCGAAACCGGGGCGTCACCCAGCTCCACGTGGTCAACCGATCGATGGAGAACGCGCGAACCCTGGCCGAGAAGCACGGCGGCCAGGCCCATCCGCTCGACGACCTGCCCCGCGTCCTTCCGCTGGGCGACATCGTGATCGCCTGCATCCGGTCCGACACCTACGCGCTGACCGTGGAGCAGGTGGAAGCGGCCCTCGCCGTCCGGCGGCACGACCCGATGTTCTTCATCGACATCGCCGTCCCCCGGAACATCCATCCCGGGGTCAACGACATCGACAACGTGTACCTCTACAACATCGATAACCTGGAGCAGATCGTCCAGCAGAACGTCGTCGACCGCGAACGCGAGGTCTCCCGCAGCGTGCCGATCGTCGAGGAGGAGACCCAATCCTTCTGGAAGGACATGACGCCCCCAGACCTGACGGCCCTGCTGACTCAATTGCGGGAGCGGATGCACGCCATCGGCGACGAGGAACTCAAGCGGACCCTGGGAAAGCTCAATGGACTGTCCGAAAGCCAGAAGCAGGAGGTCCAGGAACTGAGCCGCCGCATTGTGAACAAGCTGCTGCATCCCCCGTCGGAAGCGCTCCGAAGCGCCGGAATCGACACAACTTCGGGCTCTCTCAGTGAAATCATCCGTAAACTATTCGGGCTCAATAGGTAAAATCGTATCGAATTCCTACCCCCTCTTGACAAAGTTGGCCGTTTTGGTACAATGTCTCCCACTCCCAAATCACCCCTGTGGAAAGTTTGTGAATTTCCCCGCCGCCCCCCACTGAGGCTTTCCACGTGAACAGGCTCACGGTCCGAGTCGGCACCCGGGGCAGCGCCCTCGCCCTGGCCCAGACCTCGATGCTCCTCCGCTCGCTCGAGTCGGTTCATCCGAACGTGAACTTCGTCGTCGTTCCCATCAAGACCGCCGGCGACCGGATCACGACAGTCGCGGAGCTCCGTCGCGCGGGCAAGGGCCTCTTCGTCAAGGAAATCGAGCGCGCGCTGCTGGCGAACAAGGTGTCTTTAGCGATCCACTCGATGAAGGATCTCCCTTCGGAGATGCCGAAGGGGCTGGTCCTGGGCGCCGTTCCCGAGCGCGTCGATCCGCGGGACGTCTTCATCGGACGAACGGCGACGCCGATCGGCCGTCTCGCGCCGGGATCGAGAATCGCGACCTCCAGCCTCCGGCGCCAGGCGATCCTGAAATCGCTCTATCCGCGCCTCACCTTCGTGGAGATGAAGGGAAACCTGGACACGCGCCTGTCGAAGCTTCGGGCGCCCGGATCGACGCTGGCCGGCCTCATCGTCGCGGCCGCCGGCGTCCGGCGGCTCTATCCCGACGGCCGCATCCGCGTCCAGCCGCTGCCCCCGGACCAGGTGGTTCCCGCGGCGGGCCAGGGCGTCCTGGCGCTCCAGATCCGGGAGGGCGACCTGGCGATGAAAAAGCTTCTTGCCCCGATCCACCATCCGCCGACCGCGGCCTGCGTCCAGGCGGAGCGCGATCTCCAGCGGCGGCTCGAAGGCGGCTGCCAGGTCCCTCTGGGCTGCTACGCCGAGGTGACCGCCGACGGAAGGCTCACCCTGAGCGCCTGCCTCGGGACCGTGGACGGCCGCCGCCTCCTCCGGGCCCGCCAGTCCGGAGCGGTCGACCAGCCGCTGGCGATCGCCGAAGCGCTGGAAACTTCGCTCGTCTCGGCCGGCGCGCGGGAGATTCTCGCCCTGCTGGCCCCCCGGCGAGCCCCAAAGACGCGCGCCCCGACCAAGAACGTCCGCTCGAAGCGCTAGCCTCGGCCGGATGCCTCCGGCCACCCCGGGTCCGCGTCCCGCGATGCTCCCGGCACCCGGCCGACACTCCCCGCCGACCTGCCCGATCCTCCACCGTATATACTAGTGCTGTGCGGACCTTGATGCTCCTGGCCCTCCTCCTCCCCTCGCAGGACGAGAAGATCCAGACCGGCACGGCGCCCTGCCGCAGCCTGCGGCCGTCGGCCGATCCCGCCCTCCAGACCCTGCTCCGCGCCTACGAATTCACCGACCGCGAGTTTACCTGGACCCTCCGGGAAACACGGCAGGGGGAGAAGGTCATCCAGTACTGGCTGAAGTTTCCCTCGGCGCGATCCTCGCCGATCCCCGAACACAACACCGTCTGGTGCCGCTTCTGGCAGCCCAAGGACGGCGCCAAGCGGCGCCCTGCCGCGATTCTCCTCCACTGGCTCGGGGGCAGCTTCGACACCCTCGAGATCATCGGACAGCGCCTGGCCGAGCAGGGCATCGCGACGCTGATGCTCTACATGCCCGGCTACGGGCCCCGCAAGGCGAAGGAGGCCGGCCCCAACGAGAAGCTCACGAAGAAGGACATGGAAGCGATGATCCTGGGCCTGCACCAGACGGTGCTCGACGTCCGCCGCGCCGGGGACTGGCTGGCCCAGCGTCCCGACGTCGAGCCCTCCAGGATCGGCCTGGTGGGGATCTCGCTGGGCGCCGTGGTCGGCTCCCTCACCGCGGGAATCGACGATCGCTTCGGCCGAAGCGTGTTTCTGATCGGCGGCGGCGACCTTCCGGCCATCGTGATGCATGGGAGCAAGGAGACGGTGGAGGCCAAGATCCGGCTGGAAAAGGAGGGCTTGACGGTCGAAAAGCTCCGGGAGCAGTGGCGCGACGTGGAGCCGCTCACGTTCGCGTCCCGGATCCGGCCCGAGGAGACCCTCCTCATCAATGCCGATGCGGACGAGGTGATCCCGAAGGCCTGCACCGACCGGCTGCGCGACGCCATGGGATCGCCCGAGATCCGCTGGATCAAGGGCGGCCATTACGCCCTGCTGTTCCAGCTCGGCAAGGCCCTGAAGGACATCACCGCCCATCTCCTCCAGCGGACGGCGTGGTGACATGCTGCTCCGCTTCGCCGTCGTCGTCACGGTTCTCGAAGTCACCCTGACCGCGCTGGCCTCGGTCCTGGTGACCTACACCGACCCTCCGCCCGGCTTCGCGACGGAGAACGACCTGAGCTCGCTGGGCCTGACCTACAAGACTCACGAAAATCGCCGCTGGGAATCCGGGAACGCCCCCTGCTACGACACGCGGGCGACGCTGAGCGCCCCCGAAAGCTCCCTCTTCGTCAGTCTGCGGACGGACGCCACCCCGACCGACTTCGAGTTCCGCCGCTCCAAGGACGAGGTCAGCCGGGAGCATCCCGAGCGGGGCGAACTGGTGCTCATCAACGAGCCGATTCCCGGCGAACAGGGCTACGCCGTCCGGCATTCCGGCCCGAAATCCGCGCGCTTCGAACTGGTCCGCTTCCGCCGGGGGGAGATGCTGATCGTCCGGGTCGTCCGGGACAAGCCCTTCGATTCGCTGCCCGCGGCGGAATTGGCTCGCTGCGAGCGGCGGGCTCGGCTGGTGCAGGAGCACCTGATGGTCAAGCTGCGCTGGCGCGACTGACGCGGGGCCCGCCCCGCTACGGCGACGGCTTCTCGGCGATCATCCACACGTTGTCCACCTGCTTCCACTGCAGCGACTTCTGCTTCCCGCCGCTGTGGGTGAACGTGATGGTTCCGCTCGCCGAGTTGACGGAGCTCACCTGGGGGTTGTCGTAGCTCACCTTCTGGTCGACGAGCTCCGTGGCGCGGATGCGGACTTTGCGTTCCTCTTCCGGGTCGTACGTGTAGAAGCGGAACACCTGGCCGGCGTCGCCGCGGTTGACGGCCGCCGCGTAGTCCATCGTGCGCGAGATGAGGGCCTGGTCCTCGGGGCTGTACTGCGGCGCCTTCGTCGTCGCCTCGCGCTCCTTCTCCCGATCCTTCGACGACTTGGTGGGCGGCGGCGTCTTGGACGAACCGCCCTTGTTCGCGACGACGAAGGCGATGATGAGGAGCGCCACGACCCCCAGGACGATGCCGACGACCATGCCCTGGTTCGAGGCGGGGGCGGCGGGCTTCTTGGCCGCTGGGGCGCCCTGCCCCGTGTAGCGCGGCTGGGTGCCGCTGCGCTGGACGCGCGGATGGGAGGAGGACGTGGACTCCCGGACCGCCCGGCGGAACCCGGTGCCCGAGTTGCGTCGCCGGGCTTCGGAGGGATCCTCGACGGGAGTCTCGACGACCGCGTCGGGATGCGGAGCATCTCCCTCTTCGGGGACGAACTTCTGGCCGTCGACGGCCACCTCCGGGAGGTCGGCGTCGGAGACGATTTCCTCGTACTGGGTATCGTTGGGGTTGGGGATGGTAATCGTATTGGTGCACTGAGGGCAGCGGGCCTTCTTGCCGCCCAGGCCGGCGGGAACCTTGATGGTGTGCCCGCAGCCGAAACACCGCGCCGAAATGATGTCCGACATATCCCGTCGATTCCCGCCCGGCAATTCCCCAGCTGGCCGACTGAACCATGCCGTCGGGGATGCAAAACTTCATCCCGATCGGCGCGGCCGGGATTGTAGCACATCGGGGGCCCCGATGGCACGCAAACCGTATTCATCGATCGGACGGACCGTGCCGCCCTCCCCAGAAGTCCCTCGGGGACCCCGGGCCCCCGGG
>Ga0070731_10002929_pt1 | contig 15735 bp, 14 predicted proteins | sample Coa_R1_2_FD_66448 | JGI IMG/M metagenome (GOLD analysis project Ga0070731, IMG submission 66448) | Surface soil microbial communities from Centralia Pennsylvania, which are recovering from an underground coalmine fire - Coalmine... | ecosystem: Environmental > Terrestrial > Soil > Unclassified ...
AATGCCTACCGCCTCACCGATGATTGCAGCAAAATCCGTTTCCCCGCTTTCGTCCGCGGCGCCAATGACCACGAAGGCAGTCGCACCGGCTTGTTGAATGCCCACGACGCCATCGACGCCAACCTGCGCGCCGCCATGTGTTTCGGCCACGAGCCGCGCGACCTGATCATCGTCGAATACCTCAGCGCCGCTGACGCCGATGGCGTGATTCACAAATATTCCGCGTTTCGCGTCGGCAGCCAGATTATCCCGCGAAATTTGATGTTCAGCCGCAAATGGGTTGTGAAATATGCCGACTTGTTCGACGGCGACAAAGTCCAGCGCCAGCGCGAGTTTTTGGAGAAGAATCCGCACGCCAGCGCCTTGCGCGAAATCTTCGATCTCGCGCGCATCGAATATGGTCGATGCGATTACTCCGTGGTCAATGGCCGCCTGCAGGTCTGGGAAATCAATACCAACCCCATCATCATGCGTGCCCGCGAGGAATACCGTCCCGCGGAGGTCGTCAACCAGGAACACTTCGCCCAGAAAATTCGCCCGGCCTTCCAGGCCATTGATTTACCCGCCGATCCACAATTAAAAATCCCCATCCACTTCGACCGCACCCTGCTCGATAACATGGTGAAAGTGTGAAAGCGGTAGGAAGATAGAAAGCCCGGCTGACAGTCTTACGCTCAATGACTCGCGCCAGCGTCCTGGAGTGCGGCGGCCCTCCGCCGCTTTGTGAGGCGTGCGATTTCTCACCAATCGTTCGCCGGTTCAAAATCATTACTCACCGAGACCGAGTTCGTCTTAAAACGGTAATCATCCCCTTAATTCGCCGGCGCCAGGGAAAAATGTGTGTGGACCGCTTTCCAACCTGACGTCTCCCGGCGGAGCACGAGAGTGGAGCGGCCGCGACGCTGGAAGGGCACGCCGCCGCGCGCTAAGCCCGTCGAACTCCATTCGGCCACGACCACCGCCTGCTTTGTTTCGACGGACGCACGGGCGGACGGGTAATCAAACTCGAAACCCTCCGTATTCGGCCACACCGCGCACCATTGCTGCGCTGCCAGCGCATCGAGGCCTTCGACGCGAAAACAAACGGTGCCGAACGAAACCACACCGCCGTCAAAAAGATTCTTTCCCTCCGCAAAATTGCGGTCGCGCACCGCGCGGGAGAAGGCTTTGAGCCAGGATTCTATGTCGTGTGGCAGCGGTTCCATGCGCCACATTGTGAAATCACGGCTGGCAAATCACAATCGGAATCAGCGCGAACACGGTTCGCTAAGGCGAAGACGAAGATTCGTTCGTCAGCACAATGCGATAGTGCGCTTTGCCCTGGCGCAAACGCTCGAATGCGTCATTCACTTTGGACATCGGAAAAAATTCCACCACGGGAGCTATCGAATGGCGTGCGCAAAACGACAACATTCGGTCGAGTCCGGAAGGGCTGCCCATGGGAGAGCCAGCGACAGATTTTTGCCCCAGTATCAACCCAAACGCCGGAACTTCCATCGGTTTGAGAATTGCCCCGACGGTATGCAGACGCCCCCGCGGAGCGAGCGCCTCCAGCAGTCCTGGAATGTCCAGCGGAATATTGATCGTCGAAAGAATCAGATCGAGGCTCCCGGCGAGGCTTTTCAAAACACCCTCGCGCTTGGTGTTGTGCACGAATTGAGCGCCAAGTTTCCGGAACTCCGCTTCCTTTTGCTTGTCATCGCTGGTTGTGAATGCATGAACCTCGCAACCCCACTTGTTCGCAAACTGCAGCGCCAAATGTCCAAGGCCACCAATGCCGATAACTCCAACCCTGGCAGTGGGCGGTACATGGTAATCCAACAAAGGCGTGAACACAGTCATGCCTCCGCAAAGCAACGGCCCGCTCTTCGCCGGGTCCAGCGCCTCCGGCAGCGGACGAACCCACGGCCACTGCGCGCGCACCCGGTCGGCAAACGCTCCATGTCGCCCTACGATGGTCCCCTGCACATTCGGGCAAAGATTGTGGTGCCCGGACAGACATTGCGGACACGACAGATCGCTCGCCGCAAACCAACCCAGCCCCACGCGCTGGCCGATCTTAAGCCCCTTCGCCTCCTCACCCAGCGCCACAACTGTACCCACCGCCTCGTGTCCGGGCACGAACGGATACTTTGTCATTCCCCATTCGTTATCGAGCATCGAGACATCGGAGTGACAAAGTCCGCAGTGAGTGACCTTGATTTCAACATCTTCCGGACCGAGCGGACCGGGATCAAAACTGAATGGTTCCAGCGGGCCTTTCGCACGCGAGGCGGCATAGGCTTTGAATTCTCGTGCTGCGCCTTCAGTTTTTTCCGTGACTTCCGTATCCGTTCGCCGGTTGCCACCGGTTGTTTGAGTCGTATGTCGAGGCTTCATTATGTTTGTCCCTTTCTATTCATTTTCATTCGCGTGAAACTCCAAAGTACCCGGTAACAGTGGGCTCAATTCGCAAAAGGCGCCATCTGGGGTTTTAACCTCCCGCTTCTTCCAGCTGCGTTTTGAACGTGTGGTTTCAGCCACTATTCGAAAGTTGAGTGCGTCAGGACTCGATTTCAAAAATAGTATCAACGATGACCGGCGCGCTGATGGGAAGACTACAAACTCCATAAACCAGCCGCACGTGGCCCGCCTCCGTCCCAAAAATCTGAACAAAGAGATCGGATGCTCCATCCGCCACGACCGCGTGTTGGGTAAACTGCTCAGTCGTCGCCATCAGGACCGTCAGTTTCACGAGTTTCTTGAGCCGGTCCAGGTCGCCGAGATGCTGCTTCGCGATCGCCAGCGCGTTGAGGGAAGCGATGCGCGCCGCTTCCTTGCCTTGTTCCACCGAGAGCGTGTCTCCCAGCCGTCCCGAAATGGCGAGCTTTCCATTCACCACTGGCAGCGTCCCGCTCAGAAACAGCAGATTCCCGGTGTCCGAAGACTCGACATAAGCTCCCAACGGCGTCGGTGGCGTGGGCAACGTGATCCCGAGCGCACTGATGCGCGAGGCAGGACCGCTACTGACCGATTTCTTACCACTTGGCGCCGGCATGTGCTCCTCCATCGATTCGAATGTTTTCTCCGTTCACCATCGTCGCTGATTCCAAATACAGCAAGGCCTCCACGATGTCGGAGATTTGAACCAACTGCGGGACAGGGTGAAGCTTCTTCAGTTGCTCGTGGTCATCGCCGGCGTGCATCGGGGAGTCAACAACTCCCGGCGAAATCGTATTCGCTCGAATGCCGTCATCCACGTATTCCATTGCGAGCTGGCGGCTGAAGGCTGGAATCGTGGACTTGGTGATGACCGGCAGTGTGTTATGACCGCGAGCCAGCGGCTGGTCGGTCAAAACCGTCGAGATACTCACGATGTGCCCGGACTTCTGTTTGAGCATCTGCGCCACCGCTTGCTGCGTTATGAAAAAATAACCGGCCACGTTGGTGGCAATCATCGTCGCAAAATCGTCCGGTGTGTAATCAATGAACGGCTTCGGTAGATAAATGCCCGCACAGTTCACCAGGAGATCGATGCGTCCAAAGTGTTTGAAGGCGCTCTCAGCCACTTTTACAGCGGTTTCTTTTTTGCTGATATCACCATCAACCAAAACCAGATCGCTGGATGGCTTTAACTCCTTCGATCCGCTGATGCTGCGGGAATTCCCAACCACACAATAGCCGCGGTCGAGCAGGGCGCGCGTCACACCCAGACCAATGCCGCTGGAAGCGCCTGTGACAATGGCCACTCGCTTTTTGATACTCGCGCTCATTATTTTTCTGTTTAGGAGTAACCATCAACCTCGATGACAGCGTTGGCAAATGCCTGCGGGGCTTCCTGCGGCAGGTTGTGCCCTACGCCGCCGGTGATGGTTCGATGGGCGTATTTGCCGGAAAATTTTTTCGCGTAAGAGCTGCCTTCGGGATGTGGTGCGCCATTGGCGTCTCCCTCGAGCGTGATGGCGTGCACGGTGATCGGCGGACCATTCGCGAGTTGCTTTTCCAGTTCGTCGTATTTCGCTTCGCCTTCAGCCAAACCAAGGCGCCAGCGGTAATTGTGAATGACGATGCCGACATGGTCCGGGTTGTCCAAAGATGCCGCGCTGCGGTCGAACGTGGCATCGTCGAATTTCCATTTCGGTGAGGCGAGCTGCCAGATGAGTTTCGCAAAATCGCGCCGGTATTTTTCGTAACCGGCGTGTCCGCGCTCGGTGGCGAAATAAAACTGGTACCACCATTGGAACTCGGCATTTGGCGGCAACGGCGTTTTGCCGGAGGCCGGGTTGCCAATCAGATAACCACTCACCGATACGATGCCCTTGCAGCGCTCCGGCCAAAGCACCGCGACGATATCGGCCGTCCGCGCCCCCCAATCAAAGCCTCCGATAATTGCCTTCTTGATTTTGAGTGCGTCCATCAAAGCAATGGTGTCAACCGCAACAACGGATTGCTGGCCGTTGCGTGGGGTCTCATTTGAAAGAAAGCGCGTCGTGCCGTAGCCGCGGAGAAACGGCACAATGACTCTGTAGCCCTTCGCCGCGAGCAACGGAGCAACATCCACATAGCTGTAGATATCGTAGGGCCAGCCGTGCAGGAGGATCACGGGAGACCCGTCAGCCGGACCGGCTTCAGCGTATCCGACGTTCAGGACGCCCGCATTAATCTGCTTCAATGAAGCGAAGGATGTATTTCCAGGCTTGCTTTCGGATATGCCGCCCTGACTCGTCTCGCTGGTCTGCGCGTTTGCGGGGCGGAACATGCCGAGTTGGGCAGCAGCCGCACCGATGGCTGCGGTGCCAAGAAAGCGGCGGCGACAATATTTATTTTTTTCAGGTTTCCTGATCATGCGACGTTCTGATTATAAAATCCTTGTTAAGAGGTAGTTTTACCGCTCTTGTGGCGCCGCCTCTATTACACTTAGGTTTAACAGACGCTCGCTTGGATCCAATATAGAATTTCGCCGGTATCACCAGCTGAAGTCACTTGCGCGTCAACGCCAGACCAATGCCGGTTCCATCGTAATCATGACCCACGCATCTCCTGCGTAGGAATTTCCCCCATTTATCTCCGGGGTGTACGATGCGAGTGTTGACCCGTCCCAAGCTTGAATTTTTGAATCCACTCGTCGGGGATGTTTTTTGTTCCGAGGACTTTTTCACGGGCAATGGACTCTGTTTTGTTTTCGGGAAGAGATTATGGCGCAGATCTTCCGGAAGAGCAGCAACAGCCTCGCGCGAGTGTCGCTGTGCGGGGCAATCGTGTCCTTCTTCGGGTTCTGGGGCGTGGTGTATGCCGTCTATCGCTCACCCTATACGACCAATGTCAACGTGCCGCTCGCTCAACCCGCTCCGTTCAGCCACAAGCACCATGTCGCGGGGCTCGGACTGGATTGCCGCTATTGCCACACGTCTGTCGAAAAATCCTCCTTCGCGGGTTTACCGCCCACCGAAACCTGTATGACCTGCCACTCACAAGTTTGGAAGGATGCACCGGTGCTTGCGCCGGTTCGCGAGAGCCTTGCCACGGATCAACCGATTCCATGGAAACGAGTGAATCAATTGCCGGATTTTGTGTTCTTTAATCACAGCATTCACGTGCGGAAAGGTGTGGGCTGTTCCACCTGCCACGGCCCGGTGGATAACATGCCCATTACATGGAAGGCGCATTCGCTCTATATGCGCTGGTGTCTGGATTGTCACTCGGCACCGCAGAAATATCTCCGTCCCGCCGACCAGATATTTAACACGGAATGGAAAGCGCCACTCGACCAACTCGAGCGCGGGCAGGCCTTGATTGCGCAATACCACATCAGCACCAACCGGCTCCAGCAACTGACGGACTGCAGCATGTGCCATCGATGAAAGCTCCGCCATCAAGAACCCCGCCGGACCTTGCCGCCATCCGCGCCAAATTGGACGGCGTTCATGGCCAGCGATATTGGCAGAGCCTCGATGAACTTGCCGAGACTCCGGAGTTTCGGGAAATGTTGCGGCGCGAATTTCCCGATGGCGCTTCCGAATGGGACGACGGCCTAAGCCGCCGAAGTTTTTTGAAAATGGCGGCCGCCTCGCTTGCCCTTGCAGGACTGACAGCCTGCACGAAACAACGGCCGCACAATATCCTGCCCTATGTCAAAGAACCGGAAGAGTTGGTTTTAGGCGAGCCACTGTTTTACGCCACAACGATGCAACTCGGCGGCTACGCCACTGGCGTGCTGGCCAAAAGCCGTGAGGGGCACCCGGTCAAGGTCGACGGCAATCCGGAACACCCCGCAAGCCTTGGCGGTTCGAGCGTGTGGCTGCAGGCCTCGATCATGGACCTTTACGATCCTGACCGCTCGCAAGCCTTTTGGCACAACGGGAACATCAGCACCTGGTCAGACTTCGTCTCCGAATTGAACCAGTTAGTGCGCGAGCATGATGCCGACAAGGGAGCTGGTTTGCGGTTCCTCACCGAAACCGTCACCTCGCCGACGCTGATCGGGCAGTTTGATGAGATTGCAAAGAGATTTCCGAAGGCGAAGTTCCACCCATTTGATTCCATTTGTCGGGACAACGTTCGCGAAGGCGCGCTACTCGCCTTCGGTGAAATCGCCGAAGCGCATCACCGATTTGATCAGGCGGCGGTAATTCTTTCGCTTGAGTCGGACTTTCTCTACACGCATCCGCAACGGCTTCGCTATGCGCGCGATTTCACCGACCGTCGCCGCGTAAGCGGTGGCAGGGATGAAATGAACCGCTTGTACGTCATCGAAAGCACTCCGACTGTTACCGGCTCGATGGCTGACCACCGCTTTTCAATGGCAAGTGGCGAAATTGAGAACCTCACTCTTGAAATGGCCCGACAGCTTGGCGCATTGCAGTCAACGGAGGCCGGCAGTCAGTCGCCCGTTGCCTCGTGGATTTCCGCTGTCGTCCATGATCTGCAGAGCAACCGAGGCAAAAGCATTGTTATCGCGGGAGAATCGCAGCCGCCAATTGTTCACGCACTTTGCCATGTGCTGAACGACAAACTAGGTAACGTCGGAAAAACGGTCTTTTACGCTGACCCCGTTGAATTCCATCCGCAGAACCAACTGAATTCTCTGCGGGAACTCATGGAAGACATCAAGTCCGGCGCAGTTAAAACGCTCTTCATTCTCGGTGCGAATCCCGCTTACGCCGCACCGGCGGACTTTGACTTCGCCGCCTTGATCAAAGAAATCCCCCGCAGCATCTATCTCGGCACGGACTTCGACGAAACCGCCGCTTCTTGCACGTGGCACGTTCCGCAGGCGCACTATCTTGAATCCTGGGGTGACGCGAAGTCGTTTGACGGGACTGTTTCCCTGCAACAGCCGCTTATTGAACCGCTCTACGGCGGAAAAACGGCATATGAAGTCCTCGGGCCAATGTTCCATCAGCAACCGGTTCAGGATGACTACCAGATCGTCCATGAATATTGGCGCAAGCAAGACCGATGGCCGGATTTTGAAAAGGGATGGCGGCGGGTGGTTTGCGATGGATTCATCGCGAATTCTTCATCGAAGGAAAAAGCTGTGTCGCTGAAAACCGATGCGCTTCTCGCCGCGGTTACGCGTGGACAGTCCACCGGCAAAAATTCCGAGGCGACCATTGAACTTACTATCAGACCAGATCCAAGCGTTTGGGACGGGCGTTTCGCGAACAACGGCTGGCTCCAGGAATGCCCCAGGCCCATCAGCAAGCTCACGTGGGACAACGCGGTGATCGTCAGTCCGGCGCTGGCTCAACGAAATCATTTCGCGAATGACGATGTGGTCGAACTCGAATTGAACGGACGCAAACTTCGCGGCCCGATTTGGATTCAGCCCGGCCAGGCGGAGAATACAGTCACCCTGCACCTGGGATACGGCCGGCAAAAAATCGGGCGCGTGGGGACCGGCGCGGGATTCAATGCCGGTGTGTTGCGCGCCTCCGCCGCTTTCTGGCGTGCCAGCGGATTGAAAATCACCAGGACAAAGGAGCAGCACCTTCTGGCCGCCACTCAGACACACCACAATCTGCAAAATCCGGAACGCCAGATTTTTCGCGAAGGCACGTTGGATGAGTTTCGAAACAATCCGCAGTTCGTGAAAAATTCCGTCGAATCGCCGCCAAACGCAGAGACGCTCTACGACATCAACGAATACAAATATGACGGCTATAAATGGGGAATGTCCATCGACTTGACGGCGTGCATCGGTTGCAACGCCTGCCTCCTGGCGTGCAATGCCGAGAACAACATTCCGATTGTGGGCAAGGACCAGATTTATAAGAGCCGCGAGATGCATTGGATTCGCATCGACACGTATTATCAAGGCGCGCTCGACCAGCCGGAATTCAGCCACCTGCCCGTTCCCTGCATGCAATGCGAACACGCGCCGTGCGAGCTGGTTTGCCCGGTCGAGGCGACTGTTCACGACCATGAAGGCTTGAATCTCCAGGTTTACAATCGCTGCGTCGGCACGCGGTTTTGTTCCAACAATTGCCCCTATAAAGTGCGGCGTTTCAATTTCCTTTGGTACGCGGATTACAAGACGCCCAGTTTCAAGCCGATGTATAATCCGGATGTGACCGTCCGCTGGCGCGGCGTGATGGAGAAATGCACTTATTGCATCCAACGCATCAGCCGCGCGCGGATTACGGCTGAAAAGGAGAACCGGCGGATTCGCGAGGGAGAAATCCAAACGGCCTGTCAGCAGGCCTGCCCAGCCAGCGCAATTGTTTTCGGCGATCTCAACGGGCAAGACAGCAAAGTCGCCAAACTCAAACAACATCCGCTCGATTATTCGATGCTCGGAGAACTCAACACCCGTCCGCGGACAACCTATCTCGCTAAATTGCGCAACCGCAGTTCGGAGATTCCAGAGAACGGAGCCGCATAATATGGAAACCATTCAAGGCTCCGAACCGCGCATGCCAGCACCCGACAAGCCGTTTCCGGTCACCGTGCTCGCGTATCCGGCGGAGATGATCGGCGCGAAAGAAACCTACGAGAAGGTTAGCGACCAAATCACGGGAATTCCAATCCGGCAGCCGAACGCGAAATTCTGGTTTGTGGGATTCACCATCGCGTTTGCACTGTTTCTGCTCTTTTGCGTCGCGGTCGGCTACCTTTTGTATCGGGGTGTTGGTATCTGGGGAATCAACATTCCGGTCGCGTGGGGATTCGCGATCACGAACTTCGTCTGGTGGATTGGCATTGGCCATGCGGGGACGTTCATCTCCGCCATCCTTTTGTTGTTGCACCAGAAATGGCGCACGACGATCAATCGCTTTACTGAAGCCATGACGTTGTTTGCGGTGATTTGCGCGGGAATGTTTCCGCTGCTGCACCTTGGCCGGCCGTGGGTATTTTTCTGGCTGCTTCCGTATCCCGACACGATGACGCTGTGGCCGCAGTTCCGCAGCCCACTGGTATGGGACGTGTTCGCGGTGAGCACCTACTTCACGGTTTCACTCCTGTTCTGGTATCTCGGCGTAATGCCGGACCTCGCGACCGTTCGGGACAAGGCGAAAACCAAATGGAAAAAAATAATTTACGGAATGGCTTCCATGGGCTGGCGCGGTTCGGCCGTTCATTGGAAACATCATCAGACTGCCTACCTGCTGCTCGGCGGATTGGCCACGCCGCTGGTGCTCTCGGTGCACAGCGTGGTGAGTTTTGATTTTTCCGTCGCTCAACTGCCCGGCTGGCATTCAACTATTTTCCCGCCTTATTTCGTGGCCGGCGCGATTTATTCCGGCTTCGCAATGGTGCTGAATCTTCTCATTCCCATCCGGCGCATCTATGGACTGCAAAATCTCATCACCATCCGCACGTTAAACAACATGGCGTGTGTCACGCTCGCGACCTGCTGGATGGTTACCTACGGCTACATCATGGAAGCATTCATGGCCTGGTACAGCGGCGATCCATTCGAGAAGCACATGATGTGGGACCGCGCTTTCGGAGCCTACGGCTGGATTTTTTGGTCGCTGATGCTGCTCAATGTTGTGATCCCGCAATTGCTCTGGTCGCGCCGGGTGCGAACTCACGATATGGCCCTCTTCTTTGTTGCGCTGTCCGTGAATATCGGCATGTGGGTCGAGCGGTTCGTCATCATCGTCCAGAGCCTTCACAACGATTTCGTACCGTCCTCGTGGAAGATGTATTACCCGACCAAGTGGGATTGGTTCACGCTTTTCGGAAGCATCGGGCTGTTTCTCACGCTGCAATTCCTGTTCATCCGCTACGTCCCGATGATTTCCATTTCCGAATCCAGCGAATTGATTGCTCAACGCAAGGAGGGGCAACTGTGATTGAAGAAAAATCCAGCGTTACTGTCATGCCCGAGCCTCAAATCGAGTATGAGGAGAAAACGCTCTTCGGCCTGATGGCTGAATTCGAGGAACACGAGGAACTACTCAACGCCACGCGGCGCGCTTATGCCGACGGATATCGGTGCATGGATGCCTACTCGCCGTTCCCGATTGACGGCCTCGCCGAAGCGCTCGGCCACGAATACAGCGCCGTGCCACTCATCACGCTTGTCGGGGGGATCATCGGCGGACTCGGTGGTTACTTCATGGAATGGATTGCGATGGCGAGGCTCTATCCCATCAACGTCGGCGGCCGTCCGCACAATAGCTGGCCGAACTTTATCCCGATCACGTTCGAGTTGACGGTGCTGATCGCATCTTTGTCGGCATTTGCGGCGGTGTTCGTTCTGAATCGGCTGCCGCAGCCGCATCATCCGGTGTTCAACGTGCCGGAATTCTTGCGTGCGTCCAGCGATCGGTTCTTCCTGTGCATCGAAGCGGTTGACCCGAAATTTGATCGTGAAAAAACGCGTGAGTTTTTGGCGGGATTGAAAGCCTGCAAAGTGACGGAGGTGGAGGAGTGAAAAACGGAATTACAAAATCCGAAATCCGAAATCTACGAACCACCGCCATCGCCTGTCTTCTGCTTTCTATCCTCCTCGCCTGCACGACGGGCTGCCGGCGTGACATGTTCAATCAGCCTTCCTCAAAGCCACTTGAACAAAGCTCTTTCTTCCAGGACAACCACATGGCTTCACGCCCGCTGCCGGCGCATACCGTCGCCCGTGGGCACCTGGATGACGATGAAGCGTTCTACTCCGGAAAAATCGGAAACAATCTCGTCACCACGCTTCCGTTCCCCGTGACGCGTGAAGTGCTCTTGCGCGGACAGGAACGTTTCGACATTTACTGCGCTCCGTGCCATGGCCGCACGGGGGACGGCAATGGGATGATTCATCAACGCGGTTACCCGGCGCCGCCGTCCTATCACATCGACCGCCTGCGCCAGGCGCCGATCGGGCATTTCTACGACGTCATCACACACGGTTACGGCATCATGTACTCCTACGCCAATCGCGTGGAGCCGGACGATCGCTGGGCAATCGCCGCCTACATCCGCGCGTTGCAACTGAGCCAGGACGCAAAAATCGGCGATGTGCCTGAGGACCAACGCGCGCAACTGGAGAAACCCAATGACTGATCCATTCCGAGCAAAGTTAAATCGCGTCCAAATGGGTTCACTCCTGATCGGCCTGGTAGCGCTCGTCACGTGCGCATTCGGCGCATTCGCGAATCCCGCGCAATTCTATTTTTCCTACCTGTTCGCGGTTCTCTTCTGGCTGGGACTTTCGCTGGGGTGCTTTGCCGTGGCCATGATTCACCAACTCACTGGCGGCCGCTGGGGTTATCCCACCCGCCGTTTCCTGGAAGCCGGAGCCGTCACCATGCCGTTGATGCTTGTGCTGTTCATTCCGATATTTTTTGGCCTGCACTATTTGTATCCATGGGCGCGGCCGGTGGAAGTTGGTGCGGTCAAAGCGTTGCAGGACCGGCACCCTTACGACAACGACGCACTGTATATCATTCGGCAACTTTTCTTCCTGCTCGTCTGGACCTGGATGGCGGCTCAATTGCGCAAATGGTCACTGGAACAAGACCGGACCAACGATGCCGCGCCGACCCGTAAAGCGCGCGCGCTCAGCGGGCCGGGCCTTGTTGTTTACGGACTGCTGGTGACGTTCGCCTCAGTGGACTGGATCGTGTCGCTGGAGAAAGACTGGTACTCGACCATGTTCGGCGTGATCGTCGCAGGCGGGCAAATCCTCGCCGCGTACGCGTTCTCCGTCGTCATGCTGACATTGTTTCGAAAGCAGCCGCCAATCGCGGAGGTGGTCAGCAACGTTCACTATCATCATCTGGGCAATCTGATGCTGACGTTCGTTTTGTTCTGGACGTATGTCTCGTTCGGCCAGCTGTTGATTATTTATTCCGGAGATATTCCGCACGAACTCGATTGGTATTTGCACCGCATTGCGTCGAGTTGGAAAGCCGTAATCGGAGCCGTGGCCGCAATTCATTTTTTTCTGCCATTTTTCCTGCTGCTGTTCCGCAGCGTCAAAAAACGTGTCGCCGCGATCACCACTCTGGCCGCGATGCTGTTTGTCGCGCACATCGTGGACACGTATTGGCTGGTAATGCCGTCGTTCCACCGCGATGGGGTTGTTCTGAGCTGGCTTGATTTTGCGGCGCCGATTGGTGTCGGCGGGCTTTGGGTGAGTTTCTTTCTATGGCGCCTGAAGGCCGCACCCTTGCTGCTACAAAATGATCCCGGAATGCAATTCGCGTTTGTTTATGTCAGACCCTAGCGCCAAACCAACGAATCGCCAGCGGTTGAATGACGGTTACGAAAAGCGTGATGTGCAGGCAGCGTGGATTTTCGGCATTGTGGCGTTCCTGCTGGTCTCGGGATTGATCGTGCACTTTTGCTTCGCGGGTGTGTTGGAGCGAATGGAGAAAAAGCCGATGCCGACGGATGCCTGGGCCGGGGCGCGACCAGCAGTGAACGCGACGGCTGAACTCAAAGGCGTGCCACAATTGCAAATAGCTCCAGAAGTCGATTTGCAAGCGTTTCGCGCCCGCGAGGACGCGCAATTGAACAGTTATGAATGGATTGACCGCTCGGCAGGCGTGGTGCGCATTCCAATCGAACGCGCGATGGAGTTGGTCGCGCAACGAGGCTTGCCCGCACGTTCGCAAACGAATCAAACCGAAGTGGGGCCTTCGAGCTATGATTTGCAACAAAAGCGGCCGCTCTACTCACAACCGGAGATCAAGGAAGACAAATGAAAACGCAATTCAGAATCATTTTTCTTTTGTTGTGCATGGCGGCGGCGTTGCCGCTCATGGCGCAATCCCTTACCGACGATCAATTGTCCCGCATCAGCTTCGACCAGATGCTCAATGCGCAGATCTCGCTGAATCTCCCGTTTCGTGATGAGGATGGAAAAACCGTGACGCTCCGCGACTACTTCGGCCAGAAGCCGGTCGTGCTCGTGCTGGGATATTATGAGTGTCCCATGCTGTGCACGCTCACCTTCAACGGCATGGTTGAAAGCATGAACGACATGAAGTGGAGCATCGGCAATCAGTTCAATGTTGTTCATGTGAGCATCAACCCGAACGAAACGCCGGAACTGGCTGCGGCAAAAAAGCAAACATATCTGCAACGCTACGGGCGCAGCGGCGCAGCGGCGGGCTGGCATTTTTTGACGGGTGACGAAGCGAACATCCGAAAGCTCGCGGATGAGATTGGATTTCATTACGCCTACGATCCAACCGTCAAACAGTACGCGCACCCGAGCGGGCTGGTGATTCTGACTCCGGAGGGGAAGGTGTCGAAATATTTTTTTGGCGTGTCATTTTCTGCGCCTGAACTTTTCGCCGCGCTGCAGAATGCGACGGGGCGGCAGATCGGTTCGCCGATCGAGCGGTTGGTCCTCCTTTGCTTTCACTACAGTCCAATCAAGGGAAAATATGGCGCGCTGATCATGGCGACGCTTCGTGTCCTGGCGGCGGTTACGGTTGTGGGAATGGCGTGGTTTGCCATTGTCGCGTTTGGCCGGGAGCGGAAGCGACGCGGCGCAGGTATAGCGGCTCAGCCACCCGAGCCACTGGCAAAAACGCGGGAAGCATGAATTTTCCATTCTTTCCAACCGAGGCGTCAAAAGTTGCGGTGCAAGTGGACCACTTGTACTTCGCGCTGCTCTGTCTGAGCGCGCTCACAATGATCATGGTATTCGGGCCGATGATTTATTTTTTATTCAAGTACCGGCGCGGGAACAAGGCGGACCGCCGGCCGGTGCGATTTTCCGAAAACACCATTGAAATCACGTGGACGCTTATACCGGCTATTCTCTTCATCGGACTTTTTGCGTGGGGCGCAGATGTCTATTGGATCATCGAACGCCCGCCGGCCGAGGCGATGGAAATCAACGTCGTCGGGAAGCAATGGATGTGGAAGATAGAACATCCGGAAGGCAATCGTGAGATCAACGAGCTGCACGTTCCGTTGGGAAGGAACGTTAAACTCATCCTTGCGTCACAGGACGTGATCCACAGTTTTTTCCTGCCGGAATTTCGGATCAAACAGGACGTAGTACCCGGCCGCTATGTTGAATTATGGTTCAAGGCGGAGAAGCTCGGCACCTTTCATTTGTTCTGTTCCGAATACTGCGGCACGCACCATTCAGCGATGCATGGCAGCGTGATCGTCATGACGCCCGACGATTACCAGAAATGGCTGACACAAGGCGCGCCGGGGCCGACGATGGTGCAGGAAGGTGAAAAGCTGTTCCGCGAATACGGCTGCAGCGGCTGCCATGTGAACAGCACCGCCGTGCGTGCGCCGCCGTTGGAGGGGATCTTCGGCCATCCCGTGCCATTGCAGACCGGCCAGATTGTGACCGCCGACGAAGGATACATTCGCGACTCCATTCTTCTGCCCGCGAAGGACATTGTTGCGGGCTACACGAACGATATGCCGTCCTTTCAAGGCCATATCAGCGAGGAAAACCTCATGAAGCTGGTTGCCTACATCAGAAGCATCGCCAACGGGATGCCGCAACAACCGCCGGCGGGAGGATGGAAATGAAGAGAGAAAAGACACTTTTATGAATGGGGCAACGCATACTGAAACCATCGAATACAGCGCCGAGCAACGCATACCAAAGAGCTATCTCACTGAAGGAGGCCACACGCTGCGATCATGGTTGCTGACCACCGACCACAAGCGCATCGGCATCCTTTATCTTTGTTCGTTGCTGGTTTATTTCACGATTGCGGCAATTGCGGCGGCGCTGATGCGGCTGGAACTCATCACTCCAGCGGGCGACCTCGTCACGTCGGAGACTTACAACAAGCTTTTCACGATTCACGGCACTTTGATGGTGTGGTTCTTCCTGATCCCTTCGATACCGACGGTGTTGGGGAATTTTGTGCTGCCGATGATGATCGGCGCGCGCGATGTCGCCTTTCCAAGATTGAACCTGCTGAGCTGGTATCTCTTCAATATTGGCGGCCTGCTCGCGCTCTATGCGGTCACCTTTGGTGGTGTGGACACCGGCTGGACTTTTTACACGCCTTACAGCAGCACTTACTCAAATTCCCACGTGCTTACCATGGCGGCGGGAGTTTTCATCGCGGGTTTCGGCACGATTCTGACCGGGCTGAATTTTATCATCACCACGCATAAGCTGCGCGCGCCGGGGATGGGGTGGTTTCGCACGCCGCTGTTTGTGTGGTCGCTCTACTCGACGAGCGTGCTTATGATTCTCGCGACGCCGGTGCTGGCCATGACGCTCGCGCTCATGTCCATCGAACGCATCTGGGGCGTCGGGCTTTTTGACCCGAAACTCGGCGGTGACCCGGTTTTGTTCCAGCACCTGTTCTGGTTCTA
>Ga0070731_10002930_pt1 | contig 15733 bp, 11 predicted proteins | sample Coa_R1_2_FD_66448 | JGI IMG/M metagenome (GOLD analysis project Ga0070731, IMG submission 66448) | Surface soil microbial communities from Centralia Pennsylvania, which are recovering from an underground coalmine fire - Coalmine... | ecosystem: Environmental > Terrestrial > Soil > Unclassified ...
TCCCCTTGTACTGCGTCACCGTCCCGCCGGTCGCGAGGGCAGCCGCCGTAATCTGGGAAGGCTGAAACGTTCCGCGTCCCAGGATCAGGAGATTATCGTGATTCGGCGCAGCGTCCGGGTTCGCCGCCGGAGCGGTCGCCGCCAGAATCTGCTGAAGATCGCGCGTCGGATTGAATCCGGTCGCGGCGACAAACTTCTGAAATCCCGGATCGCCGGGTTGCATTTGGGACAAAACATACTGGCCGAACGGAGAAGCCAGGCTCTGGTCCACCTGGATCCCGGTAAGGATCTTGGCGTCCGGCATCACCAGGTTCATAAGAGCCGGATCAACCGCGGCCATTCCGGTACCGGCCAGCAATAGAGCAAATCCAACCGAGCGTAGAATCATGGAAAACCTCGTATTCAAACTCATTCTACGCATAAGACGCGGGAAAGTTCGGTTTATTACATTCTTTGCGCCCCGGTCATGATTTCAAGCTGCTGGACGATCTCACGCATGGCGCTGGCTGAGCCGGCAAGCTCCTCACTGGCGGAAGCTCCCTGTTCGGCGCTCGCCGCGCTGGTCTGGGTCGCTCGTTCCATTTCGACGATGGCCCGGGATATGGCCTCGATTTCTCTCGCCTGCTCCTGGCTTCCCAGGTTCACTCCGTCGACCAGCGCTTTCACCTGGGTCGTACTCGCGACGACTTGCCGGATCACTTCGGAAACCTGCCCGAGCCGTACGCCGCCCTCGTTCGATTTGGCGATCGAGTCTTCGATGAGGGCAGTTGTGTCCCGGGCAGCCTGCGCGGAGCGCTGTGCCAGATTCCGGACCTCGCCCGCCACCACCGCGAATCCCATCCCGGCTTCTCCAGCCCGCGCCGCTTCTACCTCGGCATTCAACGCCAGAATGTTGGTCTGGAAAGCAATCTGATCGATTACGTTGATGATGTTCGAAATCTTTCCGCTGGACGCAGTAATCTCCCGCACCGAGACCGCCATCAGATCGAGCGTGCGCGCCCCTTCGGCCACGCGTTGATCCACTGCCGTCATCAGCTCGGCCGCCGATCTGGCATCTCCGGCATTCTTACGGGTCATCGAAGAAATGTGTTCAGCCGAGGACGCGCTCGCGGTCAGGGTAGCCGCCTGTTCGGACGCCACCTGCGCCAGCGAGTGGTTCGCGGCGGAGACTTGCTGTGAAGCGTCGGCAATCTGGCTGGCGCCTTCACCCAGATCGCCCGCCACTTTCTGGAGACTTCGCGTTACTCCGCGCACTGCCAGGACCACCCCAACGAAAACCAGCAACCCTAGCGAGTTAAGCGCGAGCGTGGTCCAGCGGGCGGCGCTGGCTTGCCGTCTGCCGGCGACGGCGGTGGCTTGCATGGCCTCCCGCTCGAGCGCCATCAACTGACCCGCGGTGGCTTCCATCGCTCCTCCAATTGCCGCGCCCTCATCTCGATAAATCTTGGCGGCCTGCGTTATTTTTCCTGACTCGCAAAGATCGGAAATCTTCTGAAAGGATGCCGCGTGTCGATTTACCGAGGACGCGAGCGAATCGACCAGCTTCCGGTCACGCTCATCTTTGAGAAGCGCTCGAATCTTCGTAACCGCCTCCGACGTGTCCTTGTACCGTTTCGCATAATCCCGCCGGACGGCGTCCATCGCCTTGCGGTCGTGTTGCATCGTTGTCAGTAGAATTCCGCGCTGGCCGGTGCGCATGCCGTTCGCGCCAGCTTTCAGCTCCCCGGCCAGAGCCAGTTTCTCGGCGATTTCTCCCGTGGCCCGATCTAATTCAATACTGATCGTCCCAAGCGAATGCCAGGCTGCTCCGGTTATACCCGCCGTGGCCACGGTCATTGCCACCACCCCGGTCAGCAGTTTTTCCCAACAGTCACGCAGGGCTCCCCAAGAATTCGTATCGGCGCAAACCGGCGAATTGAGAGCCGGATTCCCTGGATCAGTGGCCGGCAGGATCCTCGGCGAGTTCTCCGATATATCCGATGCTGTCGCCCTTTTTCATAGACGGCAGTGCGCCGATATAAACAATGACGCCCGAAACCGGCGACGGGACGTCGTGCAGCTTGTTGCCGAAATAGTCGGTAACATACCCGATCGACATTCCTTTGCCAACATACGCTTCGGGAAGCAGTTGCGGATAGAAAATCCCTTCGCCATCGGCGGCGACCGTGGAAATGCGCCCGATCCACAGCGGATGCTCCACCGGTTTCACGGTTCCCTCGAGCATCTTCAAATGCCGCATGACATTCATGGTCCCGCGCACCAGATCGTCGACATCCTCAGTCTTGACGGGACCGGAACGCCCCGCTTCGACGGCGATAGCCGCCTTGCCGCTGCGCTGTGCGTTGCGCGTGATGGGCATCGCGCCCGAGGGGTTCGGATCGGACGGCCGATTGCGTTGAATGATGATGTGATCCAGTCCGAACGCGAGTACCATCCCGCGCGTAGTCTGATCCAGTTGCGCGTTTCCGGTGTCGGCCCAGTACGAATACCGGCGAAGATTTTCGTCGAGATCGCCGCCGTGATAATCGATCAGATAATCGCTGGTTTCGATCACCTGCTTAGTGATCGCCCAGGATATCCGCTCGGTTTGAGTGCCGTCTGCCTTTCCTGGATAGAAGCGATTCATATTCTTCCCGTCGATGGGATTGAGATGCGGGACCTTTTGCTGGAACGACGCGACGTTCAGCAGAGGCAGGATGATCAGCGCGCCGGACATAGCCGCTGGATCGGCCGATTGCGCGAGCTTTTCAAGCGCGATGATCGACGCAAATTCGGTTCCGTGCGCTCCGGCAACCAGCGCGAGCTTGGGACCGGGCTTGGCGCCGTTGACCACAATCACCGGAATGCTGGCTGCGGCATCGGAGCCGGCTGGAACTTGGATAAACCCGGTGGCCCGCTCAATTGTCATGATGCAAATTACGGGGTAACGGAACATAAGAATAATCAGCGATACAATAGCACGAAGCTGAGTGATGGGATTTGCGCTGTGGGTGGACACGAAGAATCGGCTGGCCTGGGCGCAAGGCACGCAGGAGTACCGGCCCATGGGAGCAGCCGTGATCGCAATCACCGGCCAGTTTCGCCATCGCGACTTCCATCAAACCAGAGCGCATCCGCCCAAGCTGGAGAAATCGTTCACCGGATTCTTCGGTTCACTCGAGGAAGTGAACGAATATCTGCGTTCGCGGCAAAAGAGCAGACGTCGCTCTACGCCGGCGTACGTCCGGTAGGGGCCGTTGCAGAACGCTTCGGAACCCGCTTGCGATCGCGCGCGGCTCAGCGTCAACCTTTTTCGCGCCGGGGCGCGCACGCAGGTCCTGACAGGTACAGGCTACTTCGCAACCGGCAAAAACTTCTTGTTGATCTTCGCGACGATCACGTAATTCGGGTCCACCATCTCATCAAGATGGATCTCCGCCGTCTTGGATAGCAGCTCGTACGCGTCCAATTCCGACAACCCGTTGCGCTCGTGCATCCAGTGAATCAGCTCCGTGAACGCGATGCGGACAGCGTCGTCCAGCGGCCGGTAAATCCCCACCGCCATGATGTAGTTGTCGTTCTCGAATCGCGGCCACTGGATGGTCTTGTGCTTAATCAGGTCGACCTTCACGCGGACGCGCATCGAGACCTCAATCGCCGTGCCATCGATTTCGCCGTCCCCCATCGCCGCATGCCCGTCGCCGAGGAACAGCAGCGCTCCGGGAACATTCACCGGCAGATACAGCGTATTTCCAACGCTCGCTTCCGGCGCGTCCATATTGCCGCCGAATTCGGCCGGGACGATCGAGCTGCGCGCCTCGCCGTCCGCCGGAGCCACGCCAACGCAGCCCAGAAAAGGATGCAGCGGGATGTTCACCGTGAAATTCGAATCCGCGGCATGGAACGTCGCCACGTTCTTTGCCTTGTCGATCGGGTAGGTCCAGACTTTGTTCGGAACTCCGCCGCCGAGGATCGGCGTGTAGCGGCTGCTGTTCAAGCCGCCAAATCCCGCCACCAGGCTTCCCCATCCTTCTTTCCCGTCGACGTCGACAGAAACGAATCGCACCACCAGCGTGTCGCCAGGCTCCGCGCCCTCCACATAGAACGGCCCGGTTAACGGATTGGGCCCGCGAACCTTGACACCCACGGCTTCCACCGCGTGACCGTCGGCGTCAACCGTATTGGTCTCGATGGTGTCGCCCGCTTTCACCTTCAACACTGGCGGAAAGGGACCGTAGGTATACTTGAGGTCCTCCATCTTGAGGTCATAGCGCGCGGTTCGATTCTGAGCTTGCGCGCACGAGCCCAACGCCAAAGAAGACACGACGAGCAGCCAAGAGCAGAGCCTGGAGTTGTCCATGGTTCTTGTAGTTTAAACCGGAACTATTTAGATCCGGACTCCGGCAGCGCGGCAGGCAGCTTCGATTCGATGGTCAGCTTGCCCTTTAGCGATTCCTCCACCGAAACATGGTTGGTTTCGAGCGTCGTTCCCAGTACCTGATCCAGCGCCACGCGCGCGTGGCTGTAATTCGACAGCGCGGTGATTTCGACGTACTGCGCCGCGGACAGCGCGCGTTCAGCCGCGATAATCAGATCGATCGTCGAGCTGCCCAGCGCAAATTTCTGCTGCTCTTTCTCCAGCAGATCGCGTTGCAGCGTGCGGGAATTCACCGCGTTCGTGTAACGCGACCGCGCCTGCCTCAAGGCGATCATGTCGTTGGAAATCGCGACCACCATGTCGTTCCGGTTCTTGCGCTCCACCAGATCGCCCTGGCGCAACTGAAGCTGATCGACTCCATAATCCGCCTGCGCGCCCCGGTTCCCGATGTACGGCTGAAAGATAAGCGTGCCGGACCGGCTGGTGAAATCGTGTTGAAAAATCTGGGACAACGCCGTGCCGAGCCCGCCTCCGGAGAAGGTCGCTTGCGGCACGCCAGCCAGCGGATTGAGCGAACCCGACAGCCCCTTATTCGTCGTGGATGCTCTGGCTTGTAAGAACGGCAGCAAGTTATTCGTGGTTCCCAGCGCGTTGATCGCCGCCACTTCGTCGTTGATCTTATCCAGCTCGACGTCGGGCCGATGCGCCAGCGCCGTTGCCACCAATTGGCGCAGCGGCGGGATGTCGTCGGAATCCGGGACCTGAATCCGGTCGAGTGTAACGATTCGCGCGGCATCCAGAAGCGGATCTTCCACGCCGTTCCGGCTCAACAGGCTCTTCAATTGCGTTTCCTGCTGGCTTTCGGTCTGCTGCGCGATGGCAACTTCCTGTTTACGCGAAGAAAAATCCGCCTCTGAGCGATACACCTCGACCTTCGCGAGCGCGCCCAGTTCGATCCGTTTCTGGGTGTCCTCGAAGAATTTTTGCGAAATATCGCGAGCGCCCTGCTTCGCCTTGAGGTCTTCTTTCGACGCCACCAGGTCCCAGTAAAGATTGACGACGTTCTGCACCAACACGGTCAACTGCGACCGGAAGGTGACGTTGGCGCCAGTCAACTGTTTCTGGCTGATCCGAATATTCCGGTTGTTCACCGCCGCGCCGAATCCCTGCAGCAGGTTGTGCTGGATAGAAATTTGGGCCGTAGGCAAAACCGACGGATTGATCAGATTACCCGGAGAGTTCTCGTTGAGATAGGATTCGTTGCCGGTGACGATTACATAGCCGCCCGTGATCAAACCCTGCTGGACCGAAGAGTTAAAAACGTGCGCCACATCCACCAGCGACGAGGTCCCGTAGTACAAGATGTTCGACTCCGGGGTCGTCTTGTGCGACCAGATGCTGGCGTTTTGAAACACCGGATCCAGATTGGGCGTGATCGGTCCGATCTGCGAGATCTGCCCGTTTCCGCTATTGCCGCCGCCGTTGCCGTTGTTCGTTCCTAATCCTCCAGCGGCCAGAGCCCCCGCCGCCCCTTGTCCGCTGGTCACCTGGTTCACGACCGAGTTGCCGTTGGTGACGCCCTTGAGCGGGCCGCCCGCCTTGCTTCGTTCCAGGGCCCATTCCGCGCTAAGCGGTCCATAGCGATCGACCTGCAAGTCGAGGTTATTCTCGACCGCCAGGGCGATGGCATCCTGCAACGTCAGATACAGGATTCCTCCGCGGATCAACGAGCGCAGACGATCCGAATTCGTAAGGATGCCGGGGCCGACCGTCGGCCGCTTGTAGGACCGGAAGGGAATGCGCCCCTGCGGCCGTTCGACGAATGGCTGTTGCGCGGGCAATTGGGAGACGATCGAGGCCCACGCTAAGAAGATTGCGAGCGATTTCCGGATTCGCATGTCCTTATTGCCTCCTTCCCGGCAAATTCTCCGGAATGGAGGAGGACCGGGGAACCCGGCCGGATTCGGCCTCTTCCATCGAGACATGATTCACATCCAGAGTCTGTCCGATAGCTTCGTCAAAAGAGTTTCTGGCGTGCGTGTAATTCGCCATGGCTTGGATTTCATTGGTCTGATCCGCGGCAAGATCGCGTTGTGCCTGGACGACGGTGGCAATGCTCGACTCGCCGAACTTAAACCGCATCTGCTCGGCTTCGAGCGTCTGCTGCGCCAGCACCCGCGTCGCGACGGCAGTCTCGTAGCGCGCACGCGCCTGCTGCAAACCGACGATCGCATTCTTCACGTCCTGGCGAACCTGATTGATCACCTGCTGAAGCTGAAGTTCCTTCTGTCGCTGCTGGAGCAGATCGGCAGTGTAATCGCCCTGCGCCGCACGATTTCGGAACGGGATGTTCACCTGGAAGCCGGCCGAGTAGTTGGGATAGTTCCTGCGGAAGATCTGGCCCAGAAGGTTTCCGTAGCCTCCGACGAAGTAGTTCGTCGGAATGCACAGCGCCTGCTGGCTTGCCGGCAACGTGCTGCAAAGCGCGTTGGGCGATCCGCTCAAGCCGTTATTGGTCAACTCGGCAAACGCTTGCAAAGTCGGCAGCAGGGCGTTGCGTGTGCCCGCCGACTGAATGTTTCCGCTTTCGATATTGATCTTCGCGATCTCAATCTCGGGACGCGCGGCCAGCGCCTGGTCCATCAGATCCTTTTCGGGTTTTAAGTCTTCCTTTTGCGGAACTACGATGCTGTCCAGCGGAACGATGTGCACCTCGTCGAGCGAAGCGCTGGCAATCCCCGTCCGGCTCAGGGCGTTCTTAAGAATCACTTCCTGCTGGGCGACGTTAGTCTGCGCGATCAGCAGATCTTCCTTGCTCTGCGAAACCTGCGCTTCGGCCCGCGTCACCTCGATGGCCGGCAGCGTGCCCAATTCCGCCTGATGCTTGTTGTCCTCGTAAAGTTGTTGCGCGGTTTCGAGCGCCTTTTCTTTGATGTGAACGTCGTCGTTGAAGCTCACCAGATCCCAGTAAAGGTTCAGAATGGCGGACACCGTCACGATCACCTGCCATTTCAAATTGACGTCGGAGACTTTGAGATTATTCTTGGCGACCTTGATATACCGGGTATTCGCGGGGCGCCCCCAGCCTTGCAGCAGTTGCTGATTGATCTGAAAATCCAAATACCCAGTCGTGTAGGGATTCAACGAATTCGCCGGGCTGTTGAACTGATATCGCTGGCTGACAAATGTCACCGACGCATTGGTTCCTGTCGCCCAGGCCTGGTTGTAGCCGACCTGATAATACCGGCTGCTCACCACCGACGCGTCCACCAGACTCACGAGCTGATTCGAAAGCGGCGTGGTGTTGTGCTGGAACTGAGCGACGGCCGTAATCGTCGGATCCAGATTCGGAGGCTGCGTCCCGATCGATGCCACCAGCCCGCCACCGGAAGTTACGCCGGACCCGCCGCCTGCGCCGATCGCCAGGGAACTAACGCCAGCCGTGCTGATACTCACCGGCCCGGCTGCGATAGGAATGTGAACATCGCGCAACGCCTGGCCCGATTCGGCGCGCCGGATGATTTCCCGCGCGAGTACCGGTCCATACCGCTGCACCGCGATATCGAGATTGTTCTCAAGCGACAGAGCGATCACGTCCGGCAGGGAAAGATAAAGATTTCCTGCGCGCACCAACGATTCCAGCCGCGGCGTATTGGTCAGCTTCGCCGGTCCCACCGGGCGGCGCTGTACATGGAACGGCGATAGCAGAGGTTGAAAGAACTTGATCGGAGGGGGCTCACCGATGACGACTTCGGGAGTTTCCCGCGTCGAAGCAAGATTCTGGCCCCGCGCCGCGCTGGTAAGCGTGATCAGAACAATCGTCAATAAATTTCTTAAGTAGCTCATTTTCAACAGAATCCTTTTCAGCCTCGACGCTTGCACTGGTCGTGTGGCGCCCGGTTCAGAGAGTTTTCCAATCGATGTGTTTCGTCGTCAAGTGCAATTGCCCTTCCACTTGCTCCGGCTTACAAGACTCCTCTAATGATGCTTGTGAGGATGACGCGCCAGGGCAATTGTCTTTACAAACGAACAGTTTCTGTTCGATTTTGCCATGAACTGTCCGGTTTCGCACAGCTCCACTCATGCTGCGAATTACCGGATAATTTAGGCGGGTGGGCAACTGATCTGATCGTCGCCACAGAACTCTATCGTTTCGTTGCTCCATTTCCAGACGACTCCAAGAGCCGGGAACTGGTCCTGCAGCTCCTGGAACACACGCCGGCCCCGTTTTCACGTGAGCAATTCCAGCCGGGCCATATCACCTGTACGGGACTAGTCCTGCATCCGTTCGATGATTCGTTCGTTCTGGTGTATCACCGCCGGCTTGATCGATGGTTACTCCCTGGCGGACACGTGGAGGAGCAGGACGGCGAAATTTGGGACACGGCTCGCCGTGAGGTTTTGGAAGAAACCGGAGCGCGGCTTGCACCCCAAGATTCTCCCATCCTGGTTGGAATCGATGTCCACGGAATCCCGCCGGGACGTCGTGAGCCCTTTCATCTGCACCACGACCTGATTTTTGCGCTCCAGTCCACTTCAGCCGAAGTCGCGCCCACCGAGGAAGTCCGCAAGGTGGTGTGGTGCTCTCCGAACGATTGGGAACGCTTCGATCTTCCGGACAGTGTTCGTTCCTGCGCGCGCCGGGCTTTACAAATCCGCCAGCGGCAAACCCGCTAAAGCTTCCCTCCGCCACTGCCGATTAAAGCTTGGGACTAGGTGTCAGCTAGTCCTATGCCAACGCGCGAAAAAGTTGGCCGTGAGGGAGGAAAGTCGGAGTCCATGAAACGTAATAACCGGTTGATTTGTTTGTTCTTAGTTGGTCTGGGTGGCCTCTCGGCACAATCTCTGTCGACGGTCACAATCGGCAGCAACCCGACGACCAACAACGGCCCGATTATCATCGTCGATGGAACGTCTTACTCTGGTACCCAGGTCTTTACATGGCCGACGGGAAGCAAGCATATCGTTCAGTTTCCTCTCGCACTTGCACCCGACGGAACCGCCCTCACCTATCAGAGCGCGTCGAACGACAACATTCATTTCCAGTTCAATGGCTGGACCGAAAACACGACTTTGCTGTCGCCGACCTCCGCATCGGTTCAGACCATCACGGCCGATCCGACCCTGACTTCGTTCTTCGTGAACGTGAGCATCAATTATCGCGTGCATATCGACTTTGGGACGATCGGCACGAACATTACCTGCGGCGGCGCGCCCGTCAGCCCGGCTGCCACGAATGCCTTTCTTGACGGAATCATGTATTTTGACGGCGTCTGTTACGGCAATACGGCAGACATCTTCACCACGCCGGGAAGTCACGTACTGAACGCATTTCCCTACCCTGGCTGGGTATTCTACGGGTTCGCGATCAACGGCCTGGCGCCCGCTTACCTGACGAACATCAACATCACGACGCCGATTACCATCATTCCGCAGTTCTCTATCGCCAAGCGCGTGGATTTTCTGACCAATCCTTTGGGACTTCAAGTTCTGGTGGACGGCGCGACAACGAATACACCCGCTCCGCCGCTGGGCGGAGTCGACGGAGTCACCTGCGCGCCGGACTATTCGCGTCTTCCTCCCGGAGCTCCCGCAGGATTCACGCCCCTGTGCTACGGCCAGTTCGATTTTCTTCCCGGCTCGGTGCACCGGATAGGCGCGCCGACTCCGCAGCAGGACTCGGCTAGCAATTTTTGGGTGTTTGCCGGATTCACCAACGGTCTCGGTCAGAACGCGACCTATACAGCCAGCATGAACATCACGGCGCCCGATGTGCTGACGGCGAATTTCATTCCTGGCGTCCACACCAGCATTGGAACCAATCCTGGCGGGCTCAAAGTTATGGTCGATGGACGCGATAACTGGCTGGCCAACAATTTTGTCTGGGGACAGGGCGAGACCCACACCATTAACGCGGAGTCTCCGCAGACCGATTCGAAGGGACGGAGTTGGGTGTTCCAAAGCTGGTCCGATGGCGGAGCCCAATCGCACACCATTTCGATCCCAACGACCGGAACCAGCTACATCGTGATGGCGAACTATACGTCGCAGCCCCAAGTAACTATCAACAGCACTCCGTCAGGCCTCACGTTCAATATCGATGGAAACGCATGCACGACGCCGTGCGTGGTGAACCGCACCACCGGATCGCAGATGACCGTTACCATCCCCGCCTCTGTCGCCGCGACACAAGCATCCCGCTATGACTTCATCGCGTGGGCGGACGGCAGCACTGCGACCTCGCGTCAGGTTTCATTCAATCAGGACTCGCTCACGCTGTCGGCAACCTATCAGACGTCGTACCTGCTGACGAGCGTGGCCAATCCCGCAGGAGCGGCGACTTTCAAGACCGCCCCGGCATCGCCCGACGGCTATTTTGCCTCCGGCACCCAGATCTCGGTTACGGAAGTCCCCAACGGCGGATACAAGTTCGCCCATTGGGATGGCGACCTCTCCGGCACGTTCGGTACCGGCGTTCTGACGATGAGCACTCCGCACAACGTGATCGCCGACTACACCAGCGTTCCCTACATTCCCCCTGCCGGAATCCAGAGCGCAGCCGGCCCGACACAGGACGGTTCCGTCGCTGCCGGTTCCCTGATGGCGATTTACGGGCAGAACCTGGCAACCGCATTCCAAATCGGCCCAACCAACCCCCTGAGGCAGGTGATCGGCAACACGACGATTACCCTGGGCACATTCCTTCTGCCGCTGGTATACGTATCGCCGACGCTGATTAGCGCTCAGGTTCCGTGGGAGCTTGCACCGGGCAGCTACACGCTGACCGTGCACAACACCGGGCAGCCGGATGTGCCCGGGACGGTCACGGTGTCGCGCAACGCTCCGGTGATGTTCACCCAGCAGAACACGCAGAATCTCCCGCTGGTGCTCGCGCTGCACCAGGACGGCACTCTCATCAGCTTCACTAGTCCGGCGATTCGCGGCGAGCAGATCACAATCTACGCGACTGGCCTGGGGCCGTACGATAAGACATCCGTCGACGCCTTTCCAGCCGGATCGACGCCGTTGTTCAATCTGGTGGATCCAATCTCAATCACGTCCGACGCCGGACAGCAATGGCAGCCCGACTGGGCTGGCGCAGCGCCGGGAATGGTCGGCATCGCCGCCGTCAAGCTGACCATCAGCAACGATATGCCGTCCGCGGCCAACCTGAATTTCCAATTGGTGGTCAACAGCGCGACCAGTCCACAGGCAGTTCTCCCGCTACAGTAGCCAGGCCGTGTCCGCGCGCGGCTCTGTGCCGGCCGCTTTGATATCCATAGCTCACCACCGAACCGCGCACCACAGTAAGCGGGTCCCGACCCGTCAACACATCTACCGGACAAAAAACTGGTTCTTGTCGACATCCGCATCCACTGCGACGTCGAAGAACCCGATCATCATCTCTTCCCAACTCTGCTGCCCGTAGCCCACCTCGGCCGAGGGATCAGGATTGCGCGGATTGTTCCTGGAGTTGTCAAACCGCGCCACCCATTCAAGACGTGTGCCCTTCGGAAGCGCCAGCGGAGTCGCCAGCCGGTAGGAAAGCTGCCAGTAAAAATCGTAATGGCTGATTCGTAGAAGCGTTTCCGGCTGGCCGTCCGGCCGAATGCGGTTAAACTCGAACGCCTTTCCTCGAAGGTGCATATGCGGAAAGAACCCCATCAGCAGCGCATCGTTCGGGAGCGAACCCCACACCGTCACCCGATACTCCGGATCGCCCGGCGGAATGACGAAACGGTCATTCGCCATCTGAAGCGTCAAGACGCGCTTCTTGGGAGGGGACTTGGCAAAGACCATTCCCACCACAGTCTGGTCCGTGGCCTTCTTGCCAGTCGGCGTGTAGTGGATCTCGAAGACCAGGTCGGAGCCGGCTTTGATCAGCTTCGCCATTCCGGCCGGCCAGATCTCCGGCGCGGTGCCCGGAGCGTACACCTGGAGGATATCCGCTTTCGTAGGCCCGCGGGTCCATGTCGACCCCGGTTCGCGAATGTAAGCGACCACGTGATGGACCGCGCCGCGGCTCCCGGGCTTCACTTCCACCGCCTGTACCCAGCGGTCTTCGTTGAAGTGGGTGGGCACCGTAAAATACTGATATTCCACGATTCCCTGCGCAGGAACGGGGAAGGGCTGCGACATTCCCAGGATCAAGTCGGGCGTCCCCAGGTTCCAGCCCTGAATCCACTGGCGCGGCGACGGGGCGTCGGTTTCATTGCCTTTTGGAGCACCCCTTTCCGCCCACTGGGAAAGCGTCTCGATTTCAGCCGCTGTCAGCGACCGATCGTTCAGGAAATGCCCACAACAGGGGTCCGCGAACCAGGGCGGCATCTTTCGGGTTCTGACGGCCTCGCGAATCGCCTTGGCCCACGGCCGCGTTTCACCGTAGGTCGTCAGAGGCATAGGGGCCATCTCGCCTTTGCGATGGCACTCCTGGCAGCGATTCTCTAGAATCGGCAGAACGTCGCGAAAAAAAGTGGGGGCTGCGGCGAGCACGGAGCCGGCCGCGAGGAACATTACGCATCGGCCAAGACACGCCACGTTTTCAATATTATAGCTTCAGATACCAGTTGACTGGCATTGCGATTTGGAGGATCATTGAACTGATCCATCAGGGAGGATCGATTTTTATGCTGGTTAGAACTTCTCTCGCTCTGGCCGCCGTGCTCACAACCTCCGCGTGGGCGCAAACCGTAATCTCCGCGCATTCCGGCGTCATCCACTACAAAGAAGGACAAGTGGAAGTGGACGGCAAGCCGGTGCAGCAGGACCCGCAAAAGGGGCAATTCGGAGACGTAAAGTCCGGGCAGGCGCTCGAGGTGAAGGACGGTCAGGCAGAGATTCTCCTTACCCCAGGTGTGTTTCTTCGCGTCGCGGAAAACAGCTCGTTCCGGATGATTTCGAACAAGCTGGCCGATACCAGAGTGGAAGTCATGTCCGGGAACGTGATGGTGGAAGTTGGCGAACTGCTTCAGGACAACGCGATCACGTTGGTGGTGCATGGCGCGGATGTCGCGCTGCTGAAGAAGGGGCTGTATCGCGTCGATATCGATCCTTCTAGGCTCAGAGTTTATGACGGCGAGGCGAAAGTCACTTCCGGATCGCAGGAACCCATCACGGCGCGGAAAGGCCGCGAGGTTCTGATCGGCGAAACTCTGGAAGCGAAGAATTTCGACCCCAAGCAGACCGACGCATTCTACAACTGGTGCGCGCGCCGCGATCAGTACGTCGCCGAAGCCAACATCTACGCGGCGAAGACGGCTCGCGATATGGGCATGGGTTATACGGGATCCGGATATGGTGGATCCGGATACGGTGGATATGGCGCAGGTACCGGATCGTGGATGTGGAATCCCTGGTTTGGCATGTTCACGTACATGCCGTATGGCGGAATGTTTTACAGCCCGTTCGGGTTCGGATATTACAGCCCGTCCATGGTCGGCTATCTCTACATGCCCGGTTCGCCGTATTATTACGGCGGCGGGGGAAGCCGCGCTCCTCTGACTGGGCTTAACAACGGGACGCTTGCGCGGAACGGCTCCGGAACGTCCGTTGGGTTGCGCAACGGCGGATCCACAGCCGCCATCACACGCGGCGGCGGGTTTAACGGCGGCGGCGTTTCCAGTGCCGCGTCGGGCGGTGGCATGCGCGGTGGCGGAACCGGCGGAGCCATCGGCGGCGGTCACGCTGGCGGCGGACACCGTTAAAGCACATAGATCGTTGAACGCCTATAAAGCGCCAAGTCAGTAGTCTTCTTCTCTTCGGAATTGCATTCGGTTTTGTCGAAGCGGCGGTGGTGGTCTACCTTCGCACGCTTAGCGAGCCCATCCGCGCGGCTGCTGGCCTTCCCTTAACCGAACTGTTCCCACTCACCAAGGTTAGTCATTTAGGCCCTCATCTTCGAATCGTCAAAATCGAACTGGTGCGTGAAGGCGCGACGCTCGCGATGCTGGCGGCGGTGGCAGGTGTCGCCGCGCGCAACTTCCGAACCTGGCTCGCGGCCTTCGCTCTGTGCTTCGGCGCCTGGGATCTCGCGTTTTATGCGTCTCTGCGGGCGGTGATCGGATGGCCCGCATCGCTCGCAACCTGGGACATATTGTTTCTTCTTCCGGTTCCTTGGGTTGGTCCAGTGCTCGCTCCCGCGATCGTCGCGTTGTCGCTGGTCCTCGGCGGAATCGTCGGTCTGCTGCGGGAGCCGCCGAGAGTGGACTGGATCGCTTGGACGCTGCTATGCGGAGGAGGCGTGGTCATTTTTGTTTCGTTCATCTGGGATTGGCGGAACGTTGTAGACGGCGGTATTCCGCGCGACTTCCCATGGCTGGTCTTCGCAGCGGGTGAACTGGCCGGCGTAGCGGGAATGGTCCGGGCAATTCGAACCCGCTAGGAACACGGGTATCCGCCAATCGCACCATCCTGCCACCGAGCCGCGAACGCCAGTGAGCGGGTCCGGCACCCCTGGCAAAATGCCCAGCTCGTCAGCGGCTTTTTCGATGATGTCGGCGCGATCAAAGGGAACTGGCGGTAGTAATCGGGCTGGAGACACGGCTGGACCCGCTCGCTGGCGCGCGCGGCTCGGTGCTGCGCTCGAGATTTTATAGGGCCAATCCGAAGCCGCGGATCCAGAACTATTTCACCAGCCTCTAGTCTTCTGGCGGCTCTGGCAACGGACCGCGAGCCGCTTCGAGCAGAACGCCGAGTTCGAGCAACAGCTCTTCTTCCCACGGCCGCGCGACCAGTTGCACACCAACCGGCAGCCCCTCGTCCGTCAGAGCAAACGGGACCGTCAGCGCCGGAAGCCCGAGCACATTGAACGTCGTCGAGGGCATCATGGCCTGGAACAATCCGACCGGCTTAGTATCCGTTTGAAAGCGCCGCTCCCGATGCGGAAACGCGACGATGCTCGATACGGGCATCAACAACACCGGAAAGCGTCGCATCTGTTCGACCAGGCGCCGCCGCATCGCGTCGCGCGCCGCCATCGATTCCACCACCTGCCATCCGGAGACCGGCGGACGGTCCAGCGCGCGATCCAGATTTTCGGTGTAAGTCCAGTGCGCTTCGGCTTCGCGCCCCGCGATTCGCTCCTTGTTCGCGCGAGCCGGCAATTCCGAGAAAAAGAGCCCCCACAGATTCGGCGCGCGCTCAATTCCTTCGGCGCGAAACTCGTCAACCGTGAATCCCAGGCCGCGAAGCGCGACGGCGGCGCCCTGCACCGCCTTTCGAATCGAAGCCTGCACGGGTATGTCGCCAAACTGCTCCATCACGCCGATGCGAAGGTCGTCCAAAACCGGCGGACGCACAGGAATCGGAGCTGACAGAGCATCGCGATCGTCGTAGCCCGCCAGCGCCTCGAAGAGAATGCGCAGGTCCGCGACCGAG
>Ga0070731_10002931_pt1 | contig 15730 bp, 21 predicted proteins | sample Coa_R1_2_FD_66448 | JGI IMG/M metagenome (GOLD analysis project Ga0070731, IMG submission 66448) | Surface soil microbial communities from Centralia Pennsylvania, which are recovering from an underground coalmine fire - Coalmine... | ecosystem: Environmental > Terrestrial > Soil > Unclassified ...
GCCATTAAAAGCGCCAGATCGACCATAACAGCGGCTATTATTGGCCTTACAGTTATAGCCCTGGCCTGGTCGATTACTAGATTTATAACGGATAAACTGATTCAATAGGTAATTAAATATGAAAGCATTAGCGAAGTTATTTATTATTGCTGCCACTCTGCTCGCCCCAGTTTCGTTTTCTTCAATAGTCTTTGCCGATTGCTCGAGTAGCACACTGACCACTCAGCAAGCCATTCAGTGCGGGACAGACAATGCCGCCGGACAATCGGGCAACCAGGATGCCGGCAGTACGCTAGATACGACAATCAAAAATATAATCGATGTGATATCGACGCTGATAGGAATTACTGCGGTTATTATGATCATTATTGCCGGCTTTCGCTTTGTCTCCAGCGCCGGTAATCCAGAGAGCGCCAAGGCTGCAAGAAGTACAATCACATATGCAATCATTGGCTTATTGGTTGTCGCTGTGGCCCAAGTTATCGTCAGGTTCACGCTTAATACTGTCACCCCGGACTGCGTTAATGGTAAGACGAGTACTGGCCAAGCGTGCTAGCTGTAATTGCCATAAGCGGCTTGACTGTGGCATAAGAGGCTATATACTTTAATCAGGAATTAAGAAATAAAAGGAACAACTAAAATGATTATCAAAATTAAAGCCTTGCTGTTTTCGATGAGCACCCTATTGGTACTAGGCGCCAGCATGGCCGTACCGGCCGTTGCTTCGGCCGCCACTGGCCAGTCGGATATTAACAACGGCCTGTGCAATGGCGCCAATAGTCTCACCGTCGATAGCGGTAGCGGCAGTGGTAGCGGCTGTACCGCGAGCAATATTTCAGGCTCGGGTTCAGTTATAGATACGGATATTAAAAATGTTCTGAACGTCCTATCTATAATAGTGGGCGTTGTAGCTGTGATCATGATTATCGTCGGCGGCTTCCGTTATGTAGCCAGCGGTGGCAAGCAGGAGAGTGTTACTTCTGCCAAAAACTCCATTCTATACGCCATAATCGGCCTGGTAATTGTCGCTGTGGCCCAAATTATAGTACGGTTCGTATTGAACAACGTTGGGAATTCAGCAGCAAGCGGATCGTAGCTGCACTAGCTACCTAAAGGCGGGTCATCTATAATAGTGGGCATGAAAAAGAGAATAAGCGCCGCTTTGGCGAGTCTGGCTGCAGCTCTAATCGTGTCAGTTGGTTTGGCTGTGCCGGCTTTGGCGCAGACTGCCCAGGACCAGATCAACAATGGGCTGTGTTCGGGATCGAATCTGCAGTTTACTGACAATCCCGGACAGTGCAATGTGGCGGGGAGCGATGCTACGACTAGAATTAATGACATTGTCCACACCATCGTCAACTTACTGTCGGCGGTAGTCGGAATCGTGGCCGTGATCATGATTATCGTTGGCGGCTTCCGTTATATCACCAGCGGCGGCAACGACACCAGCGTGACGGCGGCTAAAAACACTATTCTATATGCCATAATCGGCTTGGTTGTAGTGGCTTTGGCCCAGATTATCGTACGCTTTACGCTCAGCAAACTAACCAATAGCTAGGAACTGAAAACACCCCGTACTAAGCGGGGTGTTTTTTATTGTCCTGCGAATTCTAAAGGATTTCTATTTTCTTTATGGTGTCTTGCTTGAGCTTGGAAAAGCTGATGGTCAGCACGCCGTCTTTTAATACGGCTTCGATCTCATCTTCTTTGACGGGTACGGGCAGGACGAGGCTGCGACTGAATTCGCCCCAGTAGCATTCCTGGAGGAAATAGTTTTCGACGTCTTCTTCATTGCCGGCACTCAAAGTGCCGCGGATGGTAAGGGTATTATCGGATATGCTGACATCCAGGTCGGCTTTATTGACGCCGGCTACCCGGCCTTTGACTACTAGCTTTTCACGGGTTTCATAAACGTCAACAGCCAGCTGGCCGGCTACGGGTTCGTCCTCGTTCCATTCGTCGGCCACATCGTCGGCCGGCTGGGGAGTGCTGGCGCTGTCTTGCGGCGCTGCGACTTCCTCTTCACTCAAAAAAGCGGCGGTAATATCATCGCCCATCAAAAGATCATCTTGCGGTTGGCTGCCTCGAGCCATACTAATCCCTCCAAATTTTAGGTTAGTTTGAGTTTTGACTGTTTGTGTTAATGCTAGTATAGCTTAGGCACTTTCCCTGACGCAACCGTTTGGTACGATTATTTACAACGGAAGATATACAACAGGCATGAGCACTTTGGAAAAAGCGATTGGGATACTGTCACCCCCAGAGTGCATAAGCTGAGGAGCTGAGAACCTGCCTCTTTGCGAAACCTGTTCTGACTTCCTTAGTCCCGCCATTTGGCGAACGCGAGTGTCGCTGTAAAGGCTTAAGCCCGCGGGCTGCCGCACTTGTCTGGCCTGTCGCCACATTTTGTCTGATAGTCATCGATCGCGACACTGGCACCCCCGAGATTTACTCAGTCATTATAAATTCGGCCACTTTCATATTCATATCATGGCGGAGAGGGAGGGATTCGAACCCTCGCTGGAGCTTTCGCCCCACTATCGATTTAGCAAACCGACCCCTTCAGCCTCTTGGGTACCTCTCCTCGTCTGGCGGAAGGGGTGGGATTCGAACCCACGAAGCTTGCGCTTGCCGGTTTTCAAGACCGGTACCTTCAACCGCTCGGTCACCCTTCCTTATTAGGGCTGAACAACAGAGGTAAGTATACCAATAAACACCTCCATAAGCTAGATAGCCGAAAGAGGCAGACTCAGCTACAATTAGCTTAAGCATGAATGATGAAAATTCGCCTTGGCAATATAAACCTGACGGCGACGCGCCGGCCCAAAATAATTTAGCGCCGAGTGATAATTCCACTCCCGCTGCGCCTCAGCGAGACTCCTCCTCTAAATCACTCAGCTGGGAGGCTCTGGAGTACATTGATCACCCGCACGGCGCCGGCTGGTACCTAGCGCTGGTCTTAATCACGGCCGCTCTGGCAGCAGCGGCTTATCTCACCCTCAAAGATAGGGTCGCCACCGGCACCATAGTCGTGGTGGGGATCATCGTCGGCATCTTTGCCTCTCAAAAACCCCACCGGGCCAAGTACGAAATCAGTCCTGCCGGCCTCAGCGTCAACGGCAAACTTTATGGACTCGGCAATTACAAGTCTTTCGCGGTCATTCGCGAGGACAGTCTCAGTAGCATCTATCTCTTTCCGCTCAGACGATTCATGCCGCCGCTGTCCGCTTATTTCGAGCCCAAGGATGAAGCCAGAATCACGGCTTTACTAGGCGATTACCTGCCCTACGAAGACCGCGAGCTCGACGCTATCGATCGGTTAAGCCGCCGGCTACGTTTATAAATTTGGTACAGCACACTGAACGAGGTTAGAACCGTTTTGTGCTTACAAGTTTAGACTACTCTAGTTTTATGAGGGTTAGTGTCAGTCTTGTTACTTGCTTGTTGAAGTCTCTGCATAATCCGAAAATTTATTCACGGCATTAAGAACGCCGATAGCTTGTTTACCAAGATCAGTTAGTTCGTAGGTAACGTCCGCCCTCGATTGCTCGCTGCGCTCGATAAGACCAGCGGCCGCCATACTCTTTAGGCGAGTAGTAAGGGTAGCGGAATTGATATCTTCTGCGTTTTGCTCAAGATCCCGGAAGCGCCGTGGACCGTCCGACAGCATATCGACTATGAGCATAGTCCAGTAATCGCCTAATAATTTTAGGCTTACTTTACAGATTGGATTTTTAGCGGTTATCGACATAATTTAAAAAACTATTGACTTAAAATATTAAAGTACTTTATTATTAAAAGTACTACAATAATTATAGCAGTTAGACCAAGGAGGGTCAATATGAAAACCGAAGAAAATAAGCGAATTGTCCGGGAATTTATAGACGCGGCGTTTAACAAACATCAGCCTGATAAAGCAGGCGAATATATGGCATCTGATATCAAATGGCATGGCGGAACCCTGGGGACTGTTGAGGGTCGTGATAATTTCGTTGGGCTGATCAGTACAATTGTGACAGCCCTGCCAGACCTCCGAAATGTCGAACAGGATATCATCGCAGAGGGGGATATAGTGTCGGTGCGAGCGGTGGTGGATGGTACGCACAAGGGTGAACTGCTTGGAATTCCGGCATCAGGTAAACACGTCCAGTGGGATGCGATAGATAATTACCGAGTGGTGGACGGAAAGATCACCGAGGAATGGGCGGCGGATGACATCCTGGCTTTCGTGTACGGAGTTGGCGCTTACACTCCGCCGTGGATTAGCGAGTAAACAAAACCACGACGCACAAGTTGAATCTACTAAGATTTTAACTTAGCGATTTCCTCGCGAGCCTTAGCCAATAGTTCATCGTTCGTGTAGGCATGGCCCCAAAGCCCCCAACCGCCATCTTCAGCTTCCGTAAGTAGTACCCAAGTTCTCTCTTTTAGTTCGTTGTCCCCCGAAGCAGCGGCTATCAAGTCCGTTAACTGCTCAACTACCTTTAGCTGTTTGTCTCTATCCAGCGCTCCTTTATTTGTTAGTACTTGGACGCGGACGTAGTTTTCATCACCATCTACGTTAGACAATGTCCCTGGTGGTAGTTCGTGCACGAACGCTGCTGTATTTTTCCGGAACATTGGAATATCCGGTACGCCCTCAATTGTTTTGATAGTTATTGCGGCGTCTGTCGCCAACTGCTTTTTATTCTTGAAAGTGCCCTCTAAAGCATAGATATCAATCATTGGCATGAAAGTAATCTCCGTTTATGTATGCTTAGTATACTCCCGATTCGGCTCGAATCCTGTCTGGTCTTCACGAGAAGTCGAAAATCTAAAATAACAGAGCTAAAATGCTTCTGGTTTTGGTACGCGTGGCAGGATTTGAACCTACGACCTTCGGCTCCGCAAGCCGACGCTCTATCCAGCTGAGCTACACGCGCTTAACAGAGGTAACTTTAACATTTTACAGATGAAAAAGCCATAGATTGCGCCCAAATTCATCATTGTCCGATCGGAGGATTTGGATTATGATTGAAGTGACTAACAAGGGAGGTTGGGCATGCTCAGGTTAAAGAGGAATCAAAAAGGCTTCGCGCCGCTGGAAACGGTACTAATCATAGTCATCATAGGGCTGGTGGCTTTCGTAGTCTGGTATGTCTTCAATACCAAGAGCAACACCACTTCTACCCTTGGCGACGCCGCCAACACTACACAAGTCGCTAAAACTCCTTCTAAAACCACTCCCTCGACCACCAAGACTTCCACTGCCACGCAAGTCGTCACCACTAAGACCAGCTCCAGCCTGGGCCAATATCTGGCTGACACCAGCGGTAAGACTCTTTACACCTACGGCGCCGACACCACCGGCGTCAGCAACTGCACCGGCTCCTGCCTAACCGACTGGCCGGTTTACAAAGCTACCGCCACCACCAACCTGCAGACCAACGTAACCGTTATCACTCGATCCGACGGCACTAAGCAGTACGCCTACAAGGGCATGCCGCTTTACTACTTCACGGGCGACTCTTCGGCCGGCCAAGTCACCGGCGACGGCGTCAGCGGCTTCCACGTCGCCAAGCCGTAGCCATGGACGATAATCAGATCTTAGTCTCGACGATGAACGATGCGCCCGGCTATGAAGTGGTCGAGGTATATGGCGAAGTTTTCGGACTGATCGTGCGCAGCCGTAATCTGTTTTCTAACATCGGTGCCGGCTTTCGGACGATTTTTGGCGGCGAAGTCAAAGGCTACACTTCCTTATTGTCGGACAGCCGTGAACACGCTCTGTCCCGTCTGCGTGAAGCCGCCGCGGCCAAAGGCGCTAACGCTGTGCTGGCCATGCGCTTCGACAGCGGCGATATCGGCAATGTCATGAACGAAGTCGCTGCCTACGGCACGGCCGTACGCGTCCAGAAGAAAAAGCCTTAGTCTTTTCCAGGCTTCAGCTTAGAGGTGCAGAACTTACATCTGGTGGCTTCGATTGGAACGACGCTTAGGCAGTAGGGGCATTTTTTGGTGGTCGGCTCATCGGTGGATTTATTGCGCATGGCCAGATCAGTCAGTTTATTAATCGGCTGGACCACAAAGAAGAACACTACCGCCGCAACGATCAGAAACGAAATCAGCGTATTGAGGAAATCGCCGTATAAGAACTGGCTGTTATGAATCGTGAAATGGGCGTTTTCGAAGTGGCTGCTGCCGCCCAGGGCGGCGATAACCGGTGTAATCATATCCTTAACTAGTGATTGGACCACGCCGTTGAAGGCGGCGCCGATGACCACGCCAACCGCCAGGTCCACGACGTTGCCGCGCAGGATGAATTTCCTAAACTCTTTGAACATCAGTTTTGACCTCCAATCAGCTCATTTTAACTGTAAATTAATCTCACATAAAGCCCGTTAAATTTTTAACGGCCGCCGGCTGGCCGATTATTTAAACTGTAGATGATAAAAATAGGAGGCAATATGGCATATGTTCAGCGAGTGAGACGCCCGTTTTGGCAGCGCAGCCGCGATGAAACGGTCGAAGAGCGGCCGGCGGCCGAAGTCACGCCGGTAAGTACTAGACCCCGTGTGGTTAGTCAGGTGATTTGGTTTGTGGCCGGGGTGGTTTTGATCCTCTTGGCCTTTAGGTTCGTGTTGTCGCTATTGGGAGCCAACACTACCAACAGTTTCGCCCACTTCATCTATACCACTTCCCATCCGTTCGTGGCACCGTTCTTTGGCCTGTTCAGCTATAACGATATCCGCTACGGAGTGTCCCGGTTCGAGGTTTACACCTTGGTGGCGATGGCCGTTTACGCGGCAGTGGCGTGGATTTTGGCTTATCTGGCCGATATCGGCCGGCGCTAGGCCGGCTTATGGTCGGGAGTATCGCCGCCTAAGGCATCAGCGCTGGCAGGAGCCTTAGCCGGTTCGGACCGCCGTCGGAAAACTTCCGCCGCGGCGATACCGCCGACCCCTAAAACTGTGTAAAGACCGCCAAAGAACCAATAGTTTCTATCGATTTGCTGGACCAAGTCAGTTGTCAGATTACGAATGTCCCGCTCAAACACGGCGTTGTCGAACTTGATTTTCGGGACGATATCATTGGCGGCTGCCCGGTTGAGCCCCCAGGAGAACAGCAGCATGACCAGCCCGATAACCAGCAGATTTATGCCGATATGCCGCAGGCCCCTCTGCCAGGACCGGCTCAGAAAGACTATCCCTGCCCCGGTTAAAATCGTCAGAACGGCTAATATAAACGGTGTTTTCTTAGCGTTTTGATACTGCTTGGGTGCGTTTTTGAGCTGGCCGCTGAACAGCGACTGGTTACTGCCGCCGTTTTTAACGCTGGCCGCCGTCAGAGTTGTATTGCTCAAAAAGCTCCGGTTGCTTAGGATGCCGCTTTTGACCTGCTCAGCCACCGTAGCTGGACTGATGCCAGTCGGCAGACAGGCGGCGTTATAGGCGTCAAAACTGCCGCTTTGGACTATCGCCCGGCTTTCGGCGGCTGAGCACGCCGGCAGGCCGTTCAGGCGTTTCTGCACCGAGTCGGCGACATTATTGGCGAACAGCGTCTTGGCTCCGGTCAGATCAATGCTGAAATCGGGCTGGGCGATCCGGCCGTCCAGCCAATCGTAGATGTTATCAATCGCCATCTCGGTGTTTTCCTGGATAAATTGCGGCGGCAGCGCCACCTTGGCGGCCTGCTGAATGGCCGGATCGCTGGTCGGCACGTCGCCAAGACTGGTCGAGATAGTTCCGGTCTGGGACAGCAGATTGGAGGTAACCGAATTATAAACGCCGCTGTCGGCCACCAGCTTCTTAACCGTTGCCGGGTGGGTGACAGTGCGCACAAAGCCGATGTCAAAAGCCGTCGCGAACAGCAGGACTATGAAAAGCGGGCTGAGAATCCCCAGCGCCAGCTTTTTAACGATAGGCATAAGCCCCATTCTAACACTTCTAAAAACTCAGATTATTTAAATATCTCATCTTTTGTATGACCGGCGATCTTCTGTTTTGAATTCAGGGTTGCCAGCAGCACGATAACAGCCACAACAACTCCCGTAAGTAAAACCGTCTTCCAGTGGTTACGCTGGAAAAGCAGAGTATAAACTATTGCGGTGGGTAAGGAGCTACCAAGCCAAACAATCCAATATTTGTTTACCTCTGATGCTTGCACATGGTTCAATCGCGCCGGGGCTGGTTCCATCACCTTATTCGTAACTCCTACCAGGCGATATATAACTTTAACGACTAGGTCAAATACCACCCAAAGAGACAAAATCAGTAAAACCCATGAAGCTAAAGTCTGAGCACCACCGGAAAGATGGTCCGTTAAATCAGTAGCTACTAAATATAGAATTGTTGACAGAACACTTAAACCGATAAATATCTTTAAATTCCTCGTCATTAATCACTCCTTTCAATAAGTGACTTGATAGCTGGTTTGAAAAAAACATCTAAAATGTTTCGTTTAGTGAACTCGTTAAGAATCTTTTCGCCCACCGCGCTAAGCGAGTAAATCTTCAAATCGGGCCCCCCTTTGCCTGGCTCCTGCTTAAAATCAACCAGCTCAGTGTCGTAATAGCGGCGCAAGGCGCGGTACATACTCTGGTCGTCGGCACTTAGAGTGCCATCGGTGGCTTTGTAAATGAATTGTTTAATCTCGGTCATGTGCTTTGGCCCGTCCTTTAACGCGAGCATTATCCAAAGTGTTAGCTGGCCTTTCTTAAAAACTTCTTCCCAGCCTTCTAATAGCTTCTTCTCGTAATTATCCAACTCCTGCATACTATACCGCAAGTATAGTACCTGATGTATACTACGTCAAGCACTTTTTATAAATTTGTCAAAAAAACAGAGGTAGAAGTATACTTTAATGTGAGGAGAGATGACCGAGTGGTTGAAAGTGCCGCTCTCGAAAAGCGGTGTGCCGGCAACGGTACCGTGGGTTCGAATCCCACTCTCTCCGCCAGATTTGCTATCATTGAGCCATGAGCGCAGGTTTAGTCAGTTTTCTGTTCGCGGCCGGAGCCAGCACCTGGCTTTATACTAAATTCCAAAAATACAGCGGCAACAACACCCAGCAATCCGTCATCGCCACCGGCATCTCAGCCGTGGTGATCTTCATCGTGTTTTTCTTTATTTTCCACTCAATCCTCAAGTGATGGCCGACAGCGTTTTTACCAAAATCATCAAAGGCGAAATCCCCTCTCATAAGATTTATGAAGATGAATATACCTATGCCTTTATGGATATCCGGCCGCTGACACCTGGCCATGTCCTAATCGCCACTAAAAAACAGGTGGACCACCTATGGGATTTGGATGATGAGCTTTATCAGCACCTGATGTCTGCCACGAAAAAAGTCGCTCTGCGAATTAGAGAGGTGCTGCAGCCTCCTCGAGTCGGTATGAACGTTGAGGGGTTTGGCGTCCCGCATATCCATGTCCATGTATATCCGCTTTATAAGGGGCTGGAGTCTACCATGAGAGATTATCTGGCTAAGCCCGATCAAAAAACCACCGATGCAGCTCTGGCCGAAATGGCCAAGAAACTAGCTTTTTAGTACTAGATTAACTCCTTACGACCAACTACTGCCTAGTCACTAATCCCTACTTTTTGGTATTATATGGCTATATGAGGGGAATTTGTGGGCGCTGTTATGGATGAAAAGGCTTTGGGTAAGCGTCTCCAGCTGGCCCGCAAACGGGCCGGCCTGACCCAGCAGGAACTTTGCCAAAAAGCCGGCCTAAGCTATTCGACCCTGGCCAAAATCGAGCGCGGCGCCATCCGTTCGCCATCGGTTTTCACGGTAGCTAACATCGCCGCGGCCACCGGCACACCGCTGGAAGACTTATTAGACATCGCTGGACGCGGCGCCAGCTTCCCTGCCCCGGACGCTAAGAAACGCTCCAAGACCGGCGTGCGCTTCGTCTATTTTGACGTCAACGGTACACTGATACGCTACTTCGAACGAGCCTTTACAGATATATCCGAGGTGTCCCATACACCGGTTGAGGTTATAGAGTCCATATTCCTGCACTACGACGGTGCAGCCTGCCGCGGCAGTATGACTCCGGAGGAGGTAGACAAAATTATGGGCAGCCAGATAGGTCTGCCGGACTTTAGCTGGGGCAATTATTATATGAAAAATGCCGAGCCTACTCCAGGGATGAACGAGCTGCTAAGCTGGGTTTCCGAACACTACGAATTAGGCCTGCTCACCAATAATTGGCCTGGCTATACGGACGAATTAAAGAACAAAGGAGTGATTCCTAATGTTAAATACACGGCTATAGTAGAATCAGCCAAAGTGGGCTTTTCTAAACCCGAAGCTAAAATTTACGAAGTTGCTCAGGGCTTAGCAGGTATGCAATCCAGTGAAATTCTCTTGGTGGACGATGTGTTTGCCTATCTTGCCGGAGCCCAGAAGGCCGGCTGGCAAACCCAACACTTCGATGACGCCGACTTAACCGGCAGTATCAACCGCATCAAGGATTTTTTAGCCTTCTAAAGTTTTCCCCAGAGAGTATTAAACAGATGCCTCTGCATTGCCGCCACGCCCTTTTCTTCGATTACTACGCCGTAAGGAGTCAGGTCTTCTGATACAGATATCAATGCGACTTTGTTGCCGTAGATGATATTAAAGCTTGACGATAACTCACGGGCCGATTCATCAAGGAATTTCCGTTCGGCCACCTGTACCGGATCGCCGCCGGTGCCGATCGCGATAACTTTTACGAAAATGCCTTGTTTTACTCTGTGGGAAGTGAAGCTCGGGAATCTCCGGTAGATGTATTGGCGCAGAGCCCGCGAGGAATAGACGCAGTATTCCTTATTGGGTAATTGGCTGACAGTTTGCAGGACGTCTTTCAATATCAGGGCTATACCATCGTCATCCTCGTAAAATCTCACGCCTGGCGCCTCAGGTGATGTGGCATCGTAAGACATTAGGCTAGGTATGACTTTGGCGGCTTCCCGCTTGAGCCGCTTTGTCTGGGAGAGCATATTTTCAATCAGCTCATTGATCTTTTGGGGCGATTCAGCGATGTATTTGCGCCGTTTGCCTTGTGTCTGAAATCCAACCAGCCCAATCGCCGCCAATCTCTTCAGAGCTTCGTAGGTCGTGCCGCGGTTTATGCCGCTGGTGGTGGCCACTTCCCTTATCGATGATTTGCCGGACTTCAGAAGAGCCACGTAAACGGCTGATTCCGCCTCCGACAGGCCAATGCCCGTAAGCAGCGACTTTTGATTCATGTCACAAGTATATAGCATTTTATTGCCCCTACAGTTTAAAAATTGTCAATTTTATGTTGCCAAAGCCTATTGCAAGTGCTTCGGCTCCAGCTATAATTGGCCGCTATGTCCGCGGCACGCGGGCTGCTAAAAGAAAGGAATAATTAATGGATGCGCGGATAAGGTTTGGCAACGAACTGGACATCGCCCGGGCGATCGATCATGATTTTCAGCCGATTCAAGCTAAGCGGGAGGGTCGGATAGTTCTCAGTTTTTCTAACCGGGTCAGGAATCTGCCGGATGAACCGGACTTCACGACCGTCATGGATCAGCTGGAGATCGGCTTTCAGGATCACGGGCCGGCTCGCGAGATCGAAGCGACCGCCGGTGGAATGACTCTGAACGGCAATCGAGTAGTCGAAGTCCAGCTGCCCATAGGCCGGGAACAGGTCATAATGATGGGCCGGGCATTGGTGCGGCTGGCGCGCGCAAAGGGGCGCTTGGGGCAAAATGACGTTTTGTTTATCGATCACACTATGGATCCGGCAGGACGTCCCTTGCGGGACTTTGAAGTGCTGCTGGTATCCCAAAGAGAGGAGCGCATCCGCGAAGACCTGCGTCATATTTATGGGCTGGATGAAAGGGAGATAGACCGATTATTCAGGAGTTTTAAGGGCCTTAGTGTCAGCCGATAGATTCCAAGAAAGCCGAAATCTCGGCTGTCAGAGCCGCGAGGGCCACCTTTTCCGCCTGCAGCGCCTGCCCAGTTTCTTCTATCAGCTCCGCCGGAGCCTGCTCTAAGTAGTCCTTATTGGCTAGGCGGCCCTCGAGTCGTTTTATGGACTGACTGTGCGCGTCGGCTCTCGTCTGGAGTTTGGCCACAGCCGCTTTGAGTTCAGCTTCGTCAACATCCAGCCAGCAATCGAAATTGGCGGAGCTGAACTTAAGCCCAGGTGAAAGACTATCGTCGTTCGGCGACTGGCCGGCCTTGACTTTGGCTAACTTGCCTATCAGTTCGACCAAACCGCGGTCGGTTAAGTCGGTGTTTTTGATAAAGACCCTGACCCCTTTGATACGGGCAATCGATTTCACAGCCCGGACAAAACTGACGATTTCCATTATCTCTTCGAAAATTTTGGCCTGGCGGCTATCAGCCTGAGGCGCTTGCGCCAAGGGCTGGGCGGCCAGCAACTGGTCCTTTTTCATCTCCAGATTTTGCCAGATCGCTTCTGTTATGAACGGCGCGAAGGGGTGGGCGGTGATCAAAGTCGATTCCAAAACCGCCCGCAAAAGCGCCGGGTTTGGCTCGGCCTTGCTGGCCTCGACGTACCAATCGGCCAGGTCGTCCCAGGCAAAATGGTACAAGTTCTGGTAGGCTTCGCCGAAACGGAAATTGTCTAAATCTGCATTAATCGCCTCTGTTAAAATACTTAACTTGTTAAGTATCCAATGGTCGGCCGGGGTTTTTGGCGCGGCCTGCATAGACTCCGCGCCGCCGGTGCTTTCCACGTAGCGGGCGATGTTCCACAGCTTGTTGCAGAAATTGCGATTGTCGACGATTTTTGACGTGCCCAGACGCTGGTCATTACCGGCGGTTACGCCCGAAACCAAGGCCAGCCGCAAGGCGTCGGTGCCGTATTTGGGAATAATCTCCATGGGGTCGATGACGGTTTCCGGGTCGCTTTTGCTCATTTTTTTGCCGGCCTCCGTGCGTACCAGGCCGTGCAGATATACCGTCTCGAACGGTATGCGCTTGTCTTGCGGCTGGCCGGTGGCGCTCATGGTGTAAGTCGTCGCCAGGATCATCCGGGCCACCCAAAAGAACAAGATGTCCCAGCCAGTCTCCATAACAGAGGTGGGATGATAAGTTTGAAAGTCCAAACTGCGCCTCAGCAAGTCTTCCAGGCTGATTGAATAGTCTTTGGCCAGCTCCTGGTCCACCAGCGTGCTCCAGGTCCACAGGGCCGAGCTGAACCAGGTGTCCAATGTGTCGGGATCCTGCTGCCAGCCCTGCCCTTCCGGCGCCGCCGCGCCGACCTTGATTTCATCGCCCTTATACCAGACTGGAATTCGGTGCCCCCACCAGATCTGACGGCTGATGCACCAGTCATGCAGATTGTCTATCCAATGGAAATAGATCTTTTCAAACCGTTTGGGGACGATTTTGATGTCGCCGTCCTCCACCGCGGCGCGCATGACTTCGCGCAGCGAGCGCAGCTGGCCTTTCCACTGCACTGCCGGCCGGTTGACGTCGACGAACCACTGCAGCATTATCTGAGGCTCGATCAGGCCGCCGCCGCGGCTGTTCACCGCCACGTTGTGGCTGTAGCCGTCTTCTTTTATCAGCAGACCCTTGGATTTGAGCTTTTCGACGATTCTGGGCCGGGCTTCATCGATTTTCAAACCGGCGAATTCACCGGCAATCGGCAGCAGTCGGCCGTCAAAACCGATGATCTGTTCCTTCTCCAGCCCGTGCCGCTCAGCGATCTCAAAATCGGTGTGGTCGTGCCAGGGCGTAATCGTCATCACCCCCGTCCCGAACTGCGGGTCAACCGCCTCGTCCTTGATGACCGTGGCTGTCACCCGGCCGTTGATCCAGTCGGCTTCAAAGGTGTCGCCCTGTTTGTACTGGGCGTAGCGCTTGTCGTCAGGGTGCATTACTACGTATTTGTCGCCGAATTTGGTCTCCGGCCGAGCGGTACCGATTTCGAACGGACCGTATTTTAAGGTGTAAAACGGCGCCTGTTCTTCGCGATGATCGACTTCGTCATCGGAGACGGTGGTTTCCAGGTTCGGATCCCAGTTGACGATTCTGCTACCCCTGTAAATTAGGCCGTCTTCGTACATCATGGCGAACACTTCGTTGACACAGCGGTTCAGAGCGTCGTCTAAGGTGTAACGCAGCCTGGTCCAGTCGCAGCTGGCCCCCATAGCCCGCAGCTGGGCCAGGATTCTTTCACGGTTGCCGCCGACGAACTGCTTAACCCGTTTTATAAATTCTTCGCGGCCAATCTCGTGCTTGCTGGTCCCCTGCTCTGCCAACTGTTTTTCGACCAGGTTGTCGGTGGCGATCGCCGCGTGGTCTGTGCCGGGCAGCCACAGCACGTCTTTTCCCTGTTGCCGGGCGTGCCGGGCGAGGATGTCCTGCAAAGTCACAAACAAGGCGCTGCCGATATGCAGCGTCGATGTCTCATTAGGCGGCGGCATGGCGATCGAGAAGTGTTCTTTGGGGCTATGCGGGTCGGCGATGAACACCCTGCCCCGCTCCCATAAACCGTAGATGTCGGCTTCATATTCGCCGGGTTCGTAAGCTTTTGGCAGTCCCATAATCAATTTCTAGTATAACAGGGAATTTTCAGGGGTGGTTAATAACTGGGGGCGTCTTATTTTTACAACGGGCGGTTTTTTCCTAAGGAGTTTCATATGAAATCAGGCATTACACACTAGAACTTTTTACGAACAACGGCGACGTAAAAAGCCTGATGAGAATGCCTGATTGGTTGAGTTTCGCACCTGTTTGTTTTCAAGGTTAGCATAACAAGTACGTCAAGTGGCGGCAAGATTATTAAATTAGAGGCTGGGGATAACTGCCAATTTATAGGGGCTATCAGCCTTATCGTGCCAGTAAAATGCGGCCGAGGCTATCATGGCGGCGTTGTCAGTGCAGAGTTTGATATCCGGGCAGAGCAGGGTGGTACGCAGACTTTTGGTCAAGGTTTGACGGAGGCTTTGGTTGGCCGCTACGCCGCCGCCCAAAAGTACCGAACTGGGCTTGAACTGCGCTTCGGCGGCTTTGACGGCCTCGGCCAAGGTGTCGATAGCGGTTTTTTGGAAACTGGCGGCCAAATCGGCTTTTTGTCCGGCATTTAACACCTTAGGCAGCTGCGTGGAAGGAAATGTGAAATCTTTGCCGGCCATGGCTTGGGCGGCGCGCAAAACAGCGGTCTTTAGCCCGGAAAAACTGAAATCGTAGCCATTCGGCAGTCTGGCTTTGGGTAGTTTAACAGAGGTAGGATCGCCCTTCCGGGCGGCTTTGTCGACCGCCGGGCCGCCGGGGTAGGGCAGGCCCAGAATTTTGGCGACTTTGTCAAAAGCCTCGCCCACGGCGTCGTCCTTAGTCTGGCCCAGCAAGATGTAATCCTTATGGTTTTTGTAAAGCATCAGCTGGGTGTGGCCGCCAGACACGATTAAGCCCAGGGCCGGGAACTTAGGCGGTTTGCCCAGACTGTAGCCGGGCAGGGGAGTCTCGGTTATGAAATTGGCGTAGGTGTGGGCCAGCACGTGGTTGACGCCGTATAGAGGTTTTTTCTTGACGATGGCCAAGGTTCGGGCCGTCATAACGCCTATCAGCAGGCTGCCGATCAGGCCGGGCCGGTTGGTGACGGCGATGGCGTCAATGTCGATCCAATCTGTCCCGGCGTCAGACATAGCTCGCTCGATAACAGGGATGATCGTCTCGATGTGGCTGCGGGCGGCTATTTCGGGCACGATGCCCCCATAAACCGTGTGCAGGTCCAGGCTGCTGGCCA
>Ga0070731_10002932_pt1 | contig 15729 bp, 14 predicted proteins | sample Coa_R1_2_FD_66448 | JGI IMG/M metagenome (GOLD analysis project Ga0070731, IMG submission 66448) | Surface soil microbial communities from Centralia Pennsylvania, which are recovering from an underground coalmine fire - Coalmine... | ecosystem: Environmental > Terrestrial > Soil > Unclassified ...
CCAGATTCCACTGCTCGTGCAGCGAACCTTTGCGCAGAGGCAATGCGTGGAATGCCACCTGATCGGCGATTTCCAGAATCTGCAGCGTGAGCGGGACGGTACGCTGGACAAACTGACCTACCTGTATCGCTCGCCGGACATCAAAACCCTCGGCGTATTCCTGGATGTACCTCAAGGGCTGCAGGTGAAAGAGGTTCGAGGCGCCGCGCAAGAGGCCGGGATGAAACCCGGCGATCGCCTTACGCGACTAAACACTACCGCGGTCTGGACCTTTGGCGACTTGCAATACTACTACGACAAAGTCGACCGCCGCGCCAGGGAGGTCCAATTTACGGTCGAACGTAACGGCCAACCCGCGGAGCTGGCGGTGAGTCTGCCGGAACGCTGGTGGTGGACCGATCTTCGTTTCAGGCAGTCGAGTGTCGACCCGCGGCTCTATCTCGAAGATCGCCCGTTGACGGAGCCTGAAAAGATCAAGCTGGGACTGAAGCCGAACGGATTTGCCAGCGAGGTTCGATTCGTGCCGTCCCTTGCCAAGACGATCAAGGCTCACGATCTGCAGGTGGGCGACATCATCTTTGGCGTGGACGGCGTGGAGACTGACGAGTTGGCCAATACCGCCGAGCTGTATGTCAAACTACGAAAAACCGCGGGCGAATCGGTTATGCTGTCGGTGATTCGCGATGGAAAACGGATGCAACTGCCGTTGAAAACCTACAGGATGAACTTTCGCAAATGAACAAGTTCGGCAGGCACCTTGCGTCGGCGGCATTGATTATTCTCATCGCCGCGCATCTAGATGCAGCATCGAAGCCAAGCGATTGGACCGATGCCGTCGAGGTCTGGCACGATGAGAATTTGTGTCTTTCTTACCGCGCCAGGGTAGACGGCCAGTTCCTGGTAGTGCAGGCAAAGCTCGAACCAAGCTGGCATACCTTCGCCATGGACAATAACCAACGGGCCGCGGAAAAGCTCGCCGGCAAGCAGTCCCTGGGAATCGATCGGCCGACCGATATCAACCTGAGCGGGAGCCTGGAGCTGGTTGGACCCTGGTATCAGTCTCCGCCCAAAGATTTTTCCAAGCCCGATCTGCGCTGGTACAGCTGGGGGTTCGAACAGGAGGCTCTATTCGTGGCCAAGATCCGGCGTTTGCGCGCAGCACCGGCCAACATCAGGATTCGCGGCCAGGCCTGTACGGATACGATTTGCAAAAACATCGATGTAGCCCTGACGATTCCCCGAATCAATATCCAGGCCAACGCGGAGGCCGCTCCAGCAGACATCGATTTGAAGACGCTGGTCCCCGTTCGTTAGGGTTCACCGCGCAATCCAAAGGTTCTCGGCGAATAGCCACTCGTGATCGATCCACTGCGCTTCACACTGAAAACCAGCATCCTCGGCCATGGGATACACCTCGGAAGCTGCATACTTGTGGCTGCTCTCCGTCCAGATGGTTTCGTCCTTTAGCAATCTGACCTGCAGCCCAGCGGCGGGAACGCTCACGGTTTGCTCTTGCGTCGAAATAATGTGCATCTCGATGCTGCGCGCTTCGGCATTATACCGGGCGGCGTGCTTGAACTGGCGGAGGACAAAATTGCCTGCCAGCTCGCGATTGATACGGGCAAGAATATTGAGGTTGAAGGCCGCCGTCACTCCCAGCGGATCGTCATAGGCCTCCAGCATCTGAGGGATCGGCTTTTCGAGATCGGTCCCCAACAGTAGCGAATCACCCGGCAACAGAATACGGCGGATTTCGCCGAGGAACTGCTCGCCAGCGCTCCGGTCGAAGTTTCCTATGGTGCTTCCCAGGAACAGGACCACGATATGCTGCCCGTTCTGACGCCGGGCCGCCACCTCCAGCAGGCCGTCCAGATACTCGCGCTCGAAACCTACCATGCTCACGGAATCGATATCGCCAAGTTCGCGCCGGCACATCGCCAGGGCGGCGGACGATATCTCGATCGGATAATACGCCGTCGGATCCCGGTGGGAAAGAGCTTCGAGTATCCACCGGGTCTTTTTTCCCGAGCCGCTGCCTAACTCCGCCACGACTACCGAACGCGGAAGCCGTGCCACGATATCGTACGCGTGGCGCTGCAATAGCCGCTCGTCGGCGCGAGTCAGCCCATATTCAGGAATAAGGCTAATCACCTCAAAGAGCGCCGAACCAGTCGCGTCGTAGAGATATTTGGACGGTAATTCCTTCTGGCCGCGCCGGTTGAGCCCGGCACGTACGTCTTCCGCGAATTCGGCGACAGGATCAGTGGCTACGGCATGAGTCAGCATGGCACGCTCCCAAACTAATCAACGGCTTACACAACGAAAACCGGCGTAGACGTATTGGTAATGCGGTTGGAACCAATTGCGGAAAGAGCGGCGCAACATACAGGCCGCCGTGCGGGCGGAGCCCCCTTTGATCACATAATGCTTGCCGTCGAAGAAATCGGCGGAATACCCCCGGTAGAAAGGAAACGGTTGGAAACCACTAAATGGTTCAAAGCGGCTTGACGTCCACTCCCATCCGTTTCCCAGAAGCCCTGAAACACCGAAGGCGCTGCGCCCATTGGGGAAAGCGTAAACCGGCGCCGGATCCCAGTCGTAAAAGTCAAAGTTGCCGTGTTCAACGGTTGGCGGCTCGCTGCCCCAGGGATACGGGCGCTTGTGACCATCGGGCGTTCCATAGGCGGCCCGGTGCCACTCGGCTTCGGTAGGCAGAGCCTTTCCTGACCAGCGCGCGTAAGCGCTTGCTTCAGCGTGGCTTACGTACACAGGCCATTCCAGCGGCAGAGGCCTCTCGTCAAACATCGCCAGGTAAGACCAACTATCGCCCGTTCGCTTCCAGAACGCCGGATGGCTGATCTGGCGCCCCGTCTTCCAGAGCCAGTCGGCCTCGTTCCAAAGCGACTGGTCTTCATAGCCCCCCGCTTTGGTGAATTGCAGGTATTGGCCATTCGTTACCATGTGTTCGTCGATGGCGAAGCGGGGCACGTCGACGGTATGCGACTCGTATTCGTTGTCCCAGCCGAAGCTGGTGGAGTCACGCGAAAGGCCCAGCCTTGCCGGGCCGGCGGGTATTTCCATCATTCGGGAAGTAGCCACCATCCGTCCGGGAGTGCGCGCGTTGCCCTGCCCCCGCTGCGGAATCTTGCGATCGATCGGCAACTGATGAAGCATGTACGTGAATGTTTCCGCATGCATCAGCCGGTGCTCAATCGCTACATTCAGCAGAAGGCTAGAGGAAAACTCTTCCGATCCGCTGCGGGTCTGCCAACCGGTTGCGAGCCCCGCATCGAGAGTCTGCCGGATCCTGCTCCTGTAGTCGCGCACCTCGGTCGCTGTCGGCCAGTCGGCAGGCTGATCTGTCGGTAGGCCGCCACCCACCGGATCGATGCCAAACGCGAATAGCCGATCGAACTCCGGATGAAACGGTTTGGAATTCGGCAGGTGCCCGTGCAGCAGGTTCCAGTCAAAGGCTTCCAGGTGCCCCAGATAAAAAATGATCCTGTGCCTCTCGGGAACCGGCCTTTCGTATAGGGAATAAGGCTTTACCAGGTCGAAGAGCCGGTCGGTTTCGGACCGCGCGTGGGCCAGGCTGGCGAGAAGGCGATGCTGGGTTCCGGCAGCACTATGGGCGGCTAGCATCTAGAGCATCCTTCAAAACTTGAGGCAGACAATCGTTCCGCAGGTTCCGAGCCGTTCTTTGGCTAAGGCAGCACGTCCGATGCCAAATTCAATCGAAAGCTCAAGAACACCCAAATGGATGTAAGAATGCTCGAAATCGATGCATTTTTGGCGGATCGGGTGCACGGCGCTACTTATTCGGTGCTTGAGGGCGTCGATTCTTGCAGAACTTTTTTCACGATGCCGCCCAAACGCATAAATTCGTCCAGCCGGGATGGTTTGCGAAAATAGGCGCGAATTCCCAATCTCGCAGCCTTCGCGCGATCGGTGGGTGAATCCGAAGAGCTCATAATAATCACCGGGACGCCGGCCCATCGGGGTGTGTCGCGCAGGTGCTCCAGGATTTCCTGACCGGTTTTCTTTGGCAGATTCAGATCGAGCAAGACAAGACCGGGAACCAATCCTCCTGAATCGGCTCCCGTAATAAGATCAATCGCCTCTTCGCCGTCCTTCGCCACGCGCAGATCGTGAGCGATGCCATGTTCTTTCAGGGAGGTGCGCACCAGATAGACATCGGCCTGATTATCTTCCGCGAGCAGGATCCAGGACGACGGCTGGGTTTGCGTTGCGGTCACAAATTCTCTACCGATGGCAGGGTGAAAGAGAATGTAGCTCCCCGCCCCAACTGGGACTCGACCCAGATTCGACCCCCATAGCGCTGCAGGATTTTTTGAGCGATCGCCAATCCAATACCGGTGCCCGAATACTGATGGGTCGTATGAAGGCGCTTGAAGATCCCGAATATGAGCTTATGATACTCGGGCGCGATGCCGATGCCATTGTCCTGCACCGAAAACAGCCATCGTGCATCCTGCTGCGACACGCCGATATGAATGTGCGGCCGCACTTCCGGATTGCGGTATTTGAGGGCGTTGCTAATCAGGTTCTGAAATAGTTGGTGCAGATGGATTTCATTGACCGGCAGGGACGGCAAGGAGTCCGATGTGACCTCCGCCCCACACTCGTCTACAGCCGTCTTCAGGTTTTCCAGTACCTTCTGCAGGACCGCGTTGGCATCCGCCCACTGCCGGTCACGTTGGATGGAAGGAACCTGAGTGTAGGCGAGCAAGTCGTGCAGCAACGCTTCCATTCGGGAACAACCTTCCACCATGATCCTCAGAAATTCACCAGTTTCGTCGTCAACGGCTCCGAGCTTTTGGTGGAGCAACTGGCCGTACAGCGTAATGCTACGCAGCGGCTCCTGCAGGTCGTGACTGGCCGAATACGCAAACTGGTTCAGCTCGTCGTTCAGCCGGCGCAACTCGCTATTAGCCAGGCGAAGGGCCTCTTCTGAGCGCTTGCGGTCGGTCATGTCGATGAGAGAAATGATGCAGCCCAGGGGTTCTCCCGTGGGATTAGCCAGAGGAGCGGAGGTGAGAAGCAGTTGCAGGGCCCGGCCATCAGGAGTTATGGCCGTTGTTTCCATGCGATCGGAGGCGGCGCCATCTTTCACTTTGAGCAGCATTTGGCGAAATGGATAGGCCTGCAAATCGGAAGTTCTGCGGATGAGGAACACTTCATCGAAACTGCGCAGGAGGACCGGAACGCCCGCTAAGCGATCGGCGGCGCGGCTGGCGCGGATGATTCTGCCGTCCAGATCGACCACCAGCAGGGCATCAGCGGCCTGCTCCAAAATCGACCGCGCGAGCTTCTCGGCGGAAACGATTTCTTCATTGCGCTTCTGCTCACTCAAATCGGTGACGATGACGGAAACCAAGTCGGTTCCGTCTTGCCGGATGTGCTTCCATGACAGATACGCCGGAGTCGCTGCCGCGCCAGCCGGCTGAAGCCGCACCTCCAGCTTTCCATCCAGCCAGGCCTGCGGCCGAAACGCCGCCAACACATGCGCATCCTCGGCAGCGATGAAATCATGAAGACGGGCGCCGATTACTTGTTCGAGGGGCACGCTCACAAGCCCTGCGAATCGCTCATTCGAAAACAGGATTAGACCATCGTGAGCGACCGTGAGCGCGCCTTCTGACATCCCCTCCAGAATCTGGCGGTACGCGGCGTCGGCCCCTTTCAGCGTGTAGATGTGGTCGCCATCCGGACCCGACGTTACAATCGCGTCGACTTCTCCGGTTCGTAACGCGCGCAGGGTTTCTTCGGATTCGGCCAGGCGTGCCTCGAGCTCCTGGATACGTTCGAGAAGCTCTTCGTGCTTCTCCGGCAGAAGATTCGCTTCGCGTGAGCCGGCGGCCATTACACACCTGCCGGTGGAGTGGAAGTTAGCAGGATGTCGAGCCCCGCCAGCACGCGCTCGGTGTTCGACAGATCGCCGATAATCTTGCGCACGGGCAGCGGCAGTTTCTTAATCAGCGTAGGTGCGACCACGATTTGCTCCGGTTTGACCTGCTCCGGATTCTGGTAGATGTCGATGACTTCGAGATCATAGCGGCCCTGCAGCTTGTCTTCGCAAATGGCCCGGATATTCTGGATCGCGCGAGACGATCTGGGCGTGCTTCCGGTCACGTAAAGCCGCAAGCGATAGTGCTCGGCAGGCCGGCTTAATGCATCCTCTAATACTTTCTCAGCTTCAGAGATTCTTCTCGTCACTACGCCCCTTTTCCCCGTGCTCGCAAATCGAGGCCAACCAACACGCGCTCGGTGTTGGACAGGTCCCCAATAATCTTTCGGACCGGCGCCGGCAGCTTTCGGACCAGAGTCGGAATGGCTAAAATCTGATCTCCTCTGGCCAGTTGCGGATTCTTCAGCAAGTCGATGATCTCGATATCGTAGGTGCCAGGAATGTGCTGCTCACAGATCCGCTTCAGATTGGCGAACGCCTGCAACGATTTGGGAGTTTGCCCCGCGACATACAGCCTGAGCTCCCATGTATCATTCCCGGCGCCGTCCCCCGCGTCGTTGGAAGAGTTTAATCTGGTGCTCATTTTCTGCCTCCATTACCTCTGGCGGCCTCCATTGCCGGGGTCGTTTTTAAGTTCCGGCTGATCTTTATGTCCTTCCGATCACCCTCCAACTTCTTCAGTTTTAGCTGCTCTTGATCGATGAGCTGCCCGGCATATTGCTCTTCGCTCTCCACACGCGCGCGCAGGGCGGTGATTTGAGCTTCCAGCGCCTTCCGTTTGTTGTCGAGAGAAGATTTCCGCCTCTCAATATTTTGCCGGATGAGTAGCGCCTCGGATTCATCTTTGGCTTCCTGGGCGACACGGGCGGAACCAGTCACAAAACCGTCGGCGCCAACGTAGACCTCGCGAAGGTCGATGCCGTGGTCCGTCAAAACGAATTCGCGGATCTGGTTGGAATGCGATATTCCCCTGGCTTTCAGGATGTAGATGCCCCGGTTGCGCTCGCCGCCGGATTCGATATTTCGCAGCAACACCCAGGTATCGATCAGCGAGGACATACCCAGGTCGGTGCGCTCGGGAGCGCCGCCGGGATCGGTCAGCGCCGTCATCACGGCGGTAATGTGTTCTCCCTTCAAGAAATCGATAGTCCGCAATAACATGTTGGTGGTTTCGGAGATCGAGCCGGAGTGCAGCAGGGCCGAGATGGGGTCGATAACGACATTGGCGGGCTGGAACTCAGTCACCATCTTGTGCAGACCGATCAGGTGCGTCTCGAGACCGTGCGAGGTTGGCCTCGCGGCGTGAAAGCACAGCAGATTCATCTTGATCCAACGGCCCAGATCAAGACCGATGGAGCTCATGTTGCGCACCACTTCATCCGGGGATTCTTCGAAGGAATAGATAACGCATCGCTCTCCGCGGGCGCAGGCAGCGTCTACAAAATGAGCGGCGAGAGTGGTCTTGCCGGTCCCCGCGGTGCCGCTTATCAAGACGCTGCTGCCGCGGAAAACGCCTTTGCCGCCGAACATCGCATCGAGGGCGGGAATGCCGGTCGAAATTTGCTCCTCCAATGCAGCGTGTTTGAGATCCAGGGTGGTGACAGGCAGAACGGAAATGCCGTCAGTGTCGATGAGAAATGGGTATTCGTTGGTGCCGTGTACGCTGCCCCGGTACTTGACCACCCGTAAGCGCCGGGTTGACACCGATTCGGTCACCCGGTGATCGAGCAGGATGACGCAATCCGAAATGTACTCTTCGATGCCGTGGCGCGTGAGTCCCGCCCCGGCGCGTTCGCCAGTGACAACGGCGGTCAGGTCGCGTTCCTTAAGCCAGCGAAATAGCCGGCGAAGTTCGGCCCGCAGGACCGACTCGTGGCTCAAGCCCGCGAACAAAGCTTCGATGCTGTCGAGCAGCACTCGCTTGGCGCCTATCGAGTCCACGGCGTGGCCCAGCCGCACAAAGAGAGCCTCAAGATCGTATTCGCCCGTCTCTTCCATCTCGCTCGGCTCGATATAGACGTAATCGACGGCCAATTTATTGCGGGCGATGAGATCGTTCAGGTCAAAACCAAGCGACGTCACATTCGCGGCAAGTTCTTCGGCGGTTTCTTCAAACGAAAGGCAGACTCCCGGCTCGTCATATAGGCTCGCGCCTTGCACCAGAAACTGCATCCCCAGCAGCGTTTTGCCACATCCTGCGTTGCCACAGACCAGGGTCGGGCGTCCACGCGGCAGACCGCCGAGCGTAATCTCATCCAGACCGCGGATGCCCGTGGGACATTTGAGAATTCCGTTTGCCGTACTGGACTTCGTCGTCTTCTCCACGCCCGGTAATGCCCTCCCTGCCATTCACCTTCCAACCATCGGACACAAAACCCCTCAGGGTCTCCTGTACACGAGAGTTAGATTGGCCGATTGGTTCGATGTTACGGAAATTAATCTCAACAGCGATGTAGAGGGCGTTCCCGTTCGAGTGTGAAGTACGTTGCTGCTTTATTCATCCAACCAACTGATTGCAAAAGGATTTGTTTACCGATCAACTTAGCAGCCTGTCAACGATGGCTTCGACGTGGATCACGGTTGTGTCGAGAAACTCCAAACCCGGAGCGCCGGAGTCGCGCAACAACAGCGGGAGTTCCGTACCGGCGAGGACTAGTGCCTCGATGCCGTCTTGGTTCTGCATTCTCTCGGCGATGCTTAGCATTTTCGCCCTGGTTTCCGGCAGAAATTGGTTTCTCAGCAGTTCACCAATGTATTTGCGGTGAATGAATTCCTGCTCGGACTCTGTGGGTAGAACCAGGGCGATCCCCGCCCGCTGGAATTCCTCGGGGTAAAAACTCGCTCGCATGGTAAATCCGGTTCCAAACAGGCCCAACCGCTTCAGGCCGAGCGCCTTTGCGTGATCAGACGTCGCACGCACGATGCTGAGAAGAGGGATAGCCGACCGGCGCTGGACCTCATCGAACACGAGATGCGGTGTGTTGGCCGCGATGAAACCAAAATCCGCGCCTGCGCGCACAAGCGACTCCACGCCGGCTGCAAGATAGTCGGCCAAGTCGCTGAGCCGCCCACTGTCGAGCAGTGCGATACCCTTATCGACGTCGAGGCTGTTGAGGATCACGTGGGGATATCCACCATCCGGCTTCCTGGCGCGACAGCGCGCAATGATCGAGCGGTAGTAATCGACAGTGGATTCGGGCCCCAGCCCGCCGATCATGCCTGCGGTTCGCATGCTACCGGGATAGATGCGCAGCGGGCATTGTAGGATTCGACTCAGCCCAGGACATCGCGCGCGGTGGAAAATTGCCATAATGTCGACCATGAAGTGGATCGCCGTGGGAGTGCTGGCGGCACGCCTCGCTGCGCAAACCGCGGCACTGCCGTCGCCGGAAATCCGTGTCGTCGAAGTAACGGACCACCCGGGCCAGAGCTACGCCATGTTCGTGCCGTCCACTTACAGCACAACCCGCGCGTGGCCGATTCTCTACTGTCTCGACCCGGGCGCCCGCGGGCGCGCCGCTGTAGAACCGTTCGCAGCCGCCGCTGAGAAGGCCGGGTTCCTGGTCGCCGGTTCGAACAATTCGCGTAACGGGCCGCTCGCCCCATCGGTCGAGGCCATACGCCTGATGCTGGCGCATACCCACGAAACTTATTCGATCGACGACTCCCGCGTTTACGTCGCCGGCCTGAGCGGCGGCGCGCGTCTGGCACTGGGTTGGGCGAGCCAGAATAGCAACATTGCGGGCGTGGTAGCGAGCAGCGCCGGATTCGGCGGCTCAATACCGAAACAAATCTCGTTCCGCATTTTCTTCACCACCGGCGTGGACGACTTCAATCATGACGAGCTTTACCGCTTGAGCCGCGAGCTGGCGCGCCGCAATGTGCCACACCGTTATGCGGAATTCGAAGGCGGCCATGAGTGGCTGCCGCCTTCGCTGGCCGACGAGGCTTTCGCCTATTTTGCTGGCACTGTGCCCCCGCAACCGGCGCCTGCGTCCAAAGAGGCCGAACGCCTGGCGTCCCAGTACGACGCCCTGATCGCTAAGGTGCAGTCCGGCGACATGACGGTACTCAAACAGATGCAGAAGGATGCCGCGCGCTCCGAGGACTCTCCCGAGCGGCGGCTGGCGCGCCGGGTGAGAGGCGGCATCTTCGTCGAGTCGATGGAACACATCCGCGATCTCATGGCAAAGAAACAGTACGAAGAAGCCGCGCGAGCCGCTGAGGTCGCAGTGGCGGCGCGCGCAGAGAGCCCCAACGCCTGGTACACGCTGGCCGTCGCGCAGGCAGGCGCCGGCTACACGAAGCGCGCGTTGGAATCTCTGGAACAGGCCGTGGCTAAAGGTTTCGGCAACTGGGAACTCGCCGGGCAGGAGCCGCTCCTGGCCAAAGCGCGCCGCGACCCGCGCTACCCCAAGCCCAAGTGATTTCGATCGACGAAATGCGCGGCTGCGCAAAAAGTCGGGCATGCTAGTAGGGTGGCGATAACAGTCAGCAGAGGCGTGGCAGTTCAACTGGAGGGCGTGCGGCGGGTGTTTGACAACCAGCACGTCGTAATCGCGGGCATGAACTTGCAAATTGATTCGGGTGAATTCCTCGCCGTGCTGGGCCCTTCGGGTTCCGGAAAATCGACGTTGTTGCGGATGATCGCGCGGCTCGCCGAGCCGGATTCCGGCACGATCCGCACAGAGCCGAACGGGGATCGCTTCCAGACCGCCTACGTATTTCAGGACGCGCACCTGTTGCCATGGCGCAACGTGCTGGACAACGCCGCATTGCCGCTGGAGTTGATGGGTAAGTCAAGAATCGAGCGCAACGAAAAAGCCCGCCGCGCGTTGGAGCAAGTGGGCCTGCTCGCAGCTTTGGATCGTTACCCGGCCCAGTTATCAGGTGGCATGCGGATGCGGGTGTCGCTGGCGCGGGCGCTGGTGACGGAGCCGCGGCTGCTGCTTCTGGACGAGCCTTTCGCGGCTCTGGATGAAATCACGCGCTTTCATCTGGACGTACAGCTTCGCGAACTGTGGCAACGCCGCGGCATGACGGTAATCTTCGTGACGCATTCAGTTTCCGAGGCCGCCTTTCTCGCCAACCGGGCCGTGGTGATGGGGCGCAGCGGCGGAGCGATCAAGCTGGATCGCATCTTGGAATTGCCTTCAATTCGCAACAACGAACTGCGCAGCGACCCCAGGCTGGGGCAAGAGATGCGGCTGTTGCTGGGAGCGATCGAGGAATGAAGAAGACGCTGCTGCCGCCGCTTATTCCCTTCGTGCTTCTCACTTTGATCGCAGAGTTCCTGGTGCGTCAAGGCTTCGTGCGGCCGTACCTGGTGCCTGCGCCTTCGGCGGTCCTGCGGGCAATGATCGACAGCCGCGTGGAGTTGGTTCATGCGCTGTTGTCCACCTCGGCGGGATCGCTCGCCGGGTTTGCCATGAGCGCGCTGACAGGAATCGCGATCGCGGTATTGTTGTCCACCTCGCGAGGCGTGCAACGAGCATTTTATCCCTACGCGATCTTTTTTCAGACCGTGCCGCTGATCGCCATTGCGCCCCTGCTGGTGATCTGGTTCGGATTCGGCATCCAGACCGTGATCGCCTCGGCTTTTGTGGCATCGGTGTTTCCCGTGATCGCCAACACACTGAGCGGAATTCTTTCGACCGACCCACCGCTGCGGGACCTCTTCCGGCTGTACGGAGCATCGCCGCTGGTCACGCTGTTCAAGCTGCGCCTTCCGGCGGCCATGCCGCAGGTATTTACCGGACTGCGCGTATCCGCGGGGCTCGCGGTGATCGGCGCCATCGTGGGCGAATTCATCGCTGGGGGAGGACTCAGTTCGGTAGTGGATATCGCCCGCACGCAGCAGCGAATCGACAAAGTTTTCGCAGCGGTCCTCCTGGCAAGTCTGCTTGGCCTTGGACTTTTCGGGCTGATCAATCTGTTGAGCTACCTGACGCTGCGGCGTTGGCACGCTTCCGAACAAACTCAGTGAACGCGCGACAATCATAAAATGCTTTCGCACAGGATACTTCGCAGAACGTTCTTGAAGACCGCGCCCGCGCTGGGACTTTTAGCCTCATGCGGCAAGTCGTCTAAAATCAGGCTGGCGCTGAACTGGAAGCCGGAGCCGGAATTCGGCGGTTTCTACGCGGCACCTTATTCCAAACACGGTCTGGACGTGGACATTCTCCCCGGTGGCGCGGGGACGCCGACGGTGCAGATGATCGGCGCCGGCTCGGTGGATTTTGGAATTGTTTCCGCCGACGAAATTATCCTGGCGAGAAGCCATGGCAATGATGTCATAGCGTTATTCGCGGTTTATGAGGACAGCCCCACGGGGATCATGGTGCACGCGTCGCGAAATCTCGCCAGCATCGGCGACGTTCTGAAGGAAGGTACCATCGCGATACAAAGCGGCTTGCCCTTTGCGCGCTTACTGGAACGAAAGTTCGGATTCGGTCACGTCAAAGTGGTGCCCTCGCCCGGGGGAGATATCACCTCTTTCCTGAATGACGAAAAGTTCGCGCAGCAGTGCTACCTCACCTCTGAGCCGATTGCCGCGCGCCGGAAGGGTACAGCGGTCAAAGTATTCGCCGTCTCTGACATCGGCTACAACCCTTATACGACGGTGCTGGCGGTAAGCGGAGAATCGTTACGCAAGAATCCGGATAGAGCGAAGGCGATGGTCGCGGCAGTGCGGGACGGATGGCGCGCGTACCTGGACGATCCCAAGGCGGCCAACCAGCAGATGAACCAGTTGAATCCGACCATGGACGCGCAAACTTTTGCCGAAGTCGCCGAAGTGCAGAAGCCCTTGATTGAGACCGAGGCCACGCGGCGCGACGGGCTCGGAACGATGTCTCGCGAACGTTGGGAAACACTCATCGGACAGTTCAAAGAGCTGGGCGACATTACACAGACGATCCCAGCCGAAGAATGCTTCAGGCTACTGTAGCCTGATTGTCAGCCCAGCCGATCGAGATACTGTTTGATGAAATCGCAGCCCACCTCAGCGATGTAGGCATCGGTCAGCCTCTTGGTGATCGGACCGGGCGCGCGGCCATCGCCGACCTTGGCGCCGTTGAACGCGCGCACGCCGGCGATGCAAAGGCTGGTGGAGGTGAGGAACATCTCGTCGGCGTTGGCCGCGTCAAAGAGATCGATGTCGCCTTCCATCACGGGAATTGCGAGCTTGCATGCGAGGTCGAATATCATCTGACGGCTGATGCCCTGCAGGACGTAACGCTCATCCGGAGTGTAGAGCGTCCCCCCGCTAACTATGAAGATGTTTGAGCCCATACCCTCGGCGAGATTTCCATTGGCGTCGAGGAGCACGGCCCAGCCATCCGGATCGTGCGCTTTCACCGACTGCTCCGCGACGATCATGTTCAGGTAGTTGTGCGTCTTGGCCCGCGGGCTCAGCATGTCCGGCGCGATGCGGCGCTGCGCTGGCGTCCACACGTCGAGACCGTCGCGGAACTGACGCGCGCGCGCCTTGAGCGGCAGCGGCGTGCATTCCACCACTACGTTCGGACCGCTGTGCTCAGGCACTTCATCACCGATCGGATCGAGGCCGCGGCTGACGCGCTGGCCAATCCACCAATCGCCAGCCGCGCTGCGTAGATGTTCGTTGCGCTCGACGATTTGCTCCGACACGTCGATCATCTCCTGCGGACTCATGCCGGGATCCAGGCGCAGGTAACGCAGCGAGCGGTAGAAGCGGTCGATGTGCTCCTTCAGTCGAAAGGCGCGGCCGTTGAAGGTGCGCGTCATGTCGAAGGCGCCATCTCCGTATTTCCAACTTCGATCGCGGAATGAGATCAGCACCTGATTTTCAGGTAAGAACTCGCCGTTGAACCAGGCGAGGCGGGTATTGGTTGGCTGTGTCATGGGTCTCTGCCAATTATCAATCAGGCCTACGCCGAAGCGATTCTACTTCGTCAAAACCGGAATGGTCGTCAGCGTGGCATTAGGCGTGGCGCGCAAGCCGAGCGCGCTGATCCTGCCGCCCGGAGGCGTATCGAATTCCACCGTGCCGCGTTTTCCAGCTGTCGCGGCATAAGTCTGCGTCAGCAGGAACGACGTGTGGCCGTCCGGCTTCAGGTTGATGGTGGTCGTGCCTAAACTGGCGCCCGTGTCGTCGCGCAACACCACGAACACTCCTGCATTCTGATTCACGATATTCGCCAGAGCCAGGCCCGTCGCGAGGCCGTTGGTGTTGTCGAAGGCCAGAATAAATGCCCCGCCGATTCGCGTCTCGAGCGGCACCACCGCTTCCTGTCCTGTGCCGCCGTCGCGGAAAATGGCGAACCCGCCCACGTTGCCGACAGTCGTCAACCGCGCTGAGCCGGTGACCACGCCGTCCGTGCTGAGCCCTTCGGTTTCCATAATGATCGACGTGTTCGGCGCCAAGGTTCGGGTCACCGAAGAGCCCACCGCGTTCGTGCCCGTTTGCGGAAAGCCGAGCGGCAATGCCAACGAGTTGCCATTGTCGTCGGAGAAGTCCACCGTGATCTGTGCCGAGCCCGGGCCGGCATTCACGAAAGTAAAAGTCGTCTTCCATCCGCCTGCCGAGGCTACATGTGCGATCGAGCCGCCGCCCGCCGTCACATTCGCCAGTAGCGGCAGCGTCGTGAGCGCCGCGGCATTGGCGCGCAGCCCCAGCACGCTGATCTGGCCGCCGGGCGGCGTGTGGAATTCGATGATCCCGCGCTTGCCGCCCGTAATCGCGTAGGTATTCGCCAGCATGAATGACGTGTGGCCGTGGCTCGGGAGATTGATGCTCAACGATCCGATTTGGGTTCCGGTGTCGTCGCGAATCAGGATCGGAATCACCGCCGCCTGCGCCGAATTGTTAGCCAGCGCCAGGCCCGTGAGCAGGCCGCCGGTGTTGTCAAAGGCCAGCAGATACACGCTCGCGTTACGCGTCTCGAGCGGCACCACCGCTTCCTGATGCGACGCGCTCACCGTGAACGTTGCGAATCCACCGACGTTGCCGGTCGAGATCAATTGCGCCCAGCCTACCAGCGTGGTGTCGGCATCTGGTCCCGTGGTTTCGATGACCAGCGAGGCGCCGGCGTTCACTGTCCGGTCAAGTGTAGCGGCAAGCAGTGGACCGGCTGGCGCGGCGGCGGCGCGTTTGAACGCCGGAACTGCGCCCGGCTGCTGCGTGGCCGATTGCGGAAACGTCAAAGCCAGCGCCAGCGGATTGCCGTTGTTGTCGAAGAAATTCAGGCGTATTTGCGCCGTGGTGTTGCCGGTGTTGATCAATGTGAACGTGGTTTTCCAGCCGCCGGCGGACGCAATCTGCGCCATCGATCCGGCCACGATGCCATTCGCCAATGAAGCACTGACCTGCTCGATAGTAAATGTCGCGCTCGCAATCTGAATCACTCCCGAACGGTCCGCGCCGGTGTTCAATCCAACCTGGATCGCGAGCGTGCCACTGCCCGAGCCGGCTGCGGCGCTCTTGAACACCACCCAATTCGGATTACCGGAGGCCGACCAACTGCAACCCGCCGGCGCAGTGATGGTGATGTTGGCGGTCCCGCCTGCCGACGGAAACACTTGGCCCGCCGCGTTCAGCGTGTACGTGCATACAACCGGCGCAGCTTGATTCACGGTCACTGTCGCGCTGCCGATGGTGATGGTGGCATTGCGAACCGCGCCCGCGTTGGCCGCGACCACCAGCGTGATGACCGCCGAGCCGGTTCCCGACGCACTGCCTTGCACGGTGATCCAGTTCG
>Ga0070731_10002933_pt1 | contig 15727 bp, 11 predicted proteins | sample Coa_R1_2_FD_66448 | JGI IMG/M metagenome (GOLD analysis project Ga0070731, IMG submission 66448) | Surface soil microbial communities from Centralia Pennsylvania, which are recovering from an underground coalmine fire - Coalmine... | ecosystem: Environmental > Terrestrial > Soil > Unclassified ...
GCCCAGCGAATGCACCAACTACTTCGCCAATGCCGGTTATGCTTCCGTCAATCCATGAACCGCTCTAGGCGACGTTGCGTATTACCACTTCTGCGCGAGTTGCGTTTTGGCTAACGGCCGCTCGTTCCGGACGGTTGCGACCGGGCCGCACCCTCGTGCGGCGGGTTTGAAATTCACACGATCCGGTGGCAAACTCGTATAGGAGCTGCAATCCAAATACCACACTAGAATCTTAGATTTTCTGGTGTCCCTTTGATGACGAAGTTTGCATGAGAATGGGCCGCCAGCACTCGCAAGCTCCGCAATCGGGACACTGGCGATAATTGTAGATCGAATGCGCGACCCCTGGGCATTCCGTGGGTGGGGTAACGGCAATGGCGTCGATTGCAGCGACCGATCACGGCCGCAAATTGTTGGAAAAATGCACGCTGTTCAGTTCGCTCGACGAGGCCGCACGCCGCGACATCGCCGCCCACGCTCAGCTCCGTAATTTCGGCGCCGGCGAACCGATATGCCGGCTCGACGATCAGGGCGACAGCATGATGGCGGTCGTGGTCGGGACAGTGCGCATCTCGCTTCCCACCATCAAGGGCAAGGAGATTATTCTCGCCGATCTGCGGGCGGGCGAGCTGTTTGGCGAGATCGCCCTGCTCGATGGCAGGCCGCGCTCCGCCAATGCAACGGCTCTGACGAATTGCGAGCTTATGGTGCTGGAGCGGCGCGATGTGCTGCCGTTTCTCGAACGCAATCCGGCCGCCTGCCTGAAGCTCATGGAGATTCTGTGCGCGCGGATTCGCCGTTCTGACGAGCGCATGGCCGATATTGCGTTCTTTAATTTGCCGGTGCGGCTCGCCAAGACGCTGTTGTCTTACCAGCCGCAAGGTCGCGGCGCGCTGAAGCTCTCCCTCTCGCAAAGCGAATTGGCGGAAATGTCCGGCGGTACGCGCGAGAAGGTCAATCGCTGTCTTCGCGATTGGCAACGCCGGGGAATTCTGCAGTTGCGGGACCGCTGGACCATCATTCTCAAGCCGGAAGCGCTCCGCGAACTGGTAGATTCGGCTTAGCGAATCTCGGCGGCGGCGCCTGACGGCGCCTGTTCCGGGGACATTTGAGTTCGCGGAAACATCGCAGTTCCGGCTCAGAAATGCCCTTGTGACGGGCATTTTTGCTGTGACCCGCGGCACAGACATTGGCGCTTCGAGCGCTCACATTTGCCGCCGTAGCAAAGGGCCGAGTCGCCGGATCAAAACTTTGGTTCATGTCGGCGGACGGCCCCAAAACCGGAGGCTGCGATGGCTCCTACTTCTCTGCAGACCGAACGTCTGATCCTGACCGATCCCCTGGATTCCCGCCTTCGCCGCGATGCGAGCGCTTCGGATCGGATCGTCGCTGCGCTCAACAATCCCGAGCTGATCGCGCTCGTCATATTCTGCGCGCTCGGGCTGTTGGCGACCGTCGCGCTATACATCGCCTTTCCTTCTTTTGGCGAACTCGCCGCATCGCTCCAAGCATTCCTCTAACTCGAAGCCGCCCGCCGACGGCGCCTTTGGAGGAACTCAGTCATGGCTAATTTACTTCGAATGAAGAAAGTCACGGCTCGCGTCAATGAACGCGAGTATCCCTTTGTCGTACAAGTCGCCGTTCCCGATGGCGGTTTCGAATGCACTCTTGAAGCCATCAATGCATGGCATTGCTACAGCAGGAGCAGGCAACGCCGCGGCCAGCGTTATCGCAGGGGCGAGCAGGAATTCTGGAGCTGGTGTTTTGACGGCTTGGAGATTGCTAAATCTTTCCGGCACCGATTTGGCGGCGAGATAATGCCGGTGACGGTAAGGCGGCGCAGTGAGAGCCGTCGCGATCCTGCGTTGCAAACCTCGCTCGCGGATGGCGGTGGCTGCATGGCGCCCGGGCCGGACGGGGCGGCGAAGCAAACATGAGCGATCCCGGCATAGCAGTATTGGATTCAATTAAAATTGGAGCCGATTCCAGCAACGCCGGGACTCACTCCCGAAGCGGTGATAAACTTCAAGGGCCTGGCGAGGGGCAACTTGAGGCCGAGCACCGCATGAAATGCCCGAACTGTCAGCACGACAATCCGAGCGATGCGAAGTTCTGCGAGGCATGCGCCACTCCGATGGCGCGATTATGCGCCAATTGCGGTAGCCCGGTTTCGGCCGCAGCCAAGTATTGCTCCCAATGCGGCCATGCGTTGCGTGCGGTTGCCGAGGAGGCTCGCTATTCCTCGCCCAGGAACTACACGCCGCAACATCTCATCGACAAAATCCTCACCACCAAGGCAGCGCTCGAGGGCGAGCGAAAGCAAGTCACCGTGCTGTTCGCCGACATCAAGGGTTCGATGGAGGTGATCACGGACCGCGACCTGGAGGATGCGCAAAAGCTCCTCCACGCCGTGGTCGAGCGCATGATCGACGCTGTCCACCGCTACGAAGGCACCGTCAACAGCGTCATGGGCGACGGTATTATGGCCTTGTTCGGCGCGCCGCTCGCTCACGAGGATCACGCCGTGCGCGCCTGTTATGCGGCGCTGCGGATGCAGGAGTGCATCGCTCGCTATTCCGACGAGGTTCAGCGCACTCACGGCGTGCCGATCATGGTCCGGGTCGGCGTCAATTCCGGCGAGATCGTCATCTCGGCCATCGGTAACGATCTGCACATGGAATACACCGTCGTCGGCCAGACCGTGCATCTGGCGTCGCGCATGGAGCAGATGGCCAAGCCCGGTAGCGTGATCACGACGGCAGATACCCACCGCTTGGCGGAAGGCTTTATCGCCATGAAGTCGCTCGGTCCGGTGCCGGTGAAGGGTCTCGCCGAGCCGGTGCCGATCTTTGAAGTGACCGGTGCCGGCCCGGCGCGAACCCGTCTGCAAGCCGCCGCCGGGCGCGGCCTGACGCGTTTTGTCGGCCGCGACGTGGAGCTGGAGCAATTGCGGCGGGCGCAGCAGCTCGCCAGCCAGGGCCATGGTCAGGTCGCCGCGATCGTCGGCCAAGCCGGCGTCGGCAAATCGCGCCTGATGCATGAATTTATCCATTCCGAACAGACCGCCGGATGGCTGGTCCTTGAATCCAATTCCACTTCGTATGGGCACGCCACGCCTTACCTGCCGGTCGCCGAGCTGCTCCGGGCGTATTTCAGCGTCGACGCTCAGGAGGACGTGCAATCGATCCGCGAGAAAGTGTCCGGCAAGATCCTGACGCTTAATCCTTCCTTGCAAGATGCCATCCTGCCGGTGCTGGATCTTCTCAATGCGCTGGACGACGACCATCCGTTCCATTCGCTCGACCCTCAACAGCACCGCCAGAACACCTATCAGGCGGTCACCCGGCTGCTGTTGAGCGAGACCCGCGTGCAGCCTGTCATCGCGATCTTCGAGGACCTGCACTGGTACGATTCTCTCACTCTTGGATTGCTCAGCGAACTGGTCGTGCGCGCGCAGGACGCCCGCCTGCTGCTGGTGGTCAGCTATCGTCCCGAATATCGGGACGAGTGGAAGAACCGGCCGAATTACCGCCAGCTGCATCTCGACCCGCTGGTCAGCGAAAGCCTCGCGGCGCTGCTGCAAGCCTTGCTCGGCGACAATCCGAATTTGCAGGTCCTTAAAAGCTTTCTGATGCAGCGCGCCAGCGGCAATCCGTTCTTCGTCGAAGAGATCGTGCGCGCGCTCGTCGAAACCGGTGTGATTGCGGGCGCGCGCAGCAACTACCACCTGGCCAAGCCGTTTGCGGGACATGAGGTTCCGCCGACGGTCCAGGCGGTGCTTGCCGCGCGTATCGATGCGCTGCCCGCCGCGGAAAAGCGTCTGCTGCAGGAGGCCTCCGTCATCGGCCACGACGTGCTGTTCGCGCTTCTGCATGCGATCAGCGGGCTATCAGAGGACGATCTGCGCGGTCTGCTCGACGACGTGCAGGCCTCGGAATTTCTCTACGCCACTCAACTGTTTCCGGATCTGCAATATACTTTTACGCACTCGCTGACCCATGACGTCACCTATAACGGCGTGCTTCTGGAACGCCGGCGCGACATCCACGCCCGGATCGTCGACGCCATAGAAAAGCTCTATGCCGGCCGGCTTGGCGAGCAAGTCGAGCGGCTGGCGCATCATGCCGTTCGCGGCGACCTGAAAGAAAAAGCGGTGCATTACCTCCGCCAATCCGGAGCGAAAGCAGCCGCGCGCTCGGCGCTCGCGGATGCGCGGGCGTGTTTCGAGCAGGCGCTGGATATCGTCAAGACGCAGCCGGAAAGCCCTCAGACGCTGGAGCAGGGCTTCGAAATTCGGCTCGAACTTCGACCGGTGCTGCGCCAGCTTGGCGAAGGCCGGCAGATGCTCGAACATTTGCGCGAGGCGGAGGCTATCGCCGTGCGGCTGCAAGACGACCGCCGGCGCGGCCAGGTCTGTGCTGTAATGACGACGGCCTATGCCAGCGTCGACGAGATGGACGAGGCGCTTGCGACCGGGTCACGTGCGCTTGAGATCGCCAACCGACTCGGTGACTCCCGGATTCGATTTCCCGCGACGAGCTTTCTGGCGCAGGTCTCTTGTTACCGCGGGGAATATGAGCGCGTCGTCGAGCTCGCTACCAAAAATATCGCCGATTTGCCCGCCGAATGGATCAATGAGCATTTTGGCGTGGCCGTTCCGGTATCTATCTTCGATCGCGCTTGGCTGATCATGAGCCTCGCCGAACTTGGACGCTTTGCCGAGGCGGCCAAGTACGAAGCGGAGGCCATCCAAATAGCCGACGCGACGGAGCACGCCTTCGACATCGGTTGGGCGCATTTCGCCGCCAGCATGCCGCACCTGCTCAAGGGCGATTGGGCGAAAGCGCGTGAATTGGTCGCGCACTGGATCGCGACGATTCGCACCGGGAACGTTGCCATTCATCTGCCTTGGGCGGTCGCCGCCTCCGCCTGGGCCTTGGCGCAGATCGGGGACACGGATCTGGCGCTGGAGCGCATCCAGGAAGCCGAGGAACTGCTTGAACGTCAGGCAGCCCGCGGCATCGTCAGTCATCGCGGCTGGGCCTACCAGGCGGTCGGCCGCGCCTGCTTGGTCCTTGGGCGGTTCGACAAAGCGCGTCATCTGGCTGAGCGTGCGGTCGGGACATCGCAGCACCAGCCGGGCTTTGCCGCCCACGCGCTGCACCTGCTCGGCAATCTGGCGGCCCAGCCCGACCGGTTCGACGCCGAGAACAGCACGGCGCATTATCGGGAAGCCTTGGCGCTTGCCCAGAAGCACGGCATGCGCCCGCTCATCGCGCACTGCCACCTTGGCCTAGGCAGAGTTTTTAGCCGCACCGGCAAGCCGGAAGCGCACAAATATCTCACCACCGCGGCGGCGATGTACCGCGACATGGAAATGGCCTTCTGGCTCAAGCAGGCAGAAGGCTGATAAGCTAAACATTGGCTGTGGCAGGCTGGGGTTCAGACCGTGCTGGATGAAGTTCGCGCAAAACCCAGAGTCTCCGTCCCGTTTCTGCGCCTCAACGATCTGTTCGAACATCACGCCCGGCTGCGCCCCGACGCCGCTGCGATACTTGCTCCCGATCGTGCTCCGCTGAGCTATGCCCGTCTCTATCGTCACGTCGGCGAAGTGGGACGCACACTACGGACCATGGGAATAGGCTGCGAGGATCGGGTGGCGATCATGCTTCCCAACGGTCCGGAATTGGCGGTCGCAATTTTCTCCGTTGCATCGAACGCGGCTTGCGCTGCGGTCAATCCCGCCTATGCGGCTGACGAGCTTGAGCGATATTTCGACGCGCTGCACTTGCGTGCGCTGATCCTACCGGCGGGCGTCGATTCGCCGGGGCGCCGGGTGGCGCTGGCAAGGGGGCTCTGCGTCATCGAACTGTCGTCGAACGGGCCCGATGCAGAGGCCGGTCTGTTCTCGCTCAACGCCGACCGCACCGGCGAACCATCGGACGACCCGATCGGTCCCGGCGCCATCGCGCTCTTTATCCTGACCTCCGGTACGACGGCGCGCCCGAAAATCGTGCCGCTGACGCATGCGAATATTTGCTCATCGGCTTACAGCTCGGTCGCCTGCGTCGCGCTGACGGAGACGGACCGGTGCTTGAATGTGTTGCCGCTGTTTCATTGCCACGGTCTCGTGGATACCGTGTTAGCCCCGCTCGCGGCCGGCGCTGGAGTCATTTGCGCGCCAAGCTGCGACGTCGAGCGCTTCTTTGGCTGGCTGCGCGACTTTGGCGTCAAATGGTATTCGGCGGTTCCGACCATGCATCAGGCGATCCTCGCCCAAGCCCGGCACAGTCCCGAGCAGGTCGAGAACTGCCGGCTCCGCTTCGTTCGTTCCGCATCCGGTCCCTTGCCGCCACGTGTGTTTGCCGAGTTGGAACGGACATTGGCAACCACCGTCGCCGAATTTTACGGCATGACCGAAACGGCCGGCGCACCGATCGCGAGCAACCCGCTGCCGCCGGCCCGCCGCAAGGCGGGGTCATGCGGCAAGCCGGTGGGACTCGATGTCGCGATCATGGGCGACGGCGGCAACTTCCTGCCGCACGGCAAGACCGGCCAAGTGGTCATTCGCGGCCCGAGCGTCACGCCGGGTTACGATGGCGATCCGGCGGCGACACAGGCCGCGTTCGACGGCGACTGGTTCAAGACCGGCGACCTCGGTTTTTTCGATGACGACGGCTATCTGTTTTTGGTCGGACGCAGCCGTGAGATGATCAACCGTGGCGGTGAAAAAATCACCCCGCGCGAAATCGACGAAGTCCTGCTCGAGCATCCGGCAGTCGCCGAAGCCGTCACTTTCGCCGTGCCGCACCCGTCCTTGGGCGAGGACGTTGCCGCCGCCATTGTGTTGCGGCCGCGCGCCAAGGTGACGGCAAAAGGCATCCGGCAGTTTGTCGCGGAACGCCTCGCCGAGTTCAAGGTGCCGCGCCAAGTGCTGTTCCTCAAAGCGCTGCCGAAAAGCGCGACCGGAAAAGTGCGGCGCATCGGGCTCGCGGCGAAATTAGGTCTCGCCAGCGGGGTCGTCACGCCGCAGGCCTACGTCGCTCCGCGCACGCCGCTCGAGAATGTGCTCGCCGGAATCTGGGGCGATGTGTTGGGGCGCGAGCAGGTCGGCATCCATGACGATTTCTTTGCGCTCGGCGGCGATTCGCTCCTTGCCGCTCAGGCGATGACCTGCATTTACGAGACGATGCGGGTCAAGGTAGAGGTCTCCAGCCTGTTCGATGCGCCGACCGTTGCGGAAATGGCGGAGCATCTCGAGAGATTGATCCAGGCCGGACGCGCCCGGCAGCCCGCGTCCGATATTGTGCGGGCAGCCCGCGACAATGCAGTGCCGGCCTCCGCCGCCCAGGAGCGGCTGTGGACGCTGCACCAATCGCTGCCGGAGTTGCCGTTTTTCAATATTCTCTATGCACTGCGGCTGACGTCGCGCGTCGATCCAGCGATCCTGGAGCGCGCGCTGAACGAAATCGTGCAGCGGCACGAAATCCTTCGCACCACCTTTGCCGACCTCGACGGGCGGCTGGTTCAGATTATTGCTTCGCGTTCGGCATTGCCGCTGGACTTCGTTGATTTAAGCAAATTATCGAAATCGAGGAAGGAAACCGCGGCTCACCGGCTCATAAAAGAAGAATTGCTGAAGTCCTTCGATCTTGCATACGGGCCTCTCGTCCGGACACGGTTGATACGCCTGGCTGTTGATGAGCACCTTTTGCTGATCACCATGCACCAAATTCTCGTCGACGGCTGGTCGCTTGGCGTTTTGTCCGATGAACTTGCCGCCCTCTACGAGGCATTTGCCGCAGAAAAATCATCGCCGCTTAAGCCGCTGCCGGTGCAATTCGCCGACTTTGCGGTCTGGCAGCGGCAGTGGCGGTCACACCCGGACGCCGCCGCGCAGCTCGGCTATTGGCGCGAACAACTTCGCGATCCGCTCCCGGCGATGACTCTGGCAACGGCTCGGCCGAAGCGCGGCGCCGACGATTTGCGCACCGCGGAGCGCGAGGTGGTATTGCCGTCGCGGCTCGTGGACGCCGTTAAGCAATTCAGCCACGGTGAAGGCGGCACATTGTTCATGGCGCTCGTTGCCGCCCTGATGACCCTGATGCGGCGCGCCGCGGGCACGGATGACCTGCGTGTCGCGACCAATGTTGCCAATCGCAACCGGGCGGGGACCGAGGGGCTTATCGGTCCGCTGGTCAATACCGTCATTCTGCGCACCCGGCTCGACGGCGACCCGACCCCGCGCGAGGTGTTGCGCCGAGTGCGCGCCACGACGCTCGCGGCCTACGCCCATCAGGACCTGCCATTCGAAGACCTTGCGCAGGCGCTTGCGCACCGGAACGGCCTCGACCCTGCCGAGCTGTCGCGTGTGATGATCTTATTGCATAACGCCTCTTTGCGGCCGGTGGCGAGCTCCGGGCAGGGATTGGCCTTCGAAGAGGCCGATCCGGGCATGACACAACCGCTGGTGACGACGACCACATACGATGTTATCTTGGCGTTGCGCGAAACGGCGCAGGGCCTGGTGGGATCGTGTATCTACAAACCGCATCTCTTCGGCGCCAAGTCTATGGATCGTCTGCTGCTGGATTTCCGCAACGTGCTGGAAACCATGGTGGCGCAGCCGGATCGGCCAATCTCGTCGATCCGTGTGCCGCTGCAAAGGAAGCGTTGAGTCCGTAACGATGTAAATTTCATCGACCAAGGAGATACGGCCATGGGAGCTTTTCGCCCCGTTACTTACAGTAAGAAGGAACTTGCCGGACTGAGCGCCGGCAAGCGAAAAAAACTGCAGAAGGCGATCGTCCGCCAGCTCGAAACGCACAAGGGCATTCGCAAGATCGTCCGGCAAAAGACCAAGAGCCTCTACAGCCAATTGAAAAAGGCTTGATGCCGCGCGGCGAATTGATTGAGCCGCGACTTCTATCAAGACCTCATCGCGACTGACCTAGCGGGCGTCAGCGCCGGGTGCGGCGCCGATGTGGCTTGGCCGCGACCGTCACGTCGCGCTGGGCGATATTGTTATCGTGGGGAACGAGCCGCGCATTGGCGATCGAGTCGCGGGCGGTGAGATGGTCGATGTTGCTGGCATCGCCCGTTGCCGAGACCGCCATGAGCAGGCAGTGGCGCCCGGCGCTGGCGGGTACCCAGGAGAACGGACCGACCACGATCTCCTTGGACGAATTGGGCGGCAGGTTCGCTGCCGCGCGCCTCGCCGTCCTCATGGGCTGCCAATCGCCGGGATAGACGAGCCGCTCGGATTGTCTGCTGTGAAACGCCCGCACCGCGACGCCGATCGCCGTCTGCCATCCGCGGTTCTTGATTTTAACATAGGCGTGATTGATGACGCCGGCGATCGGCGCCTGATGGCTCGTGCCGCCGTCGCTGTGGCGCCGGTTCCAGATCGCCTGGCAGCTTCCATAATCGGGGCGGTACCGATATTCGCCGTGGCGGCCGTCCTCGATATAAACGTCGACCGGCGGCGGCGCGCCTGTTTTGTTGTTGGGTCTTCTGGTGTCGCGGCGTTGATAGAGGCCCTGCTTCTCGAACGCCCAACGGATGACTTTGTGATAGGCGCCGCCCGAAATGTCCTCGGCGGGCCAATCCGCGCGGTCGGCCTTCATCAGCGCCGCGGCAAAATGCGCGGCATCCATCGGGCTGGTCGCGGCGGTGAACCTTTGAATGGCGTCAAGGAGAATGCGGCAGGTCATGCGCGCCGCGAAGCGCCTGGCGGCGATATCGGAGGCGTCGCCGCCAATCGCGCGATAGAACCGAAACATGGTCGAAGAGAGGATCTGCTCGTTGCTGTAGCCTTTCCAATCGAGCGTGGTATCGAACGGGTGAAGGCCTATTTTGCCGCTCCAGCCCCAGCCGCCTGCCGCAGTCCGGTCATGACGGCGGCGCTGGTTCCTCGCAAGGCCGGTCAGCCATGGAAACGTGGCGTAACGATCCCGGGCCTTGCTATCGGGATCGTGAATGATCGCCGCAATGCTGTCGCCGGCGCTATGCGCGAATTTGAGGAGCGCGCTGCCGATATGATTGTACAGCACGCCGTGACCCAGCAACTCGTGCAACACGATGCGGTAATCGCACGCGATGCCGATCGGCTGTTTGAGATTTCTTGTATCGGCGAGCGAGAAGGTGGTGTAGGCGATGGCGGTCCCGTTGGCGTTGCCGGCGCAATGCGCGTTGATCTCGACGCCCAGCGGCTTTGTTTTGGAGTAATGGCCGCGATGATCGACGCGGGTCGGGAATTTCGTGTTGGGGAAATAATCGGCCACCGAAAATCCGAGATCCTGGACCAGCCGGAAGACTCGATCGACGTTATAGTAGGCATTGACCGCGGCGAAGTCGTTGCTCCGCGCAGCGAAGGCAAAGCTCCTTCCCGCAGGTCTGGTCGGCGGCGCAATTACCGGCGCGATGACGTCGGCGATCCGCACGCGGTTGCCGCGCAAGGCCTGCACGCCTTGTGACGCGGCGGCGAGGCCGGGGAGGGTGACCCGGCTTCGCCATTGGTTGAGCGCTGCGTCACCGGCGTTTGCGCCCGGCCCGCCGAGCGTTGCCGGGTCGGCCGGGAACACCAGGCCGCTGACGTTCTCGACGAACGGGCGAATGAGCAGCACCGACCCGGTTTCGACTTCGATGAGGGCGACCCAGTGCAACGGCCGGACCGGGGGAACGTCGAAAGCAAAATAGACGGCGCGCACCACGTAATGCCGACCGTCGCGGATCGAAGCATCGACCCGCGGCAGCGGCAAGGCGGGCGCGCCGGAACGAAACGCATCGGTGTTGCGCGGTTGTGCGGTGGCATGCCGAAGCCTTGCCGCGTCATGTTGATAGACCATGAGCCGATGACTGTTGATCTTGAGCGGCGCGGCATGGCTTGCTTTGCCGGCAAGACCCAGATGCTTGGCCAGGGTTTCGACATCGATCTTCTTCGATCGCGCAAGATATGTCGCGGCGGGCCGCTTCACCTTGGCGTCGGGGTGCAGCGTCGAATGCGCACCGATGATCCGCAACGGCCGGTGTTTCACCGTGATCGAGAGCCCGGCTTCCCATACCGGCAATCCGAAATAGGTTTGTTGAAATGGCACAGTGGTGAGGTCGGAGTGGTGCTTCTGCGGCAACAAGCGGTATTCGACCGCCGCGCCGGTCAGATCGCGCTCGGGCGGCTTGAGAAGATTTTCCAAGTGCGCCGGGCGCACGCCGAACAGGCGGCCATAGCGGTTCAGATATTCGCTCGCGGCGGCCCGCGGCGTGCGAGCCGTGGCGGCAACATAGCGATCCTGGTGCGAGATCACGCGCGCAACGCCATCCGCGTCGCGCACGATCCGCATTTGTCTTCGTCCGTCGAATTCCTCGAACATGATCAATCCCCGGTGGTACAGCATAGCGGCAAATCAGCACCGGTCTTTGCAAGTCCGGTCCGATCGTGCCTTTGCAAGCAGGATGGCCGGTCACGAGGCCTCGACGAGCAGCATTCATTCGGGACCGCTTTTGCCGGCACAAATTGCGCCTCAATGTAGTCTAATTTGCTCCGGATTTTGATGAAATACCGCGCCGTCGTATAGAGTCCTTTGCGTATTCGCTTATCCGGGGTGGGGGGCGAACAGAATGAAAGCCTTGCAGTTTACCTGCATCGCCCTGGCAATGGCGGTTACGTATCCCATTGCTCCGCGAGAACCGCGGGTTTTCACGATCACTCATGCAATCGCCTGGTCGCGCGCCGAGAAGGCCGTCGTAGCGGCTCTGGAAATCGACCGGACAAATTTAAAATACGATTTCAGCTTGCTCGAGGCTCGCGCTCTGGAAATCGAACAGGTAAATTTGCGATACGATTTCAGCTTGCTCGAAGATCGCTCTCCCGCTCCACGACCGCCGCGGCAGGATTTCTCCTATCTCGCCGATTATGTTTATGCTGAAGTTCCACCCGCCAGGAAACCGGCAGATACCGTTTTGGCATCGCTGATAAATACTCCAGTTGGCTCGCCTGTCGAAGAGATTAAGCGTGCGTCTGATGCTTTTGGCTTGGACCCCGGCTTTATGCAAGCTGTCGCCAAAATCGAATCCGATTTCGATCCCAAGCAGATCACGGGATCGTATATCGGTCTATTCCAGCTCAGTCATTATGAGTTCAACAAATATGGGTCCGGAACGATCACCGATCCCCGCGACAATGCCGTTGCCGCCGCCTACAAATTTACTACCGAGGCCGCACTTTTCGAATTGAAAACGCACAAGAAGCCCACGCTGAGCGACCTTTACCTGATCCATCAACAAGGCTGGCAGGGCGCGGCAGAACACATCGGCCATCCAGATCGGATCGCGTGGCAATCCATGTGTGCCACCGACGAAGGCAGGGAAAAAGGCGAAAAATGGTGCAAGCGGGCAGTGTGGGCGAATACGCTTCCGGCCTTCAGACGCATTTGGAAATCGGTGGATAATATGACCTCCGGCGAGTTTGTAGCCATGTGGCGAGAGCGGGTCGATTCATTGCATTCGCGGTATTCGGAAACGACCGCCGAAAGGTGACATCGCCGCGCCGGAATTCCGCAGCCGCCGGTGCCACGCAATGTCGCCGCAAAATTTCAGAAGGTAACCGTTTCCGCAAACAGTATTTCGGCAGATGACGACCGGCGCGGCGCCGACATTTGGCCACCGGTCGTGAAGGAATTGTCGCGTTCGCGTTGCAGCTCGGCGCAATTAGCGCGCGCCTGCTCACACGCTGCCTCGGCGACGCTTCGCTTCTCGCGTTCCATCTGCAGTTCGGAGCGGAGCGCCTCCAACCTGTCGGCGCTATTGATAAGTTGCGCTTCCGCCTGAGCGAGATGATTCTTCAGCAATTTGTTTTTCGCCTCGGCTTCCGCCAGCGCGATATCGCGCGCCTTGAAGGCGTCGAGCAATCCGCCTATTCGTTCGATCAATTTCGAGCGCGATTGCTTTAGCTCGTCGGCTTGGCGATGTTTGACATCAAGCATGTTTTGCAAAAGTCCGAGTTTATCGAGCAAATTCCGCCGCACTCCGGCCAGCAATCGGTCCGCGGCAGCGGCGAGTGACGCCATGGTTTCGAGACGGGCATTGAGACTATTCGTTTCCTGCCGGCGCTTGTCGTTGGCACGGCCGGCTGCGATAGCTGCCTCGTCGCGCTGGAGTTTCGTTGCCAGCAGCGCGGCCTTCATCTGTTCGAGCTGAACGCCCGCTTGGGCAACGGCGGCTTCACTCTGAGCAAGGCGACTCGACAGCCGCGAATTCTCGGCCATAGCCGTTTTGTCGCGTTCGACTTCGGCGGCGATCAACGCAGCCTTCATCTGTTCGAGCTGAACGCGTGCTTGGGCAACGACGGCTTCACTCCGAGCAAGGCGGCTCGACAGCCGCGCATTCTCCGCCGTGGCTGCTTTGTCGCGTTCGGTCTCGGCGGCGATCGACGCAGCCTTCATCTGCTCGAGCTGAACGCGGGCTTCGGCAACCGCAGCGTCGTTCTCGGCAAGGCGGTTCGATAGCCGTAAATTCTCCGCCATGGCCAGATCGACGGACTTTTGCAGCGAACGGTTTTCATTGTCGCGGTGCGCGAGCTCCTCATGCGCCGCGCCGAGCGCGTTCTCGAGCTCGTCGATCCGCTTGGTGTCGGTCGCCGTTTTAACGGTCAGACTTTCCACTTGTTTTTTCAGGATCCGCGCGGCAGTGGACTTTTCCGCCAGCTGCTGCTGAAGCGCGGCAACGTTCATCCGCGTGGAATCAAGCTCGGTTACAAGATGGATCGGCTTTTTTGTCGCTACCGTAGCCACAACAGGAAGCGTGCAGGCGAGATGCGCGTTCGGATTCTGCCAGACGTCCTGCTGACCCGCTTTGTCGGTGAGAGCCATTTTGAGTGTATCTGTTCGAAGCGCGAGCGCTGCTAAGCGTGGCGTTGGAATGGTTAATGGATTGTTAACTCGAGCAGTCGCCGCCGAGATAATGCTTGAAATCGCTCGCCTGCGGGCGACGACATCGCCGGCGGGAAGCGCCGCCCCCGCCATATTCTTGCGTGGCGCATTCGCCTTTTAACGCTGCCAGATCAACTTGCGCCCGTTTCCTCGTCAGTCTGCGCGCGATTGCGCGAGAACGTTCCGGCATCGATTGCTGCCATGGCCGTCAGCAGCGCAGCTTGCGCGGTTTCACTGTCGATACCGGTCACGAACTGATCCAATCTCTTGAGGCCTTGGATCAGAACCGGCATTCCGTCGAGGCGCCGGATCCTCGCCCGCCATTTATTGGGCTGCCGCTCGAATGCCGTGACAGAAAACTGCTGGTACTCCATGTACCGTCCCTCGCGGAATTACCGACAGGACGGCGATACATCAGGCAGGTAAGTGGAGTCTTGCGATAATCGTAGAATCTTGGGCAAGTCGGGCTTTATCCCATGGGCACTGAATTGACGGGAGCCGGATCGACCTGGCGCGATGCGCCGACGGGACCTTTTGGCCGTATGATCAAGGGTGGGACATTACCGCATAGGCCTTGTCGAAGCCTGCCATCTGTATGCTGAAGTTGACGGCATTTCCCTGCGCACCTTGAATGACCGCTTGCGCGGTGGGCGATGTGGTCATCTCGTGCAGCAGATTGGCGTCCATCGTCATCGTCGCGACGCAATGACCGGTCTCGCAGGTGGTAAACGGGATTTTGCGGGCGGGGGATTTGCCGATCCGCAACTCAACGCCCGGCGCAATGGCGACGCCCGTCGGCGTTTGCAAGACCGAGATCCACTGCTTGTTGTTGTTTTGCCCAACCGTCCAGCTGAAGACCGTCTGATTGGTTTTTTCTTGGGTGATTTGCAGCAGCGCCGAGCACACACGGGTCTTCGCGCCGCCCTCGAACTCGTTGCATGTCACGATCCAGCCGTCGAAACGGAGTATTTCGGTGCGAATGGGAATTCTCGGGGCCGGCGCTTCCTGTTGCGGCTGCGGTGGGGTTGGCTGCGCTTGGGCGATGTGGGCAGCCGGCCGCGGCTGCAATCGCCCTTCCGCGGCGGGTGCGGCCGGTTTGCCCGCAACGCTCCGCGCAGCAGCCGAGGAATTCTGCGCCACTTGGACGTCCCGCCTCGCTTGAAAATTTTGCGCCGCTTCGGAACTTCCAGCTCCTTGAGCGTCAGCGATCAAAACCTGCGCTTCGAACGCCATGATGCCGAACGAAGCCAGCAGTGCAGCTATTGCGATCCGCCTGACAGCGCTGCTCATTGTTGGCTCCCCGGTGACCATATCTGTGGGCACTGCCGCTTGCGCAAGACACTGCGCGCTTCGCAATGACGGCGTGCTGCCTCTCTCCGCCGGGAGGACGCCGGCAGGATCTCGCTTACCACTGGTAACGGACGCCGCCCTTGCCGGTGAAGATCGTAAACTGCGAGCTGAACTGCATGCCGGCGTTAGCGAAGCCCGACCAGCCGATCCCTTTATTGACGATGTTGGTGCTCATGACCACCTCGCCGTACAAATGCGGGAGCATGTCGCTGAGCGTCAGAGGTGTGGCGTTGGGGTCGAGGTTGGTGTCGAGGAAGGTGACCCCGGTCCTGTCGATGAATTGATCCCAGACCTTGCCGGTGAAAGAGCTGTCGACCTGGTAGAACGGCGAGTCGAGCCAGTTGACGCCGAGGCGCGCTCCGATGCCGCCGCGGAGGTCCTCGCCAGTATTATACTGCACGGAAAGTCCCGGGCTGTTGATGTTGTTTATAAAGGTCGCGACGTAAGACAGC
>Ga0070731_10002934_pt1 | contig 15722 bp, 12 predicted proteins | sample Coa_R1_2_FD_66448 | JGI IMG/M metagenome (GOLD analysis project Ga0070731, IMG submission 66448) | Surface soil microbial communities from Centralia Pennsylvania, which are recovering from an underground coalmine fire - Coalmine... | ecosystem: Environmental > Terrestrial > Soil > Unclassified ...
GGTAATGTCACGCAGGCCGCGCAACTCGCCAAGCGCAATCGCACGGAGTTCTACAAGTTGTTGCAGCGGCATCGCCTCGAGCCGGGCATGTTCAAGGAGGCGAAGGCTTGAGTTTTTGGCGGCCCAACGATTTTGCGGGTCGCCGTCGGGCAATGGCGACAATCAATTCGCCATGCGTTCAAGCGCTTAGCACCTCTGCGATCTTTGTTGTCGGTCGCACGCGACAACGCAGCCGTTCGACGGGCGTCGTGCGACCGCGCCGGAATTCGCCGCGTCGCCTTGCATCGGCATTTTCCGAGCGGCCGTCGCCGCGCGAATTTGCATGGCATATCGATTGCTTAGACGCTTGCGTCACCCGGCGCTACCCAGCGCGACGTAAAGCGAATCGACATCATGGAAACGCAAGCACCGGACCTCGCGCAATGCTTCGACGTCGAGACGGCGCAAGCGCCGATCGGAAAGCCGAAACACGACGAGGAAGCTCGATCCGACGAAGCGGAACTCGAGAAGCTCTGCGACCGCGTGAGCGCGGCGCGAAGCGTCTACTGATCCACTGTTGTCACCCGCGTCGCTGACGCGGGAATCTCGCTTCGCGTCGCGCGCGCATCTGCCGCGCAAGCAACCAACGAGCATCGGCCGACGGACGTGGCGTTCGCGCCATGGTGCGGTATGCTCGACGTTGATTCGCACGTCGATGCACGCTTTTCGCGATGGAAGCCTATCTCTCGCTCGTTCGCTCGATTCTCGAAGGGGGAACGTGGCAGGAGAACCGCACCGGCGTGCGTTCGATCAGCATTCCCGGCGCGGCGATGAGGTTCGATCTGGCGAGGGGATTCCCCGCGATCACCACGCGCAGGCTCGCGTTCAAATCCGCGGTCGGTGAGCTGATCGGCTTCCTCCGCGGTTCCCGCAGCGCCGCGGAGTTCCGCGTGCTCGGTTGCAAGGTCTGGGATCAGAACGCGAACGAGAACGCCGCCTGGCTCGCCAATCCGTATCGGCTGGGCGAAGACTGGCTTGGCGAGATCTACGGATACCAATGGCGAGCGTGGCCCGCCTACAAGCTGCTCGACGCCGATCGATCAGGACAGATCGACGACGCGCTGTCGCGCGGCTATCGACTCGTCGCGCACGTTCGCGACGAGGGTCGCCACAAGGTGCTGATGCACAAGGCGATCGACCAGCTCCGCCATTGCCTCGACACGATCATGACGAACCCGACCGATCGGCGGATTCTCTTTCACGCATGGAACGTCGCCGAACTCGAGCAGATGGCGCTTCCGCCATGTCATCTGCTGTACCAGCTCTTGCCGAACCGCGACAAGCGCGAGCTGTCGCTGTGCCTGTACGTGCGCTCGAACGATGTCGGCCTCGGCACGCCGTTCAACATCTGCGAGGGTGGCGTCCTCCTGTCGCTGATCGCGCGGCTCACCGGCTATGCGCCGCGATGGTTTTCGTACTTCGTCGGCGACGCGCACATCTATGAGAATCACGTCGAAATGCTGCGCGAGCAACTGCAACGCCAACCGTACCCGTTGCCGCGTCTCGCGATCTCGCCGCGCATCCCGGCGTATGCCGAAACCGGACGCTACGAGCCCGAATGGCTCGAGCGCGTCGAGCCGTCCGACTTCACGCTCGAAGACTACCGCCACCATCCGACGCTTTCGGCGCCGATGGCCGTGTAGTGCGCGGTAAAGCTTGATAAATCCCAGCTCGTCGCTATAATGACAACGGCTGGCAGTATTTATCAAAGCTGAAATTTCGGTTCTCCTCTTGCTCATGCGCGCGATTTTCGACAATTTCTCAGTAGATCGGCCCACGTTGGCGGATGCGGGGAATTGCGCGCATGCCGCTCTGACGCGCGCGCGGTCCGGGCGCGCACGAAACCCTCTCTCGGTCCACCGAACCGATCGCGGAACGCTCGCCTGCCTCGGGCGAGCCCGGTAGCCCGCCAGGCGACGCCATCGGCGTAGCTCGCGGGTTACCGGGTCCCTCCACAACGATCCATTCGCTTCGCCGGCGTTCGTTGCCGCGCCCGTAGCTTGCGCTCGCTCGGGCGTTCGCAATGCGTGCGCCGCAAGGCCGCGGTGCCGGCCGCGATTCGTCCATCGTCGGTTTGAAACCCGTAAGGAGGTTCTCGTGTTCGATCGCAACGAAATCGTCATGTCCGCGCACGACGCGGCCATGCTGTCGGCGGTGCTCGCCACCCTTTCGCCGCGCGAAGCGCTGTTGCCAGGCGCAGCCGGCGAGCTCGCCGAAATGCTCGCGCATGCCACGCTCGTCCCGCGAAACGCGCTGTCGCGCGACGCGATCGGCCTCGACGCCGAGGTCACCTACGTCGAGCTTCCGCGTGGCACGACGCGCACCGTACGGCTCGTCCACCCGGCCGCTTCCGATCCCGCCGCGGCGCGCATTTCGGTGTTCGCGCCGGTTGCGCGGGCGCTTCTCGGTCGACGCGTAGGTGCGCGCGTGCCCGTCGCATTGCCGGACGCGGAGATCGACGAGTTGCACGTCGTTTCGGTGCGCCACGCGAGGAGGCCGTCATGATGCTGCCGCGGCTTTTGATGCGTCCCTCCAAGCCGCAGCCGCGCCGTCGCGCGTCGCTTCTGCATCCCGAATGCCCGATCGAACAGGCGGTGCGCTCGCCGGACCCGAGCGTGCAGACGTGCCTGCTGCAGGAGATCTGGCGGCGTCCCCCGTTCATCGACGACGCGGCGTTGCTCGTCGCGGAGCCGGCGCGCCTTCGCGTGCTCGCGCGAAACGAGCCGGCGCTGCGCCGCCCGGTCGAGGCGTTGCGGGAGCGTTTCGGCGATGCGCTCGTCGTCGAGGCGCCCAGCGTTCGCTACGCGCACGGCGCGCCGGTGCTCGAGCCATTCATGACGGTGCTCGTGACCGGGCCGTCGCGGCATTCGGCGTCGCTGCAGGACGATCTTGCTAGTCGACGGACGACGATCGTGCGGCTCGACCATCGCGTCGGCATGATGGTGCTCGAGGCGGAAGCGCCGCTGGGTCATCTTCTCGGCTATGGCGATTGGCTAGAGGAGAAATTCGCAGGCGAGGTCGACGCGAGCACGTGGCTTTCGCGTTATCGGCCGATCGTCGAAGGACCGTACGCGGCGTAGCGTCAAGCGCGGCGCATCCGCCAGGCGTGCGCCGCGTCCTCCCACCGGGTACGCTTGCATGGGCAGGAACGAGCCGCGAGAATGCGCGGCGGAATGCTGCGCGCCCTACGAAAGACCGCGCAGCGGGGAGGGATTCCCATCAGCGCCGACGTGCCGGTCGCGTCCAATCAGTTCGCGCTCCTGCGTGAACGCCGCTTCGCGCCATTCTTTTGGACGCAATTCGCGGGTGCGGCCAATGACAACGTCTTCAAGAACGCGTTCGTCGTTTTCGTGACGTTCGAGGCGGCCGGCCATCTCGCGATGGACGCCGGCACGCTCGTCAACCTGATCGGCGCCGTCTTCATCGTGCCGTTCATGCTGTTCTCGGCGACATCGGGACAGATTGCCGACAAATACGAGAAGTCGCGGCTGATCAGGCTCGTCAAGGTTTTCGAGATCGCGATCATGTCGATCGGGCTCGCCGGCTTCGTCGTCCCGAGCATCGCGTTTTTGTTCGTCGCGCTCGCGTTGCTCGGCATTCATTCGACGCTGTTCGGCCCGGTCAAGTACGCGATCCTGCCGCAGCATTTGACGCAGGAAGAACTGGTCGGCGGCAACGGCATGGTCGAGGCGGGCACGTTCGTCGCCATCCTGCTCGGCACGATCGCCGGCGGCGTGCTGGTTTCGATCAAGTCGGGTGGAACGCTGATCGCGGGCTTGGCGACGATCGCGATCGCGATTGTCGGCTGGCTTGCGAGCCGTCGCATTCCGTACACGCCGGCGGTCGCGCCGACGCTTGCCGTCAACCTGAACCCCGCGACCGAAACCTGGCGAAATCTCCGCATCGCGCGCGAGAACATCGTCGTATGGCGCTCGATGCTCGGCATTTCGTGGTTCTGGTTCTACGGCGCGATCTACCTCGCCCAGCTTCCCGCATTCACGCAGCACGTGCTCGGCGGCGACGAGCACGTCTTCACGCTGCTTCTCGCGCTGTTCTCGATCGGCATCGGCATCGGGTCGCTCTTGTGCGAGCGGATGTCGGGACGACGCGTCGAGCTCGGCCTCGTGCCATTCGGCTCGATCGGCTTGTCGCTTTTCGCCGTGGATCTGTGGCTGGCGACGCGGGCGATGAGCGGCGCCGCATCGGGCGGCATCGCGCAATTCGTCGCGGTCGGGGCGAACTGGCGCGTCGCGGTCGACATCGTGCTGCTCGGCGTCTTCGGCGGCTTCTACACGGTGCCGCTTTATGCGCTGATCCAGGCGCGATCGAAGCCTTCGCATCGCTCGCGGATCATCGCCGCGAACAACATCCTGAATGCCGCGTTCATCGTCGCGTCGGCGTTCGTCGCGATCGCGCTGCTTCACGCCGGGCTGTCGGTTCCCGAGCTGTTTCTTGCGGTGGGCGTCATGAATGCGCTCGTCGCGATCTACATCTACACGCTCGTTCCAGAATTCCTGCTGCGCTTTCTCGCGTGGCTGCTCGTCCACGCGTTCTACCGCGTGCGCGTCGAAGGCCTCGACAACGTTCCCGACGAAGGGCCGTGCGTGGTCGTCTGCAATCACGTGAGCTACGTCGACACGCTCGTGATCGCGGCCTGCGTTCGCAGGCCGATTCGCTTCATCGTCGATCACCGGATCTTCCGCATTCCATTCCTCTCGTTCGTCTTTCGCACGATGCACGCGATACCGATCGCGCCCGCTTGCGAGGACGCGCACGTCAAGTCGCGCGCACTGGCACAAGCCGCCGATGCGCTCGCCGCCGGCGAAATCGTCGGGATTTTTCCCGAGGGGCGGCTCACGCGCGATGGCGAGGTCAACACGTTTCGCCCCGGCGTTTGCGACATCATCGCGGCGACGCCCGTCCCCGTCGTTCCGATGGCGTTGCGTGGCCTCTGGGGAAGCTTTTTCTCGCGCGCGCACCGCGGACGCGCGATGCGCCGATGGCGCGGCTTTTTCTCGAAGATCGCGCTCGTCGTCGCACGACCGCTCGCGCCCGACGAGGCGACGCCCGAGGCGTTGCGCGCGCGCGTGATCGCGCTTCGCGGCGATGCGCGATGAAGGAGACAAACGGAACCGGTACGATTCGATAACGATTGCGTCGTACCAGGGAGGTGCGCAATGCCGGTACTCGGATTCCTCATAGGGGCGCTGCTCGGCGCGTTGCTCGGCCAGCGCTTCGAATTTGCGCTCGCCGGCGGCGCGGTGGGCCTGGTCGTCGCGCTCGTGCTCAAGGAGGTGCGCAAGGCGCGGACGACCTCGGCAATGGCGGACTACTCGCTCGAGCAGCGCATCGACGATCGCTTTCGCGCGATCGAGCGGCGAATCGCGGTCCTCGAGCACGCGCTGCGCGGCGATGCGGTGGTTCCCGAGCCCGCGGCTACGCCGACGACGTTCGTCGAGGCGCCCGCTGAAGTATCCCGATCGACGACAACGCACACGTCATCGGATCGAGCAACATCGCCGACCAGCGACGACGAGCGGGTCGCGACCGACGCATTGCGCGCACCCGACATTCCGCGCATACCCGCGTATGCGGAAGCCGCTCCGCCCGGCGGCGATGGCGGCGCAGCAACGCCACCCCCTCGCGCGCCGTCCGCACTCTGGCGCTTCGTCACCGGCGGCAACAATCTCGCGCGCCTCGGCATACTGCTGCTCTTCGTCGGCGTCGGCTTCCTGCTCAAGTACGCCGCCGAGCACGTCACCGTGCCGATCGAGTTGCGCATTGCCGGCGTGGCGCTCGGCGGAATCGCGCTGCTCGTGCTCGGCTGGCGGTTGCGCGAGCGACGCAGCGGGTACGCCATGATCCTGCAAGGCGGTGGCGTTGGCGTGCTCTACCTCACGGTCTTCGCTGCGTACAAGCTCTACGCACTGGTGCCGGCGCCGGCAACGTTCGGATTGCTCGTCGCGATCGCGGTGCTCTCGGCGGTGCTCGCCGTGCGTCAGGACGCGATCGCGCTCGCGGCCGTGGGCGTCATCGGCGGGTTTTTCGCGCCGATCCTCACGTCGAGCCAATCGGGCAACCCCGTCGTGTTGTTCTCGTACTACGCGCTGCTCAACGCCGGAATTCTCGGTATCGCGTGGTTCAAGGCGTGGCGCCTGCTCAACGTGCTGGGTTTCGTCTGCACGTTCCTGATCGGGACGCTGTGGGGCGTCACGCGCTATCGCGCCGAAGATTTCACGACGACCGAGCCGTTCCTGATCCTGTTCTTCCTGTTCTACGTCGCGATCGCCGTCCTGTATGCGTTGCGTCGCTCGGTCTCGGTTCGCGATTACGTCGACGGTACGATCGTCTTCGGCACGCCGCTCGTCGCCGCCGGATTGCAACAGGCGCTCGTGCATCCGTACGAATTCGGGATGGCGATTTCCGCGCTCGTCGCGTCGGCACTCTATGTCGCGCTCGCGCGCATTCTGTGGTCGAGGCATCGCGACGAATTGCGCCTTCTGACCGAGTCGTTCGCGGCGCTCGGCGTCGTGTTCGCGACGCTCGCCGTGCCGCTTGCGTTCGATGCGCAATGGACCTCCGCGACGTGGGCGCTCGAAGGTGCCGCGATCGTCTGGGTCGGCGTGCGACAGCGACGCGTGCTCGCGCGCGCGTCCGGCTTGCTACTGCAACTCGCCGCCGGCGGCGCCTTCGCGCTCGGCAGCCCGCTCTTCGCGCATCATGTCGCCACGATAGCGCTGCCGGTTCTGAACAGCGCGTTCATCGGCGCCGTGCTCGTTGCGCTCGGCAGTCTCGCCACCGCGCTCGTCTATCACCGTCGTAGCGAAGATCTGCGTCGCGACGAGCGGGGCGCAATCCTGCCGCTTGCGTTCGCGTGGGGCGCGTTGTGGTCGCTGTTCGCCGGCGTTCGCGAGATCGATCGCTTCGTCGCGCCCGACCTGAAGCCTGCCACGTTCGTTGCATTCGCGGTGGCAGCCGCGGTCGCGTACGCGACCGCGGCGCGCGCGCTCGCATGGCCGATCGCACGGATCCCCGCGCTTGTGCTGGGTCCGGCATTGCTGCTCTTCGCGCTGGGAACGATCGCCGATCTTTCTTCGGCCAGCCACCTGTTCGCGCATGGGGGCGTCATCGCCTGGCCGATCGCGATCGTGGTCGCCATCGTGCTGCTTCGTCGTTTGGAGCGCGAGGACAAGGACCGGCCATGGGTCGCGAATTCACTGCATGGCACGTGGCTATGGCTCGTCACGCTCGTCGCCACGCACGAAGTCGCGTGGGCCGCCGCGCGATTGACCCGGGGCAGCGCCTGGCACGATGCCGCGTTGGGTCTCGTGCCCGCGATCGTGATCGCGATCGTCGCCCATTTCGCGCGCGGCCAAACATGGCCGGTCGGCACGCATCGGCGCGCATATCTCGATATCGGCGCGGCACCGATCGTCGCGTATGTGCTGTTGTGGTCGCTCGTCGTCGGCGTCGCGAGCGATGCGAATCCCGCGCCGCTGCCTTACGTTCCATTCGTGAACCCCGTCGACCTGACGATCGGGTTCGTTGCCGCGACGCTTCTCGCGTGGGCACGGCGCTTGCGCGCAGAGCATGCAAGCTTCGATCAAACGGTGCCCCGCGGGATGCTGATCGCAATCGCGATGGCCTTCGCGTTCCTGTGGCTGAACGCCATCGCGCTGCGCACGCTTCATCATTGGTTCGGCATCGACTGGTCGTTTCGTGCGCTTTGGGAGACGACGCTCGTACAGGCGGTCCTGTCGCTGCTGTGGACGCTGATCGCACTCGCGGCGATGGTCATCGCCAATCGCGCCCGAGCGCGAAGCGGATGGGTCGTCGGCGCGGCGCTGCTCGCGGTCGTCGTCGCCAAGCTCTTCGTCGTCGACCTGTCGCGCGTCGGCAGCATCGAGCGGATCGTCTCGTTCATTGGCGTGGGCCTGCTGCTGCTCCTGATCGGCTATCTCGCGCCCGTCCCCGCGCAGAAAGAGACGGTGTCATGAGAAAAGCGACGACAGCGCTCGTTGCCATTGTCGCGTTCGGACTGGCCGCGCTCGCGCGTGCGGAGGCGCCGCCCGACTTCGCGTGGCGACTTTCGCTCGTCACCCAGGGCGAGCATGCGTATTACGAGGTTCGGCTTCCAGAGGGCGTCTACGAGGGCGCCGTCCGTGGCGACCTCGGCGACTTGCGCGTTTTCAACGGTGAGGGCTCGCCGGTGCCGTATGCATTCGTGCCGCTCCTGGCGCCCGCGCGAGAGAAAGGGCAGGTCGTCGGCCTCGCGCTCTACCCGCTTTTCGTCGACGATGCCGCGCGAACGCTCGGGGATTTGTCGGTGACGTTGCGTCGCGATGCGGCGGGAACCCGAGTCGACCTGACCTCCCGCGATGGAAGTTCGGTATCTCCCAAACGCCTTGCGGGCTATCTCATCGATGCCGGCGAGCGCGAGGCGCCGTTCGCCACGTTGATCCTGCGCCGCGCAAATGCATCGGATGTCGATGTCCGCGTTCGCATCGACGGCAGCGACGATCTCGTCGCGTGGCGACCGCTCGCGTCGAACGCGCCGCTGCTTTCGCTCGACTATCGCGGACAACGGTTGTTGCGCGATCGCGTTGCATTGAGCGGCGGACGCGCCAGGTACCTGCGCCTCGCGTTCACGCCATCCACGTCCATTCCCGAGCTTGCCGGCGTGCAGGGCGAGTTCGCCGAACGCATCGTCGACGCTCCGCGGCAATGGCGCGAGGCAGCCGGAAACGCCGACCACGCGCATCCCGGCGATTACGTTTTCGATATCGGCGGAAGCTTTCCCGTCGACCGCGTGACGCTCGTCATGCCCGATGCGAATACGGTCGCGCCGGCGCAGGTCTACGCTGCGGAGATCAATGCGCAGGATCGTGCAGGTGCGCAGGACGCGTTCTTCTTCGTCGGCTCGACCGTCTTCTATCGAGTGCGCGAGGAAGGGAGCGAGACCGTCAACCCGCCGCTGGCAATCGCACTCGCCGCGCGGCGAAGATTCAAGGTGCACGTCGATCCACAGACGGGCGCGCTCGGGGACAAGCCGCCAACGCTTTCCGTCGGCTGGCGACCGCGGTCGATCGTCTTCGTCGCGCGCGGAAGCGGTCCGTTCACGCTTGCGTATGGCAGCGCACAGGCGACGCCGGTCGCATTGCCGATCGCGACGCTCGTTCCGGGCTTCGACAGCCGCACGCGTCCCGCCACGTTCGGCGTCGCCGCGCCGGGCGAAGCATTGGCGCCGCCTGCGCTCGAGGCACTGCGTACGCCGATCGACGCCAAGCGATGGCTGTTATGGGCCATGCTCGCGCTCGCGACGTTCGTCCTCGCATGGATGGCCATGCGACTTTTGCGACAGACGAGCACGGCGCCGCCGTCGCAAGCGGCGAAAACCGACAAGAGCGCGACAAGCGTCGATCGCAACGCGTAGCGTATAGTCGATCGACTCTCAATAATCGCATTGTCATGTCCGGCAATACGTTCGGCAGGCTCTTCTGCGTTACGTCGTTCGGCGAATCGCACGGGCCTGCGATCGGTTGCGTCGTCGACGGCTGTCCGCCGGGACTCACCCTCGCGGAAGCCGACATCCAGCGCGACCTCGATCGGCGAAAGCCCGGCACGTCGCGCCATGTCACGCAACGCCGCGAATCGGACATGGTCGAGATCCTGTCCGGCGTGTTCGAGGGGCGAACGACGGGAACACCGATCGCGCTCCTGATCCGCAACGAGGACGCGCGAAGCAAGGACTACGCGAACATCGCGGACACGTTTCGCCCCGGGCACGCCGACTACACGTATTGGCAGAAATACGGGATTCGCGACTATCGCGGTGGAGGTCGGCAGTCCGCGCGCGAGACGGCGGTGCGCGTCGCCGCAGGCGCGATCGCGCGCAAATGGCTTCGCGAGCACTACGGCCTGAAGATTCACGGCCACATGACGCATCTGGGCGAGAACGCGATCCGGTTCGAAGACTTTGCGTACGTCGACGAGAACCCGTTCTTCGCGGCGAATCGATCGATGGTCGCCGAACTCGAAACGTTCATGGATCGGCTGCGCAAATCCGGCGATTCGTGCGGCGCGCGGATCGAGGTGATCGCGACGGGCGTCCCGGTGGGCTTCGGCGAACCGGTCTACGACAAGCTCGATGCCGACATCGCGCACGCCATGATGGGGATCAACGCGGTGAAGGGCGTCGAGATCGGCGCCGGCTTTCGCGCCGTTGCGCAACGCGGCACGGAACACTCCGACGAGATGGCGCCCGAGGGATTCCTCTCGAACAACGCCGGCGGCATTCTCGGTGGCATCTCGACCGGACAGGACATCGTCGTCGCGATCGCGGTCAAGCCCACGTCATCGATCCGCCTCGATCGGCATTCGATCGACAAGGCGGGGCGACCGGTCGTCGTGAACACGCACGGTCGCCACGATCCGTGCGTCGGCATTCGCGCGACGCCGATCGCGGAGGCAATGCTCGCGTGCGTGCTGATGGATCAGGCGCTTCGTCATCGCGCGCAAAACGCCGACGTTGCGGTCGCGACCCCGCGCCTGCCTGCGCAAGCGCCGCCCGAGGTGCGCGATCGTCTGCGCGGCAACGTCGTCGACGATCCGGATCCCGACGAGGCGTGAGAGGTTGCGATGCCCGCTCGCGCCCGGGCAGGCAAATCGCCGAACTGGTTGCCGCGCTGAACGCGATCGACGCGCGTTTCGCGCTGATCGGGGGATTGGCGCTCGCGTCACACAAGGTCGTGCGTGCTACGCAGGACGTCGATTTCCTGGCCGAGGCGGATCACGCGGACGCTATCGACGCCGAGCTTGTCAAGCTCGGCTACCGCTGCCTTCACCGGAGTCTCGGTGCGGCGAATTACGCGCGAAGACGAACGGGTCGATTTCCTGTTCGCGCATCGTCCGATCGCTCGCCGGCTCCTCGCCCATGCCAACGAGACCCAGGCGGCGCTCGGAGCCTTGCGCGTGGTGAGCGCCGAGGGACTCGTTGCGTTCAAACTCCAGACGCTCGTAAACGATCCCGGGCGAACGCAGGATCTCGAGGACATCCGTGCGTTGCTGCGGGCGAATCGCGCGAACCTGGACATGAACGAGTTGGGCGGGTACCTTCGCTTTTCGCCCGCGAGGCATTGCTCGATGGCCTTCTCAGAGAAGGCCGGTTGACCATCATCCCATCGCCGCGGAAGGCGGCCTTGTCCTGCCGCCCCGCGTCGATGACGACCCCTACGTGTTGCTCGATGACCTCAGCGCGGTGGTCGAAATCCTTTGCCCGGTGTGGCCGTCAAGACCGCCTCGGCCGCATGGCGGCGATTTCCGCTCGCAGCGTCCGAGCCGCCACGGCAGATGCGCCGCGTCTCGCACGTCACGCCGCCTTGATGCCCTTCGCGTGGTACGACTCGAGCGCCAGCGCGAAGGCGAGCGCGAAAAGACCCCCGGTTAGCACGCTCGCCGGTGACGCGCCGAGACGCTCGAACCACTGCGTGTAGAGGTCGATCGCGCCGAATACCGCGACCACGGTCACGAGCCAGCGGCGGTCGTGCCTGAAGGCCCAGACGCCGGCTGCGACGAGGGCGATCGCCCACGCCAGCGCGAGGGCGCCCGGCCGAAGCAGCATCGGGATCGCGCCAATCGAAGCATGGTCACTTACCCGTGCCGCAATCGCGCGATCTCCCCACAGCGAGCCGATCCAGAACCCGAAGTTGACGAGGAACACGGACGCGCGCGCGGCCGCCGTCGCGATGCCGCGGTAATCGAGCGGCATTCGGCTCGTACCCCACTGAAGCAGCGCGGCCAGCGCAGCGAAGACGACGATCGTGAGCAACGGCGCCTCGATGCCGAGGAAATACACGGCGTGCAGATAACCGGTGCGTGCGCCGAGGCACGACGACAGCGCGAGCACGGCGAGCACTGCCATGACGGCGCTTCGCGTCGTGACCGAGACGGCGGCGAACAGCATCGCGACGAGGAGGAACGACGCAATCGATCCCTCGCCGAGCTTGACCATCCCGCCGCCGGCGAGCAGTGCGCCGGCGACGACGCAGATCACCGCGAGCAGCCGCCACGGCTCGTCGTGGCGCATGACGAGCGCAAGCCCTGCCGCACACACGCCGATGCCGAGCGCGATCGCTGTCGCTGTCGTCGGCATCAGAGCGAACGTGGCGCTGGCGATCGCGATCATGCCGAACGCGACGACGATATTGAAGGCGAGCGTCGCTGTAGCCGACTGCGAGAGCGAGCGCAGCTTGTCGTATTCGCCGCGGTCGATGTCGCCCCGGGCGAGCAGCACGTCGAGATCGAGCGTGACTTTCATCGGGTCCTCCCTTGTTCGCTTTGTCCCGGCTCCCGCTCGCGATCGTCCGCCGCGCCTTCGCGCGCCGCCGTCGGCGATTCGACCGATACGTCGAGCCTCGTTGCACCTGAATCGATCCGCTGGACGAAGTCGAGCACCGATTCCGCCGAGACTACGTCGATATCGCCCGCCATGCGGCGATCGAGCGGATGGTCATCGAAGGCGATGTTCGCGCGCCCGAGCTCGCCACCGAGACGTTCGAGCGCGCCGATGCGAATCGTCGCGGGACGAAACGCCATGGCGCGTAACCACGCCTGCGCGTGCGCGCGGTCCTGGACATTCTCCGCGAGCGCGCCGGCGAACGTTTCGAGCACCCACTGGTTCGAGTTCTGGTAGCGCGTGCTCCAGGGATAGGCGACGAGGTTGTAGCGCGCTTCGTGAAAGCGACCGGCGCTCCGCGCGGCGAGCAACGCGCCGATCCGGCGCTGAACGCCCCGTGACGGAACGACGATCGCCGCCTCGTACGCGAACATGTCGTCGAGGAAGAAATCGCCGAATCCGTCGTCGAACAGCGCCGACGTCGCGGTGCCGCAGGCGTTGAGCTCCTCGACCACGGTCCAGTCGCCGCGCGGGTGATCCCGCCAGGCAAAGGCGACATGCGAGTAGCGCAGGTGGTAGCGCGACAGGTCCCGACCGATGCGCGCGACGATCGCGACGCGCGCATCGGCTTGGTCGAGCGCCTGGCGAACGTCCAGCGCGAGCGTCAACGCGTTCCGCACTTCGGCGGCCGACAGACGCTTCTCGGTACACGCCTGCCCGGCGTGGGCAGTAAACGAGACGAACGCCAACGCAACGACAATGGCGGCGCGTAGCATCGTGGTCTCCTCACATCTGCGTCGAGCGTGCCGAAAAGACGAGCGCGCGGCCGACTTCGTTGGGGATGAACGCGACCAGCCGGGCGCCGGTGAAGAGCGAGATGCCGGTCGCCTCCGCGACGACCCCGACCGTTTGACCGACGGCGATCGAGCCCGCGCGGAGCGCGTCGGCCCCGACGCGCACCGACGCTTCGGAGCCGGTCGCGACGTCGCGCAACATGATGACGCTCGCGTCGGCGGTGGTCGTGACGCCGGCGACCACGAACATCGCGCCGGCGCGAATCAGTTTCGCGCTTCCATCGACGATCATGCCGGACCCGGCGATGGCCGCCTGCGAGGCTTCCGACGATGCGGCGGTACTGTCCTGCGCCCACGTCGGCATCGATGCGAACGCGAAAAATCCGGCGGTGGCGATGGCGACGGCGATCAGGGTGCGCTTGCATTTCATGGCGTTCTCCGGTGGTGGATGGTGCGGGGGGTAGCCCGCGGACCGGAGTCTGCGCCGTCGGTAGCGCTGGTCAATCCTTGGATGATCAGGTATCGTTTATCGATACCTACGGCATCGACTGCCTTGACCGACACGCATCAGCTCGTCGACGTCCTGAAGCAGCTCCTGAAAGCGCAAGGGCTGACATACGCGGATCTCGCGCATCGCCTCGGGCTTTCGCACGCGAGCGTGAAGCGGCTCTTCTCCGCGCGGACGTTCACGCTTGCGCGCCTCGCGCAAGTCTGCGGCGTGCTCGAGATCGACTTCTTCGACCTCGCCCGGCTGGCGCGCGGACGCGGCGAATCGACGCGCGAGATGAGCGAGCGGCAGGAAGCGGCGCTCGCGCAGGACGCGAAGCTTCTCGGCGTGTTCTACCTGCTGGTTTCGGACTGGACCGCCGACGAGATCCTCGCCGCGTACGAGCTTTCCGAGCCCGCGCTCGTTCGGCTGCTCGTTCGGCTCGATCGGCTGCAGCTGATCGAGCTTCTGCCGAAGAACCGGGTGCGCCTGCGCACGCCGAAGCTCGTCAAGCTACGTCCCGGGGGACCCATACACCGCGCGCACGGCAAGCGCGTCGTCGATGAATTCATCGCCGCGGAATTCGACCGCGTCGGCGGCTTCTTCCGCTTCGAATATCGGGAGCTGTCGAAGGCGTCGTACGCGCTGATGCAACGACGACTGGAGCGGCTTGCCGTCGAATTCCTGGAGCTCGCCGAGCTCGACGCCGCATTGCCGTCCAGGCGACGCGAAACGATCGGCGTCTTGCTTGCGACGCGCCCGTGGGCGCTGTCGCTCGTTACCGGGTTGAAGGCACGGCCGGTCCCTGCGGCGTAGCGAATTCGGCGCGCTCGTCGCCCGGCGCGTGCGTCGCATTCACCGTCGCTCGCGCGCCGCCCTTCGCGAGCGTCAATCGCAACTCCTCGCCGATCGCCAGATCGCGAGCATCGCTCACGACCCGCCCGTCTTGCGCGGTCACGATCGCGTAGCCGCGTTCCAGAACCGCGGCAGGATTGAGCAGCACCAGCACCGACGAAAGACGATCCATCTCGCGTGACGCGCGCGCCAGGCGATCCCGACCGGCGCGAACAACTGCGCGCGATGCAGCGGTCACCCGCGCTGCCTTCGCCAGCGGCATTCGCAGCTCGCGAAGAAGCCGTGCCTGGAGCACTTCTACACGATGCACGCAACGCGCGCGACGGTGCTCGAACGCGCGCGCGAGACGCGCGCCGAGCATCCGCGCATGTTCGGCCTGACGCGCGAGCCGCGCGGCCGGATGCACGAGCCTGCGCGCGGCCGCGTCGAGCCGCTGCGCGCACGTGCCGGCGCGATGCTCGTGCGAACGCACGAGGCGCCGGTGCAGTCCGCGAAGCGCCGCGCGAAGTGCGTCACGGTCGGGGGCGACAAGCGTTGCCGCGGCGGTGGGCGTTGCCGCGCGCACGTCGGCCACAAAATCGCAGATCGTGAAGTCGCTTTCGTGACCGACGCCGGACACGATCGGCAATCTCGATGCGTACACCGCGCGCGCGACGACCTCCTCGTTGAACGCCCACAGATCCTCGAGTGAGCCGCCGCCGCGACAAACGATCAGCACATCCGCGCACGCGTGCTCGTTCGCGCGCCTAATCGCCGCGGCAATCTCCGAAGCGGCGCCGGCGCCCTGCACCGACGCCGGATAAAGGATCACGGGAAGGCCCGGAAAGCGCCGGGCGAGCGTCGTCAGCACGTCGCGCAAGGCCGCCGCGCGCCGCGACGTGACGATGCCGACGCAGCGCGGATGCGCCGGCAAGGCGCGCTTTCGCGCGCCGTCGAAGAGGCCGGCGGCTTCGAGCGCGCGCTTTCGAGCCAGGAAGCGCTCGTAGAGCAGTCCCTGACCCGCGAGGCGGATCGTCTCGACGTTGAGCTGGAATTCGCCGCGCGGCTCGTAGATCGACGGCACCGCGCGCACCTCGACGGCCAGGCCTTCCCGAAGCGCGAACGCAAGGCCCTGTGCCTTTTGGCGGTAGAAGACGCACCGCACCTGCGCGCC
>Ga0070731_10002935_pt1 | contig 15722 bp, 7 predicted proteins | sample Coa_R1_2_FD_66448 | JGI IMG/M metagenome (GOLD analysis project Ga0070731, IMG submission 66448) | Surface soil microbial communities from Centralia Pennsylvania, which are recovering from an underground coalmine fire - Coalmine... | ecosystem: Environmental > Terrestrial > Soil > Unclassified ...
TCGGCCTGGATGGCGAAGTCCACCATCATGATGCCGTTCTTCTTGACGATGCCGATCAGCAGGATGATGCCGATGAGCGCGATGACCGTGAGATCGAAGTGAAAGGCCATCAGCATCAGCAGCGCTCCGACGCCGGCCGAGGGCAGGGTGGACAGGATCGTCAGCGGATGGACGTAGCTCTCATACAGCATGCCGAGGATGATGTAGACCGCGACCAGCGCCGCGGCGATCAGGTACGGCTGCGTCCTGAGCGAGGTCTGGAACGCCTGCGCGGTTCCCTGGAAAGTGCCGATGATCGAGCGCGGCATCCGGATCTCATACACCTGCTTCTGGATCGCATCCACAGCCTGGCCAAGCGCGGCCCCGGGCGCCAGGTTGAATGAAAGCGTTACGGCCGGAAACTGCGCCTGATGGTTGATCGATAGGAAGGCCACGTGCTGGGTATCGAATTTGACGAACGTCGAGAGCGGGACCTGCTGATTGGTGATCGGCGACTTGATGTAGAGCTTGTTCAGCGTGTTCGGGTCCGTTTGCAGCCCGGGCGTGATCTCGAGAATCACGTGGTAGGTGTTCAGCTGCGTGAAGTACTGCGTCACCTGGCGCTGCCCGAAGGCGTCGTAGAGCGTCTGGTCGATGACCGCCGGCTGAATCCCGAAGCGCGCGGCCTGGTCGCGGTCGATCGCCAGCGACAGCATCGAGCTGTTGGTCTGCTGATCGGTTGCGACGTCCTTCAGCTGAGGCAACGCCTGCAGCTTCGCCAGCAATTTCGGCGCCCACTCGTTCAGCTCGTCGAGATCGGGATCCTGCAGCGTGTATTGATATTGCGTGCGCGATGTTCTGCCGCCGACATTGAGATCCTGCGCGGCCTGGAGAAAAAACGTCGTGCCCGGCACGCTTGTGAACTTGGCGCGGAGCCGGGTGATGATCTGGTCCGCGCTTGCCTTGCGCTGGTCGCGTGGCTTCAGTCCGATGACGACGAATCCGTTGTTGATCGGCCTCGAGCCGCCGACAAAGGTGGCCCAGCCTGCCACGTCCGGATCCTGGGCGATCACGTCGGTGAGCTGGTGCTGCAGCCGCACCATTTCGCTGAAGGAGACGTCCTGGGAGGCGTCCGCGAGGCCGACGATAATTCCCGTGTCCTGCTGAGGGAAGAATCCTTTGGGTTCGAGCACGTACAGCAGTACCGTTGCCGCGAGGGTGATGAAGAAGGTCAGCAGCGTCATGCGCTGGTGGCGCAGCACGAAGTCGAGGCCGCGCGTGTAATAGGCCAGCATGCCGTCGAAAAAACGCTCGCTCCACTGGTAGATGCGGCCGTGCTTCGCGTGCTTCTCGTCCCGCAGGAACCTGGAACACATCATCGGCGTCAGTGTCAGCGAAACGAATGCCGACACAACGATCGTCATCGTCACGGTGATCGCGAATTCGCGGAACAGGCGCCCGATGATCCCCCCCATCAGCAGCAGCGGAATAAAGACCGCGACCAGCGAAATGCTGATCGAAAGGATCGTGAAGCCTATTTCCTCGGCGCCCTTGTAGGCCGCTTCCATCGGCGACAGCCCCGCTTCGATATGGCGGTAGATGTTCTCCAGCATGACGATGGCGTCATCGACCACGAAACCGACCGCGATCGTCAGGCCCATGAGCGAGAGATTGTCCAGGGTGTAGCCCATCGCATACATCAGGGCGAAAGTCCCAAGCAGCGAGAGGGGGATGGTCACGCCGGGGATGATGGTCGCCCAGACACTGCGCAGGAATAGAAAGATCACCATCACCACCAGAAAGATCGTCAGCGTCAGCGTGAATTCGACATCCCCGACCGCCGCCTTGATCGTCGTGGTGCGGTCGATCACCTTGTCGATCTTCATCGACGCTGGAACCGCCGCCAGGACCTGGGGCAGGGCGGCTTCAATACGCGACGCCACGTCGATGATATTGGCGCCCGGCTGCTTGTAGACCAGCAGCAGGATGCCGTTCTGGCCGTTCTCCCAGCCCGAGAGCTGGTTGTTCTCCGGCCCGTCGACCGCGACGCCGATATCCCGGACGCGGACGGGCGCGCCGTTCTTGTAGGCGACGATGACGTCGTTCCACGGCGCCGCCTTCAGCAGCTGGTCGTTGTCGTAGACGACGAAATTGCGTTTGACGCCGTTGATCGATCCCTTGGGCGCGTTGATCGTGGCGGTTGAAATGACGTTTGCGATGTCCTCGAGCTGGATGCCGAGCGCCGCGATTTTCGCCGGATCTACCTGCACGCGCACGGCCGGTTTCTGCTGCCCGCCGATCGACACCAGGCCGACGCCCGTGATCTGCGACATGCGCGGCAGGATCACGTTCTCGGCGTAGTCGTCCACCGTGGTGAGCGGCAAGGCATCGGAATGAATGGCGTAGATCACGATCGAGGACTCGGCCGGATTGACCTTCCTGTAGGTGGGAGGAAGCGGCAGGTTCTTCGGCAGGAATCCGGTGGCGGCATTGATGGCGGCCTGGATGTCCTGGGCGGCGGCGTCGATGTTGCGCTCGAGATCGAACTGAACCGTGATCTGGGTGCTGCTCAGGATGCTCGTCGAGGTCATCTGCGCGATGCCGGGAATCTGCGCGAACTGGTTTTCCAGCGGCGTGGCAACCGAGGATGCCATCGTCTCCGCGCTGGCTCCGGGCAGATTCGTGGTCACCAGGATCGTCGGGAAATCGACCTGCGGCAGCGGCGCCACAGGCAGCAGCGGAAAAGCGACCAGCCCGATGAGGAACACCGCCGCCATCAGCAGCGAGGTCGCGATCGGCCTGCGGATGAAAGGAGATGAGATGCTCACTTGGCCCGGCTCCCCGCGGGAACTTTGGCGGCGCCTGCCGCCGCCACGACCTGCACGTGAACGCCCGGCTGCAGGCGATACTGGTTGCTGGTGGTAACTCGTTCGCCCTCGTCCAGTCCTTTCTCGACGACCGCGACGGCGCCGGTATCCTCGCCGACCTCCAGCGGGCGCATTTCGACCGTGGCATCGGGCGTCACGACATAGGCGAAGACGCCGCTGGGACCGCGCTGAACGGCCACCGACGGTATGGTGAGAGCGTCGTGCCTGGTCTGTACCAGCACCCGGGCGTTGACGAATTCGCCGGGCCAGAGCTTGTTGTCCTTGTTGGGGAAGGTGGCTTTCAGGCGGATCGTGCCTGTGGACTGATCGATCTGATTGTCGATCAGCCCCACGATGCCGCTTCCCAGCTGGGTCTTGCCGTCCCGGGATACCGCGACGACCGTCATCGGGCCGGACGCCATCGCGCTGCCGATGGCGGCCAGCGAGCTTTCCGGCAGCGTGAATATCACCGAGATGGGTTGCACCTGCGTGACGACCACGATGCCCGTGGCAGTGGCGGCATGCAGGATGTTGCCCGGATCGGTCATGCGGATGCCGGTGCGGCCCTGGATGGGCGACCGGATGGTGCTGTAGTCGAGCTGCGTCTTGGCGTTGTCGATCACCGCTTGGTCGCCGACCACCTGGGCTTCGAGCTGCGCCACCAGCGCACGCTGCGTTTCCAGCGTCTGCTGGCTGGTGAATTCTTCCGGCGCCAGTTTCACGTAGCGTTCCAGGTCGCGCCGGGCGTTCGCGAGCTGGGCGGCATCCTTGAACTTGGCCGCGATCGCCTGGTCGTACGCCGCCTGATAGGGCCTCGGATCGATTTGCGCGAGCAGATCGCCCGGTTTGACCATCTGGCCTTCGACGAATCCGAGCGACATCAGTTCACCGTCGACGCGCGGCGTGACCGTCACGGTATAGAAGGCCTGGACCGTGCCGAGCCCCTCGATATAGATGGGTGTGTCCCCCCGCGTCGCCACTGCGGTTTCGACCCGGATGGCCTGCGGCGTGGCGGGAGAGGACGCGGATTGTCCCGGTTTGTCGGCGGCCCTGTTCACGGCCATGATCGCGAGGAAGAGCAGGCCGAGGCCGAACATCACCACGCGCGTCCTGCCCGCCGCCCGGATCGCGCCGGTCAAGCGCTGCCAATGTCTATTCATCATGTACCTGCCTCCTTCTGCCAGCCGCCGCCGAGCGCGCTGAAAAGACCGACCAGGGACTGCAAATGGGAGAACCGTGCCTGCACCAGGCTGTCCTGTGCCGTAAACAGCGCGGTCTCGGTGTTCAGTACGGTCAGGATGGTGACGGTGCCCGAGCGCAGCTGCGCCTGGGCGATTTCATGCGCGCGGCGCGCCCTGGCCACGGCGGTCGCCTGACGCCGCTCCTGCTCGGCGGTCTGCTCGACGGCCACCAGCGCATCCTCGACGTTGCCGAAGGCCGAAAGAATCGCTTTCCGGTAGTTGGCGACCAACTCGTCGTAGCGGGCCTGCGCAAAAGCGTACTGTCCCTTGAGGGCGCCGCCGTCGAAGATCGGCTGCGCGAGGCCGGCGGCGATCGCGAACACGCCGTTCGACGACTTGAGCAGGGTGGACAGGGCCGAGCTCGCCACGCCGCTGGATGCCGTCAGCTGGATATTGGGAAAGAACGACGCGCGCGCCACCGCGATGCTGGCGTTCGCGGCGATCAGCTGGTCCTCGGCCTCCGCCACGTCCGGCCGCCGGGCCAGCAGCTCCGAAGTCAGGCCCGGCCTGACGGCGGGCAGCGAGAGGTCGGCCAGCGAACCGTTGGTGGCATCGAGCGATTCCGGCGCCCGGCCGATGAGGATCGCCAGCGCGTTGACCGTCTGCCGGAACTGCTGCTGGAGCGGCGGGATCAGCGCGCTGAGCGTGGATACCGTGGTTTCCTGCTGCGCCACATCCAGAGCCGTCGCGATGCCCGCGGCCAGTTGCAGGCGCAATCCCTTGAGGATGGTCTCCGCGCTCGCCAGGTTGCCCTGCGCCACGATCAGGCGGTCGCGCAGCTCGAGGCTCTGGAAGTAGGTCAGCGCGACGCTCGTCATGACCGTAAGCTCGACCGTCGCCTGGTCATGCCGGCTCGCCGTCGCAGTCGCGAGGGCCGCCGTCTGCGCGGCCCGGTTCTTGCCCCAGAAATCGATCACGTAGCTGGCGGTGAGCTGCGGCGAGTACTGGGTGAAGTTCACGTAGGCGCCATTGGTCGCCTGCACGCGCTCCTTGATGGCAGTCGCGCTCAGCGCCACCGTCGGCAGCAGCGCGGCGCCGGCGACCGTCGCCAGCGCGTCGGCCTCGCGCACCCGCGCTACCGCCGCCACGAGATCATTGTTGGCGCGCCGGGCCTGGGCGATGTAGTCGTCGAGCTCGGGCGACCCGAAGCCGCGCCACCAGCCGGCCGAGGGCCACGTTGCCGCGTCTGCGGTTGAACTCTCCCGCCACGCCGCCGGCACCGGGACGTCGGGGCGCTTGTACTCCGGGCCGAGACTGCAGGCAGTCAGCGCGGCGGAGGTTGCGAGGACGAGCCACAAGGACCTTCTCGTGCTGCGCAAAGAATGGCGATGCAAGCGGAACAGCCAAAGGGTCATGATCAGGACAAAGAGCTACTCTGCCGGGAAGTATAGGTCGCCGCTCGCGCGCGACTGTCGCCGGCGGAGCTTAAATTTTTTTAATCAGAGACGGCGCAATGCGGCGCGGCGCCCACGCTGCCCCGAGAAACGAAATACAGCAGTGCCGCGAGATAGGGGACGGAAGCGCCGCGGGGAGGGGGTGTGGGGCAATCCGGGTTCCCCTGCTCATTCGGGCATAATCTCAGGGATATGGCCGCTGTAGACCCGAAAGTCGCCGAACACCGCCTGACCATCTCTGAACTGCTCGACTGGCTGGTCGAGGACAAGATGGTGGACCCGGCCGACGCGGAGAAGATGAAGAAGGAGCGGCGCTATTTCCGCGGCGCGCAGCATCCGCTGTCGCTGATCGCGGACCAGAAGTGGAAAAGCCTGCTGCCGCCGAACAAGTCGCTGACGCTGGAGCCGCTCACCGAGTGGCTCGCCGAGCGCGTCGGCATGGAATACCGCCACATCGATCCGCTGAAGATCGAATTCTCCTCGGTCACCGAGGTGATGTCCTCGGCCTACGCGACGCGCTTCAAGATCCTGCCGATCGGCGTCAACAGCAAGGAAGCCGTGATCGCGGTCTCCGAGCCTTTCGTGCGCGAGTGGGAGAAGGAGCTGCAGCGCATCACCAAGCTCGAGCTGCGGCGCGTGATCGCCAACCCGGTGGACATCGAGCGCTACCAGGTCGAGTTCTACAACCTCGCCAAGTCGATGAAGGGCGCGGCCAAGGGCATTGCCGGCACCTCGGGGCTGTCGAATTTCGAGCAGCTGGTCGAGATGGGCTCGGGCAACAAGCAGTTCGACGCCAACGACGCGCACATCGTCAAGCTGGTGGACTGGATCTGGAGCTACGCCTTCGAGCAGCGCGCGAGCGACATCCACATTGAGCCGCGGCGCGAGTTCGGCATCGTGCGCTTCCGCATCGACGGCGTGATGCACCAGGTCTACCAGATCCCATCCACGGTGCTCGCCGCCATGACCAGCCGCATCAAGATCCTGTCGCGTATGGACGTGGTGGAGAAGCGCCGGCCGCAGGATGGCCGCATCAAGACGCGCACGCTGGACGGCGAGGAGGTGGAGCTGCGCCTGTCCACGCTGCCCACGGCATTCGGCGAGAAGCTGGTGATGCGGATCTTCGATCCCGACGTGCTGGTGCGCGATTTCCGGGAACTCGGATTTTCCGAGGAAGACCAGCAGCGCTGGAAGGAAATGACCGAAAAGCCGAACGGCATCGTGCTGGTGACCGGGCCGACCGGTTCGGGCAAGACGACGACGCTGTACTCGACCCTGAAGCAGCTCTCGACGCCGGAAGTGAACGTCTGCACCGTCGAGGACCCGATCGAGATGGTGGAGGGTTCCTTCAACCAGATGCAAGTGTCCAGCGCGATCGACCTGGGCTTCGCCGAGGGCCTGCGCGCGCTCATGCGCCAGGACCCGGACATCATCATGGTGGGCGAGATCCGCGACCTGGAAACCGCGGAAATGGCGGTGCAGGCCGCGCTCACCGGGCACCTGGTGCTCTCCACGCTGCACACCAACGACGCGCCCAGCGCGCTGACGCGGCTGCTCGAACTGGGCATCAAGCCCTACCTGCTGGTGGCGACGATGAACGGCGTCATGGCCCAGCGGCTCGTGCGCATCCTCTGCCCGCACTGCAAGCAGAAGGTGGAACTGCACCGCGTCGAGGACGTGCACGCCTGGGAGGGGCTGGTCGCGCCATGGAAGGCGAACCGGCCGGCATCGGTATACAAGCCGGTGGGCTGCCTCGAGTGCCGCATGACCGGCTTCATCGGCCGCGTCGGCATCTACGAAACACTGGTCTGCACGCGGCCGATCAAGGAGATCGTGGGCGCCGGCGCCGACCTGGGCAAGATCCGCGACCAGGCCTACCGCGACGGCATGAAGCCGCTGCGCATCAGCGGCGCGATGAAAGTGGCCGCGGGCTTCACCACCATAGAGGAAGTGATCAAGACCGCGCCTTCCGCCATGGAAGCGGCGGGCTAGCGCGTGGCTTGGTCGCAGCTCATCGAGGCGCTGCTGCTGATCACGGGCGGCCTGGTGCTGTTCGGCGTCTGGTACACGGCGCGCCGGCGCGACCGCCTCGCGACGCAGGCCCTGCGCCTTTCCGAGGAACGCTTCCGGCACCTGACGTCGCTGTCGGCGGACTGGTTCTGGGAAACCGACGCCGCGCACCGCGTCAGCTGGCTCTCGGGCGGCCCCGCCGTGGCGGCGCTGTTCGGCGCCGAGATGGCGCACGGCAAGCGGCTCTGGGAAGTGCCCGGCGTGCTGGTCGAACCACGCGCGCTGGTGGAGCACTTCGAGAGGCTGCAGCAGCTCGACGCACAGCTGCCGTTCTTCGACTTCGTGATATCGCGCATCGACGCGGGCGAGGTGCGCACGCACACGGTCACCGGGAAGCCGCGCTACGACGCCTCCGGCAGATTCCTCGGCTACCGCGGGGTCGGTCAGGACATCTCCGGCAAGCGTCGCGCCGAGATCGCGCTCGGCGAGGCGAAGGAGCGGCTGCAGCTCGCGCTGGAGGGTTCCAGCGCCAGCCTGTGGGACACCGACTTGCGCACGGGCGAGGTGTACCTGAGCGAAGGCTGGGCGGATTCCATCGGCCAGCCGCGCGCCGGCACGCGCTCCACCGTCGAAGAGCTCATGAAAATGGTGCATCCAGACGACTTGCCGCGCGTGCGGCGCGAGTCGATGCGCACGGTCAAGGGCGAGAGCAGCGAGTACCTGCAGGAGCACCGCGTGCGCACGCGCTCGGGCGACTGGAAATGGATCCTGACGCGCGGCAAGGTCGTGGAGCGCGACGCCGCCGGCGGCCGCGCGCTGCGCATGACCGGCACCAACGTGGATGTCACCGAGCGCAAGCGCGCAGAGCAGGCGCTGCGCGACGCCGAGGAGCGCTACCGCTCGCTGATCGAGCTCGCGCCCGACGGCGTGACCGTGTTTTCCAACGGCATTCTTGAGTACGCCAACCCGGCGGCCGCCCGGCTGATGAAGGCTGTTTCCGCGAAGCAGCTGGTCGGCAGGAAGGTGGAGGAATTCATCCACCCCGAGCACCTCGGGAGCTTCAACGAGCGCATGCGCTATCTCGCCGCCGGCCCCGGCGCGACCGATTCCCAGGAGCGCATGCTGCGCTGCCTGGACGGCAGCACCATCAGCGTCGAGACCTCCAGCGTGTCCTACCTGGAGCGCGGGCGCCTGGTGATGCAGTCGGTGTTCCGCGACGTCAGCGAGCAGCGCAAGGCGCGCGAAGCGCTCGCCGAGCGCGAGAAGCGCTTCCGCGACGTGCTCGAGGCCTCCGGCGAATACGTCTGGGAGACCGACCTCGCCTGGCGCTACACCTTCCTCTCCGAGCGCGTCGAGACGGTGCTGGGCTACGTGCGCCACGAAATGCTCGGGCGCGCGCCGCGCGAATTCATGCCGCTGGGCGAGGCGCAGGCGATGGAGGACTGGTTCGCGCAGCGCGCCGCGCACGCCGAGGGTTTCCGCGACCAGGTGCATCGCTCGCTCACCAAGTCCGGGCGCGTCATCTGGCAGTCGGTTACCGGCGTGCCGGTGTTCGACGCCGCGGGAAAGTTGACCGGCTACCGCGGCACCGGCGCCGACATCACGGCGCGCAAGCAGGCGGAGGAGCGCATCCAGTACCTGGCGACGCGCGATTCACTCACCGGGCTTCCGAACCGCGCGCTGCTCGCCGACCGCGCCGGCCAGGCGATCCTCGCCGCCGCGCGGACAAGAGGCAGCCTGGCGCTGCTGTTCCTCGACCTGGACCGCTTCAAGCTGGTCAACGATTCGCTGGGCCACGCGGCCGGCGACGCGCTGCTGCGCGCGGTAGCCGAGCGCCTGGGCGGCACGCTGCGGCGCGACGACACGCTGGCGCGCCTGGGCGGCGACGAATTCGTGCTGCTGTGGAACGGGCTCAAGGATACGCAGGATGCGGCCACGCTGGCGCAGCGCACGCTGGGCATCCTCGCGCGCCCGTTTACCATCGAGGGCCAGACGCTGAGCGTCAGCGCTTCCATCGGCATCGGCGTCTACCCGGGCGACGGGCGCGATTTCGGCGAGTTGCTCAAGAACGCCGACGCGGCGGCCAACCACGCCAAGGAGACCGGACGCAACAATTTCCGCTTCTTCTCCCCCGAGCTGAATGCGCGCGCGGTGGCGCGCCTCGGCATGGAAAACAACCTGCGCCACGCGCTCGCGAGCGGCGAGCTGACGCTGCACTGGCAGCCCGTGGTTTCCGCCGGCGTGGGCCGCGGCACTGGAAAGTACGACGCCCGCATCGTGGGCGCTGAGGCACTGGTGCGCTGGAACCATCCGCGCGACGGGCTGCTGATGCCCGACCGCTTCATCCCGGTGGCCGAGGAATGCGGCCTGATCCGGCCGCTGGGGCAGTGGACGCTGGAGCGCGCGCTGTCCCAGATCGGCGCCTGGCGCCGCGGCGCGATGAAAAATGCCTCGCCGGCTCCCTGGTTCGCGCTCAACGTGTCCGCCACCGAGCTGGCGCAGGGCGACGCCTACGTCGCGCTGCTGCGCGCGGCGCTGGAGGCCAACGGCGTGCCCGGTTCCTGCATCGAGCTGGAGGTCACCGAGCGCGTGCTGATGTCGCACCTGGCCGAGAACGTCGAGACGCTGCGGCGCATCGGCGCCCTGGGCGTGCGCGTGGCGATCGACGATTTCGGCATCGGCTACTCGAGCCTCGCTTACCTGCGCCAGCTGCCGATCGAGAAGCTCAAGATCGACCGCTCCTTCCTTCGCGAGCTGGACGCGCATCCCCACGATCCCGCGCGCGATGCTGACGCGACCATCGTGCAGACCATCGTGGCGATGGCGCGCGCGCTCGGCCTGCGTGTCGCCGCGGAGGGCGTGGAGAACGAGGCGCAGCTCGCGCGGCTGCTCGCCTTCGGCTGCGACGACTGGCAGGGCCACTATTTCAGCGCTTCGCTCGACGCGACGGGCTTCGAGCGGCTGGTGGCGCAGGGCGCATTGCGCGCGGCAGGCTGACGGCAAAGAGGAAGGCCATGTCCACGCACTACCGCTACATCATGCCGGTCGAGGAAACGCAATGGAAGTTTCCCGCCAGCGGCGAAGTCGCGTTCACCTGGGATTACGACGCCAGGTCGGACGAGCTGCTCAGGCTCTACTCCAAGGGCAAGAAGGAGCAGTGGGACGCCGAAACGCGCATCGACTGGAGCATCCCGGTCGACCCGGATGACCCGATGCGGATGGCGGACGAAGTGGTGCCGCTCTACGGCACGAAGATCTGGAACAAGCTGTCGGAAAAGCAGCGCGTCGAGCTTCGCTACCACAGCCAGGTGTTCAACCTGTCGCAGTTCCTGCACGGCGAACAGGGTGCCCTGGTATGCGCCGCGCGCATCGTGAAGGACGCGCCGCGCATCGAGTCGAAGTTCTACGCCGCCACCCAGGTGATGGACGAGGCGCGGCACGTGGAAGCCTACCGGCGCCTGCTGGCCGAGAAGTTCCGGTTCGTGTACCCGATCTCGAAGCCGCTCAAGACGCTGCTGGAACAGGCGCTGAACGACCCGCGCTGGGACTTCACCTATCTCGGCATGCAGGTGCTGATCGAAGGCGTGGCGCTGGTGGCCTTCCAGCGCATCCGCGATTATTCGAAGAACCCGCTGTGCCAGGCGGTGAACGCCTACGTGATGCAGGACGAGGCGCGGCACGTCGCCTTCGGCCGGCTCGCGCTGCGCGACTACTACCCGGAGCTGACCGACGCGGAGCGGCGCGAGCGCGAGGACTTCGTGATCGAAGGCTCCTATCACCTGCGCGACCGCTTCAACTCGCCCGAGATGTGGGAGCAGCTCGGTTTCGACGTCAAGCAGGTCATGAAGGAACTCGACGGCGCGGAGGGGCAGATCCGCTTCAGGAAGCGCCTGTTCTCGCGCATCGTGCCGACCGTGCGCGACATCGGCTTGTGGAGCGAGCGGGTGCAGAAGGCCTACACCGACATGGGCGGCATCCAGTACGCGGCCACCAACGCCCAGGAGATGCTGGACAACGACGCCAAGGTGGCGCAGGAGTTCGATCGCAGGATGAAAGAAGGCTTTTCCGTTCCCGCCAAGTGACCGCAGGACAATCACGCTGTGATTGATACCACTCCGCACATCATCACCTCGCTGCTGGCGATGGGAATGGCGCTGGCCTTCATCGTCGCCGACCGGAGTTCGCCCACCAGCCGCGCGCTGGCGCTGTTTCTCGCCTCGGTGGGCGTTTCCATCGGCGTCGGCTCGCAGATCGCCTATCCGCGGCACTACACCGGCGCGGTCGCCTGGTGGGACGGCGTGTTCGCGATTCCCGAGGCGCTGGCGTTTGTCTTCGCCTATGAATGGATCCTGCGCGTGCGGCGCACCATCCCTGCGGCGGGGCTGAAGACCCGGGGCCCGGACCGGCTGCTGCGAGTGGCGCAGGGGCTCGTGGGCTTCTACCTGCTGATGGCGTTGGCATTTCCGGTGATGCGCGTGGAGAAATTCCTCGGCGCGGGATTCCGCGAAGTGTTCATGGCCCATGAGCCGGAGTTCTGGATGTTCGCGCTGCCGTTGACGCTGTCGCTCGCGCTGGCGCTTTTCTCCGCGCTGATGATGCTCAACCGCCGGCCGGACCGCGCCGAGGTGACGCGGCTGCTTGCCTTCGCCGTCGCCGCGCCGTTCATGGCCTCGGGCGTGGTGCTGCCCAACAACATGGCGCCGGTGTCGACCGCGATCGGGTTGCTGATCTTCCTGGTGGGGGGGGTGCAGTACCACGTCACCCAGGGGCGGCGCGCGCAGTTCATGTCCAGGTTCCTGTCGCCGCAGGTGGTGGAGATGGTCGGCCGGCGCGGTCTGAAGAGCGCCACCGACGAACAGACGCTGGAGCTGTCGGTGGTGTGCTGCGACCTGCGGGGCTTTACGGCGTTCACTGCGGCAACCTCGTCGCAGAAGGTGATGCGCATCCTGCGCGAGTACTACGACGCGGTCGGCGCCGCTGCCACCGAGTGCGGCGGCACCATCAAGGACCAGGCCGGCGACGGCGTGCTGATCCTGGTCGGCGCGCCGATTTCCTATCCGGACCATGCGCAGCGCGCGCTGCGCCTGGCGGCGCGCATCCGGCGCAGCGGCATGGAAATCACCGAGCGCTGGTCGGACGCCGACCTGCGGCTGGGCGTCGGCGTCGGCGTGGCGAGCGGCTTCGTCACCGTGGGCGTGATCGGCGCCGCTTCGCGCCTGGAATACACAGCGGTCGGCCCCGCGGTGAACCTGGCGTCGCGCCTGTGCGCCGAGGCGGCGCACGGCGAGGTTCTGATCGATCCTCGCAGCATCGAACTGCTGGGCGAGGAGACGCAGCGGCCGGAGCTGCAGCCGGGGCAATCGCTGCAGCTCAAGGGTTTCCAGCAGCCGGTGCAGAGCTACACGCTGGCTGCGGCCTGATTTCTATTTCGACCATCGCGTCGAAGGTCGCCTGTCCCGCGGAAAATGCGAACAGATCGACCGCGGCATCCGGCAAGACCGGCGCCCCGGCCGTGAGCCGGTTGAGTCCCGGCCACCCGTCGCGCATCCAGACGGTGCCCGCGGGTATCTGGTCGGTAACGTGCGCTTTCGCCTGCAGATCGCCGCGGTCGTTGAAGATGCGGATTGCCATGCCATCGGCGATATCGCGCATTGCGGCATCGGCGGGGGAAATCCACAACGACGGCTCCGCTTCACGCCGAGCCAGCGTCGGCAGTTCCCGGCCATTGTTGTAAAAACTGTGGAAGTGCGTAAGTGTGCGTCCCTGCGTGAGCGCCAGCCGATGGGCGCGCGCAGCTGCGCCTGCTTGCGGGCCCTGCCTGAAGGTGTCCTCATGCGTCGGCAGAGGCGGCAGACCCAGGCGCTTGGCCTGTTCCGAGTAGAACTCGATCTTGCGCGACGGGGTATCGAAGTCCAGATCCGGATTGGCGACGTGCGACACGTTGAGTGCGCGTATGCCGCCCTGCGCGCGCAACGCCGCCACCGTTGCACGACCGGTGCAAGGATGATCGAGGATTGCATCCACCATGGCCTCTTCGGAAGCCCACGGATGAAAGTCTTCCAGCCCGAGCCGGTCAGCCAGCTCCTTCACGAACGCATGGAGCGAACGCGTCTCTCCGGGCGGCTCGAGCGCTCGCTCCATCAGGTAGAGATGCGTATGCGTCATCTTGCATCCCACTTCCTCGAGCCATGCGGTTCCCGGCAGCACGACATCGGCAAACTGGCGCGCAGTGTCGTTGAGGAACAGATCGTAGCTCACGACCAGGCCAGTGCGTTGCAGACCCGCCGCGACATCAGCGGCATCCGCAAACGAGGACAGCATGTTCGTGCCCATGAGCAGCAAAGTCTGGATGCGGCCCTCGCGCAAAGCCCCAGTTACTGCTGACATCTGGTTGGGGATGACGGCTCCCGGTCTCCGTCGCCCGGGCTCGATGATGCTCCCCAAGCCGCGGCCGTGAGCGGCGCTGCCGTGGCGCGGACCGAAGCCTCCGCCCGCGATGCCGACGTTTCCAGTCAGCGCCGGCAGGCATGCGATTGCACGCCCAGCCTGCCAACCATTGGCGCCCTTGTGCATCGAACTCCCGCCGAGCACGATCATCGAGGGTCGCGTATCGGCGTAGCGCCGCGCCAGCGCCACGATCCGCTCTGACGGAATGCCGGTGATTCCGGCGGCCCACGCCGGCGAATAGGGCTGCACATGAGCGGCGAGCTGGTCGAACCCGATCGTGTGGTTCGCGACAAACGCCGCGTCGTGGCGCTGCTCGGCACAGATCACATGCATCATCGCCAGCGCCAGCGCTGTGTCGGTGCCCGGCCTGATGATCAGTACGTCGTCAGACCGGGCGGCGGACCCGGTGCTGCGGACATCGATCGTCACGACGCGCGCGCCACGGCGCTTCGCCGCCATCAGGTGCCGGGCGGTATTCGGCTGGCTGGCCAGATTGGCCGCCCACAGGAGGATGAGCCGCGAATGCTCGCCCATGTCCTCCTTGGTGTTGGTCTCGAGCATGCCGGTGAGCCCGAGCCCGAACGCCCCCAGGCCCCAGCAGATCATCGTCGGGCTCCAGAACTGGCAGCCGTGGAAGTTCGCAAGGCGCGCGAGGAGCTGCGCGCTGATGCGCGTGCCGTAGTTTGTAGAGAAAGTGCCGTGGCCGGGCCAGATGCCGACACGCTCCGGCTGCGCCATGCCCGCGACGATCCGCTCGAACGCTTCATCCCACGCAGCCCGCCGAAACCCGTCGCTGCGCCGGTCGCGAATCAAGGGATGCAGGAGGCGCGCAGGATTGTCTATGACCTCCCGCGACGCCTGTCCCCGGATACACAGAAATCCCTGACTGTCCGGGTTGTCCTCGTCGCCTTTGACCCCCAGTAGCTTTCCATCGCGCACCTCGGCCAGCATGCCGCAAAGCGTCGGATGACAATTCATCGGACACATGGTGCGAACGATCCCGGAAGGGAGATCGGTCAACGGCGGCTCGCTGATTTGCGGGGCTGGGGCCATGTCAGCGCTCGAAAAGTTCGTCCACTGTGTAGCGCCTCGGGATCAGTTTCTGGCGGTAGACGTATTCGATCGCGACTTCCAGGTTGCGGCGGTTGGCTTCGAGTCCGAACGGACTGGCGTCATAGGGCGAATTTGAATTTTCATCCGCCATCTTTTTGCTGCGGGAAAGCAGATCAAAAACTTCGTCCACGATCGCCTGCTGCAGAGAATTTTTCACGCACACCAGATGGTTGACCTGGATGGCGCCTTTGCGCCGGCGCCAGTCGGCGGCCGCGGCGGCGGGATCGGGAATCACGCTCTTCAGCCGCTCATCCTGCGGCACCGGATCCGCAAGCACCGCGGCGTCGACTTCTCCCGCGAGCAGCATGCCCAGCGGCGTCTTGCCGGCAGGCGCGCGCTCGGTGCCCGGCGGATCGCGGTACTCGGCGACGTGCGCGTCCTCGAAGGTTACCCAGGTCACTTGCCCGAGATCGACCCCGTAGTCGTCGGCGAGCATGCCGCGGATCCAGGCGGCCGTGGTGACGGAACTGGAACGAATGGCGATTCGCCTTCCCTCCAGATCTTTCGGTCTTATTCCGGCAAGGCTCACCAGATAGGAATGCTGAAACCGCCCGAACATCACCGCGGGCAGCAGCCTGAGCGGCTTGCCGTAAGCCTTCGCCATCAGGAAGGTGACGATGGCGATCTCGGCGACGTCGAACTCGAGGTCCCTCACCACGCGCTTGAATGCT
>Ga0070731_10002936_pt1 | contig 15719 bp, 14 predicted proteins | sample Coa_R1_2_FD_66448 | JGI IMG/M metagenome (GOLD analysis project Ga0070731, IMG submission 66448) | Surface soil microbial communities from Centralia Pennsylvania, which are recovering from an underground coalmine fire - Coalmine... | ecosystem: Environmental > Terrestrial > Soil > Unclassified ...
GCGAGCAACGCGTCTGCGGCGAGGATACGATTGTAGAATCCCCAGCGCTCGCCCTCATCGGCGCTCATTGCCCGCCCGGTGAACAGGAGTTCCGACGCCCGGCCATGACCAATCAGACGCGGCAGAATTGCACAGGCACCCATGTCGCAGCCGGCAAGCCCTACGCGCACGAAGAGGAACGAAGTCTTCGCGCCCGGCGCCGCGAGGCGGATGTCGGAAACCATGGCGAGAATGGCGCCGGCGCCGGCGCAGGTGCCGTCGACCGCGGCGATAATCGGCTGCGGACAGGCACGCATCGCGCGCACGAGATCGCCCGTCATGCGCGTGAAGTTCAACAGCCCGTCCACATTCATCTTCGTCAGCGGGCCGATGATGTCGTGCACGTCGCCGCCGGAACAGAAATTGCCGCCTTCGCCCGTCAGCACGATCGCCCTTACCGAAGGCGCGTGCACGAGTGCCCGGAAGGTATCGCGGAGCTCCGCATATGACTCGAACGTCAGCGGGTTTTTGCGCTCGGGCCGCGCCAGCGTGACCGTTCCCACCTTTTCACTCAGTGTCCATCGGAAATGCTTTGGCGCATAATTCTCGTCGATCATCGTGCTGCTCACATGATTTCGCCGCCGGCGACTGCGATGGCCTGGCCGGTGATGGAATCGCTTTCGGGCCCGCAGAGCCAGGCGACGGTTTCCGCGATTTCCTCCGCGCGGATCAACCGCCCCAGCGGATTTGTACGGATCATCTCCCTGACCACGTCGCCTTCGCTGCGTCCCGTCTTCGCCGAAATCGCCGATGCAGCACCGCGAACGAGTTCGGTGTCGGTATAACCGGGGCAGACCGCATTCACGGTGATGCCTTTTTGCGCGAGCTCCATCGCGAGCGCGCGGCTGAAGCCGACGAGCGCGTGCTTCGCCGCGACATACGCCGTCACGTACGGATAGCCGCGCAGGCCTGCGATACTGGAGATATTCACGATGCGGCCGTAGCCCCGCGCAAGCATGGCGGGCAGGACCGCCCGGGAGCAGCGAAACGCCGAATGAAGATTGACCGACAACATGCGCTCGAGCATCGAATCGCTCGTCTTCGCGAACGGCGCGCTCTCCGCCGCGCCGGCGTTGTTGACCAGAATGTCCACTTGGGCGTGCGCGAGCAGTTCGGAATATACCTTCTCCACCTGCGCCGCGTCGGTGACATCGCAGACGACGCTTCGGGAGTTCGGGATTTGCCGCTCTCGATCCGCGAGCGCCGTGGCGTCGCGGCCGATCAGTATTGTTGCGGCACCGGCTTCCGCGAGCCGCGCTGCAATCGCGGCACCGATACCGCGAGAAGCGCCGGTCACGATGGCGTGGCGGCCGGAAAGAACGTCAGCGCGCACGGGCGGCATTCCTGAGCAACTGGTCGCGTCCCGGCCAATATTGTTTCGGCCAGGCGACGCCATCATAGCCCTGCTGGGCTGCGGCATGCAGCGTCCAATAAGGATCGACCAGATGGGGTCGCGCGAGGCAGCAAAGGTCGGCGCGGCCGGCGGCCAAAATGCTGTTCACGTGATCGATCTCGTAGATGTTGCCGACTGCCATGGTGGCGACGCCGGCTTCGTTCCTGATGAGATCGGAAAACGGCGTCTGGAACATGCGGCCGTACACGGGCCGCGCCTCGATCGAGGTCTGCCCAGCCGAAACATCGACGACGTCGGCGCCCGCATCGGCAAAGGCCCGCGCAATCACCAGCGCCTCCGCTTCGCTGTTGCCAGCATCACCCAGCCAGTCGGTCGCGGAAATGCGCACGGACATCGGCTTCTCGCCCGGCCACGCGCGGCGCATGGCGACGAACACCGCCAGCGGAAAACGCAAGCGGTTTTCGATCCCCCCGCCATACGCGTCGCTACGCTGGTTCATCGCCGGCGTAAGAAAGGCGGAGAGCAGATAGCCGTGTGCGGCGTGCAACTCGATCATGTCGAATCCGGCACGCGCGGCGCGACGCGTCGCGTCAACGAAATCCGCCAAGACCCGCTCCATGTCGCCTTCGTTCATGGCGCGCGGCACCTGGTTCTTCGGCGACCACGGCACCGGCGAGGGCGCGATCAGCGGCCAGTTGCCGGAATCGAGCGGCTCATCCTCGCCTTCCCAGGGCACTTTCGTCGAGCCCTTGGGTCCCGCATGGCCGAGCTGCAGCGAGATTTTCGTGTCGGTGTGATCGTGTACGAAAGTGACAATGCGCGCCCAAGCGCGTTCGTGCTCGTCATTGTACAGACCGGCACACCCCGGCGTGATGCGCGCGTCGGCGGAGACGTCTGTCATTTCAGTGACAAGCAGCGCGGCGCCCCCCTGCGCCCGCGCGCCATAATGGACCAGATGAAAATCATCCGGCGTACCGTCCGTTGCCGAATACATCGACATGGGCGAGACAACGATGCGGTTCTGAAGCGTCAGTCCGCGCAGATGCAGCGGCGTAAACATCGGTGGCCGCGGTTTTGCCGTATTCACGCCGGCACGCCGGGCGTACCAGGTCTCCACGCCTTCGAGCCATTCCCGGTCGCGAAGGCGCAGATTCTCGTGGCTGATGCGCTGGCTGCGGGTGAGCAGCGAATAGGCGAATTGCATCGGCTCGAGCTTCGCGTAGCGCGGCACGTGCTCGAACCACTCCGTCGAATTGCGTGCGGCGTTCTGCAGTTTCAGGACTTCCAGTCCGCGCTCGGCCTGGAACGCCTCCAAAGCAGCTTCCGCGATCCCGCCGTGATGTACGGTCGAAGCGAGTGCAATCGCGTCTTCAAAGGCCAGCTTGGTGCCGGAACCGACGGAGAAATGTGCCGAATGGGCCGCATCGCCGATCAGTACAATTTTTCCCGCGTGCCAGCGCTCGCAGGTGAGCACCGGAAAATTGAGCCATGCCGAGCCCCGCAGGTGCCGGGCGTTGCTCATCAGCCTTGCGCCGTTGAGGAAGCGCGCGAACAGCCGCTCGCAGATTGCGATCGTCTCTTCGGTCGAAACCTGGTCGAAGCCGAAGCCCCGCCAGGTGGGTTCGCTGCATTCCACGATAAAGGTCGACGTCCCGGGCTCGAAGCGATAGGCGTGCGCCCAGATCCAGCCGTGCGCCGTCTCCTCGAAAATGAAGGTGAAGGCGTCGAATTGCCTTTCCGTGCCCAGCCAGATGAACTTGTTGGCGCGACGCTGGATCGCGGGGCGGAAAATCTGCGCGTTCGCGGTGCGCGTCGCGCTGTTGATGCCGTCGCTCGCGACGATCAGATCGGCGTCGGGAAACTCCTCTGCCGCCGCCTCGCACTGAAAACGCATCTCGACACCCAGCGTCCGAGCGCGCTCCTGCAGGATGTTGAGAAGCCGGTTGCGGCCGATGCCGGAGAAGCCATGTCCGCCCGAGCGGATTGTCTGCCCGCGAAAATGCACATCAATGTCGTCCCAATGGGCGAAGGCGTTCGCGATGGCGGTCGCGCTTTCCGGATCGGCCCGCTCAAGCGATTCCATCGTCTGATCGGAAAACACGACGCCCCAGCCGAACGTGTCATCCGGCCGGTTGCGCTCGACGACCAGCACCTCGTGATGCGGGTCGAGCCGTTTAAGCGCAATCGCGAAATAGAGACCGGCGGGTCCGCCGCCCAGTGCAACGGCTTTCAAGCGAGAATCAGGCTCCTTGCCCGGGCGGTATCTAAGGTCCAAATCCGGCAGGGGTAAAGCTGTGCTTGACGCTTCGCGGCCGCGTTGCTTTCGTGCACCGTCCGGTTTGGGAGAAGCGCCATGAAGCCGCTGTTCGTTCAGATCAAATGCGAGCTTGGACAAACCTACAAGGTCGCCGAAGCACTGATCGATACGGTGGAAGAAACGGCCGAAATCTATTCCATCACGGGCGCCTGGGATCTCCTCGCCAAGTTCCACCTCGCGAATGACCAGAGCTTCGGGGAATTCGTGAATTTCAAGCTGCACACCGTGCCCGGCATCCGCGACACCTTTTCGCTCGTCGCCTACCGCATGTTCTGCGTGCCCAATCCCGACCGCGACGACATGGACGAATCGGACTTCAGGAAACTTGCGAAACAGACGCCAAAAAATCCCTGAGCACGCGATTGAAGGCCGGCGGATCTTCCAGGTTGGCAAGATGGCCGACGCCCGGAATGACCTCGAGATGCGCGCCCGGAATCTGCCGCGCCATCGCCTCCACGACGGCAGGTGGCATGGTCACATCTTCGCCGCCAGCGACGACCAATGTCGGTAACCTGATATTCGGCACGACATCCGTGCCATCGAACGACAGGAAGCAGCGCATCGCGGCCCGATAGACGTCCGGCGGCACGGCGCTGACGGATTCAATCGCGGCGAAGCGTGCGGATTGCGGTGCGTTCGCCGCCAGCAGGCGATCAAGCAGACTCGCCGCCATCTCGCGCATGCTCATTCCGGCATCGATCGGACCCACGCGACGCCGGAAGAACTCCTCGGCGCGATTCCGTGCGGCGTTGGCCGCTTCCGGCGTTTCAGGCGTCGCGATGCCGGGGTTCGTCGCATACAGGCACACGCTCGCCAGTCTTGCCGCGCGATGGCGCAGAAATTCCTGCGCCACCATGCCGCCCATCGAATGCCCGACGAGGTGGACACGCTGTGCAGACAGATCGTCCAGCAAAAGATCCAGCGCATCGGCGAGCGCAGGAAAGGTCATTTCCCGTAAGGGCGAGGAACCTCCATAGCCGGGCATGTACCAGGCGATGACGCGATAGCGCGACGAAAACGCTTCGAGCTGCGGCTCCCAGACATCCGCGCGGCCGCCGATCCCGTGCAGCAGCACCAATGCTTCGTCGCTTTTCCCGCGCTCAAGATACTTCGGTACATTCATGCGGTTTTTCCTTTGGTTCATGCGCAGACGCTCTTGGCTTGCCCCCCCCGCGCAGTGCATGCAGGCGAGGCATAGTCATGTTGCGCCCATGCGTGCACGCTTTTCAGTTACGGAACAGTCTCTCAAATACGCCGCGGGCATGATATTGGGCCTCGGCGAGGCGGATTTCCAGAGCCGCAAAATCTTCAGCCTTTCCTGCGCGCACGAGCAGCGATTTCATGCCTTCGCTCGCACCCGCGGAATCAAAATGACCAGCCGAAGCGATGCGCAGAATCTGCAGCAGCGCAAGCTGAAGGCGTACTGCGCGCAGCAAGCTCGCAGCGTCGTAAGGGGCAAGAAAGCCGCGCGCCGAAAGCTGTTCAATGGCGGTCGCGGTATTCTGGTGCAGAACGGCGGGCGACTCCGGCCCGCGAAGAAGCTGGAGATACTGTACGCAGAATTCAATGTCGACCAGGCCGCCGGGCGCAAATTTCAGATCCCATTTGTCCCTCGCGGGAAACTGTGACTGAAGTTTCCCGCGCATCGCGCGTGCATCATCGCGGAGTTTCGTCTCGTCCACTTTCCGCGTAAGCGCGTCTGCGACAACCTTCTCGACCGCTTCGCGCAGTTGCGCCGGCCCGGCGATCACGCGCGCCCGCGTGAGCGCAAGCCGCTCCCACGTCCAGGCGTCATCCGCGTGATAGCGCGTAAAGGATTCGAGGCTGACCGCGGCCGGTCCCTTGTTGCCCGAAGGACGCAGGCGCATGTCGACTTCGTAGAGTGTGCCTTCGGCGGTCGGGACCGTCAGGGCATCGATCAGGCGCCTGGCGAGCCGGGCGTAGTACACCGGCACCGGAAGCGGCCTCGGTCCATTCGAGGTGTCGTTTTCATGCCGCGCATTGTACACAAAGACAAGGTCGAGATCGGAGGACGCGGTCATCTCGCGCCCCCCGAGCTTGCCCATCGCCACGACACAAAAACCGCCGCCCTCGACCATCCCGGCGGTTGCTGCAAGCTCCCGTTCCAGATGGGCGAGCAGGCCGCCGATAACGGCATCGGCGATATCGGTGAACGCATTCGCTCCGGCTTCCGGACTGGCGCGGCCCTCGATGATCTGCGCGCCGATGCGGAACATCTGATCCCGCGCAAAGCGTCGCACGGCATCGAGCACCCGTTCGTCCTCGGTTTCCCCGTCGAGCTCCGCGCTCAGCGTTTCGGCCAACTCCACACGCGAAGGCAGTTCCATCAGGAAGCCGGGATCGAGGACCGCATCCAGCATCGCGGGCGTGCGTGCGAGATTGTCAGCAAGGCGGGGTGCCGATCCCATAATGCCCGAGAGAAGACTCAGCAGATGCGGATTCGCGACCAGAAGCGCGAACAGCTGTACGCCAGCGGGGCTGCGCGACAGAAACCGGTCGAACTGCGAGAACGCCGTATCCGGGTGCGCGGTCGCGGCGAGAGACGCGAGGAGAGCCGGCACAAGTCGTGTCAGGAGCTCGCGGGCGCGAGGGCTGCGCGTTGCGCGGATGCGACCGTGGTGCCAGCCGCGGACAGCGTGCGCCACATGCTTTGCATCACGAAATCCCAAATCGGCGATCGTGCGCAGCGTTTCGGGGTCATCCTCCACGCCCGTGAACACGAGACTGCCGGCAGCAGCGCCGAGGGGCGGCGACTTCTCGAACAGGGCAGCGTAGTGGCTCTGCACACGCGAAAGGTGCCCCAGCAGTACATCGGAGAAATCGCCAACGCGATCGAACCCGCAAAAGCAGGCGACGTGCGCGAGTCCCTCGTCGGATTTCGGCAATGTGTGCGTCTGCTCGTCATCAATCATCTGCAGACGATGTTCGAGCTGGCGCAGAAACCGATACGACCCGGTCAGTTCATCGCTTGTCCGATCGGATACCAATCCGCGGGCCCGCAGGGCGGCAATGGCATCAACGGTCCGTCGCGCTCTCAGCGAGCGATCACGCCCGCCGAGAATCAATTGCTGCGTCTGCGCGAAGAATTCGATTTCGCGGATGCCACCGCGCCCGAGTTTGATGTCGTGCCCGGCCACCGCGATTTCGCCATGGCGGCCATGCGCATGAATTTGCCGTTTGATGGAGTGAATATCTTCGATCGCCGCATAATCGAGACTGCGCCGCCAAATGAAAGGCTCGAGCGCTCTCAGAAATTTCTCCGTCGCGATCCTGTCGCCTGCACAGCCGCGCGCCTTGATGAAAGCCGCGCGCTCCCAGTTCTGCCCCATTTCCTCGTAATAGCGTTCGGCGGCTTCGGTGGAGATGGCAACCTGCGTCGCCCCGGCATCGGGCCTCAACCGCAAATCGGTGCGGAAAACGTACCCATCGGAAGTGATTTCGCTCATGAGCCTGACAAGGCCGCGAACGATGTCGACTGCGGCGCCACGTGCGTCGCCACGTTTGCGGAAGGGAAAGCGCTCCGCATCGTAGAAGGCGACAAGATCCAGATCGCTCGAATAGTTGAGTTCGAAGGCCCCTCCTTTGCCCATGGCCAGGACAACAAGAGCTGTTTCCTGTTCGAGCGCGTAAGGATCGCGTTGGGGAATTCCGGCGCTGTGGGCCGCCTCGCGCAGCAGGAATCGAAGCGCGCCTCCTACGCTCGCGTCGGCAAAGCGCGTGAGCGCGTCCGTGACAGTGTCGAGGTCCCAGACACCCGCGATATCGGCCAGCGCGATGGCAAGCGCCGCACGGCGCTTGGCCCACCGCAGCACCGCCATCGCTTCAGCTCCGTTGTCCGCCTCATGCGCAAGCGCGGCGTTCTGTATGGATTGCTCCACGACCCGCTGGGGACCCATCTCCCAGATTTCGTGCAGGAACTCGCGGTCGCGCAGCGCCAGCCGGCACAGATACGGACTGTTGCCGAACATGCTCGCCAGCATGTCGCGCGCCGCAGCGGGAGCACCGGAGACGGAGTCGCCGAGTGCCTCGAATGTTTGCGCCGCACGAGACGCGTCAAACGCCCGCGGCAGTGAGTGTACACTTTGTGGAAACGGATCATCAGGCGTCGTCATGGCCAAACGACAAGGCGGACGACGGAACCATTCACGTGGAAGCGCGGAGCCACGGAGGAAAGGAAGGCCCTGCTCCGTGCCTCCGCGTTCCAAGCGAAACTCAGCAGCCGGCAGCCTCTTTCAGCTGTGCGGCCGGTTTGAATCGGAGGCTCCGCGACGCCTTGATCCTGATGGATTCGCCGGTCTTCGGATTGCGGCCCATCCGCGCGCCCCGTCTGGAAATCCGGAACGTGCCCAACGTCCCGATCTGGTAGGTACCGCCGTTGCTCTTTGCAGATTTTAGTCCGGCCTCGATGGTACCGAACACGAGTTCGACGTGACGTTTGGCCTCGGCCACTGTGATGTTGCCCTTCTTCGCAACGTTCTTGATGAAGTCCGCTTTGCTCATTCTCGTCATCCCTCCGTCGGCTGAACGCGACGCGAAGCCTACCGCAGTCAGCCCTTCACCGCCACGCGCGGCGGCGGCAACTGCGCAGCAGGTTGTGGATGCTTTGCACCGGTCGAGAAGACGAGCGTCGCCTTGAGTCCCGGGCGGTTGTCGCCGAGTTCAAACTTCGCGTCGTGAAGGCGCGCAACTGCTGCGACCAGGCTGAGGCCCAGGCCCGTCCCCGGCGAATGTCGGCTGGCTTCGAGACGCACGAATCGCTCAATTACGCGTGTGCGATCTTCGGGAGCGATTCCCGGCCCGCTGTCCGCCACGCTGAGCGCGGTGCCGGCGGGCGTGTTTTGGATGGCGATTGTCGCCTTTCCGCCGGTCGGCGTGTACTTGATGGCGTTGTCGATGAGGTTGGCGAGCGCCTGGCTCACAAGGCTTGGATTGCAGGGCACGATCGCCGAGCCGCTCGGCAGAAGCGTAAGCGATATCTCCTTCTCGTCGGCCAGCGGTGCATAAAGCTCCACGACGCCTTCGACGATACGACGGAGATCGACAGGCTGCATCTTTTCGCGCGCGACGCCGGCTTCCGCCTCCGCGATCAACAAGAGCGCATTGAAAGTTCCGATGAGGCGGTCGGTTTCATCGACCGCCGCCTCGATTTCGTCCCTGACCGCGCCTTGCGCCCCGCCTCCGTTCAGTACGCCTTCCAGGCGGTTGCGCAGGCGATTGAGCGGCGTCCTCAGATCGTGCGCGATCGAATCGGTGACCTCCCGCATGCCGCGCATCAGTCTTTCCGTACGCTCGAGCATGCGGTTGAGGTTTGCCACGAGCGTGTCGAATTCGTCGCCGCCCTGACCGAACGGCAGGCGCCGGGACAGATCGCCCGCCATGATGTCCCGGCTTGTGCGGTTGATGACGTCCAGACGAACCAGGAAGTTGCGGCTGATCAGGATTCCGCCGATGAGACCCAGCAGCACCATCAGCAGCACCGTCCACGGCAAAGTCGTGCTGAAGAGCCGTTCGGTCTCGTAGCGTTCGGCGATGTCGCGCGCGACGAGCAATTCGAAACCGCCGGTCAGCGTGAATTCCCGACCGCGCGCGCGATGCTGCTCGTTATGTCCGCCGACACGCCGCTCGTAGTCGAACTCCACGAGGTTGCCGCCGTGGCGTGACAGGCTGGGCCAGGAATCGAGATTGCCGACGATCGGGCGGTGATCGGTATCGGCAAGAAGGTAAAGCGCAGCGCCCCCATGTGCCGAGCGATTGACGATGGCCTCGGTCAGCCCGGCAAGCCCCAGGCGCTCATAGCGCTCGTCAAGACCGGAAATGTCGGTATCGACGATCTGGTCGGTCTGCGCATTCAGCGCCCGCGCCGTGCTCCAGTAGGTGAAGGCGACGATTGCGGCGGCGGAAAGGGCGAACACGGCGAGATAAACGGCGACGATTCGAAACGCGAGGGTGCGGAATATCCTAGGCGCGCGCACGGATCATATAGCCCGCGCCGCGCACGGTGTGCAGCAGTGGGGCTTCGAAGCCCTTGTCGATCTTGGCCCTGAGACGGGAGATGTGCACATCGATGACATTGGTCTGAGGGTCGAAATGATACTCCCAAACGCTTTCCAGAAGCATGGTCCGGGTCACCACCTGCCCTGCATGGCGCATGAGATATTCCAGCAGCCGAAATTCGCGGGGCTGCAGATCGATGGCTGAACCGTTGCGCTTGGCGGTACGGGTCAGAAGATCCAATTCGAGATCGCCGACCTGCAGCTGCGTCTTGACCGAAGCCGGTTGGCGGCGGCGCATCAGCGCCTCGATGCGCGCCAGCAACTCCGCAAATGCGTACGGCTTCGTCAGATAATCGTCGCCGCCAGCCTTCAGACCCTTCACCCGATCGTCAATCTCGGAGAGCGCGCTCAGGATCAACACCGGCATGGTATTGCCGTGTTCCCGAATCTCCGCGACGAGCTTCAGACCATCGAGTCCCGGCAACATTCGATCGATAATTGCAACGTCGTACTGCCGCGAAAGCGCCAGCGTCTGGCCGACCTCGCCATCCGAGGCGTCGTCGACCACGTGACCGGATTCACGCAATCCGTTCACCAGATAACGCTGGGCCTCGAGATCATCTTCAACAACGAGAATACGCATTGGACAACTCCTGCCAGGCCGCGACCGGAGGGTCCGCGCCGGCAGCGGCAACGGGGGGGATGGGGCCACCACTACCGGCGCGGGGGCCGGACCCAGCCTTGGGGCTGAGTCCGGAACGCGAGGCAATACCTCCGGCTACGCGATCTTCAGCGCCACGAAGCGCTGACCACTGTTTCCGTCCACGAGAACGAGCACACTCTTGCGACCGCTCTTTTGGGCGCCATCAATCTGCGCCTTGATATCCTGGGGCGAGTGCACGGGTTTGTTTCCGATCGAAATGACGACATCGCCAGGCTGGATTCCCTTGTCCGCAGCATCGCTGTCGGGATCAACCCGGGTGACGAGAACACCGTCTACCTTGCCGTCCAGATTGTAGTTGCGGCGAACTTCGGGCGTAACCGAGGAAAGGCCAAGGCCCATAGCCTCGCCGGTGCTCGCCAAGGCGCTGTTCTTCGTCGGACCGCTGTCATCGTTGGCCGCGACGCGGTCTTCCTTTTTTGCACCGATGGAGGCGGTAATCGTTTTTTGGGTACCGGCGCGCGAGACCGTGAAGGAGGCCTTCGCACCGGCCGGCAAGGAAGCCACACGGCGGGTCAGATCGCGCGCATCCTCGACGCTCTTGCCATTGATCGCCAGGACTATGTCGCCTGGCTCGAAGCCGGCCTTGGATGCGGGACCGCCACCCACGACCGAAGCAACGATGGCGCCCTTTTCATCGTGGGAGCCGAGAGACGCCGCAATTTCCGGGGTCATGTTCTGGATCTGCACGCCCAGATAACCGCGCGCGACACGCCCATGGGATTCGAGCTGTGCAACGACGTCGTGGATGGTGGATGAAGGAATGGCGAAACCTATTCCGACGCTTCCGCCGGAAGGCGAGTAGATCATCGAATTCATCCCGATGACCTTGCCTTCAAGGTCGAAAGTCGGACCGCCGGAGTTGCCGCGATTGATCGGCGCGTCGATCTGAAGATAGTCCGTGTATGGACCATTGCCCACATCACGCCCGATCGAGGAAATGATGCCGGCGGTCACCGTGTTGCTGAGGCCGAAGGGATTGCCCACCGCGATCACCCAGTCGCCGACGCGCACGGCGTGATCGTCGCCGAACTCGACCGAAGGCAACGGCTTGTCGCTCTTGATCTTGAGGAGCGCGATGTCGGTTGCTTCGTCGGAACCCAGGAGCTTCGCGGTGAATTCGCGGCCGTCCGGAAACTTGACCGTGATCTTCTTTCCATCTTCCACAACGTGATTGTTGGTGACGATGTATCCCGAACGATCGATCACGAAACCGGAGCCCATCGACACAGCTTTGCGTGGCATCTGGAAGCCACGCCGGTTGCCCCCACCGCCAAACTGATCGAAGAAATCGCGGAACGGTTCCGGCAATTCCTCCGGGTTGAAGTTCTGCGGCTTCATCTGCTGCTCGACGGTGACGGTCACCACCGCCGGGCTCACGCGTTCGACGAGGTCGGCGAAACTGAAGGGGGCGCCATTTTCCAGCATGCGCGGCGTGGTGGCCATTCTGGCCACGACATGTGCCGGTGCTGGATGCGCCTGCGGCGCCGGAGCAATGTGCGGTGCGGGCGCAGCGTGGACGGGAGTGCCGTGAGCCGGCGGCGTATGGGGCTGGCTGGTGGAAGTTGCGGCGAATCCGCCAAGCCCCAGAAACAGCAGCGCTCCTGCCGAAGCCGCGCCCAGCAGCGGTTGCTTCTTCACGTACCGGCCAAACCTGTCCACGTCGACACTCCTCATCACGGCTCCGTTCTCCTTCTGCGCGAGAGCGCTTGGTGCCGACTCGCCTGAGCCAACACGCCTACGCCCTTCCGATTACGCTTTCCTGTCCTAAAGGTTAAAGCTCCGACACCTATTAGCCCATAGCGCCCCTTGGCGCCGCCCCATGCCATTAGCTTCGTTGTTTCATCCGGGCTCCCGCCCGCAAATTCCCGCGCGCGCGTTTCCGCGACTTGCGCCAGCCGAACCTTCGATCACCTTCGCGATGAAGCGGCGTGGTCGGAACGGGACTCATGCTCCGACAGAGATTTCCATAATATGAAATTGGCCTGTCGCGCAATGAAAGTTTTCTGCATGCACAAACGCAACAAATGAGAGAACCATAATGATGTCGACAATGAGCTAGGAACCTTTTTCCTTCCATCGGCCCGCGCGTTTCAACGCGTCCACCACCTCCGGCGGCATGTACCGTTCGTCGTGCTTGGCTAGCACTTCGCTTGCCGCAAATACGCCACCGGGATCCAGCGCCCCGGCCGCCACCACCCCCTGCCCTTCCCGGAAAAGGTCCGGCAAAGCACCGGTGTAAGTCACCGGTATGCGGGCGCGACCGTCGGTGACAACGAAACGAACAACGCCGCCCGGTTCGTGCCTCACGCTGCCGCGCGCCACCAGTCCGCCGATGTGAAAGGCGATGCCGGGGCCGACGCTCTTCGCCATCACGTCGCTCGGACTGTAGAAATAAAGGACGTTATCCCTGAGCGCTGCGATGACAAGCGCGGCACCGCCCGTGCTTGCCAGCACGAGGGCAACCGCAAATGCGAGCCGGCGCCGTTTTCGGGGGGTCATCGTGGTCTCCTGCCCCGAATTGGCGAGTTTGGCAACTGCTCAATGCTTCGGCAGCGCAGCCCTGGCGGCGATTTGACAACGAAACATTGAGTACAGGGGCAAATGGAATGCGCGGCGCGCGCACGTGCAATGCTTCGCGCTTTCTGCTTCTTGTAGTGAATGCAATCTACGCGGCGACGCAGTCGGCGAGATCTTTGTCCGCGCGCGGCATGAGCATTCCGGCGGACAGTACAAACTCCACCCTGCCATTTGTGCCGAGCGGCAGCAGAATCAGCTCGCGCCGGAAGTGATGGTTGCGCGGGCGCTCGAATGAGCCGTAAAGGACAATGGGCTCGCCCTCCAGTACGACGGAATGATAAGCGGCAACCACCGCATCGCCGACAAATTCGGCGATCGAAGACAATGTTCTCCCGGTAAAGTTTTCGCCGTAGGCCTGTACAATTGCATCACCGATGATGCGGAGCTCGAAATCGCCACTTCCTTCAATGACGCGGGCGAGCGAAAGGTGCCGCAGGTGCGGTGCGAAATCGTGAGGTCGCAAATCATCGCGCGCCGGATAGGCGCGGCCACTCCGCTTCTCGTCCCAAACCCGAAGGACGTGACGAAGAACCGGACTGTGAAGGTTGTCGAGTGCAACCCGTGCGTAGCGGCGTTGAAGCTGCAAGAACTGCCTCGGCGTCACGTTCAAGGACGCCAATAGTCCCCAATTCCGGTTAAAGGGGCCTTACAGGGTTGCTTCCGCCGCGCTTTCGCCCCATTCGGCCCCGTACGATTGCGCCTTACAAGGGGCGTACCGATCATGTGCCGACTCCCGATTGTGCTTGTTTGGGCTGCGCTGCAGCTGTTCCTGACCGGATGCCTGCCGGTCACCAGCTCGTCACCGCTTGGCACCACGGCCGCCACAGCTCCCGACCCGCGACTGACCGGGCTGTGGAAGGGAAGGCTCGGTTCCTCGATGGACAGGGCCTATATCGCCTTCTATCCCGGGGACGGCGGCGCGAGGAAAATCGTCGTGCTTGCACCCCCGACGGTCAACGACAAGGGCGGATGGATGGTGTTCGAGGCGCGCGAGGCGATGCTCGGCGGCAATACATACCTCGATGCACGCGAAATCGGGGACGACGGCAAGGCTTCGGATCCAAAGCTCGGACACATTCCGGTGTTGTACAGATTTGGCAGCAATGGCCTGCTTGCGCTTTATCTCATCGACGAGAAGGCGGCGCGCACGGCAATTGGGAAGGGCGCAATAGCCGGGATCGTCAAACCGGGCGAATTCGGCGACGTCACGATCACGGCCTCTCCCGCGACCCTGGACGCTTTCTTCGCGAGCGCTGCCGGACGCGCGCTGTTCACCAAACCGCTGGCAATTCTCCAGCGTGCAAAATGATCCGGCGTCGCCAGCAATTTTTCCTCCCATGATCGTGTCGAAGGGTCAGTGCGGCGAGGGATGAAAAAGTGCGTCGCCCAGCCCGCAGTCATAGGCAAGACCAGCCGGGGTGAGGGTAATGCGGTGCGGCCAGTCCGAGCGGGCGAGCCCCTTGCGCTCGAGTGCGTGCCAGACTTTGTCGTTGAAGAGGCCGCTCGCATCCTTCGCCGAAACGACACTGTCAGCGAGATGCAGATGTGTGCCATGCGCCGCCGGGAACCGCTCGATCGTCATTTCGCCCGGACCAGGGCCCGTGCCTGCCGATTGCGGGTCGCGCGCCAGTTTCTGCAGGAGTGTCAGCGTGCGCGATTGAAGCGGATTGAGCCTGAGAGGGTTGAGCTTTGGCGGCATTCGCGAGACCCGGCGGATTGCGTTCGCCAGCCGTTTTGCACGATTCCACGCCGCCGTCGAGACGCGGAAGGTGGCACTTCGTGGAGCTGTTCTATTCGCGTTTCGGGATCATCAGGCCGCGCTGGACGGCCGGGCGCGCAAGAGCCCGGTCCAGCCAGGCCGGTACATGCTGCAGATCGTCGAAGGCCACGAGATCGCGCGCGCCATAATAGCCGATGAGGTTTCGTACCCAGCCAAGCATCGCGACATCGGCGATCGAATACTCGTCGTCCATGATCCACTGCCGGCCGTCGAGTCTGGATTCAAGAACGCCAAGAATGCGCTTCGCTTCATTGCGGTAGCGCTCAAGCGGTCGCTTGTCTTCAATCTCGCGCCCGGCAAATTTGTAAAAATAGCCCACCTGTCCGAACATCGGTCCGACAAACGCCATCTGAAAGAAGACCCATTGAATGGTCTCGTATCGCCGTGCCGCATCGACCGGCAGAAGGCTACCCGTTTTTTCCGCGAGGTAGAGAAGTATCGCCCCCGATTCGAAGAGCCCGAGCGGCGCGCCATTCGGACCATGGGGATCGATGATCGCGGGAATCTTTCCGTTGGGATTGAGCGACAGGAATTCGGGCGTGAGCTGCTCGTTTGTGGCGATGTCGACCCGGTGCGCCTCGTAGTCCAGTCCGATTTCCTCGAGCATGATGGAGACCTTCACGCCGTTCGGCGTCGGCACGGAATAGAGCTGCAGCCGTTCGGGATGTCTGGCGGGCCAACGGCCGGCGATCGGAAAGGCGGAAAGGTCTGTCATTGCGTGTGCAGCGGATTCACAAGGCGAAGTCACACATTGGAAATGAGGCGCGCGAATTCAAGCGGCGCGTTTTGCTCCTGTCCGCTGCACCCGCTCGCGCGGGAAATGCCGCGCCCCGTGTCGGATACGGCGCACATCATTTCGCCGGTTTCCAGGATTCGCGCCTGTACAACAATCTTGCCGCCTGGTCCAGCCGGGC
>Ga0070731_10002937_pt1 | contig 15719 bp, 13 predicted proteins | sample Coa_R1_2_FD_66448 | JGI IMG/M metagenome (GOLD analysis project Ga0070731, IMG submission 66448) | Surface soil microbial communities from Centralia Pennsylvania, which are recovering from an underground coalmine fire - Coalmine... | ecosystem: Environmental > Terrestrial > Soil > Unclassified ...
CCCGATCTGCGCAGGACGGTGGTCAGAAGCGGAGTGCAGAACGATGTGCGATTTCTGGGCTTCGTGCCGGTCGAAGTGTTGCGCACTTTTTACGATCAGGCGAAAATCTTTGTCTTCCCCTCGTTATATGAAGGCTTCGGATTGCCGCCGCTGGAGGCGATGGCACACGGCACGCCGGTGGTAACATCAAACGTCTCTTCGTTGCCGGAGGTGGTGGGAAACGCGGCGGTGCTGGTTCATCCCGAGAATGTCTTCGAGATTATGCGGGCCTTGCACCGCGTGCTCCTCGATCAGCCCCTGCGCGAAAAAATGAAAGAGCGCAGCTATAAACAAGCGGCCCGGTTTTCCTGGGAAAAATCGGTACGCCGCATCCTGGCGGCATATCAGGAGGTGCTCGCTGGAAAAATGGGCGCCGGTTCCTCCAATGCATCCCGCAGCGGAAAGCCGAATACCACCCAGGGCGTGGCCTAGATCGTTTACGAAGAAACCAGGTCTGAAGTGAGGGCTACTTAACCAGAGGCTGGCCAGGCGAAGCGACTGCGAGTTTGTGCAGCTTGGCCGCGATGCGGCTGCGGTCGGCATCGTTCTGGGCGGAAGCGAGACGCTTGCGCAGAATCGCTATTTTATGTTGACGGGCGCGGCGCCGACGAATCTCCGGACGGCGGCTGGGTGCGGACATATTGTTTCTCCTGAGTTGTTTTATTTGGCTAATCGAAGTGCTGGCAACAACACAACTGATTCTAACTGGAAGATGCACTTTCCAGAAAGCGGAGAGCAGAATTCTGCGCTTTGAGGATATTCTGACAGGATTTACCTGGAGCAAGCTGAACGCCGCCTCTGGTGCCTGTTAGCGAAGCGCCGGAAAGACATTCCGGATTCCGATGGCAGAACATGCCGCAAGACCTGCGCACAGAATTCCCAAGCTGTATACGATCACTCGCTGCCGGGGAATCCAGTCGCGCAGCGACAGCAGCACAAAGGGCAACACCGGAATGGCGAACCGAACAACATCGGCGCGAGCCCACGCTTGCGAGTTGTAGGTGAATAGGAAGGTGATGTATAGGAGAGCGAATATGCCTTCCGCTCTGTACTCCCGAAAATACGGGCGAAAGTCTTTTCTACACATGGCGACCAATCCCACCAATATGAAGGCGATCCACCCGCTGGTCAGAATCAGGTTGGTCCAAGGCTCTCGATTATGCGCCATGCTCGTGGCTATGGCGTGGAATGGCATTCCGATGGGCATTCCGGATTGCCAATCGTGCGTCTGGTAGCTGCGTAACTGGAAGAACGGGTCACCCAAATAAATCCAAAACGGCAGCAAGTACAACGCACCAATTACAAGGGCCAAGCCCGTGCAAAGCGATAGGGCCTTGAATTGTCGCTTCCACAGGAGGGAAATTGCGAGAGCGATCAGCGCAAAAATGCCAACTGGACGGGTCACGGTTGCCAGCGCGGCCAGCAGTGCGCCCAAGATCCAGCGCTCCCGCCGTATTGCCAGAAACGCTGCCAGCAACAGAGCCATAAAGAGAGGCTCGGCGCCTCCCAGGTACGATCGTTGGAGCCACTCGAAGTTGATGATCGCGAAGTAGCTGGCGACCCAACCGCCCCAGAGCCAATGCGCCAGAAGAACAGCTAGAAGGGAAGATGCACCACAAACCACTAATAGAGATGTGCGCTCAGAAAACCTGGAGAATAAGGAGATCGCAGCCGTCACATAAGAGACGCCCCAGAATTGCTTCACACGGCTGTCGCGCACATCCGCATGCCGAATGCAGGAAGCAGCCTGCATATAGGCGCTACTATCTCCGGAATCCTCGACCTGGTCGGCGTAGTTTCTGAAGTGAACGATCGTTGCCGCGAAGACCACGCAAGTCAAAGCCCACAACAATATGGTTTCGTTGCGGGAGATGTCAGGCATGGCCGCATCATAGCAGTCTGCTTCGTACGAATAGCGGCGGAGAACCAGCCTGCAAACGGGCGAAGAATTGTGGCAGCCGGACCTGTAAGCCGAATTCTGTCCGCCAGATCACTCCGGCGGGACGGCCATTCCTCTGGGCCGCGCATCGCTGCACGGCTCTAGCGACCTACCCGAAGGTTTGACGCACCGAGCCGGCACGTGCCGAAACCGAAGTCCCGGCTTCCTCCCTATTTGGTCTTGCTCCGTGTGGGGTTTGCCCTGCCCGCCGCATTACTGCGGCAGCGGTGCGCTCTTACCGCACCTTTTCACCCTTACCTTCACCCGTGAAGATGCTGGCGGTATGTTTTCTGTGGCACTTTCCGTCGAATGGCCTTGAAGCCATCCTCCCGGACGTTATCCGGCACACTGCTCTGCGGAGTTCGGACTTTCCTCCCTCATGCGTACAAGACGCGGAGAGCGACCGTCCGGTCCGGCTGCCAACTTCCTGATTATAGAGTACCGCGTTCTCCCGTCGGGCTTCTTAGAGGTAGCCGGAACGAGGGAACCATAAAAGGCGACTTGAAAGAGTCCATTCCTTGCCCAAGTATTGACGCGTAGTGATCCGGTGAAGCTGGCTTCCAAAGACACCATATTGAGAGCGAGGAACGGTCACAATGCCCCGGCGAAATAGTCTAGATGCGGTCATAGAAGACGTCCTAAATGAATTGGAGGGCGAATTCGAAGCTTCGAGCGGGCCAAGCACGAAAAGGAATTATTACACGTGGAGGGTTTTGTTGCGGCGGGAGTTCGGCGGTCCCGAGGAGCCGGTCGAATCCTTGTCCGTGTCGAAATCCGAGAGACGCACCCCGGAAGACGCCAAGTTCCGGCACTCAGCCGTGGTGCAGATGGCATATAAGACGCTGAAAGAGAAAGGCACTCGAGGAGAATTTAAGGTCTACCGTTATCGCAATGGTTATCGCGAGGCCTGCTCCTATGTTGACCTGTCGGATCCACCGTATCTCGAGATACGCGACTGCCTGGGATTTCTTCCCGAGTGAGTGTCGAAAGGAGGAAACCCATGCCCCGCCACTCTAAGCTGGATGCTGTGGTCGACGACATCTTGCAGGAATTGGAGAACGAGTCCGAGAGCGAAGCGTTCGTGGGACCGAGCCTGCAATATGCAGTTCTGGCGAACCGCAGGTACAAAACCATCCTCGGATGGGACAAATATGAAGTGGAGATCGGCCGGCTCCTGGGCTTCAGCAATTCCAGTCCGACCGAAAGTTTGTTCGCACAGTCGGTCATAGATTGGCAGGCGACTAACGGGATTTCGCCAGCCGACGGCATGATTGGACCCGTTACCTGGAGGAATATGCGCGCCGCGCTGGGATTGGCTCGCGCCTCTTCGGCCGGCTCGGCTACAACCCCGGCTGGCATGGCTCAGCTGGTTCCACTGCTGAACAAGTATCGAGGGGACATTCCTTTATATTTCGTGCTCGGCTGGGTCTATGTGGAGTCGGGAGGGCAGATCGGAAGTTCAACCAATCTGGGCGAACTCGGGTACTTTCAGATTCATCCCGGCGAGTCGCAACTGCTCCATCTTGATCACCCCCGATTGCATACCGATCCTGAGTATTCTGTTCAGAGCGGGATCAAGCTGGTCAATCATTACGCAGACCTGGCGCAGAAGCTGGGTTTTCCGCGAGGCACGGAACTCTTCTGGAGTGCGACGAAATGGCATCATTGGGCGCCCGCCGGAGTGGCGCTTATCGTAAAGGACATGCGGGCGAACGGCGTCGAACCGACTACGGCGAACTGGGATGTCATCCAGAACTACGTCACGTCGAACCGAGTGCGCCTGGGGGCATTAATGGACCTCCACTTTCCTGTTAAAGGCCAGCACTGGGATGTGATGTTTGGAATCAGGAACGTGAATAAGACAATCGCAAGCGGAAAGAAATTAGCCGCCACTTTGGGCGGGTGATGCATGCGTGAGAAAACTATCTTCGCTTCTCCGCGGGCAGATCGGAATTCGACATATCGAACAGCACCTTCCATGCGCCGCCGGCCTGTTTTCTCCAAACCATCAGATATTTACCTTTATCGAGGAAGAGTCTTCCAGAGGGTTGGCGAAAACTCATTTCATAAGTTCCGCTGGTGTACCCCAGTTCGGCAGATTGGGCGACTTCGATTTTATTTGGACGCCATGTGATGTGATAATCCCTCATCTCGAATGATTTCGCGATGAATTTCGCAAGGGCTTCTTTGCCGGTTAGCAGCGGGGCGTTGGGAGCGAGCATTGCACCCTGGTCGGCGTAGAATCCCGCTGCCTTGACGGCGTCTTTTTCTTGATAGGCTTTCAGCCATGCTTGGTCTGCCGCGCGCAAAGCTTCAGCCGGATCGCTGCTATTCTCTATCTCCGTGACCTTTCTTTTCACGGCCGGCGGTCGCGCGCCCGCGCGAGGCTTGCTGCTTTTCGCCATTGCGATCTTATTTCCCTTTACTGACGCGGCAGTCTATCATTTTCTTTCGCGCAGCCCCAGTCAATCTCAATACTGAACTCATGCATGTCATCGAAGCCATCCGGATTGCTTTTCAATCGCTGTGGGTGAACAAACTGCGCTCGGTTCTTACGCTGCTCGGCGTGGTGATCGGAGTAGCGGCCGTGATCGCGGTGGTTACATTCGTCTCCGGCATCAACGATTACGTGGCGGAGAAAATTTTCAATCTCGGCGCCGACGTCTTCCTGATTTTTAAAGTCTCTCCGGCGGTGACGAATGTCGATCACTACCTCGAAGGGGAAAAGCGCAAAGACCTCACTATGGAGGACTATCAGGCGGTCGCCAACGCCTGCCACCATTGCGAATTGATTGGGGTTTCCACAAAAAATGAAACCGGCCATGTGAAGTATGCCGAGCAATCGATCAGCGATACCCTGGTGCGCGGCGTCACTCCCGGCATGGCGACGATACTCGATATCGACCTGAGTTCGGGACGAATGCTCAACGATACCGATGTCAGCAATCGTTCTCCCGTCGTCGTTATCGGCAACGACATCGTCGAGCACCTGATGCCGGGAATCGATCCGCTGGGCAAAGAGGTTCGCATCGATGGCTGGAGCTACGAGGTCATCGGGGTCGCGAAGAAGAAGGGGACTACGCTGGGGCAAAGCGCCGACAACTTTGTGATGATTCCGATTACTGCCTGCCTGAAGCAGTACGGTTCACACGATAGCACTCTGCGGATCGCGGCCAAGGCGGCGAGCGGCGGCGTTCCGCTGGAAGAAGCCATTGGCGAAGCCCGCGCGGCTCTGCGCGCGCATCGGCATGACCAGCCGGGCGGCGACGATAGCTTCGACATCGAGACCAACGCCAGCCTGCTCGGCATCTGGACCAGCTTCAGCCAGACTTTTTTTATTGCAACCATCGGCATCGCCTGCATCTCGCTCGTGGTCGGCGGCATCGTGATCATGAACATCATGCTGGTGGCGGTTACCGAGCGCACGCGCGAGATCGGCATTCGCAAGGCTCTGGGGGCGCGCCGCGAAGATGTGCTGCTGCAATTCCTCATCGAGTCGGTCGCGCTGGCGCTCTCCGGCGGCGCACTGGGAGTGCTGTTGGGGGTTGGCGTCGCCCTAACTGTCACATTGCTCATTGGGATGCCTTCGGCGATCAAACTGTGGGCAGTGGCGGCAGGCTTGATCGTTTCGGCCAGCGTCGGAGTCTTTTTCGGGGTCTATCCCGCGCGCAAGGCGGCGAGGCTGGATCCGATCGTAGCGTTGAGATTTGAAACGTAGAGCGATTGAGTAGTTTTGTAATCTGGTAACTGAGTAATTTGTGGAGCAAATTCTGGGTCGCAGCTGAATTACTTCAAGATTCCCAATTACTCAATCTTCTTCCAATGATTCAGAGAGAAGAACTCGGCGAGATCGTGAACATGGCAACGGACACGCTGCGCAGCAACAAGCTGCGCTCGTCTCTTACCGTGCTGGGGATCGTGATCGGCGTGGCCATGGTCATTGGGGTTTCTTCAATTGGACGCGGGCTCGACGAAAACGTTCGCGACATGGTAGCCAGCATCGGTTCTGACGTGGTTTTTGCCTATCACCTTGAGCCCTTTACCTTCGGTCGCCCTACCGAAGAAATGCGGGTTCGCAAGAAGTTGACTTTCGAGGATGGGGAGGCGGTCAGCCAGTTGCCGCACGTGAAGGCCGCAGCCACGATCCTACAGTTCGTCCGCCGCGAGCTGGGCGTAGGCACTTTCGCCGTGAAATATGAAGACCGCAAGGCCAAAAACACAATCCTTGAGGGAGATACGGCTTCGGTAAAGGATGTCGTGGACCTGCAGATGGCCTCCGGAAGATTCTTCGACGACGCCGACGACGAGAGGCGTGCGTCCGTTATTGTTCTGGGTCACGATACCGCCGAAGAACTCTTCCCGGCTGAGAATCCGCTGGGGAAAGAAATCAACATTGATGGACGATTATTCGAAGTGATTGGCGTAGTGGCAAAAGTAAAATCGGTTTTCTCCGGCGGGAAAGATCCGAACGACAACAAAGTTCTTTTTCCTCTGACAACGTTCAGGACGCTTCACCCCGAATTGAAAGATCATTGGATCATGGCAAAGGCGACGTCGCACGACGACGTTCCCAAGGCAATCGATGAGATTCGCGAACTGCTGCGCCGCCGCCGCAAGGTGGCGCCTGATAAGCCGGACAATTTCGCCGTGTTCACGTCCGATTCGATCACCGACGTCTGGAACCAGCTCACCGGCATGCTGTTCATCGGCGTGTTCGCGATTTCGAGCGTTGGCTTGATTGTGGGCGGAGTCGGCGTGATGAATATCATGCTGGTGAGCGTCACCGAGCGCACGCGTGAGATCGGGGTGCGCAAAGCCATTGGCGCACGCAAGCGGGATATTCTTCTGCAGTTCACGCTGGAAGCGATTATTCTCACGGCCATCGGCGGCTTTATCGGAATCTTACTGGGCGCAATCATCGTTTGGGTGATTCCCGCATTGTGGCCTTCGCTCCCCGCCCGCATGTCGATGTTCTGGGTGGTTTTTGGATTTATGTCCGCCGCATCGGTGGGATTGATCTTCGGCATTTATCCCGCGTGGAAGGCGGCCAACCTTGATCCGATCGAGGCCTTGCGCTATGAGTAACCTATCCATCCACGAATGACGCACGCCATTCTCAGAATTGTTGAAGTTCTTGCAGTCCTCGGTGTGATTTCCAGTTCGCTCTATTACCTGCTATGTCTGTGGGCTGCGGCCACGTTTCTGCAAGAAGCGATGCGAGCGAATGCCCCAGGTGAATTGCGCTTGCCGCCCGTATCCATTCTCAAGCCTCTTAAAGGCGCCGATCCTGAAATGTATGACAGCTTCCGTAGTCATTGCCTGCAGGATTATCCAGAATACGAAATTATCTTTGGCGTCAACGATCCTGACGATCCGGCGTTCCAAATCGTCAAGCAATTGCAGAGTGAGTTTTCCGGTTATCCCATTCGTCTCATGGTGTGCCCGAAGCTCCTCGGGACAAATGTGAAGGTGAGTAATCTTGCGCAGATGGCGCCGGAAGCCCGCTACGAGCATTTGATCGTCAACGACAGCGACATTCGCGTCGAGCCTGACTATCTGCGGCGAATCATGGCGCCCTTGGCTGATTCCCGCGTAGGCCTGGTAACGTGCCTCTACCGTGGCATAGCCGGCAATACCTTTGGCTCGTGCCTCGAGGCCCTCGGAATCAGCACAGATTTTTGCCCGAGTGTCCTGGCGGCGCGTCAGCTTGAAGGCGGCATTCGTTTTGGATTGGGTTCCACGCTGGCCTTTCGGCGAGCCGAATTAGCAAAGATCGGCGGCTTTATCTCCATCGCCGATCAGCTTGCCGATGACTACGAACTAGGAAAACGGATTGCCGATCTTGGCATGAACGTGTACTTGTCGCAGGTGGTGGTTGAAACGTTCTTACCTACCTACGGTATTCATGATTTTCTTTCGCACCAATTGCGTTGGGCTCGAGGGGTCCGCGGAGTACGCGGGGGCGGCTACGTCGGACTAGTGTTCACCTTTGGCATCTTCTGGGCGCTTCTCGCGGTCGTCGCGAGCGCTGGTGCACTTTGGGCCTGGGGTGCGGCGGTGGTCGTGCTTTCGCTAAGGTTCGCCGTCGCAATTCTTGTGGGTGGAAGAATTCTGCGTGACCGTCAAGCGTTCAAGTATGTGTGGTTGATTCCCTTGCGCGATCTGATTGCAGTCGGAGTCTGGATTGCCAGTTTCGCCGGCCGCACTGTCACCTGGCGCGGCGTCCGCTTTCAATTGAAAGATGGCAAACTTACTCGGATGCTGCCGTAGCGGCGATGCTTGTTCTGTAAGCCGTGTTGGTGGTTTTTGTTAGAGCGTCTGAGAGATCATGCCCTTGATCGAGTACCAGGCGCACTTTTTTGGCCAGTTGTTTCAGCGTAAAAGGTTTTTGCAGAAAATTGCTCTCGACGTCGACTACTTTGTGATCCACGATCGTTTGCCCGGGATAGCCCGACACGAAAAGCACTTTGGTTTCGGGAAACGGCCTCTCCAACGCTCGCGCCAGCTCTCCACCGCTCATTTGCGGCATTACCACATCGGTAACCACCAACTGAATTGCTGTCCCATGGTTCTTTGTGACCGATAAGGCCTCGAGACCGTTTCTGGCTTCTAGCACGGTGTATCCGCGAAGGCCAAGAAATTCGGCCTCGGCCTTGCGCAGTGCATCTTCATCCTCTACCAGCAATACGGTTTCGCTGCCACGAAGCATCAAGTCCGAAATGCTTTCCGGAACCTCGACGGCGCCTGGCCGCTCCGCCACGCACGGCAGATAAATCTTGAAAGCAGTGCCCATGCCCGGTTCGCTGTAGACCCAGACGAATCCGTGATTCTGCTTCACAATGCCGTACACCGTAGCCAGCCCGAGGCCGGTGCCTTTGCCGGAAGGCTTGGTTGTATAGAAAGGCTCGAAAACATGCGTCAAGTGCTCTGGAGGAATACCGCTTCCTGTATCCGTTATAGTGAGCACCGCGTACCGGCCTATCGGAATGATAGCCCGCTTGCGGTCAACATATTCCTCATCGAGTTGTACGTTTGTAGTGGCAATCGTGCAGCGTCCGCCTTGGGGCATGGCATCGCGTGAGTTCGCCGCGAGGTTCATGAGAATCTGCTCGATTTGGACCGGATCCAAGCGAATCCTGCCGATCCCGTCTCCCGGAGCAAAAACCAGTTCGATGTCTTCTCCGATGAGCCGGTTCAGAGTTTTCACGACTTTGCTGATCACCGGATTGAGTTCGGCAACTCGCAACGCCTGGGGTTGCCTGCGGCTGAATGCCAGCAATTGTCGCGTCAGATCGGCAGCCCGATGCGCGGCCGAGAGAATCTCGTGAATGCGAGTCTGCGCCACGCTTTCCGCACTCACCGAGTCGAGAGCCAGTTCGGAATAACTGGTGATTATCGTCAGAAGATTGTTGAAGTCGTGCGCGATCCCGCCCGCGAGCCGTCCAATCGCATCCATCTTCTGGGACTGCACCAGTTCGGCTTCCACGCGCAGGCGCGCGGTAAAGTCGCGGCCATTGCACACATAATGCGTGAGCCTGCCAGCGGCGCTCCGAATTGGACTGACACTTTCGTCAACGTAATAGACCTCGCCATTTTTTTTGCGCTTTACAACGATATCGCGGCCGCCATCAATACCCCGAATGGTTTCCCACAACTAGCGGTAGAGCACCGGAGGATTTAACTCCGATCTCAACATGCTTTGGTTCTTACCGATAATTTCCGGCAGGGAATAACCGGACACCGCTTCGAACGCCGGATTCACATACTCGATGATGCCTTCGCTGTTCGTAACCAGGATAGTGTCGGCCGAGTTTTCCACCGCACAGGAAAGCTTGCGCAACGATTGCTCTGCCAGCTGCCGTTGCTGCTGCACCGAGTGCAGGCTGAGAGCGCAGCGAATGGTTCGCACCAGATTCGCTCCGTTCAGTTGTGATCTCTCCATGCAGTCGTAGGCGCCGGACTGAATGATTTCTGCCACCGCTTTTTCATCCGCATGCTCCGTCAACATGATGAAAGGCGTGGCCCCTCTGGTGTTGAGTAATTCAGACAGCAGTTTGAGCGCGGCCGCGTCCCCCATCTCACTTTGAAAAAGGACCAGACTGTAGTCGCCTTCCTGCAACATCTCTTTCGCTTCTTCAATCGAGTTTGCCTGGTCGAGATCTGCCGCCAGGGAGGTCCGGTTGCGCTCCAAAATCTCCCGGATGAGAAAAAAATCCTCCTGCTGGCTTCCGACCAGCAACACGCGTAAAAGCGATGTACCGAGTTTGGCTGCACTGGACACGGGGGATATTTGGCTGCTCCTTTTCACATCGGAAGGTTTCAGGGATGGCACGGTTTTGTGAACCGCTAGACAACCAATGACTTCGGGATTGAATCCCATTCTGAAAAGAGTTTCGCTTTGGGAGGGATCTCGCTTCGCAAGTTCCTGATTCGGGAGGAAGAGTAAGAAGTTCTATTCCACCCCCCTCTCGATTGTTAACCAATCGCCAACTCGCGCGTCTAACCCTGCAGATTCCGGACGACTGGGTCGCGTCCAGAGCGCAGTTTCAGGGAACACCTGCACAGGTTCCTTCGTATGGATGAGTAGACAGAGTGTGCCGCCAGGACGCGGCATGAACGGAGGAAGTATGCAGTCCGAGCAGAGTATCGTCGAAGTAAGAACGATTGCGAACAACGGTACCGGACATGTGGAGCAGGTAGTGCGCCAAGCGCACCAGGAGTTGCGCCAGCTGTTGCAGCAGCGTGCGGATGTGATGCGCCGGATCGGCACCATTAAGCAGACCATCGCCGGCCTGGCCAATCTATTTGGCGATGAAGTTCTGAGCGATGAATTGCTCGAACTGGTCGATCGAAAGAGCGGCGGGCGGCAACCCGGTTTTACCAAAGCCTGCCGTATGACCCTCATGGAGGCTAACCGCGCACTGACTGCGCGCGATGTTTGCGATTGCATTCAACAAAGGGCCTCGACCATTCTCTCTCGGCATAAGGATCCTATGGCTTCCGTAACCACGGTGCTCAACCGCTTAGTGGCGTACGGTGAAGCTACACCGGTAGTTTTGGAGAATGGCCGCCGCGCCTGGAAGTGGGTCGCGGACTCGGGAGAATCCGAGATGAAAGCTGATTTGGTGTCTCCGGTCGCAGCAAACTAGATTCGCCGCTGGCACCCAGCTACAGAAGCGTTCACCCGAACGCTGATTCAATGCACTCCGCTTACGGTGGGCGACGAAAGAATCTCAGCCCCCAATCTCTCAAAAAAACTGCGCGCCGAGAAAATTCGCAGTACTTTGGTAACTCGATCCCGCACTGCTCCAGCGCTATCCTAAACCGTGTTCGCACTTGGTTTTAACCTGCAAAGACTCCGCTTCGGAGAGCGTGCAGGCTTCTTAATGTGACGAGGCGACGAGGCAAGGAACCATGTCTACGAAGATTGGCCACTTCGAAATTTTAAGCGAGCTGTCGAAGTCCGCAACCGGTACGGTGTATAAAGCGACCGATGAGCAGACCAGCCAGACGGTTGCCCTTAAGGCGATTCAACTCTCCGCGTTTGGCGACTACGCTGCCGAGTTGGAGAAATGCCTCTTAGCTGAGGCTGAAGCTACCAAAGTGCTTAGCCACGCCAATCTGGCGCCGGTGCATGGCGCGGGCAATATTGACGGCCAATTCTGTGCTGCCATGGAATACATACAAGGCAATAGCATCGCCACGATGCTCTCGCACAAGGAAGGCTTTTCGATTTGGGACCTGCTCGATATCGGCCGGCAGGTGTGCAGCGGCCTCGATTATGCACACTCGCAGAAGGTGATTCATTACAGTCTGGAACCGGCCAAGATCATGTGCGGCTGGGATGGCACGGTAAGAATTCTCAGTTACGGGGTTTCCAGCGTCGGAAAGTTCACCCATCAGATGCCAGACGTTCCTCTGATTCTTCACTACATGTCCCCGGAGCAAGTAAGTGGTGAAGAACCGGATGGGCGCTCCAATCTGTTCAGTCTCGGCGCGATTTTCTACGAGATGGTCACTGACAGCAAAGCTTTCAATGGAGCGGATGCCGATGGGCTTCGCCAAGCTATTCTCGAGTGCGTGCTGCCGGCGCCCAAGCTGGTGAATCCGAAAGTTCACCCTGGGCTGAGCGATCTGATTATGAAGGCGCTCGCCAAGGATCCTGCGCAGCGCTATCAGAGCGGAAGGGAACTGCTCGATGATCTGGAGAAATGCAAAGACTCCAAATCTCAGGCGGCAAAAGCGGCGCCGGCAAAATCCACCGTGGTTCCGGATGCGGTGAAAGCTGCGAACCAGGCGAAATTCGCCGGAGCCAGTACCGCTCCGGCCGCTCCGGTTGCGCGCCCCTCGATTGGAGCGCGACCCAGCCCGTCCGCTCCGAGTTCGGTGACGGCGAAGCAACCTGGTGTTGCGCCAGCGGCTCCGGGTAAAGCGGTCTTTGCGGCGGCGTCGGCGGGCGCAAGAACCGGGTCCTCATCGACTTTGCCGAAGCCTGCCGCGAGTCCGTTCGCAGCTTCGCCAGCTGGCCGTTCCGACGCGCCTTCCGCGAGCATGTCGTCGGCCGTGGAAGAAGCCGATGCTCCGAAAATTGCTGTGGATCCGATGATGGCCGAAGGCGGGCCGTCCCGCTCCGGCGGCGGTGTCAGCTTTTCGGAGATGACGGAGTTGCCCCCGCTGAAAGAGGTTTACATCGCGCCAACGCCGTCGCCGGCATCCTTTGAGCAGCCTGCTTCACACGAACCCACCGTCACCGAGTATGACGGGGAGGTGGAGGAGAAGCCGAAAGTACAGCCGCGCGAAGTCGCACAAAAAGCCATCAAGGAAATCAAGAATGTGCCGCCGCAATTGATGATTTACTCGATTGCCGCCGCCGCCGTTCTGATTCTCATAATCGCGATTGGGCTGGTATGGCACATCAACAGTTTGAATAGTGACGGCGATACGTCGCGTCCCGTTGCCGCTGAACCAACTCCGGCGGCGGTGAAGCCTGCGCCGGCACCAGTGCAGCCAGTTCAGGCGCAACCTGTGCAGCCAATCCAGCCGGTGGCGGCGGCTCCGGAGCCAGCTCAGATTGAGCCCGCGGCTCCAGTCGAGGAGCCAGAGCATGCTCCGGTTCGGGCGTTTGCCGCAGCCCCTCGCAGCAGGAATTCCAGAAAGAAAGCCGGCACCGCAGCGGTTGCCGTCGTTGCTCCAGGACAAATGGTGATCGAATCCACTCCCTCGGGTGCGCAGGTCGAGGTCGATGGAAGATCCGATCCTTCCTGGGTCACGCCGTTTACTCTGCCAGGACTCGCTCCGGGTCAACATGCCATCATCGTGAGCAAATCCGGCTTCTCTTCTGACTCGCGAACGGTCGACATAACCTCCGGTAACCGGTCATTTGTGCAGACCCATCTTTCTCAGTTGATGGCGACGATTGCGGTTTCGAGCTCTCCCGCGGGAGCCAGCGTCTTTGTCGATGGCAAGAACACCAGCAAAGTGACCCCTGCACAAATCTCGGTGGATAAAGGCCAGCACGTGATCGTTGTGCGCAAGACGGGATTCATCGATGAGTCCGCGACCGTGCAATCAGCCTTGGGCCAAACGGTAAGTGTCTCGCCAACGTTGCGCGCGCTGGGCAATGTTGATGACATCAAAACGGTCGGAAAGATGAAGAAGCTCTTCGGCGGCAAAGAAACTCAGGGCATGGGTACGGTTAGCGTGAAGACTCAGCCCAAGGGCGCCCAAGTCGCGGTGAACGAGCACATGCTGGATAAAGAGTCGCCTGTCGACTTCGCACTCGACCCCGGGAACTACATTGTCGATATCACCCTCACCGGCTACGCGCCGATTCACAAAGTGATCACGGTGGATAAAGGCGGCAAGGCTGTGATTGATGAGGTTCTGCAACGGCAGTAGGCTGCGCGATTTCTTTGCTGGGATTTGTTTCGCAGTCGTGTGTTTGGCTCGCCCCATTGCCGGCTTCTTTGAGCCCGGACCCAGATTAAAAAAATCCAGATTAAACCGCTAAATCAATCCTAAAAAAGCTCGTCGCGGATGACCTTGAAAAATCCTGCCAATCTTCAGCCGAAATAATTTATCAGCAAAATCCTGGACCGCTCGCACTTACGGTAGACTGTGGAATGTTCTTGACGTTTGGGCGGCATCGAGTCCCACGCTTTTTCCCTAAGGACGTGGAAGCGCGGGCCATGCGCCAATAGCAATTCTTCTCTTACCGTTGCACACGCGGGTTACAATCTTCAGCAAAACGAAAAGGAGGCCACGTGCTGGACGAGAGTGCTCCCAACCTGATTCAGCCCACCGAACTGGAAACAAGACTTGCTATTCTGCGGAAGAGAGCGAAGCAGTTAAAAGTGATGGTTCCAAAGGATGCGGCGCTCTACATTGCGCAGAATGTCCGCTCAAATGCGGTCGCGCTGGAACGTGCGCTTTTCCGTCTCAAAGCTCATTCCTCGTACAGCGGTACGGAGATCACCCTCGCCTACACACAACAAGTACTGTCGAATTTCTTCGCCGCGGAGGCGCGCAGGGAAGCCGTCGATCATCTTCAAAATTTGTCCTCTCCACAAGCCGGGGCGAGAGAAGTCAAACCCAGCGGCCAAGAGCCGGCTTCGCAGGATCACCATTTCGTTCTCTGCTTACTGAAAGCACAGGAGGGGAAAAAAACCAGCCGAGTCAGACACGAATTGGAAGTGAACATGCGCGAGATCGAACGTGAACGCCTGTCGCGCCGTGACGCATACGGGCGGGACTTAGAATGCCGTGCTAAAAAGCGAAAACAAGCATGAATTTTAGCCTGGTAATGAGCCCGCTTCGGCCGATCAAGGCCAGTCTTCCGGCAGCGATGGGTTGATAGGGATGCAAGATTCAGATTCATATTTAAGACATTAAGACAATGAGCTTTTCGACTCCGCCGGGTGACGCCATTTGAAAGCATCGTAAAATAGGTGAGGGGGAAGAGGTCTGCTGTGACCGAAGACTCCATCACTATCTCTCCGGGTTCCCGGTTTCGAACCGCGATGATCCTTGCCATTGTCGCGGATGCCCTTCAAATTATCGTCTTTCCTTTCTTCGTTGAAGGCGCGCTGTCGCCCGCCGATGACGTGCTCGATTTCGGCATCGGAGCGATTATGATCGGGCTCCTCGGCTGGCATTGGGAATTCTTGCCGTCGTTTCTTGCCAAACTTGTCCCGGGAGTCGATTTAGTTCCTTTCTGGACGCTGGCGGTAGCCAACGTTTATCGGAATAAGAGGGCCGCGGTGACTACAGAAGAGATTCGTGAGGCGCATCCCGCACTAAAGGAATCGGAACGTTCCTGAGCTGGAGAGCAGGTGGGCGGCCGCAGGTGCGGTTGAGATGAGTGAAGTGCTTTAATTTCGCAGCATCGCCTGCCGACGAGCTACTCCGCTTGGATGGAGCGGGATTCGCCCGATTTACCCTCATTTAACATTCTCGCAATCCCTGTGAAATATTCTCCCGTTATATTCCTCTGGCCCCGGTTTAAAGATGGAATGGCCGCCTCGCGCAACGAGGCAGGACTTTGCCCGATACTGCTCACCTGGGGCGGAGGAAACAATGTTTGAAACGCTGAAGACGTCCGATGCCCCCAGGAGGATGATGGCGATGTTGTTGTCACTTGCCACGGCCCTGGGACCGATCGCCACACCCGCATTCGCAGCCGAAAAATCCGCGCCCAACTCCACGCCGACGACGGCAACGCCCATTCAGCACCTGGTCGTGA
>Ga0070731_10002938_pt1 | contig 15717 bp, 14 predicted proteins | sample Coa_R1_2_FD_66448 | JGI IMG/M metagenome (GOLD analysis project Ga0070731, IMG submission 66448) | Surface soil microbial communities from Centralia Pennsylvania, which are recovering from an underground coalmine fire - Coalmine... | ecosystem: Environmental > Terrestrial > Soil > Unclassified ...
ACGTAGCCTCAATAACATCCATACCGCGGTCAACCCTTTCCTTGGCAAATTCAACAATTAAAATGGCGTTTTTTGCTGATAAACCTATCAGCGTTATCAGTCCAATTTGGGCATATACATTGTTGGACAGCCTTGATACAAATGTCAATGCGGTGATGGCGCCTAGTACCCCGACGGGAACGGCGAGCAATACAGAGAATGGCACAGACCAACTTTCATACAGAGCTGCAAGAAAGAGAAATACAAATACAACCGATAAGGCAAAAATGTACACCGCGCTTGAACCGGATTTTATTTCCTGGAGACTCAAACCGGAAAATTCGTATCCATACCCTTCGGGCAAAACGGATGCGGCACGCTGCAGTGCCTGGAGCGCCTGACCACTGCTATAGCCTTGTTTTGCGTTTCCGTCAATTTCCGCACTGCGATAAATATTGAAATGCGAAATGAGCGGAGCGGATTCTGTTAATTTATAGCTGACCACCGAACTAAGCGGGATCATTTCACCTCCTGCATTCTTCACGTAATATTTTCCAATGCTTTGTATGTCGTTTCTGAAATTTGTGTCAGCCTGAGCTACCACATAGAAATTTCTTCCATAAACCGTTAACTGGTTTATGTATGTGCTGCCCATATACATTTGCATGGTGTTGTAAACGTCTGCGAGATTGAGCCCGAGTTTTTTTGCCTTGTCGCGATCAACATCCACTTCATAGCCCGGCGTGTGGGCAGAAAAAAAAGTAAATGCTCCGGCTATTTCCGGTTGCTTATTTGCTTCGGCGACAAAACCATTCACTACTCTTTCAAAAGTTTTTATATCATCATTAGATTGTCGTTGCTCGATTTGGATACTAAATCCCCCGGCATTCCCGAGACCGGGAATCGCCGGCGGCGGAATGACTACAATTCGTGCTTCTTTTATAACCGCCAGTCTTTTGGTAAGTTCCCCGATGATTTCGGTTTCATTTTGTTTTCTTTTATCCCATGGCAACAATTGCATGAAAATGGTTCCGCTGTTTGATTTGATCCCGAAAGTAAGAACATTCAATCCACCCAATGCAGCGTAATGACCAACCCCCGGAACATCTTTTACGATCTTCATCATGCTGTCCAGCACATTTAAACTCCTGGCCGTGGAAGCGGCTTCGGGTATTTCAAAAGTGATGTATACCCTGCCCTCATCTTCTGTGGGAATGAATCCTGTCGGTTTATGCTTGAATAATAAAACATCCCCGACAATAATACACGCAAGCAGGACAATTACCAGGGGTGCTTTTTTGATCCACGACCTTACACCCAAAGTGTATTTATCATTCATCTTATAGAACCCTTTGTCGAACAGATAAAAAAACCTGTTCAATCCGCGCGATTTTTCACTGATATGCTGAGGTCTCAATAATAAGGAACACAAGGCAGGAGTCAGTGAAAGTGCTACGAAAGCGGAGATCAACACAGAAATGGCGATGGTGATCGCAAATTGCTGGTACAATCTTCCCACAATCCCCGGAATGAAACCCACCGGAACAAACACAGAGGCAAGAATCAAAGCGATTGCGATTACTGGTCCGGTGATATCTGCCAATGCTCTTGATGTCGCCTCTTTGGGTGACAAGCCTTCTACATCAATATAATGTTGCACGGCTTCGACAACAACAATGGCATCGTCCACGACGATACCAATGGCCAGCACAAAACCAAACATCGTTAAGGTGTTTATCGTAAAACCAAGAGGAATAAAGAAGATAAACGTGCCGACGATGGAAACGGGAATAGCGAGTACCGGAATCAGTGTCGAACGCCAGTTTTGCAGAAAAAGAAATACCACTATCGTGACAAGCAGGAGTGCAATGAGTAAAGTTTTGACTACATCATCAATAGAAACTTTTACAACGGACACTGATTCGAAGGGGACTTTATAATCGATATCTGCAGGGAAATATCTTTTCATACCATCCATTGCCTTGTATACTCCTTCGGCTGTCGCCAGTGCGTTGCTTCCAGGAGCCTGGTATACCAATAAGTAGGAGGCGCGCTTTCCATCGACAAATGAATTGGCTGTGTAACTTACTTTCCCAAGCTGAATGCGCGCGACATCTTTCAGATAGACAATCGAGCCTTGCTGAGGATTTGCCCTGACAATAATATTTCCAAATTCACCTTCTGTGGTTAGACGACTGTTTGTAAATACCGTGAACTCAAATGATGATGAGGAATTTTGGGGAGGAGAGGCGACGGACCCGGCAGCAACCTGTAAGTTTTGCTCGTTAATCGCATTTTGCACATCGTTCACCGTTAGTCCCAGCTGCGCAAGCTTATCTGTTTGCAACCAAACGCGCATACTAAAATTATCCGCTCGGCTAAATACATCGCCAACCCCCGGAACCCGAAGGAGTTGATCACGAACATAAATATTGGCATAGTTATCCGTGAAGGGAATCGTGTGCGTTCCATTCGGCGAATAAATGGCAACAAGCATTAAAATACTCGGGTTACGTTTCAATGTCGTAATGCCCAATCGTTGCACCTGCGACGGCAAAGTAGGCGTAGCAATTCCAACACGGTTTTGAATATCGAGCGCCACGACATTGGGATCGGCATCGACATTTAAGGTGGCGGTGATGGTAGACACGCCATTATTGGCGCTGTTGCTTTGCAGGTACGTCATGCCAGGAACACCATTTACCTGCGTTTCAATGGCGGTGGTCGTTGTTTGCTCTACCGTTTGTGCATCGGCGCCCGTAAAATTACTGGTTATCTGAACCGTCGGCGGGGTGATATTCGGATACTGGCTTACCGGCATGCCAATGATTGCCAGGGTTCCCACCATCACGATCACGATGGAAATCACAATCGCCGTTACCGGTCTTCGAAGAAATATATTTGATGACTTCATGAAAAATTTATTTTAATGAGCAGTAAACAGTAAACAGGGGGCGGTTCTCCGGTCAGGGGTCACAGCTCGCTGCTGACCATAATTACCAATTATCCATTCTCTTTGATCCATGTTGTGCTCCGGTCCACTTTTTGTTTTTTAATCCCCATCCGCTTCCAATGGCCCCGGCAATCATCCTATTCCGGATTGCAAGCTATCTTCGATCATGCATCGGCGTTAGCATGAATCGTCTGCCAATGATTTACCTCGCACCCGCCGGTTTTGGCGCGCCAACCCTTATTTCAACGCTGTCACGCAATTTTTGAACGCCTTCCGTGATTATGCTGTCGCCCTGATTCAACCCGCTTTTCACAATGATGTTGGCATTTATCCTTGTTCCCAGACTCACCTTATGTTGTTTTGCCCGGTTATTATTTGCCGTGTAAACAAAATATTCACCCAGCTGTTCCACGACGGCCTTATACGGAATGAGTAAACTATTTTCATTGGCATTATGCTTAACGCGGATATTTGTCGTAACCCCTGGTTTTAATAATTTTTTTGCATTCGCAAAAACCAGCCTGGCCTTTATGGTTCCCGTCTGCGGATCAACCGCGCGATCCAGCAAAACAAGATGACCCGGGTTTTCATAAATAGAACCATCGGGCATAACGAGGGTGAATATCGAATCTTTGTCCTTGGTTCCCTTTTCCAGGTATTGGCTAAAGCGTGTGATTTCGATTTGGTCAATGGCAATGTCAACAGCCATCGGGTTATCAGAAGAAATGGTATTTAATAAGGTTTGCTGGTAAACGGAAGTTCCTATTTTCACCTGCGAGATCCCGATGGTTCCGTCAAATGGCGCGCTGATGATTGAGTATTTCAAATTCGTTTCAACGCTCGACACGTTTGCCTTTGCTGCCTCGACCTGCTTTTTACTGCTTTCCAAATCTGCTACCGCATGATCCAAAGTTTGCTTGGCAATGGCATCATCTTTGGCCAGGTCGGTATACCGGTCTGCGTCCTGCTGTGCTTTGCTTTGATTGGCTTCTGCGACATGCACGTTTGCCACGGCTTGTTCGTAAGCTGCCTTATATTGTTGCTGATCAATTTCGTACAATTTCATTCCTTTTCTTACGAACTGCCCATCCTTAAAAAAAATGCCGGTAATGTTTCCGGACACCTGTGGCTTGATGTCAACCTGGTTTAACGGAGTAACCGTTGCCGGATAAATGTCGAAATATGTTGCCGCCCCTTCCTTTGCTACCTGAATGGCAACCGCAACGGGCGGCGGTGCCTGGGGACCGGTCTGTTTGGTTTCGCAAGACGGTAATTCCGCTGCAAAAATCAATATGGCGGTCCATCTAATAATATTTTTCATCTGCGTTATTTTTATTTTTTTTCATTTCAGTCAATTTTGAAGGACACCGTCATTTTTCATCTCCGGAAAAAATCGTCGCCCGCGCGGGTGCCAAGCCCTCTTTTTCGCCGGGATGTGATCAATTGGTTATTGTCCCCAATGATTTTTGAACATCAATCTTGCTGGTCAATAACTGGTACAGCGCGTTGGTATAATTTACCTGTGTCGAACGCAAATTTGTTTCTGCTGTGATGACATCCAGATAAGCCTTCACGCCGGATCTGTACTGCAATTCGACCGTCGTATACACTTCCCTTGCCAGGTCAAGATTTTCTTTCAGCGCATAATAATCAATCAGATTGCTTTTATACGTAGCCATTGCCTGTGCGTACTGCGAATTGATATTTGTTTCCAATGAGGTAATGTCCCAGTCAACACTTTTTAATTGCAATTCGGCCGTCCTGATATCGTGCGTTCTTTTACCGCCCTGGAATATCGGAAAAGATAATTGCAAACCGACATTCGACGTTGGATAATTATTGGAGAATAAAGGTGAAAACTGGTTATTCAGGTAATTCAGGTTATAATTTCCGATTGCAGAAACGCTTGGAATGTAACTCCATTTATTATATTTAAGATTATCCAATTGTAAATTTTTCTGGGTAAGCAATAATTGATATTCTATGCGGTTGTTGTAATTCACCACCTGGTTTGTATCAATAAAGGCTTCTCTTTGCATTTGCGTGCTGTCGTACACAATATTTATTTCATTGGCAGCGGTATAGCCCATTTGTTGTTTTAAATAAACCATTTTTGCCTTTAGCAATTCCAGGTCTGATTTTCTTTCTGCTTTGGAATTGTTTAAGGTTATTGTCGCGGTTTTATAATCCGTTTTATCAACAATGCCTCCGCGATACTGATTGTAAGCATCTTTCAGGTTACGCTCCAGTCTCACAATGTCGTCATCAAGTAATGCAATTTGCTCCTGTGTGAGCAACACATCATAAAAGGCTTTACTCACGTTTACCGTCACATCAATTTTATTGGATGCAGTATTTTGTTTTGATTGGCGACGGACATCATTGGCCGAACTGCTTGCCAGCAGTACATCACGGTTAAATATATTTTGCGTAAGTCCAAATCCAACGGTGGAAACGTTGTGCGTCCCGCTATATACAATCGCATTATTGAAATTCACCGCCTGCAATTGAAAATAATAATCATAAAAGGCATTTAAATTTAATTGCGGATACCAATCTGATAATTTGCTTTTTATTTGTTGTTCAGTAATTTCTTCATTAAGTAAAGATTGTTGAACAAGGGGAAAATGTTTTAAGGCATATTGGATGCAGTTTTGTAAAGTAGCATCCTGCAGCAATGTATCTTTTTCAGTGATTTGAGCATAAACTGATGAACAGAATGTACTTATTAGGATAAAGGTCAAAAAAATGGATAATATTTTCCTTTTAAGATGATTCATCATAAAAAATTTAATGAAACTACTGGAAGTCCAAAAAACAAGGGGCAAAAATCGTTAAAATTTTCTTTCTCGGATAAAAGCTTCCCATTTACGCAGCAAAAACCGTTCACTTTTTGGGAGGCAAAGTTAAACAAACGTTTGAATTAAACAAATGTTTAATTTCCTTCAAAAATAGGTTCAATTAAATGGATTGGTAAAAAAAAATGACAAATGGGTAGAATGAAAAATATTTTGGAAAACATTTCAGTTGTGGTGGGTTCTTGCCCATGGCAGTTTTCTGCGCAAGTGCAACTGAACATTCTTATTTTTTGTTGTCCTGTCCCCTCGACCCGGAAAATTTTTTCCAACAAGGGTGCTCGCCTTTATTACTCGCAGTTTGCCTGCATTTCTGCGTCGACCGATTCTTTGAATTTTTTATAAAAATCTTTGGGTGGGTCACTCACGGTATTTTTGGTAAGAAAAACTGCAGCATAATTGCGGCATTTGTCAATGTAAACGAACGATCCGGCAAAATTCGGACAAGTGATCACGGCGGCTTCACCTTTTGAATTTGTTTCCTGGATCCATTCACCCAATCCATAATGCCATCCGGTCGCAGGTTTTGGGATATACTTGGCTGGCAGTTCAGAAAATTGCATTTTTTCCATTTCAGCAATGGCCTTTTCGCTCAAGACCCTTTTTCCTTCGAACATTCCTTTGTTCATGATCATGGATAAAAAATTGAGCCAATCATTCAATGTGGATTTTCCGCCAAGGGATGGATCGATGGCGCCGCCTTCATCATTGTAAAATGTGGTCCCCCGCATTTTTAACGGTCTTGTTATTCTCTCCTGCATCAGCCTGTCAAACCCTTTTTTACCAACAATTTCCAGAACCCTGCCGACTACATTGGGGCCAATGTTGCTGTAAAAGAATTCTGTTCCGGGGTTTGCCTGTATCTCATGTTTGGAAGCAAAACTGTTTACCTGGTCTTCGAGCGTTTCGAATCTGGTATTCCTGAGTGCTTTTATTCCGCCATCGGTTTGTATGCCGGTGGTATTGGTCAGACAATTCCTGATGGTGATGTATCCTTTCATGTATGTAGAGAAGATCGGAATGTATTTGCTGACCTTGTCATCGAGCGACAATTTGCCGTCTTCAACAAAAGTCATTACCAAAGCGGCTGTCAGCCAGTTTCCACAAGTTTCTATCGGTGCGGGCGTTTTTGCATTGAAGTCTCCCTGTTCTTTTTCCACCTGCTTTTGATAAATTATTTTGCCGTCTTTCCAAATGGCTGCAGCCGCGTTATTGCCAAATATTTTTTGATTTTGCTTTATCAGCTGATCTATCCGGCTAAAATCGGTTTGGGCAAAAGAAGGCAGCCAGATTAGCAGAAAACAAGGCAATGAGCTGCATAACAGGCAGATTGATTTAATTTTAGGTGACATTCTTGCTAAATTATTTTTTTGGATTATTGTTTGCGGCATCAATGGATAAGGAGAAATAAATTATGAATTTAAACAACTTTACCATAAAAGCTGCTGAAGTTATACAACAGGCGCAGCAACTGGCTTTCAATTTGCAAAACCCGCATATAGAAACGGATCATATTTTAAAAGCGTTGCTTGAACAGCAGGATTCTCCAGTGGAATATTTACTGAAAAAAAATAATGTTACCACTAATTTGGTTGACCATAAACTTGACGAACTGATAAAAAAACTGCCCAGGACTTCGGATGAAGCTGCCCAGTCCATTAGTCGCGATGGAAATAATGTGATGTTGCGTGCAGGTTCGGTTTTAAAAACCTTTGGAGATGAATTTGTAACCCCCGAACATATTTTGCTGGCCATAGTACAGGGCAATGACAGCGCGGCAAAATTGCTTAAAGACGCAGGTCTTTCAGAAAAAGGGCTGATTACCGCAATCAGGGAATTACGCAAGGGAGATACGGTTAAATCGCAGACACAGGAGACGCAATGGCATGCACTAAATAAATATGCACGCAATCTCAATGAATTGGCAAGACAGGGTAAACTGGATCCGGTCATTGGCCGTGACGAGGAAATCAGGCGAACCTTGCACATCCTCTCACGCAGAAGCAAGAACAATCCCATCCTGGTGGGTGAACCCGGTGTGGGTAAAACGGCAATTGCAGAAGGACTGGCTCATCGTATTGTAAATGGTGATGTTCCGGAAAATTTGAAATCAAAAATTATTTATGCGCTGGATATGGGGCAACTTATTGCCGGTGCAAAATATAAAGGTGAATTTGAAGAACGGTTGAAAAGTGTGGTGAAAGAAGTAGCTACAAGCGACGGAGAAATTATTTTGTTTATTGATGAAATTCACACGCTTGTGGGAGCCGGTGGCGGCGAAGGGGCAATGGATGCCGCAAATATTTTAAAACCGGCACTGGCACGCGGTGAACTCAGGGCAATTGGAGCAACCACCCTGAACGAATACCAGAAATTTTTCGAAAAAGATAAAGCCCTCGAACGTCGTTTTCAAAAAGTACTGATCGGTGAACCGAATGTGGAAGATGCGATCTCTATTTTGCGTGGATTGAAAGACAGGTACGAAACGCACCATCATGTTCGCATTAAAGACGAAGCGATTATTGCGGCTGTGGAATTGTCTCATCGTTATATTACAGACCGCTTTTTGCCGGATAAAGCCATTGACCTGATTGATGAAAGTGCGGCGAAACTTAGGCTGGAAATGAATTCCATGCCAGAAGAACTGGATCAGCTGGAAAGGCAAATTCGCCAGTTGGAAATTGAACGTGAAGCGATCAAACGTGAAAATGATGAATCTAAATTAAGAGAGCTCAGCGCTGAGATTGGGAACTTATCGGTAGAGAGAGATACGTTAAAATCAAAATGGAAGGCAGAAAAAGAATTGGTTGAAAAAGTGCAGAATGCAAAAGCGGAAATCGAAAACCTGAAGAATCAGGCAGAAAAGGCGGAACGCGAGGGAAACTATGGATTGGTTGCAGAAATCCGGTATGGAAAGATGAAACAGCAGGAAAAAATTATTGAAGACTATTCACAACAATTGGATTCCATCAGTGATAACTCGCGACTGATGAAGGAAGAAGTTGATGCTGAAGATATCGCTGAAGCCGTTGCTAAAAGTACAGGGATTCCCGTTACAAAGATGTTGCAGGCCGAAAAAGAAAAATTGCTGAATCTTGAAGATGAATTGCATAAACGGGTGGTCGGTCAGGATGAAGCAATAGCGGCAGTCGCCGATGCGATTCGAAGGAGCAGAGCGGGTTTACACGATCCCAAAAAACCCATTGGGTCATTTATTTTTCTTGGTACTACCGGTGTAGGGAAGACCGAATTGGGAAAAGCCCTTGCTGATTATCTTTTTGATGATGAAAGCATGATGACGAGAATAGACATGAGTGAGTACCAGGAAAAACACACCGTATCAAGATTGGTTGGCGCCCCTCCGGGGTATGTGGGATATGATGAAGGCGGCCAGTTAACGGAGTCGGTTAGACGCAAACCATATAGTGTTGTATTGCTGGATGAAATTGAAAAAGCGAATCCTGATGTATGGAATATTTTATTGCAGGTTTTGGATGACGGCAGACTGACGGATAATAAAGGGCGTGTTGTGAATTTTAAGAACACGATCATTATCATGACTAGCAATATCGGCAGCGGCATGATCCAGGACGCATTTGAAAACGTGAACGAGCATAATGTTGAAGGGGTGACTGAAAAAACAAAAGGGGAGGTCATGAATCTGCTGCGACAAACCATTCGCCCGGAATTTTTGAACAGGGTGGATGATATTATCATGTTCAGACCATTGCTGAAAAATGAGATCAAAGGCATTGTAAATATTCAATTGAACAGTTTGAAACAATTGGTAGAACCTACAGGAATTCAATTGTTGTTCAGTGATTATGTGATAGATTATCTTGCTGAAAATGGATTTGATCCGCAATTTGGTGCTAGACCCCTGAAAAGGCTTATCCAAAAAGAAATCGTGAATACATTATCAAAGAAAATTCTCGGAGGAGACATAGATAAATCTCACCCTGTTCTGGTAGATGTCTTTGACGGGGTAGTGGTATTTAGAAATGAAACAGGAAAAACGCAGCCTTCTCCGCCAAAAACAAAGGACAAGAAAATATCTTCAACTTAAAGCCTGCGCCCATTGGTAAAAACGTCGGGGGAGGCATCGAATGATTGGAAGAAAAAATAATGGATAGCCTTGGCAACTGCTGAGGCTTTTGTATTTTTAGCCATCAAAACGATTTATATGCCTGTTAAATTCCTTCTTCCGGCTTCTTTTCTGCTATTTATTGCCTGCACGAATTCAAGTTCAAACAATACAAAAAATGATGAAGCAGACAGCAGTAAAATCATTCCACTTGGTTTTAACATGCAGTTTGATACAAGTATGAATAACGCGGATAAGCAGGTGACAAAAAATACGGACAGCATCACACTTAGCGCTGCAAAAGAAACAGATTTTTTTATTGAACCGGGTGGTGCTTATGAAAAATCTGACGCGCCTTTGCTCCTTAAAAAACTTGATAATACAAAACCTTTTACTTTAACTGCAGAATGTAAACCTGAGCATCTGGTGAAATATGACGCAGGTATGCTTTTTCTTTTTGTAGACGAAAAACACTGGGTAAAATTTGCGTTTGAAGCAGATGAAAGAATGAATACACGGGTTGTCACGGTGCGAACCAATGAAACGTCAGATGATAATAATCATGAAATGGTGAAGGAGAACATTATCTTTTTAAAGATTTCTTCGGATGCAAAATCCATTGGATTTTATTATTCAGTGGATAATAAGACCTGGAATTTGGTCAGGGTGTTTAAGAATGAATTTCCGCAAAATATATGGGCGGGAATTGGTACGCAGTCTCCGGCGGGTAATGGCAATAAAACTGTTTTTTACGGTGTGCAATTTTCTGGTGAGGCGGTAAAAGATTTCCGGAGCGGGATATGAAACTTTTCTGGCAGCAGGACAATGGAATTGGAGTTTTGCACCCCAAAAACAGGTAAAGGATAAAATTGAATAATGATTCAGTTTACAACTGTCTTAAAAAGATTTGGTGACCAGGGAGAAAAAACCGGTTGGACTTATATTGAAATTCCCGTGGACATTGCAGGGAAATTGAAACCTGGTAATAAAAAATCATTTCGGGTAAAGGGCTGGCTTGATGATCTTCCTATAAAATCTGTTGCCCTGATACCCATGGGTGGCGGAAAATTTATAATGGCTGTCAATGCTTGGATGCGAAAAGGAATTGGGAAGCGCAAAGGCGCAATGGTGAATGTGCGGTTGGAAGTTGACAATAAGAAGTTAGCGCTCTCCAAAGTACTCCTGGCATGTTTGGCAGATGAGCCCAAGGCATTGACATTTTTTAAAACCCTGCCTCCGTCGCATCAGCAGTATTTTAGCAAATGGATTGAAGAGGCAAAAACCGGAGAAACAAAAACAAAAAGAATTGTCCAGGCAATTAATGCGCTATCAAAAGGTCTAAACTTTGGGTTGATGGCCCGGGCGTTAAAAGAAAATAAAGACGGGGAAACTCTTTAAAACACAACGCCACAGATTCGCAGGACCAGCAAAAAAACTTTATACGTCTGCCACTTTGAATGGGTGCACTTCGAATTTTCCCCAAACCTTTTTGGTGATATAGGGTTCTGTATTTAACCAATCTTCCCATTCAGCTTCCGTTTCAAATTGCATGATCAAGGTGGAACCTGATCATTTCCCCCCTGGTCGTTCAATATGGCACCGCCCATAATAAAATTTCCAATCGCTTTCAGTTTTGCATTTTCAAAATGTGATGGTCGTACCGACATCCATCTTTCCAGTGCCTTGTCTTCGCCTCCATCCCTGGCGGTATAATATATTGTTTCATAAATATGAAAATAACAAAATGTGAGAAAAGAATTCTACACCAGCTATGTTTTTAGGGAATTATACGGCATAAAAGCACCTGATTCTCACTGGCATTCTATTTGAATTATCGTTGTAGAAGAACTATTAAAAAAAATTAATCGTATGAATAAAAAATTATCAGGAATGTTATTTGGTGCCATGTTATTGGTATATGGTTCACTGATGACAATATCTTATACATCCTGCAATTCCGATAGCAGCAATGATAAAGCTTCCACTACGCCGGCAACTGACAGCAGTAACATGACACCGGCAGATACCACTACAAAAATGGCATCAACAAAAAAAGCAAAAAAAGGTAAAGCCATGATCGCAGCGTCTCCCAATAATGCAAAATCCGCCATGCATAAAGATAAAGATGGGATTTACCTGAATCCGCAGACCATGCCGGAGTATCCGGGAGGGGAAACTGCACTTTCCCAATACATGGAAAGTAGTTTGGATTATCCTCAGCATGCGCTGGATGATAACAAAGAAGGCACCGTCAGGGTTTCTTTTGTAATTGACGAAAAAGGAAACGTTACGGCACCTGTTGTTTTAGGAAATAAATTGGGTGACGGGTTGGATGAGGAAGCAGTAGACTTAATTAAGAAAATGCCAAAATGGAAGCCCGGAACAGTAAAAGGAAAAAACGTGAAAACCAGGCTTGACCTCCCGATTACTTTTCAAATTTCAGCGGAATCTTAAAAACATTCATTACTCTTAAAATTTTGTTGTATGGGTAAATATTCAAAAAAGTCGCAGGAATATGTGAAAGAAAATATGGATGAAATGAAACATGGTCAGCTTCGAAGTGGTAATGGTAAAAAAGTTACCAATCCGAAACAAGCGGTGGCCATTGGATTATCAGAAGCCAGAAAAGACGGGTTAAAAGTGCCCAGAAAGAAATGAAATATTTAATTATTTTAAATCATCGTGCGTATGAAAAAGAATAGCCAGCATCCACCGGCCGATGCCCTAAAAAATAAAACTAAAAGTAAAACCGGTCTGAAAATAAAGCGCAGTACAGGCAAAAGCAGCGAGGATTTGGGAACCATGAAAATCGGAAAAGCACATGCTTTACATGATGATCTTGAATCCGTAAATCTAAAAGAAAAAAGGAAGTGAATAAATCGGCAGGAGATAAATGGACGAAGAGGTTGTCTTAAAAAAAGACAGCCTCTTTTATCATTTACATATCTGTACTCGCATGCACCAGCAAACTCTGCTGATAACAAAAATGCCCCGTAAGGATTTAACTCCAAATCCCTGAAAATAAAAAAAGGTCGCCCCTGCTTTTGAGACAACCTCTTTAATATTAATAAACAATCAAAAAGCTATTTTATACTGAGCAAAGCAGTTGTTTTAGGACTGGCTTCGGATACTTTTTTGTTATAATCCGGTGTTGCGCTTTTGGTCTGCTGCGGATTCCACATGGTCTTCTTTACACCCACTATGATGGTAGTCAGAATAACTGCAGCCGCAACCAGTGTCAGCGTTTTCTTAAGTAAGTTAGGTTGACCACTTGCGTAAACGGCTTCGTTGCAGGAGACCAATCCTTTGTCAGAGATCTGCACCAACATACCGTAAGGCTCAAAATCATCTCCGTAAATATCAACGTCATAATTGTTTTTGAGCAGGTAGCATGCGTCTTTCAACGTAGCGATATCGAAATTTTCAGAAACGAGGGAAATATCAATTAATGGGATATAGTGGTATTTCTTTTCGAAATTTTTTCTGCCAGCGAGTCTCATCTCATCAAACCATGCCGTATTTGTGCTAAGCGATTTTAATACCCACGCGGCAGCATGTTCAGTCTGGTTTTTCGGATTCTGGTAAGTGCTCATATATACAGATATTGGATTTAGGGTCCGGTCAGGACCGGGTAAAACATAAAACGGCACACGGCAAATATTATTGTCGGTGGCAGATAATTTTTCTACCCCCATCACGCTAATGCCTTGTTTTTCATAGAAAATTTTCTTTAATTTTTGTAGCTTCACTCACCGAAGAATGCTTATGTACAGAATTGACATAAAAAACAACAGCGAAAGATCTACCTTTTTGAATCGCCTATTCAAATACCTGGTCATCATGTATGTTTTTTTAGCCAGTGCCTACCTGATGTACAAATTTTTTACTTTAATTCAGCGGCATACTTCCAAGCAAGAGTGGGCAGCCATTCTTGTTAATTTGGTGATTATTATTTTGCTGATCTTGCAATTATTACGGACAAACAATAAGAAATACATATTAATCACTGACAATTTTGTAAAATACCGTTGGCGTTTGCCATGGGCATCCAGGGTTGCCTGGGAAAACATAAAAACGATTCAATTCGGATATTCAAGTGTAAGGTTTGTCACAAAATCGGAAAAAAAATACAGGTTTTATTTCAGCAAAGCAACCGAAAACGAGAAGGACGACCTGGAAACAACACTCATGGCTATCGCCAAAAAACATAATATTGAATTCCTGCAACCCCAATAAGTATTCTAGGATGATTTTATCAGCATCAACGCTTCCGCGATTACCAAAAGAAATTAATATCCCTGCTGATAATTATTTTCAATTGCCTGAGAAAGTAATGCAATTCGGCACCGGCGTCCTGTTGCGTGCCCTGCCTGATTATTTTATTGACCAGGCCAATAAACAAAATATTTTTAACGGAAGGATTGTGGCGGTGAAATCAACAACCCAGGGAAACGCTGATGCATTTGGCAACCAAAATGGTTTATACACCATTTGTGTGAAAGGAATTGAACAGGGAAAGACAATCGATGACAGGTATATCAATGCATCAATCAGCAGGGTGTTGTCAGCGGTTACCGAATGGGAAAAAATTTTGCAATATGGTCACAGCAATGATCTTGAAATTATCATTTCAAACACCACCGAAGTTGGCATAGTATTGCTTGAAAATGATAATATATTTGCGAATCCTCCGGCTTCCTTTCCTGGCAAATTGCTTGCCCTCCTGCATGAGCGATTTATTTTTTTTGAAGGGAATGTTCAAAAGGGCCTGGTCATCATTCCTACAGAATTGATTCCCGATAACGGGGTTAAATTGAAAGATATTCTCCTAATCCTTTCCAAACAAAATAAATTAAGTGATGAATTTATTTTTTGGCTTGACAAATACAATGAGTTTTGCAGTTCGCTGGTGGATAGGATTGTTCCGGGGAAATTAAATGCCGCTGATAAGATCAGCATCGAAAATAAAGCGGGCTATGAAGACGAATTAATGATAATGGCTGAACCATACCGCCTGTGGGCGATTGAAACGGGAAATGAGATGGTAAAAAGGAAACTGTCTTTTTCCGAGTGTGATGAAGGGGCCATAATCGCTCCGGATATTACCAAATTCAGGGAGCTTAAGTTGCGATTATTGAACGGAACACATAGCCTGAATTGCGGGCTTGCCGTGTTAGCCGGATTTGAAACCGTAAGAGATGCGATGGAAAATGCTTATTTTAAAAATTTTGTGAGGCAGCTCATGCAGGTGGAAATAGCTTCATCTGTTGTGAATGACCAAATTACCTCCGATGATGCATGGGCATTCGGCAATAAAGTAATGGATCGTTTTTCAAATCCTTTTATCGAACACCACTGGCTCAGCATTACCTTGCAATACACTTCCAAAATGCTGATGCGAAACGTACCCATTTTAAAAAGACATTATCAGCTAAGCGAAAATGTCCCTGCGTGCATTGCTTTGGGTTTTGCCGGCTACATCCTGTTTATGAAAAGCAGGAAGGGCGAAAACAATAAGTTTGTTGGCAACAACGGGGTCCGTGATTATCCCATCACTGACGACAAAGCGGCAACACTCCACGCAAAATGGAATGCGGAAGATATTCCTGGAACCGTGGCCAATATACTGGGTGATGAAAATTTATGGAGTATGAATCTTCTAGCCTTTCCAGGATTTAAAGAGGCGGTGACAAGAAATATTGAATCATTAATCAGTAATGGGGTAAAAGCATCGATGCAGCACGCATTAAACAAAAAACAAACAGATCAATAATGTGTCACTATTTAATGCAGCAGTCAATGCGTTGGTTTGGCCCAAATGATCCGGTGAGTCTTTGGGATATCCG
>Ga0070731_10002939_pt1 | contig 15716 bp, 16 predicted proteins | sample Coa_R1_2_FD_66448 | JGI IMG/M metagenome (GOLD analysis project Ga0070731, IMG submission 66448) | Surface soil microbial communities from Centralia Pennsylvania, which are recovering from an underground coalmine fire - Coalmine... | ecosystem: Environmental > Terrestrial > Soil > Unclassified ...
TCCGGAGCTCCGACGGCTGATCGAGGGCGAGGAACGAGGGCAGACGATTACATTGGATCTCGGCGAGGTAAAGCTCGTCGATCGGGACGCGGTGCGCTTCCTCGCGGAATGCGAAGCGGCGGGCACGTTGTTGGAAAACTGTCCCGGATACGTCCGCGAGTGGATCGCCAGAGAGCGAGGCAATCCAGAACGCTGAGATGGGTGATTACTCATGAGAGGAGACAAGGATGCAATCCTCACGACGAAACATCGTGGGCGACAGCGTGGCGCTCCGAAACGTCCTCCGGCAGGTCGACATCGTCGCCCCGACGGACGCAACCGTTCTGCTTCTCGGTGAGACGGGCACCGGAAAGGAGCTCATCGCCCGCGCCATCCACGATGCGAGCGGGCGCAGCCATCAGCCGTTCGTCAGAGTGAACTGCGCCGCGATCCCGTCCGGTCTGCTCGAGAGCGAGCTGTTCGGTCACGAGCGCGGTGCGTTCACCGGCGCGATCGCACAGAGGATCGGACGGTTCGAGCTCGGGGACCGTGGGACGCTCTTCCTCGACGAAGTGGGTGAGATCCCGATCGAGCTGCAGCCGAAGCTTCTGCGCGTGCTGCAGGAGCACGAGTTCGAGCGTCTCGGCGGAACGCGAACGACGCGAGTCGACGTCCGCGTGATCGCCGCCACGAATCGCGATCTTCCGGAAATGGTGGTAGCGGGCTTCTTCCGGGACGACCTCTACTACCGCTTGAACGTCTTCCCGATCCGGATCCCGGCGCTCCGCGAGCGTCCGGAGGACATCGACGCCCTCGTCGACCATTTCGTGGGCGAGTTTTCCCGCGACATGAATCGCCACATCGACGTGATCCCCAGTGTGGCGCGGGACGCGCTCCGTCATCACTCGTGGCCCGGGAACGTCCGCGAGCTGGAGAACGTGATCCAACAGGCCGTGATCCTTTCGGGCGATGGGCGCCTGACGGTGCCCCCGCTTCGCGTTCCGTCTCGGCCTCGAGCTGCCGACACCGGTGCCGGGACGCTCGAGGACGTCCAGCGGGCATGCATCGTCCGCGTTCTGGAAGAGACACGCTGGGTGATCGGTGGGCCGCGGGGAGCCGCGGCACGGCTCGGCCTCAAGCGGACGACCTTGCAGTCGATGCTCAAGCGGTTCGGGCTGCCGTTTCCGCGTGAAGCGGCGAGGTCCGAAGCGAGCTACGCGGCAGGCTGAGCCTCGAGCATCCACCGCCGTCAGCGACCGTGCCGACGGATCGGCACGCGTGCCGGGAATTGGGCGCGACTGCCGAAGTCGCTTCAGCCGGGCTCGCAATGCCGACGGCACGGTCGTTGCGGAGACGTCCAGAAGGAGGTCGTGATGCGAAGTGCGATCATCGCGGCGGTGGCCGTCGCGCTCGCGTCGTGCGCGTCGCTCGTCGTCGCGGACGAGCCCGCGACCGTGAACGTCGGTGGCGGATGGATCGCCCTCGGCATCGGCGCGAGCTGGGGCGACGGTGTGCTGACGTTCCAGGGCGACGAGTATCCCTTCGCCCTCAAGGGACTGTCGTTCGGGGATTTCGGCGCCGCCGGTTTCACGGGCTGCGGCAAGGTGCGTGATCTCCAGCGCCCCGAAGACTTCAACGGCAGGTACACGAACGTCGGTAGATCGCCCACCCTGATCGCGAACGGCGCGCTCGTCACGATGCGGAACGAGCACGGCGTCACCATCGATCTGGCGATCACGACGCCGGGTCTCAAGGTATCGCTCGGCAGAAGCAGCATCGAGATGGAGATTCGCCCGCAGGCGTCGGCGATCGCGCGTCGCTGAGTGCGATTTCCCGGCTGACGACGCGTCGGCAACCCTGCCGGGGTTTCGGCACCCGTCGCGCGAGTCGGTGGCCGAAGATGAAGCTCCACGACCAACTGCCGTCGGCACGGCAGTTGCGGAGTGGTTGGCTCAGGGAGGCCACCATGCAAAGGACACGGAGCGGAGTCACGATCGTCGCGCTGATGACGCTGATCGCCGGCGTGATGTCCACGATCGCGCGGGCGTCGAACGACGTCGACGGGCGGGCGAGGGGCGCGCGGACGATCGTGTTGCAGGGCCAGGATCAGATCACTCCGTCGGCGCTCACGATGACCGCCGGCGACGTGCTCGAGTTCGAGAACGACTCCGGGGAGCTGATGCGACTCATCTTCGTGGAGCCACCGGATCAGGACGACAACATCCACTGCTACCTCGCCGACCACACGATCGCGCGGCCCGACGAGATGCCCTGGCTCCTCTTCGACCGCGATCCCGGGCGGCGGCTGACGGCCACGATCCCGCCCGGGAAGTTCGCGAGCGTGTGCTCGCTCGCCCCGGGACAGTACACGTTCGTGACGGTGCCGGTCCCGCGCGATTCGAGCGACGTACTCGAATCGCTCGGAATCAAGGGCACGATCACCGTGGAGTAGGAGATCGATGCCGGGACTACGCAGGTACGCGGCCGGATTGCTGGTCGTCATCGCGCTGGCGAGCAGCGCGGCCGTCGGTGTCGCCAGCGCGGACGACGACTCTGCAGCCGTGGTGTCCGACGACTACGACCCATGGCGGTCCTTCAACGAGAAGATGTTCTTCTTCAATCACGACGTCCTCGATCGCTACCTGCTGAAACCGGTCGCGAAGGGATGGAACAGAGCCCTCCCCGACGTTGCGAAGCGGGCGCTCGATCGTGCCTTCGACAACCTCGGTATGCCGAAACGGCTCGTTAACAACCTGCTCCAGCGTCGGTTCGGCGGCGCCGGTCGCGAGCTCGCGCGCTTCGGCGTGAACACCACCGTCGGCGTGGTCGGCCTCGTCGACGTCGCGAAGGCCGGGCTCCACATCGAGAAGAGCGACGCCGACACCGGACAGACGCTCGGCGTGTACGGCTTCGGCCCCGGGCCGTACCTCGTCCTCCCCACGCTCCAGCCGCTCACCGTTCGTGACGGCATCGGCTACGGCGTGGACGGCGTGCTCGATCCGGTGGGGTACTTATTCGTCCCTTTCTTCGCGACGACCGCGATCTCGGTCGTGAAGCAGGTGAACGAGCGCTCGCTCAACCTCGAGGTCTTTCAGAACGTCGAGGACAGCGTGCTCGATCTCTACAGCGCCGTCCGCAATGGCTACCTCCAGCGGCGCCAGCGTTCGATCGAGGAGGCCATGGCGGCGCGTCACACCGAGCAGCATCCGCCGCCCGCCCGGGAGGCTGCTGCCCGATGAGCTCGCGCGTTGGGCGAGGGCTCCTCGTCCTCGTCCGACTGTCCTGCGCGCGGCCGCTCGCGACCGTGCTCCTCGGCGTGCTCGCGGCCGTCGCGGCGCTCGCCTACACGGTGCATCACCTCGGCTTTGTCACCTCGGGGCGCGATCTCCTGTCGCAGGAACAGCCGTTCGTCCAGCGCGACGCCGAGTACTCCGAGGACTTCCCGCGTCTCGATCAGCTGGTGGTCGCGGTCGAAGCCGCCGACGTCGCGCGCGCGAAGGCGTTCGCGCGTCGTCTCGCGGACGACCTACGCAAGGATCCCGAGACGTTCGAGCACGTCACGTACCGCATCGATCCGAGCCGCTTCCGTGGCCGGGAGCTGCTCTACCTTTCGCGCCACGACCTCGCTGACATCGCCGACGACCTCGACGAGCACCGGCGCTTCCTCACCGACTTCACGGCACGCCCGACGCTCGACGCGCTCGTCGACGGTCTGCGCACGGAGATCGTCACTGCCTTCGTCCGCAACGCCTTCGATCTCGGCCTCGATGGCGCGGACGATCACGTCGACCTCGCCCCGGCCCGGGACGTCATCGGGCAGATCGCGACGCGGCTCGACGGGCCGGCACCGTATCGCTCACCGTGGCGGTCGCTGTTCCCGCTCGGGCACCGCGACGGCGACGCCGGCTACTTCGTCTCCGACGACCGACACCTCCTCTTCGTCCTGGTCGAGGCCCGGCGGGAGCACGAAAGCTTCACGAACTACCGCGATGCCATCGGGCCGTTGCGCGCCGCGATGGCGCGGATCAAGAGCGACTTCCCCGATGTACGCGCGGGGCTGACCGGCGCACCGGTCCTCTCCAACGACGAGATGAATGCGGCGTTCCGGGACAGCAAGCGAGCGACCGTGCTCGCGTTCGTGCTGACGTTCGCCGTGCTCGCCGTCGCGTTCCGCGGGCTCGGCATGCCGATCGTCGTCCTCGCCGTGCTCGCGCTCAGCGTCTGCTGGTCGCTCGGCATCGTGACGGCCGTGGTCGGCCACCTCTCGATCTTCTCGGTGATGTTCATCTCGATCGTCGTCGGCCTCGGGACGGACTACGGAGTCTACCTGCTTCTCCGGAACGCCGAGGAGCGTGGGCTCGGACGCTCTCCGCAGCGGGCGCTCGAGGTGGCGGCCCTGCGCGCCGGCCCCGGGGTGCTCGGCGGCGCGCTCACCGCCGCCGGCACGTTCTACGTCCTCATCGCGACCGACTTTCCGGGGATCCGGGAGCTCGGCTTCATCGCCGGCACGTCGGTTCTGGTGGCGTGGTTCGCCATGATGACCGTCCTTCCCGCCGTCGTGCTCCTCGTGAGCTCGGGACGACCGCCCGCGCCCGCGAGCGGGCGGGCGCGCGTTCGCTTCATCGACGCCGTGAGCCGGCGGCGTGGCCTCGTGCTCGCGCTCGCTTGTGTCGCGACCGTGTTCTCCCTGTTCGCGCTTTACCGCGTGCGCTTCGACTACAACCTGCTGAAGCTCCAGGCCCGGGGCACCGAGTCCGTCGAGTGGGAAGAGCGCATCCTTCGCGCGGCCGGCCGCTCGAGCTTCGTCGCGCTCTCGACGGCGGGATCGCTCGACGAGCTGCGTGAGCGGGCGGCGGCGTTCGAGCGACTCCCGTCGGTGTCCGAGGTCGAATCCGTCCTGTCGCTGATCCCGTCGGAGCAGGACGCAAAGCGCGAGATCCTCGCGGAGCTCGCGCCAGTCGTGGCGCCGGTCAGCGTGGCCGCGCCGCAGCCCGTCGACACCGACCGGCTGCGGGTCGCGCTCCGCACGCTCGTCCGCCGTCTCGATCTCGCCCTGGACGAGGCGCCGCCCGGCGATGACCGCGACCAGGTCGTCGCGCTCCGGGACCAGACCGCCCGTCTCGTGCAGCGGCTCGACGACGGCGCACCGTCCAGCATCTCGTCCGCACTCCTGCCGGTCCAGGATCGAATCCGAGGCGATCTCGCACGGACGCTGCGCCGGCTGAAGGAGAATCTCCAGCCGACTCCGGTCGGGCTCGACGACGTCCCGCGCCAGCTCGCGCGCAAGTTCGTCGGGAGGAGCGGGCGCTTCCTGCTGCAGATTCAGCCGAAGGTCGACATCTGGGATCGCGCGGGCGCGGAACGCTTCGTGGCCGACCTCCGGACCGTCGACGCCGACGTCACCGGCACGCCGATCATCACGTTCGAGGCGATCCGGTCGATGGAGCGCGCGTACAGACAGGGGACATTGTATGCGTTCCTGCTGGTCGGCCTGCTGACCGTTCTGACGATTCGGCGATTGCGCGAGAGCGCGCTCGCGATGGCGACGCTCGCGCTCGGGACGCTGTGGACGGTCGGCCTCATGTACCTCTGTGGTCTCCCGTTCAATCTCGGGAACGTCTTCGGGTTTCCGCTGGTGCTCGGCGCGGGCGCCGAGTTCGGCATCAACGTCGTGCTGCGCTACCTGGAGGGGCGGAAATACGGCGGTCCGCTCGTTCCGCGCAGTACCTTTCTCGCCGTGCTCTTCAACGGCCTCACGACCGTCGTCGGCTTCGGCAGCCTGATGACCGCCGCCCACCGCGGCATCTTCGGACTCGGGCTCCTGCTGACGCTCGGCATGGTAGCGACGCTCGCCGCCTCCCTCATCGTGCTCCCCGTGCTGCTGCGGTGGACCGAGCCGCGGGTCGTCGTGGAGCCGGCGGCCGTCGAGCCGCCGCAGGCGGGTCGGGCGGCAGCGTAGGAGACGGGTCTACTTCTCTTCGGCGAGCTTCGTGCGGATCCGCTTCGCGAGCTCGTCGTACGAGCCGTCCCGGATCGCCTTCTCGAACTGGGCATGAAAGTTCCCGGCGAGGCTCACCCCGTCGACCACCGCGTCGGAGATCTTCCACCCCGTCCCATCGGACGTCAGGCGGTAGTCGACCGGGAGATCGTCGCCGTTCTTGCGCACGAGCGTCGTGCGCACGACCGCGCCGCTCTTGTCGGCCGTCTCCGCGCCGTAGGTCGTCGTGCTGTCGCCGAGGAAGCGCAGCACCAGGCGATCGTAGGAACGCTCGAAGAGCTGTCCGAACAGACCCACGAACTCGTCCTGCCGCGCGGCCGTCAGTCGCGCCCACTCGGACCCGAGGGACTCGCGCGCCATCGTGCGGAAGTCGAACGCGTCCTGCATGATGTGCCCGACGCGCTCGCGCCGGTCGCGTTCCCGTTCCGCTCCCTGCAGCTGCGGATCCTTCACGACTGCGGACACCGCATCCATCGTCTGACGGACGCGATCCTGCGGCGGCCCGGCGAGCACGCGCGCGGGTCCGAGTGCGACGACCAGCAGGGCAATGAGAGCTCTCGATGACATGGTGGCGCGTCGGCGCGCGTCCTCGAACCGTATCGCAGGGCGTGCGCGTACGGTAGCCCGGAAAGTGTCGACATGTCGGCGCGCGCCGACATGCCGACGTGGTCGCCCCATATCGCGCCGGCGTCTCCGGCCGGCACGCTACTTGCCTTTCTCGTATCCAGGAGGCGATCCATGGAGTACGTCACGATCCCGGGAACCAAACTTGCACCGTCGCGCATCGGGCTCGGCACGTGGGCGATCGGCGGCTGGATGTGGGGCGGGAGCGATGACGAGCAGTCGATCGACACGATCTGCGCCGCGCTCGACCGCGGGATCACGTTGATCGATACCGCGCCGGCCTACGGCCAGGGCCACTCCGAGGAGATCGTCGGCCGGGCGGTGGCGCGCTGGGGTCGCCGCGATCGCATCGTCATCGCGACCAAGGTCGGTCTCGAGTGGCGGCGCGAGGGCGACGTCGTGCGCAACGCCGGCCGCGAGCGAATCATGCAAGAGATCGTCGACTCGCTCCGTCGTCTCCGGACGGATTACATCGACATCTACCAGGTGCACTGGCCGGATCCGCTCGTCCCGTTCGACGAGACCGCGGAAGCGCTCTACGCGCTGTACCGGGACGGGCGCATCCGGGCGATCGGCGTCAGCAACTACTTCCCCGAGCAGATGGAGGCGTTCCGCCAGGTCGCGCCGCTCCACACCGCACAGCCGCCGTACAATCTCTTCGAACGCGAAGCGGAAGACAAAGTCCTTCCGTATTGCCGATCGCACGGCATCGGGACGCTGACGTACGGCGCGCTCTGCCGCGGTCTGCTCTCCGGGCGCATGCAGGTCGACACCACCTTCGGCGGCGACGACCTCCGGCGCAGCGACCCGAAGTTCCGTCCGCCCCGTTACGCGCAGTACCTCATGGCCGTCGCCGCGCTCGAGCGGCTCGCGCACGAGCGCTATGGCAAGAGCGTCCTCGCGCTCGCCGTGCGGTGGGTGCTGGACGCGCCCGGGGTTTCGATCGCCTTGTGGGGTGCACGGAATCCCGCGCAGCTGGAGCCCCTCGACGAGCTCGTCGACTGGTCGCTCGACCGCGCAACCAAGGTCGAAATCGACGAGATCCTGCGGCGGTTCGTGACCGATCCGATCGGCCCCGAGTTCATGGCGCCGCCGGCGCGCGCTCCAGTGCGCGACGTCATGCGAGGGACCGCGGCCGGGTGAGCGCCCGAGGGGTGTGGCTTCAACGGGGAGGTCGAGCTACAGAGATACACGTCACGAATATGCTCACCGGCGATGCGACGATCGTGGGAAGCGCCGACCGGCGCGCGTGCGCGCAGGGCAATCTGCACCGCATCCTCCTCGACGTCTCACATGCCATCTCGTCCCATCGCGACCTGAAGAGTCTCCTCGGCGACCTGGCCGGCCTTCTTCGTCGGGTCGCCCACTTCGATCGGCTCGCGATCGTGCTCCATGATGCGGAGCGCGACCGCATGCGGCTGCACACGCTCGTCTCCTCCGAGCCGACGTTCATGACCGACATGGACCTGCCCATCGAGGAATCGCCGGCGGGTCTCGTCTGGCGGACGCAAGAGCCACTCGTCATCGCGAGGATCGACGCCGAGAAGCGCTTCCCCGCCGTCCTGCAGATGCTCCGCGGCGAAAACATGCGGTCGGTCTGCATCCTGCCGCTCACGACGCCGCTTCGCCGTCTCGGCGCGCTCACCTTCGCGAGCCGGGACGAGGACGCCTTCTCGCCGGCCGACGTCGACGTCCTGCACGAGGTCGCGATCCACGTCGCGCTCGCGGTCGACAATACGCTGCACCACGAGGACGCGCAGCGCGCGCAAGAGCAGCTGGCCCGGAAGCGCGACCGCCTGCAGCTCCTCCTCGAGGTGAACAACGCGCTGGTCTCGAACCTCGACCGGCGCGCGCTGTTCGGCGCGATCGCTACCTGCCTCCGCCGCGTCCTGGCGCACGATTACACCAGCCTCGCGGTCTACGACGCCGGGCGGAACGCCTTCGACATGTGGGCGATCGAGTCCGAGGGCAGGGGCCTCATCAAGGAGCACATGCTCGTTCCCGTCGAGAGATCGCCGGCGGGTCGGGCGTTCACGACGGGCGAGCCGGCGCTGTTCGGGCGCGCCGACCTCGCAGCGCTCGATTCGGAGGTTGCGCGCCTGCTGCTCGGCGAGGGCCTCCAGTCGATGTGCTCGGTGCCGCTCATCGTCCACGACCGGAAGCTGGGTACGATCAGCATCGGCCGACTCGGCGGCGAGCCGTTCACGGACTGTGACGCCGAGCTGCTGGGCTCGGTCGCGCAGCAGGTGGCCTTCGCCGTCGAGAACGCGCTCGCGTTCCAGGAGATCGCGGAGCTGAAGGACAAGCTCGCGGCGGAGAAGGTCTATCTCGAAGACGAGATCCGCACCGACTACAACTTCGAGGAGATCGTCGGGCAGTCGCCGGCGCTGAAGCAGGTCCTGCACCAGGTCGAGACCGTGGCGCCCACCGACTCCGCCGTCATCGTCTACGGCGAGACCGGAACGGGGAAGGAGCTGATCGCGCGCGCCGTTCACGAGCTCAGCGGACGCCGCGAGCGGACGTTCGTGAAGCTCAACTGCGCCGCCATCCCGACGGGCCTCCTCGAGAGCGAGCTCTTCGGCCACGAGCGCGGCGCCTTCACGGGCGCGATCGCGCAGCGGGTCGGGCGCTTCGAGCTGGCGGACGGCGGCACGCTCTTTCTCGACGAGGTCGGCGACATCCCGCTCGAGCTGCAGCCGAAGCTGCTGCGGGTGCTCCAGGAGCAGGAGTTCGAGCGGCTCGGTAGCACCCGCACGAGGCGCGTCGACGTCCGGGTGGTCGCCGCGACGAACCGGAACCTCGAGGAGATGGTCGCTGACGGGACGTTCCGGAACGACCTCTATTATCGCCTGAATGTCTTCCCGCTCACGCTGCCACCGCTCCGCGAGCGGACGGAGGACATCCCGCCGCTCGTCCGCTACTTCGTGCAGAAGTTCGCGCGCCGGATGAACAGATCGATCGAGACCATCCCGGCGGACGCCATGGCGGCGCTCTCGGGCTACGCCTGGCCGGGCAACGTCCGCGAGCTCGAGAATGCCGTCGAGCGCTTCGTCATCCTCACCACCGGGCCTGCCCTGCGCGTCCCGCTGGCGGAATTCCGCGATCGTCCCGTTGCGCCGTCCGCCAACGTGACGACGCTCGAGGCGGCGGAGCGCGATGCCATTCTGCGCGCCCTGCACGAGACCAACTGGGTCATCGGCGGCCCGCGCGGCGCTGCAAGGCGCCTTGGCCTCAAGCGCACGACGCTGCAATCCCGGATACAGAAGCTCGGGATCGACCGCCCGATGGCGTGAGCCGTGCCGATATGTCGGCACGCGCCGACATGCCGGCGTCGTGAGCTGGTAGCCGAGCCGGATTCCGCAGGCTGAACCGCCGGCACGCCGGTTGCGTTTCGTGCCGGTCATGTCCCGTTGGTTGTCGCGACTGTTCCTTGGAGCGACGCTCCTCGTCTCCGTCCCGGCCGTCGCGACGGATCGGGCGGGTTACGCACCCCAGGCCACCGTGGAGTCGTCCGCGCCGGCGACGGGTACGTCCGCCGTCCCCGTTGTAACGACGACCGATGCTCATCGGGGTTACTCGTACCGGCCGGATTGCGATCCGCATTCCGACTCCTACGCCGCTCGTAGCTGCCACGCGTCGTGCGCCGCGTGGTGGTGCGACCTCTACTGGAACCAGCGCCCGTAGCCATGCTCCGGATCACGCACCGGACGGACGCGAACGGTCGAACCGTCGTCGTGCTGGAAGGGCGCCTCGCCGGCCCGTGGGCGGGCGAGCTCGCGCGTTGCTGGGCGACGCTCGTGGCCACGCACGACACGCGTGCGATCTCCGTCGAGCTCGACGCCGTGACATTCATCGATGCGGCCGGCAAGTCCGTCCTCCGGACGATGCACGAAAGCGGTGCCGCTCTGAGCGCGTGCGGTCCGATGACGCGCGCGATCCTGGAAGAGATCACGCAGCACGGATGAAGCGCGGAGGATCCTACGATGCATGTACTCGATTCCGAACTCGCCCCGGACAGCGTCCTGCCCGCTCAGCTCTCGGAGCTCACTCTGGCAGGCGCCCGCCTCCAGCCGGAGAAGCGGCTTCAGGTCGCCGTCCTGGCCGACGCGGTCCTCACGTTCCATCGACTCGCGGGGCGTGAGCGGGCGCGCGCGCGGCGGCTCCTCGCCGAGGTACAAGCGTGGTTCGCGTCGGACGACGCGGACACCCCGTTCACGTTCATCGCGATCTGCGATTCACTGAAGTTCGACCCGGGCTACATCCGCCGCGGCCTCGGCGCGGCGGCGACGAGAAAACGATTCCTTCGTCGGGACGGCAACGGGACCCGGCATCAGGTGGTGCTCCCGCGGCTTCGGCGAGTCGCGTAGCCATGCACGCTGCCGTCGTTCCCGCCGTCGGGGCACGCTGGAAGCTCGAGGACGTACGGACGTCGGATCCGGGCTCCAATCAGGTCCTGATCAAGATCCACGCGAGCGGTCTCTGCTACACCGACGTGCACCAGACGAAGGGCGAGCTGCCGGGAGCGTTCCCGCGCATCCTCGGACACGAGCCCGTCGGCGAGATCGTCGCCATCGGGACCGGCGTCACGAGCCGCCGCGTCGGCGACCGCGTCGGTGTGCCGTGGGTGCAGGCGTCCTGCGGCCGGTGCGAATGGTGCCTGCACGGCCGGCGGCTGTTCTGTGCGGACGTGGTCAGCACCGGCGGGCAGGTGCCCGGCGGGCACGCGGAATTCATGCCCGCCTACGCCGATGCGACGATGCTCTTGCCGGACGGTGTCTCCTACGAGCAGGCGGCCCCGATCTTCTGTGCCGGCTACACGGTGTGGAGCGGCTTCCGCTGGGCCGACCCGCAGCCGCACGAGCGCGTCGCGGTCGTCGGCGTCGGCGGGCTCGGTCACCTCGCCGTGCAGTATGCGAAGGCCGCGGGGTTCGTGACGATCGCCGTCTCGCACTCGCCCGACAAGGACCGGTTCGTCCGCGAGCTCGGCGCCGACGAGATCGTGCGCGACGGCAAGGGACTCGCCGCCGCCGGTGGGGCCGACATCGTCCTCGGCACGAGCAACTCCGTCGACGCGATGGCCGACACGATCCAGGGCCTGCGCCCCGACGGTCGCTTCGTCCTGATGGGCTTCGAGGGAAAGCCGCTCCCGGTGTCGCCGGGCGATCTCATCCTCCGCCGCATCAAGGTGATCGGATCGCAGCAGAACGGACGCGAGTATCTGTACGAGGCGCTCGACTACGTGGCGAAGGGCAAGGTGAAGGTCATCGAAGAGACGTACCCACTCGCCGAGATCAACAAGGCGTACGACCGGGTCGCCGAAGGAAAGGTGCGGTTCCGGGCGGTGATCGTGAACGCTCCCTGACCGGAGCGGGGGATTCTCTCTACCCGGGGCGCGGCGGACGATCGTGTGCAGCCGTGGCCTCCTCGCGAGGCGGGGTGAAGTGCGGGATTGCGCGTCGACGTCGAGGGTCTACGCTCGGGCATGCGCGCCACCATCCTCGCCTCCCTTCTCCTCGTCGCCGTGCCGGTCGTCGCCGCACCACCCGACGCCGGCACGCTCATCCAGAAGATGCGCGATGCGCTCGAGCCCGCACGGGCGAGTACCCGTAAGCTAACGATCGTGCTGAACGCGGTCGCGCCCGAGACCGAGAGCGTGCAGTGGACCGCGGGTCAGGCGCGGAAGCGGCTCGGCGATGGAAGGCGGATCCTGACCGTGATGCTCGCGCCCGCGAGCGAGCAAGGGATCGCGCTCCTCGTCCAGGAGCAGCCGAAGAAGGCCGACCTGCAGTGGTTCTACCTGCCGGCGGTACGCCGGACGCGGGCGCTCGTTGGCGCCGACGCATACCAGGCGTTCCTCAACACCGACTTCACGTACGCCGATCTCGGCTTCGTTAGGCAGGACGCTCGCTACAAGGTCGTCGGCAACGAGACGCGCGACGGCGTCGCCACCACGAAGGTCGAGGGCATCCCACGCGAGCAGTGGTACTACTCGCGTTTCGTCGTCTGGATCGCGAACGACACCTCGCTCCCCGTGCGCGAGGAGTTCTCCGATCCGTCGGGCTCGCTCTGGAAGGTCGAGACGTGGGGCCAGGTGACGCGCATCGACGGGACGCCCGTCCCGCTCGACGTTCGCATGGAGGACGTCCGGCAAGGCGGCAGCACGGAGCTGCGCGTGAGCGACGTCCTCTGGGATCGCGAGCTCCCGGACGAGCTGTTCGACCCACACAAGCTGCGGGACGCGGCGACCTCACCCGTCTGGACCGCGGGCAAGTAGTGTCGTAGCCGGTGCCGCGTGAAACGCCGGCGCTTCGGACCGCTGCAGGACGTGGTTCCGATCATCGGGCAAGGAACCTGGCAGCTCGACAACCGGGGCCGTGCCGCCGCGATCGCCGCCCTGCGGCGCGGACTCGAGCTCGGCATGACGCACGTCGATACGGCGGAGATGTACGGCTCCGCCGAGGAGCTGATCGCCGAGGCGATCGCGGGTCGACGCGACGAGGTCTTCCTGGTCTCGAAGGTGCTCCCGGAGCATGGGTCGCGACGCGGGACCGTCGCGGCCTGCGAGAAGTCCCTCGCCCGGCTGCGCACGGACCGACTCGATTGCTACCTGCTGCACTGGCGCGGCAACCATCCGGTTGCTGACACCGTCGCGGCGTTCGAGCAGCTCCAGCGCGACGGGAAGATCCGTTCCTGGGGCGTCAGCAACTTCGACGTGCCCGACCTCGAAGAGGTGCGCGCCGTTGCCGGCGCGGACCAGATCGCCTGCAACCAGGTACTCTACCACCTCGAGGAGCGCGCCATCGAGCACGCGGTGCTGCCGTGGTGCGAGCGACACGACGTCGCGCTCGTCGCGTACTCACCCTTCGGCCACGGCGACTTCCCCGGGCCGCGCACGGCCGGCGGGCGCGTCCTGCGGGAGGTCGCGACGACGCATGGGGCGACTCCGCGCCAGGTCGCGCTTGCCTTCCTCGTGCGCCGCCCGCCGCTGTTCACGATCCCGAAGGCGTCGCAGTCGGAGCATGCGGCCGAGAACGCCGCCGCCGGAGACCTCCGCCTGAGCGCAAACGAAGTCGCGCGCATCGACGAGGCGTTTCCGCTCGGCGCTCCGACCGGCGAGCTTCCGATGCTGTAGAAAGGAGCCACGCATGGCAGATCGACATCTCAGCCAGATCCGCGACGACGTCGTTCCGAGTGCAGAGGGCTGCGAGGACTGTCTTCGCATCGGCGGAGAATGGGTCCACCTCCGTCTCTGCCTCACGTGCGGCCACGTCGGTTGCTGCGACTCGTCACCGCACCGGCACGCGCGCAAGCATTTCAGCACCACGCACCACCCGATCATCCGGTCGTTCGAGCCGGGCGAGGACTGGCGGTGGTGCTTCGTCGACGAAGCCGCCGTCTGAGCCGATGAGCCGCGTCCTCGTCTGTCTGCATTGCGGGCGCCGGGTCGCGCTGGAGTCGGCCGCGGACACGGACGGGACGCGGCTTCTCGCGCACCTGCTCGGCTGGCACTGCGACGTGCTCCTTCCAGGTGTCGAGCTGCCGCGGCTTGCCGTCCTCCTCGAGCACTTCCGGGAGGTCTGAGATGCCGCAAACAACTGACGGGATGCTGCTCAACCGCTCGACGCTCCAGACCAAGTACGCCTAGCCGCCCGACCGCATCGTCGTTCACCACGCCCGTGCGACGACCGCGTCTGCCGTTGCGATTTCCGGTTGACCGCAAGCAAACAGAGGGAGTAACCGAGCAGCTCACACCACTGGTGCTGACCTCGCGGGGGGCGTGAGTTGGCAGAAGGGCTCCCATGCGATCGACCGGCATCGCCGCCGTCTACCTCCTCCTGACGCTTCTCGGGTTCGGTGGAACCCGGGCCGCCGCGCAGCCCGTCGCCGACCACCTCAAGTGCTTCAAGGTGAAAGACTCCCTGTCGAAGAAGACGTACACGGCGGACCTCGACGGCCTCGTCCCGCAGAACTGCGTCGTCAAGGTCCCCGCGAAGATGGCGTGCGTGCCCACCGGCAAGACCAACGTCATTCCGATGCCGCCGGGAGGTGGTGGAACCGGAACGCCGAACAGCTTCTTCTGCTACAAGGTGAAGTGTCCGAAGACGACGTTGCCGACGATCAGTGGCACCGATCAGTTCGGCACGCACACCGCGACCGCGAAACCGGCATCCCTCGTCTGCGCGCCCGTCGCGCCAGCGGGCACCACCACGAGCACCACGACCACCCCGGTCAGTACCACGACGTCGACGACCGGAGGCTGCATCTCCGACAACCAGCCATGCTCCACGAACGCATCGTGCTGCAGCCAAACGTGTACGGGCGGAACGTGTGCGCCGCTCTCGAATGCGTGCCTCACGCTCGGCAACGCCTGCACGCAGAACAGCGCCTGCTGCTCCCAGCTGTGTCAGGGCGGTACGTGTAGCGTCTCCTCGTTCTGCCGGCAGACGGACGACATCTGCAGCGTCGGATCGGACTGCTGCAGCGGCACGTGCACGATTGCGTCGGGCGCATCGGTCGGGACGTGCGCCGCGGTCGCGAATGGTGCGGCGAACTGTTCGGGAGTCGATGGAACGGTCTGCGATGCTACGGCGCCCTGTGGAGCGAGCTGCTGCAGCGGCCTGTGTGCGCCGTATGCGCCGACGGGCGTGGCGGTCTGCCAACCCTCGAGCGGTTGTCATGTGACGGGAGACTCGTGCACACAGGACAGCGACTGCTGCGGGAGTGCCGGCCTTCCGGGAGGCAGCGGCACTCCGGTGACGTGCGCGATCACGCCGCCGGCGACGACCGGATTCTGCAGGGTACCCCAGGGGTGCGAGCCCGACGGTGAGGTGTGCAAGCTCGCGTCGCAGAGCTGCAACGCGTCGTGCGACTGTTGCAGTGGAAACTGTCTGAACGTGGACACGTGCAAACCCGACGAGGGGGGTGTCGCGCGCTGCACGGCAACGGCGTGTGTTCCCACCGGCGGCGCCTGCGCATCGAGCGCGAATTGCTGCGACACCACACCTTGCGTGCCGAACCCGTCCGGCACACCGCCCTTCGTGTGTGCCGCCCCCACGACATGCACGTCGGGCAACTCCTGCCAGCACGACGCCGACTGCTGCGCGGGTACGCGCTG
>Ga0070731_10002940_pt1 | contig 15712 bp, 13 predicted proteins | sample Coa_R1_2_FD_66448 | JGI IMG/M metagenome (GOLD analysis project Ga0070731, IMG submission 66448) | Surface soil microbial communities from Centralia Pennsylvania, which are recovering from an underground coalmine fire - Coalmine... | ecosystem: Environmental > Terrestrial > Soil > Unclassified ...
GGTGTCCCGGAGAAGCCTGCCCGCCCTGCCACCTTCGGCGAGGTGGGGCCGTGGCGGCCGAACGAGGACATGCGGCTGATCGAGGTCGACCTCGATCGCGACGCCCAGTAGCGCCGCCCGCTCGTGAACGAGCCCCGGCTCAAGGATCTGGTCGTCCTCCCGGCCGTCGGCTCGTGCCGTATCTCCAGGCGGACATCGACGGCTGCGCGATCCCCTTCTCGCTCAGCCTCCTGCTCGGGGCACGGGTTCGAAGTCGCCGGCGCGACCGACATCGAGCTCGACCACATCGAGCCGGCACTCGTCCGGCTCGCCTTTCCGTTCCTGCACGACGTCGTGGCGCGGATGACAAAGCGGTCGCCGCTGCAGACCTATCACCTTCATCGGCGACCCGGGGCCCAGCTCCGATTGCCGCAGGGCCAGTGAAGATCGAGGTCGATGCGGGCGGACCGCTCGAGGAGATCAAGAAGCTCCTTGAGGAGTATCCGAGCTCGATTCCCGTCCCGCTCGAGACGGACTTCGAGCAGTGGCTCCGCGAGCTGCCGGGCCCGTACGTCCCGCCTCGCGGTGCGCTCCTCGTTGCGCGCGTTGATGGGGAAAGCGCAGGCTGCGTGTTGCTGCATCCGCTCGACGACGACGCCGGCGAGGTCAAGCGCCTCTACGTCCGCGACGCATTTCGGCGTGCCGGTGTGGGGCGCGCACTCGTCGGAGAGCTGGTCGCGGTCGCACGCGCAGCCGGCTATCGGTGCCTCCGCCTCGATACGCACTCGACGATGACTGCGGCGCAGAACCTCTACCGCTCGTTCGGGTTCGTCGAGATCCCTGCCTACTGGGATCACCCGGTCGCCGGCGTCGTCTTCTTCGAGCTCGTGCTCTGACCTAGAAGTCGTCCGGGGGGGCGAAGCGGTAGAACCCCGGCCCCATCGTCCCCGCCAGCGCAAACAACAAGTGGGTGAAGTCCTCGATCGCGCGGGCCGCGCCGAGATCGCCCGCGTACTCCGGCTCGTATCCGGCGTCGCGGACCAGCGTCTCCGTCACCTCCCGCGCACCCTCATCGGCGGCGAAGACGTTGCCCGGCCGTGTCCTCACGTCGTCGAGCCGGTCGAACAGCCGCGCGAAGTTCGCGTTGAACGCCTTCGCTACTGGACCGCCGGTCAGGGACTTGACGTACTCCGCGAGCGACGCGAAGCCCTCCGGCCGGTCGCCGCGGATCAAGTTGGTCGCGTCGATCACGGGCACGCCCTCGAGGCCGCTCACCTTCCCGATGGCGTCGGCGATCGCAGCGGACGGCACCGCGAGCAGCACCGCATCCGCGCCCGATGCATCGCCGCCGTCATGTCCGAGCTCGCTCACGTCGTGCCCTGCTCGACGCCAGCGCTCCCCGAGCCCGCCGCCGATGTTGCCTCGGCCGATCGTGACGATCCTCATGGCTGGGACAACGATACGCGCGCCGCTACGCTTCCGCGCGATGCGCGGGTACCCGAGCGTGCTCGACCTCGTCGGCCATACGCCGATCGTCCGGCTCGACCGTATCTCGCGCGACGTGCCCGGCACGATCCTGGCGAAGCTCGAGTACCTGAATCCCGGCGGTTCGGTGAAGGACCGCATCGGGCTTGCGATGATCGAGGCCGCCGAGCGCGACGGCCGCCTGCGCCCGGGCGGCACGATCGTCGAGCCAACCTCCGGCAACACCGGCGTCGGACTTGCGATCGCTGCCGCGATCAAGGGCTACCGCTGCATCTTCGTGATGCCGGACAAGATGAGCCAGGAGAAGATCGCGATCCTGCGGGCCTACGGGGCCGAGGTCGTGATCACGCCGACGGCGGTCGACCCCGACTCGCCCGAGTCCTACTACTCGGTCTCGTCGCGGCTCGCCGAGGAGATTCCGGGCGGCTTCAAGCCCGACCAGTACTCGAACCCGGCCAATCCGCAGGCGCACTACGAGTCGACGGGCCCCGAGCTCTGGGAGCAGACAGCCGGCGAGATCGACGCGATCGTGATCTCGGTCGGCACCGGCGGGACGATCAGCGGCGTCGGGCGCTACTTCAAGGAGCGCGGGTCGAAGGCGCTGATCGTCGGCGCGGATCCCGAGGGATCGGTGTTCACCGCCCAGGAGGAGCGCGACGTGCACCCGTACTTCGTCGAGGGGATCGGCAAGGACTCGTGGCCGCAGACGCTCGACACGACCGTCGTCGACGACTGGGTGCGCGTCTCCGATCGCGACTCGTTCCTCGTCGCGCGCCGGCTCGCACGGGAGGAGGGTCTGCTGGCCGGCGGGTCGTCGGGCACGACCGTCTGGGCGGCGCTCGAAGTCGCGTCGCGGCTGGGGCCGGATGCGCAGGTGCTCGCGATGCTCCCCGACTCCGGTCGTTCGTACCTCTCGAAGTTCTTCGACGACAAGTGGATGCTCGAGTACGGCTTTCTCGAGCGCACGGCGCCGGCGCCGACCGTGGCCGAGCTCTTGCGCGCAAAGCACGCGGAGACGTCCGAGGTGCCGCCGCTCGTCACGATCTCGTCCCACCAGAAGGTCGGCGAGGCGATCGACACGATGCAGCGGTACTCGATCTCGCAGCTACCGGTGATACGAGCCAATGGCGGCGACGGCGAGCTCGGCACCCTCGCCGACGTGATCGGCTCGCTGCAGGACCGCGACCTTCTCGACCGCGTGTTCAAGGACGGCGACGCGCTGCACGAGGACGTCGCTGCTGCGATGCAGCCGCCGCTCGCCACGGTCGAGGCGAGCTCCTCGGTCGACGAGATCGTCGCCGCGCTGACCGGGCGAACGAACGCTGTCGTCGTCGCCGAGCAGGGACGGCCTATCGGCGTCGTCACGCGCTCCGACCTGCTCGAGTACCTCGCGCATCGGCGCTAGGCGCGTCTAACAGCTGCGCACGAAGGTGACCTGATAGACGAGCTTGGCCGTCTCCGTGACCGCGTACCACGGCAGCTTCCACCACTCCTGCGGCGCACCGACCATGCGCAGGGCGCCGTGGTAGCAGCGCCTGATCAGCATCTGCGCGCGAAAGACGTGGAACTGCGAGGTGACGACGTCGATCCGCGTGAGGTGAAGCGTGCGTGCGAAACGGCCGATCGCCTCCGCCTCGCCGCGCGTCGAGTACGGAACCGCCTTGAAGCAGCGCACATGCGTGCTCTGGGCCCCGCACACCTGTCGCTCGAGGCGCGAGCCGCCGCCTGCGGAGACGAGCAGCACCGGCGCGTAGCCCTCGTGCAGCAGCCGGAGGCCGACCGGCAGCCGCGTTCGCGAGCCGCTCAGCACGACGACGGCGTCCGCGCGCTCCGGCGAGCGGCCGTGGTCGGCGGCGAACACGATCGCCGCCGCGGCGGCCCACAGGACAACGGCCGTCCCGATCAGCTTGAGCAGGAGCCACATCGGGCGCCCAGCCTATGGTGAGCGCGGCGGCGCTGCGCCGCTATGTCGTCGCCCGGCAAGGGTTCTCGAGCCGCTTCCGCCGCGCGAGCACAGACGACGTGGCGGCCGCGATTCGACGGTTGCAAGCGGTCCAGCTCGATTCGATTGCGACCGTCGACCGCGCCCACCGGCTGACGCTCTCGTCACGCATCGGCGCCTACGACGAGCCGCAGCTCTCGCGTCTGCTCGCCGAAGGTCGCGTCTTCGAGTACTGGGCGCACGAGGCCTGTCTCGTCCCGATCGAGGACTACCCGCTCTACAAGCGCCGTATGCGCGACCTGCGCGACCGGCACTGGTGGGGACGCGAGCGGAGCGCGGAGCTTCGCGCCGTCGAGCGCGAGGTGCTCGCGCGCATCGCGGCCGAGGGACCACTTCCTGCGCGTGCGTTCGAGGGCCGCAGCGAGCCGATGTGGGGCTGGAAGCCCGCGAAGCGCGCACTCGAGCACCTGTTCGCGGCCGGCGAGGTGGCGATCGCCGGCCGGCAAGGCTTCCAGCGCCTGTACGAGCTGCCCGAGCGCGTGATCCCGAAGCGCTACCTCGACGCGCCGACGCCGTCGAGCGCCGAGTTCCGTCGCGGCCTCGCGCTGCGCGCGGTGCACGCGCGGGGCGCGCTGACAGAAGCCGGCATCGCCGAGCACTGCCGCGTCCGCGGCGGCGCGCGCGAAATCCGGCCGCACGTCGACTCGCTCGTGGGCGACGGCCTCGTCCGGCGCATCGAGGTCGACGATGGCGGCCGACCGGTCGTCGTCCCCGCCGCTGCGGAGCTCGACGGAGCGCCGACCGCGGCCGTCCTCGTCTGTCCGTTCGACAACCTCGTCTGGGATCGCTCGTTCCTGCGCCGCTTCTTCGGCTTCGAGCACGTGATCGAGGTCTACAAGCGCGAGCCCGAGCGCGTCTACGGCTACTACGTCCTGCCGCTCCTCGTCGGCGACTGCCTCGTCGGCCGCGCCGACCTGAAGGCCGACCGTGCGCGCGGCATGCTGCAGATCAAGCGCTTCACACGGGAGCCCGCCGTGCGCCGCAATCTGGACGAGCAGCTCGAACGCGCGACACTCCGGCTCGCGCGAACCCTCGGCCTCGACAGTGTGGAACGCCCGGCCCGAGCTCGACCCGAACCGCCCAAGTAACAAGTTGTTACAAGGCGGGTTCGGCCTGCCGCCGAGGTCGATTGCGAGCAAGTAACAAGTTGTCACTTGGAAGGTTTCGCGGCGCGGATACGCTGCGGCCATGGAGTTCGAGACGCGTGCGATCCATGCGGGTCAGGATCCGGACCCGGCCACGGGCGCGGTGATCACGCCGATCTACCAGACCTCGACGTTCGCCCAGGAGGAGGTCGGCAAGCACAAGGGGTACGACTACGCGCGCGTTGCGAACCCGACGCGCACCGCGCTCGAGACTGCGCTCGCGAGCCTCGAGGGCGCGTCGCACGGAATCGCGTACTCTTCCGGGCTCGGGGGCGTCACGACCGTCATGCACCTCGTCGATCCCGGCGAGCGCGTCGTCCTGATCGCCGACGTCTACGGAGGCGTCTACCGCATGACCTCGCAGGTCTACGAGCCGAAGGGTTACTGCTTCACGTACGTCCCTGCCGACGAGTTCGACGAGAACCTCGCCTCATATCTCGCTGACGACGTGCGCCTCGTCTGGGTCGAGACGCCGTCGAACCCGTTGCTGAACATCGTCGACATCCGCCGCGCGGCCGAGACCGCGCACGCGGCCGGTGCGCTGCTCGCGGTCGACAACACCTTCGCGACGCCGTACCTCCAGCAGCCGCTCGAGCTCGGCGCCGACCTCGTCGTGCACTCGACGACGAAGTATCTCGGCGGGCACTCGGACGTGGTCGGCGGCTTCGTCGCGACGAACGACGCAGCACTCGGCGAGCGGCTCCGCTTTCTGCAGAAGTCGCTGGGTGCGGTGCCGGGGCCGTTCGACTGCTGGCTCGTTCTGCGCGGGATCAAGACGCTCGCGCTCCGCATGCGCCAACATTCCGAGAACGCACGCGCCGTCGCAGGCTTCCTCGACGGACACGCCGCCGTCGAGCGCGTCCTCTACCCCGGCCTGCCGTCGCACCCCGGGCACGAGACGGCGCGCCGGCAGATGCGCGACTACGGCGGCATGGTCTCCTTCCTCGCAGAGTCGGAAGAGGAGGCCGTCGCCATCTGCGCGCGTACGAAGCTCTTCACGCTCGCCGAGTCGCTGGGCGGGGTGGAGAGCCTGATCGAGCACCCGGCACGGATGACGCATGCATCGACCGCGGCCGCTCCGTTTGCGGCGCCACGCAACCTCGTGCGGCTCTCGGTCGGAATCGAGGCGTCGTCCGACCTCGTGGCGGACCTCGAGGCGGCTCTCATCAGATCGCGGACGCGCGTCGGCACGTAGCGCTTCGGCACGTCCGACCACGACAGCAGGCCGAGCCGCGCGAGCGCGTCGGGCAGACGGCCGCTCGGCCACATCTCGCGCGTATGCCCCCAGGTGCCGCGGAAGCTCACGACCGGCGCGTCCGGGTCCCAGCCGAGGAGCTGCGCGACGAGGAGGCCCGTCTCGTCGACCTGGTCTTTGATCACGCCGTCGCGGGTGCTCCAGTACAGCTCGAGCGGCACACCGGAGAGCGCGAGCTGCCGCACGAACGTGTCTGGGCTGCGGCGCGCATATGCGAGCGGCGCGGTCAGCGGCGTGCCGCCGATCTCCTCCCGCGCGAGCCGCTGCAGACGACGCCCGCCCTTGAGCTGCGCAAAGTCCCAGTACCGCCGCGCCATGTCGGTCGCCGGGTCGAACGCGGCCACGCCGGCGAGCAGATGCGGGTAGCGCGCGGCGAGCAGCAGCGCTTCCTGTCCGCCCATCGAGCCGCCGACTGCGAAGACGCGATTCGTCTCGACGTCGACCCCGTGGCGTTCGGCGATCCGCGCCATGCGCGCGAGGTCCGCGATCTGCCCGGGCGCCCCCCACGAGTAGTCGGCGAGCCGTCTCCCCTGGCCGGCCGGATTGATGACGGCGAAGCCGCCGAGCGCCGGGAGGTCGCCGAAGAAGCGGGCGTTCTGCCGGGCCGTCAAGCCGCGACCGTGCGGCGAGATGACGAGCGGGATCGGGCCGCCCCGATAACCGCGCGGCAGCAGCAGGTACGCGGGCCGCAGCCGCCCGTCGTGCGCGCGGTAGCGGATCACGCGAACCAGCACCGGCGACTGCGGCGTCGCGGCGCCGGCAACCGGGACGGGCAGCAGGACGAGCAGGGCCAGCGTCGCGCCGGCGAGCCGCGCCACGCTCGGGCGCCGATTGTCGGCGCCGTGCGCGGTGCGTGCGGGCTTTGCCCGTGCGCCTGTCTCTGCTGCTGATCTCGAGCGTTCGCATCTCAAGAACCGCACGAGCCTAGGCCTGAGATTGCGAAGATGGTGTTATGGATCCGTTGTTCCCGGTCGACCTACATTTCGGCGGCGTTGAGCGCGCGATCGGCGTCTACGTGCTCGACTGCCCGGGCGGCCCGCTGCTCTTCGACTGCGGGCCGACGACGACGTTGCCCCGCCTGGAGGAAGGCTTGCGCGACTGCGGGCTGGAGCTCGGCGACATCCGCCACCTACTCCTGTCGCACATTCACCTCGACCACGCCGGCTCGGCCGGCGCGATCGTGCGCGAGCATCCCGAGCTGACGGTGTGGGTGTCCGCAGTCGGTGCCCCGCATCTCGTCGACCCGAGTCGCCTCGAGCGCTCGGCGCGCCGGCTCTACGGCGAGAGCTTCGACTCGCTCTGGGGCGAGCTCGCGCCCGTCCCGCAGTCGAACGTGCGGATCGCCGAGGGCGAGGTGCACGGCTGGGAGGTGTTTCCGGCGCCCGGCCACGCGATCCACCACGTTTGCTACCTGCGCGACGGAACGTTGCTCGCGGGCGACGCGTGCGGCGTGCGCATCCAGCCATCTCACCACGTCGTCCCCGTCTCACCGCCGCCCGACATCGACGTCGAGGTGTGGCACGCGACGATGGACGAGATCGCGCGTCGCGCACCGGAGCGATTGGCGCTCATCCACTTCGGCGTCGAGTGCGAGGTGGACGAGCACCTGGCGCAGCTCGGCGACGCCCTCGACCGGTGGTCGGAACGCGTGCGCGACGGGATCAGCCTCGACGACTTCGTGGCCGCAGGCCGTGCCGATGCGGGCGACGAGGCCGACCTCTACGACCGCGTCGCGCCGTACTGGCAGTCGTGGCACGGGCTGCGTCGCTACTGGGACTTCAAGCGCGCTGCTTGAGCATCGCCTCGTAGGCACGCAGGTAGTCGCGCACCATCCGCTCCGGGGCGAAGTGCTCCTCGGCGTAGGCGCGGCACGCTTGGGGCGAGAGGGCATCGGCTGCCTCGATCGCCACGGGCGCCGCCGACCAGTCGTCGAGGATGAGGCCGGAGCGCCCGTCCTCGACCACCTCCGGCACCGCGCCCCAGCGCGTCGCGACCACCGGCGTCCCGCAGGCCATCGACTCGATCATCACGAGCCCGAAGGGCTCCTCCCACTCGATCGGGAAGAGTGTCACCCGGGCATGCTGGAGCAGCTCGACCTTCTCGCCGTGCGAGACCTCGCCGACGTACTCGATCCGCGGCGAGAGATGAGGGCGAACGTACGCGTCGAAGTACTGCCGCTCGAGCGGCTCGCGCATCTTGCCGGCGATCTTGAGCGGCAGCCCGGTCTCGATCGCCGTGCGCACCGCACGGTGCGCCCCCTTGTCGGGGCTCATCCGGCCGATGAAGAGCAAGTAGTCGCCGCGGTCGGCCGCGAACGGATAGAGATCGAAGTCGAGCGCGTTCGGGCAGTTGGCGATCCAGTTCAGCTCCGGCTTCGGCTTGCGCTGGTTCATCGAGATCGAGATCAGGCCGACCGTCGGCGAGACCGCCGCGGCCTGCTCGTACAGCGCGCCGGGGATGCCGTCGACCGGCCCGTGCACCGTGTGCGCGACCGGCGTGTGCAGCGCGCCGCCGATCGCCGCGCCGAGCAGACCCGTGTGGTCGTTGATCAGGTCGAAGTCGTCCTGACGCGCGAAGCAGTGGAGTGCATGGCGAAGCTCGGTGAACGTCCGCCCGATCTCCTCGCTCGGCGCCTCCTCGAAGACGTAGTCGAGCTTCGCCTTCGTTCGCGACTGGCCGGCGGCGAAGAGCGTCACATCGTGACCTGCGTCGACGAGGCCGTCTGCGAGCAGCCACACCACCCACTCGATGCCCCCGTACCCTGTCGGCGGCACGGGGAACCACGCAGGGGCGAGGATCGCGAGCCTCACGACACCGGTTGCACGCGGGCCCGCGCGCCCTCGACGACGACATCCCAGTGGCGGTCGAACGCGCGGATGCCGGACACTCGCACATCCTCGGCCCACGAGGGCAGCTCCGGCACGACGCTCTCGAGCTCGAGCCGGCGGCGCTCCGGCCGGATGCCGAGCAGAAGCTGGAGCAGGAGCACCGGCGCGCCCGCCGCCCAGGCCTGCGGTCGGGCCGCGGTCGGGTAGGCGATCGGGAACGGCGTCTCGGCGCGCGCGAGGCCGGCGAACACCTCCGGCAGCTGCCAGCCGAAGTGGCCTGCGGCCTCGAGCATGCGGCGCACGATGCGATGACATTCCGACCAGCGGCCCTCGCGTGCGAGGCCCCATGCGATCAAGGAGTTGTCGTGCGGCCACACCGTGCCGTTGTGGTAGCTGAGCGGGTTGAAGCCGGCGTCGTCGGCCGACATTGTGCGCACGCCCCAGCCGGACCAGAGCGGCTCGTCCATCAGCCGGTCGACGATCGCGTCGACCCGCTCGGGCGGCACGATCCCAGACCAGAGCAAGTGGCCGATGTTTGACGTGAGCGAGTCCACGCGCTGCTTGTCCCGGTCGAGCGCGAGTGCGTAGTAGCCGCCGCGCTCGTCGACCCAGAACGCCTCGTCGAAGCGCGCCTTCAGGTCCGCCGCCTCGCGGTCGAGCCGATCGGCGAGCGCACGGTCGCGCCATGCTTCACGTGCGATCTCGGCCGTGCGGCGCTTCGCGTCGTATACGTAGCCCTGCACCTCGCACGGCGCGATCGGCGCCTCGGCGATCCGCCCGTCGTGGAAGCGCTGCGAGTCGCCGGAGTCCTTCCAGGACTGGACGGCCAGCCCGCGCGGCGAGCGGCGCAGGAACTCGACGAAGCCGTCGCCGTCACGGTCGCCGTACTCGTCGATCCAGCGCAGCGCGGCGAGCGCCGGCTCCCTGAGCTCGGTGACGAGCGAGCGGTCGTCGGTCCAGCGCCAGACCTCGGAGAGCAGGATGAGGTAGAGCGGCGTCGCGTCGACCGTGCCGTAGTAGCGGTCGAACCAGTGCTCGGCCGCCTTGCCGCGCCGCACCTCGTGCACGATCTTCCCCGGCTCGGCGTCCCGCGTCGGATCGTCCTCCTTCGCCTGCAGCGCGGCCAGCGCGCGCAGCGCAGTCCGCGCCAGCTCGGGCCCGAACAGGAGGGTCTGCAGACAGGTGATGATCGTGTCGCGCCCGAAGACCGTCATGAACCACGGCATGCCGGCGGCCGGGAGCTTGCCTGTGTCGCCGTCGGGACGCATGCGCAGTGCGGCGAGGTCGCTCACCGAACGGGCGAAGGAGTGCGAGAGCGCGTCCCAGCCGGTTCGCACCTGCGGCACGCGCAGCTGCCACGCTGCGAGCGAGTCGCGCACGCGAGTCAGCTCCTCGCCGAAACGGGCCTGCGTGCTCTGCGGCGGCCCGGTGTTCGTGTTGAGCACGACGTCGACGAGCAGCTCCCAGCGCTCGCGCGGATCGAGCTCGACCCGCCAGTAGGCATCGCCGCCGTGGTGCCGCGGCATAGCCGAGAAGCCGATCACGGTCCGGTCCTCGTCACACTGGAACGCGACCGAGTCGCCGTCGTCGAGCCACGCCGGCTCGACGGACAGCGGCAACGGCTGTGCGTGGAGTGGATCGCCGAGTGTAAAGTCGCGGTCCTTGACCGCGAAGATGTCGGCGAAGTCGGACGCGAATTCAAGACAGACCTCGAACCGCTGCGTCTCCATCGACTCGTTGCGAATCGTCAACCGGTCCTGCATCGTCTCGCCGACGAACCGCGACCGCACGATCGACAGCACGTCGTGCGCGAGCCCCGCGGACACCGGGTTGCGCAGGTAGAAGGCGGCGGAGAAGTACTCGACCTGCCCCGACGAGAGAAGCAGCGGGCGGGCGCCGTTGATCGTCAGCACGAGCCGCGAAAGCCGGCGCGTGTCGTCGGCGTACAGACCGCTCGTCTCGCCCGCGATGTCGCCGCGCTCGTCGCAGATGCAGAACGTCGACCCTTCCAGGATCGTCAGCATTCGCGTCCGCGCCGCGCTGCGGCACCGGCCCAGGTGGAGGTTCTGCCGTCGAGCTCGCTCACGGCGGCGGACGTTACCCTGCGCGCTCCGAAGAGGCGCGCAGGGACGCCGAAAGGCTCAGGACGGCAGGAGCGCGACCGTCTGCGTCTCGCGTTGCCCGTGCTTGTCGACAACGTTGAACGTCGCGATGTAGAGCTTGCCCTTCGCCGGCTTGAACTTGACCACCACCGGCACCTCCTGCTGAGCGTCCACCTTGGCCGAGGTCTTCTCGAGGTGCTCGAGCTTGTTGCCGAGAGAGACACGGTATGTGACGACCACGGTCGCTCCGGGCGGGTCGTGGTACGCGATGAACGGCGCGAAGACGTTCACCGTCGCGAACCGGTTGGGCGCCACAACCTGGGACTGGCCGTCCAACGTCTTCGCGACCGAGGCGAACGCCGCGTACCCCGGCTTCTTCGTGCCGCCCATGGTCTCCAGGCCGCTCTGCCACGTACCCGGGCTGTCGCGGATCGTGAACCAGACGAACATCTCGACGTAGGGGCTCGCAGCGGCCAGCTGCAGGGCCGTCTTCGCGTCCTTCGCCTGCTGCGCGTAGCTCACGCCGGCGGCGAACTGCGGCTTCGTCTGCTCGCCGTACTCGGTGATCCAGATCGGCACCCGCCGGTGGAACCACTTCTGCAACGACTGCCCGAAGTGGGTGATCTGCGTCAGCGTCACGTTCGGGAAGGCGACCTTCTGCGTCGGCCCGAGGAACGGGTCGGTCGGGTACGGGTGCGTCGCCCAGGCATCGAAGGGCAGGTGCGGGTCGAGGCGCGAGAGCTGATACGCGAACGTGGCGGGCGCGACGCTGTCGGACACACCGCTCGACGCCGCGATCGGCTTGTTGCGGCCGCGGTTCGACGTCTCGCCGACCGCGACGAGCGCCTGCGGGTTCCCGCGCTTGATCGCCCGGTACGCGGCCAGGTAGAGGCGCAGGTACTCGCGCGGGCTGACGATTGTGTTGCCCTCGAACTGCGGCGTCAGGAAGAGCTGAAGGTTCGGCTCGTTCCAGACCGACCAGCGTGAGACCAGTCCATGCCCGCTGTGGCCGTTGTAGCGCGTGGCGAGCATCTGCGCGAACTGGGCGAGCGTGGTGACGCTCGTCGGCGGGTGGTTGAAGGGCTGGCCGCCGTTCGCCCACTTGGGCGCGCCCGAGATGTTGATCATCACCCCGAGCCCGTAGCGGAGCGCACCGTCGACGAGCGTATCGAGGTCCTTGAGCTTGTACGCCGGGTCGTTGCCGTTGAGCGGATTCGCCGGCTTCGTCGGTGCGATCTGCGACCAATCGGCCGTGACGTGGATGATCGAAGCGCCTGCCTTTTCTGCGGCCAGCAAGTTCTGTTGTGCATCAGGTGACCAACGGAAGCTGTTGTCGTCGTAGAACCCGATCAGCATCCGCGGCGCCGCGCTGGCGGCGACGCCCGAGACGAGCAAGACGGTAAAGGCAAAAAAGGCGAGCAGGACCGTACGCACGAGACAGCAACCTCCTTGTGGCTGACATTCAGAATCTCCCCGCGGCCACCACCCTAAACGAGGCGGGTGAGCAACCTGTTAATTGCGACCGCGACCGTTCGCGATGGTGGCGGCTGCGAGCCATGCTGCCAGGTCCTCGTCGAGTGCGCGCCGCTCGAGCCGGAAGCGCCAGTTGCCCGCCGCGGTCGCAGGTGTGTTCATGCGTGCTTCGCTCCCGAGTCCGAGCAGGTCCTGCACCGGCAGGATCGCGAGGCGCGCGGGCGACGAGAGCGCCAGCCCGACCAGCAGGCGGTGCGGCTCGCGGTCTTCGATTCCGCGCTCGACTGCGAGGCGGCGCGCCCGCGCTCGCACGCTCTGCGACGCGCCTGCCCACCAGCCGGCAGCGGTGTCGTTGTCGTGCGTCCCGGTGTAGACGACCCGGTTCTCGGGAACGTCGAGCGGATCGCGACGGTGCTCGGCGAGCGCGAACTGGAGCACGACGGTGCCCGGCAGGCCGAGCTCGTCGCGGAGCCGCTGCACGGCGGGAGTGATCACGCCGAGGTCCTCCGCGATCAGCCGGAGCTCGCCGAGCTCCGCAGTGACGGCGTCGAAGAGCTCGCGTCCGGGGCCGCGGCGCCAGCGGCCGCGGAGGGCAGTCTTGTGCCCTTTTGGCACCGCCCAGTAGGCCACGAAGCCGCGGAAGTGGTCGATGCGCGCGGCGTCGACGAGCTCGAACGTACGGCGGAAGCGCTCGATCCACCAGCGATAGCCGGTGCGGCGCAGCATCGACCAGTCGTAGAGCGGATTCCCCCACAGCTGGCCGGTCGCGCTCCACTCGTCGGGCGGCACACCGGCGACCGCGCCGGACTGGAAGAGCGCCGGGTGCGCGAGCTGGTCGGCGGAGCCGGGCGCGACGTAGATCGGCAGGTCGCCGATCAGGCGAACTCCCCGCACTGCGGCGTACTCGCGAAGCGCCGTCCACTCCCGCTCGAACCGCACCTGGTCGGCGAGCGCGCCCTCGCCGCCGAGCTCCGCCCAGTCGGACGCCCAGTACGGATGCCGCTCGGCGAAGTCCTCGATCTCGGCCGCGTCGACCGCCGCGTCGGGGTCGGCGAGCAGGCCCGGCCAGCACGCGAACGCCGACCGCGCCCGGTAGGGCGAGCCGTGCTCGTCGGGCGGCCCGAGCGGCAGCAGCTGCCACCACGACTGGTCGGCGGCGACGAGCCAGTCGACGAACGCGTACGCCTCGTCGCCGAGCCGGCCGCCCGGCAGGGAGGTCGGATGAAGGAGCACACCGCTCGAGCGCGTCAGGAGGCGCCGGTTGTCGGCGCCGCCCTCAGAACGCGCGGGCCTCCCGGGCGTGCGTCTGGGCCGCGAACTTCGAGCCGTTTGCGAGTCACCCACGCTCATACCCTGATTCTGGCTCGTGCGGATCGGGCATCCTGACGCTTCGGCATGCCCAAGCCCGCGCCGCGACAACCGTCGAGCAGGATCAGGATCGAGCGCGTGGCGCCGGTGGTCGACTGCGGGCAGTTTCCGGTCAAGCGCACGGTCGGCGAGCGGCTGTCGGTCTCGGCGGACGTGATTCGCGACGGGCACGAGATCCTCCGTGCCTCCGTTCGGCAACGGGGGCCAGGCGCGAGGCGTTTCACCTCCGTCCCGCTCGACCCGCTCGGCAACGACCGCTTCGGCGGCTCGTTCGAGGTGACGGCGTGCGGCCGCTGGCAGTTCGGCATCGAGGCCTGGCACGACCGGGCGGCGAGCTGGCGGGACGAGCTGCGGCGGAAGGTCGACGCCGGCCAGGAAGACCTGACGAGCGAGCTCGCCGAGGGCGAGCACCTGCTCCGGATCGCGCCGCTCGACGTCGAGACCGCACTCGCCTCGGACGCCTCCGACCGCGAGGAGTCGACCCGCAGCGGCCAGTTCGACGTCGACGTCGACCCCGAGCTGGCTCGGTTCGGCGCGTGGTACGAGCTCTTCCCGCGCTCGTTCGGCGGCTTCGCGGGCGTCGAGAAGATCCTGCCGGAGCTCGCCGACCTCGGCTTCGACGTCGTCTACTTCCCGCCGATCCACCCGATCGGGCGCACTGGGCGCAAGGGCCGCAACAACACGCTGCCGGCGAAGAAGGGCGACCCCGGGAGCCCCTGGGCGATCGGCGCCGCCGAGGGCGGGCATATGGCGGTGCACCCGGAGCTCGGCACCCTCGAGGACTTCGACCGGCTGGTCGCGCGTGCGAGCGAGCTCGAGCTCGAGATCGCGCTCGACTTCGCGATCCAGTGCTCGCCCGACCATCCCTGGATCAGCGAGCACCCGGAGTGGTTCAAGTGGCGGCCGGACGGGACGATCAAGTTCGCCGAGAACCCGCCGAAGCGCTACCAGGACATCGTCAACGTCGACTTCGACTCCGAGGACTGGCGCGGCCTGTGGGAGGCGCTCCGCGACGTCGTTCTCTTCTGGATCGGCCACGGCGTGCGCATGTTCCGGGTCGACAATCCGCATACGAAGCCGCTGCCGTTCTGGGAGTGGCTCCTCGCCGACGTCCGCGGCGAGCACCCGGACACCGTGTTCCTCTCCGAGGCGTTCACCCGTCCGGCGATGATGCGCGCACTTGCCAAGGCCGGCTTCAACCAGTCGTACACGTACTTCACGTGGAAGAACACGCGCCGCGAGCTCGAGGAGTACGTCACCGAGCTTGCGACCGAGACCGCGGACTACCTCCGGCCGAACTTCTTCGTGAACACGCCCGACATCCTCCACGAGTACCTCCAGTTCGGGGGCGCGCCGGCATTCGAGGCGCGGCTCGTGCTGGCCGCGACCCTGTCCCCGAGCTACGGCATCTACTCCGGCTACGAGGGCTTCGAGAACGTCGCCGTGCGACCCGGGAGCGAGGAGTACCTCGACTCCGAGAAGTACGAGCTGAAGCGGCGCACGCTCGACGGGCCGCTGCTGCCACTCGTGCGACGCCTGAACGAGATCCGCCGGGCGAACCGCTCGCTGCAGAGGATCGACAACGTCACCTTCCTCGAGACGGCGAACGAGTGGTTGATCGCGTACGTGAAGCGGAGCGAGGAGGACACAGTGATCGTCTGCGTCAACCTCGACCCGAATGGGCCGCGCGAGGGGCTGGCGATCGTGCCGCCAGGCCTCGGCCTGCCGCCCTCGTTCACGGTCCAGGACCTCCTCACGGACGAGAGCTACGCCTGGCACAGCGGGGGCAACTACATCCTGCTCGGGCCGGGGCAGGCTCACGTCCTCCACGTCAGATGACGCATCCTTCGCGTTCTGCTCACTCGCGTGGGGGAAACCGTGTTTCTCCCACGGACCCCCTTCTTCTGTGGTGGGGGGGGAACCTCCGGGTTCCCCCACTCCCCTTCCCCCTGCGTCATCGAGCGAGGATCGACCGATGACGCAGACGCTTGCACGCGCCGAGTCCGGACGGCCTGGACATTGGTTCGAGGCCGATCCGCTCTGGTTCAAGCGCGCCGTGTTCTACGAGATCCATA
>Ga0070731_10002941_pt1 | contig 15710 bp, 13 predicted proteins | sample Coa_R1_2_FD_66448 | JGI IMG/M metagenome (GOLD analysis project Ga0070731, IMG submission 66448) | Surface soil microbial communities from Centralia Pennsylvania, which are recovering from an underground coalmine fire - Coalmine... | ecosystem: Environmental > Terrestrial > Soil > Unclassified ...
GGCGCGGAGGTTGAGGAAGGTTCGAATAGGCACGCGCGATTTCGAGCAGCGTCGAGGTACCGGATCCGTTGTCGAGTGCGCCGTGGCAGACATTGTCGCCATTGATGGGCGGGCAGATTCCGAGGTGATCGACGTGGGCGGTGTAAACGACGTATTGATCACGAAGGGCAGGATCGGAACCTTTCAATTCGGCCACGATATTCTGGCTTTGAATGACCGACTGAGCCGCTACGGTGTGGATATGCGCAATCACAGGAAGCGCGAACGCCTGCGGCTTGCTGGCACGTGCTGCGGTGAAGATCTCGTCAGAACTGTGCGGAGCACCTGAAAGCAGGGCTTCGGCGCCCTTCTCGCTAAGAAGGACATTGCCGCGAAGTTGCGGAAAAAAGTCGTGCGCGATGCCGGCCCCGTCGAGCCAGTGCATTTCGCCAACCTGAATCTGCGGCACGAGCCATTCCCATGGATCCCGCTTCCAGTCCTCCGGCAGCATGATAGAGATGCTGCCGATCGCTCCGTGGGCAACCGCATTCTTGGCCTTGATATTTCCATCGGAATAATAGGCCCGTTCGGTCGAGGGAAACGCAGCAGGAGCGCCATAAATGCCCGCAACGATTTTTCCGCGAACGTCGACGCCGGCGTAGTCGTCGTAATTCTGATCCGGAGCCGTCACCCCGAATCCCACAAAGACCACCGGGGCCGAGACGTCAGACTCCGCCTTGGCTTTGTCCTTCCCCGCAGGGCTGGCGAACCAGGTGGAGAGCACATAGTCTTTGGCGTCCACGAGCTGATGTTCTTTGCCGTTGACAGTGAATACGACGGAGCTGGCTTTGGGATCGGTAACGGCTTCTTCCAAAGGAACGGTCTGAAACCAACTGCCGGAAACGCCGGGATGGAGGCCCATGCCTTCGAGTTCAGCAGCTACGTAGTGAGCGGCGATGTCATATCCGGGAGTGCCGGGAGCACGGCCCTGAAGCAGGCTATCGGCGAGGAAGCGAATGTGAGCGCGGATCTGATCCGGACGAATGGACTTGCTTGCGACCGCCAGCGCGGAGCTATCGGACTTCTGAGCGAAGAGACTGATTGCGGTGAGACAGACGAAGAACCCCATGATCCCCAACGAACGTTTCATTTAGCGCATCCCCAGAGGTTAGAGCTAGCCACAAGCGATACTGCGATCGCCTCACAACCAAAGATTTCAGCAGAGCCACGTAGCGCCGGGGACGGCGGGAAGATGCCGTCCCCCAGAATGCCAGGACGAGCGACGGTGCTACGTGATCTTCTCGCCGACGGATTTCGCCTGCGTGAAGAGGTAGAGATAATCCGGACCACCGGATTTGGAATCGGTTCCAGACATATTGAAACCGCCAAACGGATGGGCGCCGACCATAGCGCCGGTACACTTGCGATTGATGTAAAGATTGCCGACGTGGAATTCCTGGATGGCCCGATCGATCTTGTCGCGCGAACTGGTGTAGACGGCGCCGGTCAATCCGAATTCGGTGTCGTTGGCGATTTCGAGCGCGTGATCAAAGCCGCGAGCCTTGATCACGGCGAGCACTGGACCGAAAATTTCTTCCTGCTCGAGTTTGGACTTCGCCGGAATGTCGGCGATGACAGTAGGCTGGATGAAGTAGCCTTCGCCCATTTCGGTCGCACGCCCTCCACCGGTAATGACCCGTCCGTCTTTCCTGCCCTGCTCGATGTAGCCAAGGATGGTCTTCATCGATCCTTCGTTGATGACTGCGGCCATGTTGGCGTTCTCCGTGGGATCTCCAACCTTGATTTTCTCCACGCGGGCCTTGAGTTGAGAAAGGAAGCGATCGTAGACGCGCTCGTCGACGATGGCACGGGAGCAGGCCGAACACTTTTGTCCCTGAAAACCGAACGCGGCCTGGGCGACGCCTTCGACGGCGGAGTCGATATCGGCATCGGCATCGACGATGATGGCATCTTTCCCGCCCATCTCGAGGATCGTGCGCTTGATCCAAACCTGACCGGGAGCTTGCTCGGCCGCTGATTTGTTGATGTGCAGGCCAACTTCGCGAGATCCGGTGAAGGCGATAAACCGAGTCTTGGGATGAGTAACGACGGCATCACCGAAGCTCGCTCCCGCGCCGGGGCAGAAGTTCACTACGCCTTCTGGCATGCCGCACTCTTCGAGAAGCTCAACGAACTTGGCGGCGATGGTGGGCGAATCGCTCGACGGCTTCAGGATCACGGTATTGCCGCAGACGATTGAGGCCATCGTCATGCCGGCCATGATGGCGCAGGGGAAATTCCACGGCGGAATCACCGCGCCAACGCCCAGCGGGATGTAGTGTAAGGTGTCGTGCTCGCCGGGGAGTTGAATGGGCGTTTGCGCCTTTGCGAGACGCAATGCTTCGCGCGCGTAGAATTCGCAAAAATCGATGGTTTCGGAGATGTCGGCGTCGGCTTCTCCCCAGTTCTTGCTGACTTCAAAAACGAGCCAGGCCATAAATTCCATCTTGCGCTGGCGGAGAAGATCGCCGACATGGAACAGGAGGCCTGCGCGCTCTTCGATTGAAGTGCGGCTCCAAGTCTCGAAGGCCTTCAGAGCCGCATTCATGGCGGGCTCGACATGCTCTTTGTTGGCCTTTTGGTGGATGCCGACGATCTCAGACGGCTTGGCCGGATTCAGGGATTTGATCTTATCGGAGGTCTTGACGCGCTTGCCGCCAATGATGAGGTCATATTCGCGTCCAAGCTGGCTGCGGACTTTGGCGATCGCGGCACGCATGCGGCGCGCGTTCTCTTCATTGCGGAAATCAAAGAAGGGCTCGGTCACAAATGGTCCAGAATGAGAACTGGTGCGAGGCCGAACGGGGGCTTCGATTGTTGCCATGGAAAAATCCTTTCGAAACAGGTTTGCGCGGTATAAGACGTTGATTAGTTTACACCTCGGAAAGATTCAAGGGTCCGGGGCGGCTTGCACTCTCAGGGCTTGTTGGATTCGTAAGCTCATCGCAAATTTATTTTTGAGCTCGAAGTTTGCAAAATATTAAGAACAAAGAAGTTGCGGTCGTAAGCTGAGTAATAATCCGGGTAAAATCCTGAGCCCCAAAGAGTTATAGGTAAAATCCTCCAATCTAAGAACTTAGGACCGGAGTCAGTTTTTGTCTTGAACATGATGGAAGTTTGGCACTTTGGGGGAGTTTGAGTAAAGGTTGCTCGTCACAGGCAAGGTGATTTTGATTGTGGAAATCGCTTCCGCGAACTGCCGAGCTTTGCTCGGCCGGACAGCTCCTTCGACGCGCTTCGCTTGCTCAGGACAGGCTTAACAGCGGCGGCTGTCCCACATACGAACTCGCCGCTTTGCGCGTGTGTTAACAGTTACGCCTGGGTGGGCGTCTATGGTGTCGCGGGCTTTTTGTGCGCACAGTGATGCCGTTGAGGGCCGAGGTGCTGACAGCGGATGCGGGTCGAATTCCGGTGAGTCGGGAACGATCGTTCTGCGAGGTGGCGGAAGACGACGATCTTGTGCGTGCGGCGCAGAGGGGAGACCGGAGTTCGTTCGGGCGTTTGTACGAAAAATACGCTCGGATGGTGCATGGGCTGCTTCTCGCTAAAATTCCCACGCAGGAGGTAGACGATCTCACGCAAGAGGTGTTCGTGAAAGCGCTGGCGCGGCTTTCGACGCTGCGGGAGAGCGGAAGATTCGGCGCGTGGCTGGCTGCCATTGCGCGCAACATGGCGAACGATTATTACCGGCGCACGGCTCCGGAACAAACTCTAATCGAAGATTCAGAAGAAGATGGACAGCTTCGACTCACGGCCGCGGGGGGCGATGAGGCGGCAAGAATCCTCGACATCATTCGAGGGCTCCCGGAAGCCTACCGCGAGACGCTGATCCTGCGGCTGGTGGAAGGAATGACCGGGCCCGAAATCGCGGCGCGCACCGGACTGACGCCCGGCTCCGTGCGAGTGAACCTGCACCGCGGGATGCAGCAGTTGCGCGAGAAGCTTGGTCCCCAAGCGTGCAGGGAGCCGGACGGGGAGGCAAAGTGATCATGGACTCAGACAAAGAAAGGGAATCGCGCATCGAGAATGATTATCTGTGGGACGGGTCAGGAGATCCGGACACTGACGTACAGAAACTCGAGGCGCTGCTATGCAAGTACCGTCACGACCGGCCGGCACCGGCTTTTCCGGCCGTAGTTCCGAAAAGAAGGTGGGCTCCGCGTCAATGGCCAATGCGCCTTTCGCTGGCGGCGGCAGGCGCCATTTTTCTGTCGATCGCGGTCGCCGGATTTGTGATTTATGAACGACAGCATCAGCCCCCGATAAGTGGCGGATGGAATGTATCGCGAGTGGCAGGAAGCCCACGCCTTGGCCGTCAGGTTCTCAGCGCGCGAGGAGCGCTCAAGGTTGGAGAAGCGGTCGAAACCGACAACCAATCTCGCGCGAATTTGCAGGCCGATGGTGTCGGCGAGATTGAGATGGAGCCAGATACGCGGCTACGCCTGGTCACGATGGGCGCGTTGAAGCGGATCTCGCTGGATCACGGAATCATTCACGCGTTCATCTGGTCGCCGCCCGGGCTGTTTGTGGTCGACACACCGTCGGCAACGGCCGTCGATCTCGGCTGCGCATACACCCTGGAGGTGGACGATTCCGGCTCGGGCACGGTGCGGACGAAGCTGGGGTGGGTAGGATTCAAGCTCGACGGGCACGAATCATTCATTCCGGCGGGCGCGGTTTGCGCGACGCGTCCAAAAGTGGGTCCGGGGACGCCGTATTTCGAAGATGCGTCGGAGGATTTTCGAAGCGCGCTGAAGCGATTCGATTTCGAGGACAGCAATCCGCAGAAGCGCGCCCAGGATGTGGCGACCATTCTGGCCAATGCCCGGAAGCAGGATGCGCTGACACTTTGGCACATGTTGAGCCGCGTGGATGAGGATCAGCGCGGGCGAGTTTACGATCAGCTCGCGGAGTTCGCTCCTCCTCCGGCGAGTGTGACCAAGGACGGAATCTTGCGGCTCGATCAGGCCATGCTGGACCAGTGGTGGAATTCGCTCGGGTTCGATGACATCTCCGTCTGGAGACGGTGGGAGCATTCCTGGGCAGGCGAATTGGGACCGAAGAAATGATGGCGCGCAGTTAACAGTCGGGCAACTGGGAGCGTCTCTGACAACGTACGCACATTCAGCGGACAAAGGAGACGACAGTATGAATCGACGCAGAGTTGCACAGTTGGCTTTGGCCATCGCCACCGTTTTCAGTTTCACGACCGCAGCACTCGCCGGGCCGCCCATGATTTGCCACGCCATTGAAATCGGGCAGGCGAAGACTCTGCCCTGGGTCAACCTTAACTATCACAAAGGCGATGGGGGATACGAACTCAAGAACCTTTCCGCCGACACGATTGCGATTCTGAATTCGAATGCGCCGGTGCTGGTGCGGATGGAAACGCTGCGGCGCGCGACGATCTATGCGCGGCAGGATTCGCTGGTCGCTAAGGAATTGGTCACAAAACTCGAGGCGCGTGCTTCGGCGTCGGGGCACGAGAACGCGCTGGCTGATTTCGACTTCGGCTACCTGATCGAAACATACAAACACTGGATCGGACAAAACGAGCCCAATCCGGCACGTGGTTTGGACGGCTACGCATGGGTCGTCAAAGCCATTCGGGCACGCGGCGGGGATCCGGAGATGGAATTTGCCGCGGCGCTGATCACGCTGAGCGGCCCGGAGAGCGCACATCAGGAGCATGTTCAAAAGGCAACAGCGGGAGCCAAGGGAGATCCGCTGCTCGCGCAAAATCTGGGTGCTTGGTTTCGAGATCAGACGATCTCGCAGTTACTAACGCAACCAGTGAAGGAGGCGCGGAAGTAGGCTGCGCTAAAGTCACCCCCCTTTCGACTGCCCTCGCCGGGCGAGGGCGTCGCTCAGGGTGACCTCTGTCGCCAAGAACGCGATAAGGGTGGGACAACATCGATAGTTTCGAGTTTCAGGTTTCAAGTTTCGAGGAGATCCCCGCCACGGAGGAGCACAAAGAAAAAGTCAAAAATCCCCACCTCGTCGGGATGGCGGCAGCCAGATCAAGGGTGGGAAAGTATTATCGACAAGATGAGCCGCGGGATTTCATTCCACTCTCTCGAGTAAAGTCAGCTGACCGGCCAGATCGTCGTTGCGGTGCTCCATGCGCAAGGTTTGCCCATCGGGGGACAAGGACCAGCAATCGCAAAAATACATTTCGCGTGTGCCCAGCTGTACCCACGATTCAATGAGGAGTTCGTTACCTTCCCATCTCGTGCTAGAGCGGATTGCCTGACCATTCAGCAGGCCCTGACTCCCCTTATTTATTGAACATGTGAAGACTGCTCGGTTTTCTCTTCCGTCCAATTGTGTGAGTAAGATCTCTTCCCGCAATTCAGCGTCGGAATACGAAATGGTGATCTTGATCGCCCTTGGCACAGGTCCCAGGAATTTGCTGGCGGAGAGGTTCGCGTTCCACACGCCGGAGAAGTTAGTGCTCATAAAATCTGGGGTTCACAGTTGCGGGTTGTTTCGTGAGCAAGAATTGTTAGAAGGCGCTGCCTCCGCCGCCGCCAAATCCGCCGCCCGAGAATCCTCCGCCTCCACCGAACCCTCCGCTGCTGAAACCCGACCCGCTGGAACTTGCCCGGGGCGCTGAGACGAATACCTGGTGCATGTCGGTCGCCATGCTGTGCATTGAACTGGAGAAGAAGATCGGATTGAATCCGCCGACGTAAGGACCGCCCGGTCCGACGTACCACTGCGGAGGATCCTTCACGATTCCGGCAAATGCTTGGGCCCAATGATGCTCCACGCCCAGCGCCATCGCATAGGCGAGATATTTCTCAAATGTCGTCGGCGGCATGAGCTTCAATCGCTCCGCATCCACGCGATTCATGAATTCCTGGAAGCCTAGAACGGCGACGAGGGTTCGCGCGCCTTTGACCGTCTTGGCCGTCATCACCCGCGCAAATAGCCACCAGATCACGACCGAGATTGCGACGCACAGAATCAATAGCGGAACGGAGCTGAAAAAATTCGCCCATCCCATGTACTGGACAATCGCAAAGGGGACGAGAATCCCGATTCCCGCTACGACGCTGTAACCGTTCGCCGACTCTGGATCGAGCAGGTAGATGCCCTTTGTCTTCAGTGCCGACATGATGTCTTGGCGAATGACTGGAACCGCGGTATAGAAGCGGTTCTTCAGGCTTGATAATCGTGTCTCGTCACCGCTGGCGAATACATTTTCCAGCATCACGCGCTCGTGTGGGGCCAGGTCGGCTGCCCATTGCTCGCGCGGTTTGAGCAAGTGGAAAATGTAGTCCTTATGCGTGAAGAGCAAAATCTTCTCTGAGGTCTCCTCAATCTTTATGTACCCCCGGACCGCGAGATCTACGACCGTCGACGTGATGTCGCGCGGGTGAATCGAATCGTCGAGAAGCGTGCCGGCCTCGGCTGGCGAAATTCCGGGAGGTGGTTCGTACATGGGAGCCACCGACATACCAGCATCAGGGTCGCGTCCCTTGTACCACCAGAGGAGAAACATTCCCGCGAAGGTAACGAACGGGAATAAGACAATAGGATTGCCGCCGATGAACCAGAGAAATTTCGTGAGCGCGCTGGGCGCGGCAAGAATGCCCTGCGGAATGTAAACGTCGATCGTCATGCCGCCGCGCATGGGCAGCGAAGTGGTTGTGGCAAAATCGGCGGCGGCCCCGTTCACCTCAGCGGTGGCGTCGTGCTGGCTCGACCCGTAGACGCCGGTAAACGCCTGCGCGCGAAGCGATCCCATCGCTGTATCCGGAAAATGCACGACCGCCTCGGCGTGATCGATGGGCACCGGCCAGTCGTTGCCCGTCACATTCCAGTAGAACTCGTCGTAATCCTTGAAGAAGCGCGTACCGTTGAGCACTCGATAGGTGATCTCGACTACGCGGGTCGCATCGACAGCGTCCGGAATATAAATTTTCAGGTCGCGCGCGCCGTTGGAAGTTAAGGAGTCATATCTCAACTTTCCACCGTCTCCATCGGTAACGCTCTTCAACTGCAGGAATAGTTCGTAATTGGTGCCGTCCGGCCCTGGATATTCAATCGGGATGGTGCGGTGAATCCCGTGCCATTCGCCCTGAAACGCGACCGAGATGCGCTCAATGACGATGGCGGTGCCATCTTTGTCGACGGTAATGGTGTCCTGGAAATCCGATACGCGCCAGGATTTCGCGACAGCGGAACTAGTGAGAAAGCAGACAAGAAGGCCTGCAAAACAAATTGTGCGGGAGATTTTCAATCGCACTATCACCCAATGATTCAATCGCCGAATCTCTAGAACTTCACTTGTACCGGTTCGCGGTCGGCAGCGGCGGTCTCGAAGAACTGCCGCTGGGTGAAGCCGAACATGCCGGCCAGCATGTTGGTCGGGAACGACTGAATCTTCGTGTTCAGATCGCGCACCACGGCGTTATAGTAGCGCCGCGCATTCTGAATCGAATCTTCAGTCTGGCTCAGCGAGCCTTGCAGTTGCAGGAATTCTTCGTTCGCCTTGAGTTCCGGGTAATTCTCCGCCACCGCGAACAGCGTCTTGAGCGCCCCGGTCAACTGGTTCTCCGCAACCGCCTTGTCCTCTGGCGTTGTCGCCTGCATGGCCTGCGAACGGAATTTCGCGATGTTCTCGAACGTCCCTTTTTCGTGAGCGGCGTACCCTTTCACCGTTTCGACCAGGTTTGGGATCAGGTCATGCCGTCGCTTGAGCTGCACGTCGATATCCGACCACGCTGAATCGCAGCGTACGCGTAGTTGCACGAGGCTGTTGTACATCCCGATCAGCACAACAGCGATGACAACCAGAATGACAAGAAAAGCAATGCCAATCATGATGTTCTCCTGATCGACTGCAGGGTGAACTGGAAATCAATGGGACGTTACCACAGCGGCCAGTCCGCGGCAAATTCCGGGATAAATATGCGCTTTGCATTCTGCGATAGTGAAAATCGCGCAAAACGGGCAAGGGATGGTCCGTAGAGGAAAATGGAGAGTGGAAGGCGGCTTTTACTGCTGCGGCGCGAAGTATCCCTTGCGAGCCCGGACCTGCAGGTCCTTCTTCAGCGAAGAGATTTCAATCGAGCGATAGCGCCCATCGGCGTCGAAATCCGCTGGGCGGTAAGAAACCACGTACTGGCTGCGCAGTTCGTCTTCGATCGCGGCGAACGAGTGCGTAATATCCTTCATCTTGAACGGAAAAAATGCCCTGCCGCCTGTAGCCTCAGCGAGTTGTTCAAGGACTCTGTCGCCGCGCAGGACCAGGCCGCTGTCGTCGGTCGAGATCGCGTAGATGATTACTTCGGCGCGCTGGGCCATTTCTATGGCCTGAGCTTTTGAGATCTCGCTTTGGTTATCCTCGCCATCGCTGACAATGATGATGGCCTTGCGGGCCGGTTGCTCGGTGTGGTCCTTCACGAACTTCTCTTTGCAGGCGTGGTAAATCGCGTCATAGAGGGCTGTACCGCCGCCGTTGTGCAGCTTATGGACTGCCCAGTAAAGCCTGGAATAATTGTCGGTGAAATCCTGCGCGATCTGGCTGTGGCTATTGAAACCCATCACGAATGCCTTGTCGAAGCCGGTGCGCAGCGTATGCTGCATGAAGCTAGTGGCGGCTTCCTGTTCGAAAGCAAAGCGGCTGCCAACCGATCCACTGACGTCAACTAAAAGCCCAAGATGAAGCGGCAGGTCGGTCTCCTTACGGAAATTCAAAATCGCCTGCGGCGGCTTATGATCGTCGAGGATGCTGAAGTCATTCTGGTTCAGGTCGCGAACGAACTTTCCATGCTTGTCCGTGGCAATGAATAGCACGTTCACTTCATTGACACGGGCATGCAGAGTGATCATCCCCTGAGGATCGTCCATGCCTTCGGTCGAAGCGGCGTTCGCGGCGCTATAGGTGGGCGAATCCGACACGTAGGCCGACTGGGCACACAACTGGGCCGCTCCCGAAAGGGTTGCCAGGGAAAGGATAAACAGCCGAAGAATCGAAGTCGTGTACTTCATGCCCGGGGCGTCCAATTTTTTCACTGTAAACCGCTTTTCGATACACTCCCAAGCTATGGGATGCACGCCACGTTCCGAAATCGGGTGCATGCCGGAGCTGTATCTGCTTGACTTTAGGAGTCATGGCGCATGTGTGCCAAGTTACAAAAGGAGCACACGTTTGGTCATGGCACAAAACATGCAATCTAAACGACTTGCGGCTCGCGGCGCCCGATCCACCGCAGGTTCGCGCCGTTAGCCAGAATGATTCTGGGTTTAACATAGTGCCAGAACTTTAACGGTTTTTCCTTACAATCTTTTCGGAGGGCCTTTGATGAAGAGACTGATCGTGTGTTTGATGGTGTTCCTGATGTCGACCGTGACCGCGTTTGCAGCCGCAAATGACGAGCATGAAGCCGACCGCGTGAAAGACGCGGGCGAGGTGATGAAGGAAATCCTGAATATCCCGGACGACATCCCGCAGGACTTGCTCGATAAAGCCGAGTGCGTCGTGGTCCTCCCATCAGTGAAAAAAGGGGCCTTCGGCATAGGAGGAAGCTACGGCCGGGGCGTCATGATTTGCCGAAGCGGTGAGCACTTCAAGGGCAGATGGGGAGCGCCCGCCCTGTACGCGCTGGAAGGCATCAGCATCGGATTTCAACTCGGAGGCCAGGCCACCGATTTCGTGCTGCTGGTGATGAATCCGAAGGGAGCCATCTCTCTGCTGTCGAGCAAAGTAAAGCTCGGCGCCGATGCTTCCGCCGCCGCCGGTCCAAAGGGACGCACGGCTGAGGGCGCGACCGACATCGTCATGAACGCCGAAATCCTTTCTTATTCCCGCAACAAGGGGCTGTTTGCCGGAGTCTCGCTGGAAGGGTCAACTCTGCGTTCCGACGGCAGCGCCAACGAAAAGCTCTACGGCAGGAAGTTGAGCGCCAAAGAAATCATTCGCGAAGGCAAGGTAGGAATTCCGCCTTCCGCCCGCGAACTCGTCTCCTTGCTCGACAAGAAGTCGCCGGTGAACAAGTCGGACCCCAAGTCGCTGGAATAGCCGGGAAACGGTTTTTGGGAAGTTCTTGCCCTCTGTGCAAATACGCACAGAGGGTTTGTTATTTTAATAGCATTCTGAAAGCGAAAAAATCATGGCCCAATCCACAAAAAAGAAGATTGAACCCACGCGCTGTGCCTGGGCGAATGGCGAGCAGATGATTCGCTATCATGACGAAGAGTGGGGCGTTCCCATTCACGACGATGGCAAGCTCTTCGAATTTCTCATCCTGGAAGGTGCGCAGGCCGGATTGAGTTGGAGCACGATCCTCAACAAGCGCGAAAATTACCGCCGGGCATTCGACCGCTTCGACGTCGAGCGCATCGCCGCCTATGATCGCAAGAAGGTCAAGCAACTGCTTGCCGATGCTGGAATCGTGCGCAACAAACTCAAAATCGCTTCCACCATCGCGAATGCGAGAGCGTTCCTCCAGGTGCAGGAAGAGTTTGGCAGCTTCGACCGTTATATCTGGCAATTCGTCGGAGGCAAGCCGCGAATGAATGCGATCCGGTCGACGAAGCAGATTCAAGCACGCACCCCGGAGTCCGATGCCATGAGCAAGGATCTCAAGAAGCGCGGATTCAATTTTGTAGGATCCACCATTTGCTATGCCTTCATGCAAGCGGTAGGCATGGTGAACGATCATGTTGTGACTTGCTTCCGTTATTCAGAGCTCTTGTGATGCGGGAAGATCTTAAACGCTCAGATCGCTGAGGGGGTCGGAGACATCGTTCTCTGCGAACTGAGCAGTAAAAGGATTTCGGGATTTCGCCTCGAGACAAGTCAACGCGAGCTTGCCGCCAGAGCGTTTGCGGTGAGGAACAGCGCAAACAAGCCAAGCACAAGCACGGTGACTTCGACGCGCGTCGACCAGATGTGCAGCGCATCAAATTGCACACGCGCGGGATCATTCAGTGTGGCTGTGGTATCGAAGCTGCTGACTTGGGCGCGAAGAGCGATCATGCGCGGCGTGATCCAGAATTGCGAGACGAGCGTGAGTGCCAGCATCAGGCAGATGAGCACGTGACGCAGGGCAAACGGGTGCGCCGTTCCCTGGGTGAGATAGCTGTAAAGCAGGGAGGTGATCAAGAATACGATGCCGGAAATGATTGCCATCCAGTGCAGCTTCGAGAGCAGGTCCCCGACCAGAGTCCCTGCTAGAAGGCGGCTCGGCAGCATGTGGAATGCGGTCGGAGCCATAATGGCGAAGAAGATGGTTCCGCCAATCCACACGACAAGCGAGAGAAGCATCAGGAAGCGGAGGATGGACATGACGGGAATTATAGACAAGAAAAGTGGAAACCGCCGGGGACGCAGAGGAAAGGCGAGAGAGGTCTCTTTTACACGGGCACGGCGACGCTCTCGATGATTTCCTTGAGCACCTGGTCGGACTGCTCGGACTTCTTCAGCGTAGAGGCATAGAGTCCGCTGACCACAATGCGGTGGGCGAAGACGGGAACGACCAACGGCTTAAAGTCGTCGGGAGTGCAGAAGGAGCGGCCTTCCAGGAAGGCCATGGCCTGCGCGGCGCGATAAAGAGCCTGCGATCCGCGCGGGGAAACGCCGAGCGACAAGAATTCCGATTCGCGGGTGCGGCGAACGATTTCAAGCGCATAGCTCACCAGAGAATCATCGACGCGAACGTTCTTCACCGCGTGCTGCATTTCTAGCACGTCCGCGCCGGTGAGAACGGGACGGATCGAGTCCAGATGTGCGACGCCTGCTTCAGAGCGCAGGATCTGTCGCTCAGCCTGCGCATCGGGATATCCCATGCGCACGCGCATCAGGAAGCGGTCGAGCTGCGATTCCGGCAGCGGATAGGTTCCGTGGTGCTCGATCGGGTTCTGCGTTGCAATCACCAGGAACGGCTGCGGCAGTTCGTAAGAATGCGCATCCACCGTGACCTGGCCTTCGTTCATGGCCTCGAGCAACGCCGATTGCGTCTTGGGCGTGGTGCGGTTGATTTCATCGGCCAGCAGAACGTTGGTGAACACAGGGCCGCGCTTGAACTCAAATATCTGTTCGGCCGCGGAAAAGACCGAGATGCCCAGCACATCGGAGGGCAGCATGTCGCTGGTAAATTGCACGCGCTGAAACTTGCAATCGATGGCGCGGGCGAGGGCCTGTCCGAGGGTCGTCTTGCCGACTCCGGGAACGCCTTCGATGAGCAGGTGTCCGCGAGCGAATATGGAAACCAGCGCGAGGCGGACGACATCGTCTTTGCCGCGAATGACGCGGCGGAGCGCCTGTTCGAGGTCAGCAGCTTTGCGGGATACGGCGATCGCGGTCTCGGGAGACATTCCTGTGGATTCTACTATCGCCAGCGGAGAGAGCGGAGTTACCTACGTCACAGAACCCGCTCTCAGTCAGCAACCGTCAGCTTTCAGCTAAATCTGACTGCGCCCACTTACCTTGAGAACGTGAGTATCGGCAAAGCTTGCTCTGGTTTTTCGCTAATAGCCGAGAGCTGATGATTGACAGCTTTACTGCATAAACTCCGCGGGCCTGCCGGTTAGGCGCTCGATGCGTTTGGCGATTGGAGGATGCGTCGAAAATAGACTGCCGAAGTTCATCCCCAGCAGCGGCTGGATGATGAACAGATGCGCCGTTGAGGGAGTCGCCTGCATGGGAACGCGCCGCGAGTACGCGTCCAGTTTTTGCAGGGCGCTGGCGAGAGCGTAGGGATTTCCGGTGAAGTGGGCGCCAGTTGCGTCCGCTTGGTATTCGCGCGAGCGCGATACGGCAAGCTGAATCAAACTGGCAGCGATTGGGGCGACGATGAGCATGAACAGAGCGGTGAGTCCACCGCCTCCGCGGCCTTCGCGGTCACGGCCACCGACTCCGCCAAAGATCATGGCCCAGCGTCCCATGCTGGCAAGCATAGTGATTGCGCCAGCGATGGTCGCGGCGACGGAACTGATGAGGATGTCGCGGTTGTTGACGTGTCCGAGTTCGTGCGCGAGCACGCCCTCGAGCTCTTCATCGTTCAGCAGCCCCAAAATCCCATGGGTCACCGCAACGGACGCGTGCTGCGGATTGCGTCCCGTGGCAAACGCATTGGGAGATTCGGTGGGGATCACGTAGATCTTCGGCATGGGTATGCCGATTTTCTGCGTGAGGCGCTCGACCGCGGCGTAAGCGCGTGGAAGTTCCTCGCGCGTGACGGGTTGGGCGCGATACATGGCCAGCGCGATTTTGTCAGAGTAAAAGTACGAGACGAAATTCATGACGGCGGCAAAGGCCAACGCCAGGAACATTCCGTTTTGACCGCCGAAGGCGCGTCCAATGAACATCAGAAGCAGCGTGAGAGCGGTCAGCAGGAACGCGGTCTTGAAAGTGTTTCCCATAGTTTTTGTGGAAGCTATTCCATTGGATGTTACGCGAAAGGGAGCGATGCAGGTTCCCATTTTCGTAAAACGGTCGGGCTAGAGGTAGGTACCCTGTACCCCTCCCCCTCCGCCTTCGGGCTATTGGGATCATAGAGTTAGGAGCGAACTGTCTACGACGCAAAGCCGGGCTAAGGGACAAAATCTTCGAACATAAGGAGTTGACCGAAATCTCCTTCCGTTGGCGGCACCTATCACTTCAAAATGCCGAAGACGAACTGCGGGAGATCCCTCGCCCCGCCGGTAAAAGCGCGGGGCTTCGGGATGACGACAGAACGTGCCACGAGCAGTGGAGCTGAGCTCCACTGCCGAGGCGACTGTCCCCACATGGAACCCGGAGTGGTTAGGCTTTTTGGCTCTGGCGTTTTAGGGCGAGCTGGAGGGTTTGATCCAGTGCGGCCTTGGTTTTCTCATACTCCTGCTGGCTGATGTGGCCCTGCTTGTGCTCGACTTCGAGCTGGAACAGTTCTTCCTTCAAGCCTTCGAGCAGCATGGAGGATGAGGATCGCGGAGCTGCGGCGGTCGGCTGACGCGTCACAGGTGCGCGAGATTCACGCTTAGGCAATTCGGGAATGGCGAAGTCCTCTTCGATGGCCATCGATCCGGCAACACGCGCGGCGCGATTGGCGGCTTGCTGCCGCGAGGCGACGAAGACGCCACCGATGACCAGAGCCGCAGCGAATCCGCCGAGAATGTACCAGCGGTATTTCTGCAGGGGATCAGGAGCATCGATGGGCGGACCGAGACCGCCGCCGGGACGGCTCTCAGCTTGCTGTCCCCCTTCGCCGGGCTGCCCGGCATTTTCCTGGCGAGCCTGCAGCGTGCCTTCTCCGGAGATCTTGAAGGCGAGCGATTGTCCCAATGCGGCGCCCGAGGCGACTTGCACATTGGCGTCAGGCTGCTGCGGATCGTTCATGGGCTGATACTTCGTGCTGGGGGCGGCGGTGAACTGCATCGACTTGGGCAGAATCGCGACGAAATGCTGTAGCGGATAAACACTCTTGGGATCGACGTTGGCGCTGCCCGTGTAAGAAACCTGATAGGCGACCTGGAACTGCGTGGTGCCGGGGCGAAGCGGAAAGACGAACGCATAGCGCGTTTTTTTGTCGTCGACCGGAACCGGGGAAGAGTTGATGGGCTGACCGCCGGCCGTCATCGCGGAGCCTTCGACGATCTGGGCTCCCTCGGGGACGTAGAACTCGAGATTGCGCTCATTCATCTGCGTGCGCGGGGGCTTGGAGTCGTTCTGCACGGCG
>Ga0070731_10002942_pt1 | contig 15705 bp, 13 predicted proteins | sample Coa_R1_2_FD_66448 | JGI IMG/M metagenome (GOLD analysis project Ga0070731, IMG submission 66448) | Surface soil microbial communities from Centralia Pennsylvania, which are recovering from an underground coalmine fire - Coalmine... | ecosystem: Environmental > Terrestrial > Soil > Unclassified ...
ATGTCGCAGGAGAACGCGTCCACCTCCGCGATCGCGCTCACGCTCGTACTCGCCGCCGCTGTCATCTGCCTGCGCCTCTCGATCGCCGGCGCCGTTTCACTCGGTGCGATTTTCCTGGTTGCGCAACTGGTGACGCTGGCGGCCCTGCTGGCCTGGCTCGTCGGCGCCGCGCATCTCGTCGAGGCATTTGCCGCCTACAGTCGCGGCGGCACACTCGTCTCTGAGGGCATGACCGACACCGCCTGGTCGATGGCCGGCACGTGGTGGTCGAAGCCGAGTCCGACGTGGGTGCTCGCGTACTACTTCACCCCCGTCATCGTCATCGCGCTCGCCGTCATCGTGCTGTATCGAGTCATGCCGGTTTCGACAAGCGCCGGCGATGCGCGGATGGGACAACTGCTCGGCATGATCGCGGCCGCGTCGTCGCTCGACGTGCTGACGATGCTCCGATCCGATGCGACGCACATGATTGGATCGTCGATGGCGATCGCGCCGCTCGTCGTGCTGTGTGTGGCCGATCTGCCCGGCCGCCTCTCCGATCGTCCGCAAACCAGAATTCGATCGCGGCTCGCGCTCGCCGCGGTGTTTCTGATCGTCTATCCGTTTCTCTGGTCTGATCCAGCGTTCAAGATTCCGCCGCTCATACACCTCGAAGAACTGTCCCGCGCGGTCGAGACTCTCGCCGATACTCGGCATGGCATCGTCTCCGGCACGCCGGAAACGACGACGGACGTGCTGACGGGTCGGTTGGGTTTTGTGCCCGTCCCGGATGCGCGCTGCTGCGCTCAGCGCGATTTCACCTATCGCGATTGGGCGCATGCATTCGATGAGATCCGATCGGCGATCGGCAGCCGCTCGGTCTACGTCGACACGCGAGGCAACTACAGTGCGTTCGGCGCCGTGGCCTCGGCCGTGTATTTTCTCGGCGATTTCAAAGTGGCGCCGACGCAGACCGATCCGATGATGTCTGTGTGGGTCGATGCCGACGTGGAAGCCGCGAGGGACGATCTGCGGCGCCATCCGCCCGACTGCCTGGTGACGGGCGGCCGCGACTATCTCATGACGCCGTTCGTTCTCGACTTGTACCAGCAATACACCGAGTTCACGAGCTCACCGCCGGTCAGCGCGACGGTGTACTGCCGGAAGACGCTGCCGCATTAGGACTGGCGCCGGTGCCACGCAATCGTGCGCTCGAGACCGTCCTCGATCGAAGTCGTCGCCGTCCAGCCGAGCACGTGCTTTGCACGATCGGCGTCGCAAACCAGCCGCGCCAAATCACCAGCCTGGCGAGGCCGGTCGTCTCCGCTCAGTTCGATCCTGGCCCCGGTCAGCCGGACGATTAACGCCGCGATGTCGCCGATCCGTCGCTCGCGCCCCGAACCGACGTTGATCACCTGGCCCGCCACATGCCGGGTCAGCGACGCCGCCACCAGCGCGTCGACGACGTCGTCGACATACACGAAATCGCGCGTGTGATCCGCGGAGGTCACCGCGAACGGGCGGTTGGCGAGGCAAGCGGCGATGAGCGACGGAATGAAAAACGTCGGCGACTGCGCCGGCCCATATGTCAGAGCCGGCCGCAGCGTAGTGACGGCGAGCCCGAATTGGCGATGCACGGCCTGTCCGAGATGCGTCGCCGCCACCTGACTCGCGGCATATGGCGACGCGGGTTCCTCGCGCTGATCCTCGCGGAAGGGCAGGGCGCCCACGCCGTATTCGGCCAGTCCGCCTGTGCGAATCACGCGTGCGTCCGGCGCTTCACGGGCCAGCGCCAGGAGCAGGCGCTCGGTGGCGGTGAAATTGATTTCGAAAGCGCGCGTGAAATCCCGATCGACCAATCCGGTGCCGGCATCAGAGCCGCGTGCGGTCGTCGCGCCGGCCAGATGAAACACGACGTCGGGCCGGATGCGCCTGATCCGATCGGCAATCGCATCGTCAATAAAGTTGACGACCGCGATGTCGCACGACGGCCGGACGTCGTCGATGCGACGAAAATCGCTTTCGGCTCTGACGATGAGATACGGCCGCGCTCCGGCGGCGACGAGCCGGCGCACAAGGTGCGACCCGATGAAACCGGTGCCACCGGTGACGACGACGCGCGCGTCGCGGAGCGTGTCAACCATGCTGCGTGCGCGGGGATATCACTCGCGGCTCGGGGATCGGCAACACGAACTGTCCGCCGCGGCGCCCGTACTCCTGCTGCTGTCGCATGATTTCGTCTCCGAAGTTCCAAGCCAGAATCAACAGGTAGTCCGGCTGATCTTCGAGCACTCGCCCCGCCGGCACGACCGGAATGTGCATCCCCGGCGAGTAGAGTCCGTGTTTCAGCGGATTGCGATCCGCGAGATAGGCGAGCGTGTCGGGTCCAATCGCATAGTAGTTCAGCAGCGTGTTGCCCTTCGCCGGCGCGCCGTAACCAGCGATGCGGCGACCTTGCGCGCGAAACCCTGCGAGCATGCCGGTGAGCGTGCTGCGGATCCGCTCGACGCGCCGCGCGAACGCGTCGTACCTCTCCGCCGAAAACAGACCGGCCGAGTGCTCGGCGTCAAGCCATGCCGACACATTCGCCGTCGGCTGCGCGCCCTGTCCGCGGCGCCGCCCGAACACCCTCATCGAGCCGCCATGGACCGGCAGCCGCTCCACATCGACCACCACGAGATCGAAGAACGCGAACGCATCCGCGATCGATTTCACGCTGAACTCGGACAGATGCTCGTGGTACACGGTGTCGAACTCGTTCTGCGCGATCAAGTCGGCCGCATGCGGCACTTCGATGACGAGCGTGCCGTCCTTGTCGAGCAGCAAGAGCACGGCCGCCAGGAATCCGTGCAGATCGTCGATGTGGTTGAACGTGTTGGTCGTCGTGATCACGTGCGCCGCGCCGTGCGACGACCGGACCGCGAGCGCCGTCTCGCGATTGAAGTACTCGTTGATCACGTCGACGCCGCGGGCCCGCGCCAGATCGCTCAGGTTGCTCGCCGGCTCGATGCCGACGCCGCGGCCGCCCTGCTCGCGGAGTTTCGACAGGAACAACCCGTCGTTGCTGCCGATATCGACGACCAGATCCTGCGGCGACCGCGCCAGTTGATGCCGGACCAGCGCCGCCAGCGCGGCAAAGTGCTCGTGCATCGTCTCCGACGCGGACGGCACGTACACGTATTCGCGAAAGAAGCCGTGCGGAATGACGTTCGGCACTTGAATCAGACCACACGCCAGGCAGGCGTGGGCATCGAGCGGAAATCGCGCCTCCGGCTGTCCGATCTGATCGCGGCGCAGAAACGCGTTCGCCGGCGGATGATCGCCGAGTCTGAGGAAAATGTACAGACGCGCGCTCTTGCAGGCGCGGCACTCGATCATCGGCGCCATTGCGAGATGAAATCAAGGACGGACTCGACCATATAGTCGGCCATCACGTCGGTGATGCCCGGGTAGACGCCGATCCACAACGTCCGCTCCGCGACCAGGTCTGTGACTGCGAGATCGCCGACGACGCGGTGGGAAATTCGCCGATAGGCGGGCTGGCGCAGGAGGTTGCCGCCGAACAGAAGACGTGTGGCGATGCGCCGCGACTCGAGAAACCGCACGAGCTCCTGGCGGCCGAACGGCGCGCCGGGTCTCACGGTGATCGCGAAGCCAAACCAGCTCGGATCGCTCTGCGGCGTTGCGTGCGGCAGGACCAGAAATTCCTCGGCCGCCGCCAATCCGGCGCGCAGGCGGCGCCAGTTCCGGCGTCGCGCGCCGATGAAGCCGGGCAGCTTGCGGAGCTGCGATACGCCGACCGCGGCCTGCATGTCGGTCGCCTTCAGGTTGTAGCCGATGTGCGAGTAGATGTATTTGTGGTCGTACCCCAGCGGCAGATCGCCGAGCTGCCACTCGAATCGCTTGCCGCACGTGTCCGCTTTGCCCGGCGCGCACCAGCAGTCGCGGCCCCAGTCCCGGAACGACTCCACGACCCGTTTGAGTTTCGGCTGGCTCGTGAGCACCGCGCCGCCTTCGCCCATCGTGATGTGATGGGCCGGATAAAAACTCAGCGTGGCCAGATCGCCGAACGTGCCGGTGTGCTGCCCGCGATACTGGGCGCCCAGCGCGTCGCAGTTGTCCTCGATCAGCCAGAGATCGTTGGCGCCGGCGATGGCGCCGATGGTCTCGAGATCGAATGGATTGCCCAGCGTGTGGGCGAGCATGATGGCGCGCGTGCGGGGGCCGATCGCGGCCGCGACCGCAGCAGGATCGGCGTCGTACGTGCCGAGCTGGATGTCCACGAAGACCGGCGTCACGCCGTTCTGGATGAGCGGGTTGACCGTCGTCGGAAAACCCGCCGCGACGGTCACGACTTCGTCGCCGGGCACCAGTCGTTCGTCGCCGAGGGTGTCGGACGTCAGAGCCGAGACGGCCAGCAGGTTCGCCGACGAGCCGGAGTTGCAGAGCGACGCGTGGCGAACGCCGACGATGCGGGCGAGATCGTTCTCGAAACGCTCGGCAAATGCTCCGGCCGTCAGCCAGAAATCCAGAGTGGCCCGCGTCAAGTGCGCGAGGTCGTCGGCGTCGAACACGCGGCCGGACACGGGTACCGGCGATTCGCCGGGTACAAATGGCGCCGGCCGAAAGGCGGCGTCATGGTACTCGGCGACCTTCGCGAGAATGTCGGCGGTCAGCGCTTCGAGATCCGCCGCGCCGGCTCTTGGGTCATGCGACATCCGGCGTCGTCTTCTGAAAATACCGGCGGTACCAGTCGATCGTCTCGGCCAGGGCCTCCTCGCGGCGGTGCCGCACGGACCAGCCCAGCACGCGCTGGGCCTTCGCCGAAGACAGAGACTGGCGAGGAATCTCGCCCGTTGCCTGGTTGTGAATCTCAGGCGCCAGATGCTCGCGGTGCGTCAGCCGCTGCAGGCTCGCCACGATGTCGAGGACCGTCGCGGGCGCGTCGTCGCCAAAGTTGAACGCCTCGCCGCGCACGCCGTCGCGGCCGACGTGGGCGGCGAGACACAGATAGGCCGCCACCGTGTCCTTGACGTAGAGATACTCGCGGACGTACGTCCCGTCGCTCCTCACGATCGGACGCCGATCGTGCAGGAGGTCGCGGATGGTGCCGGGAACGATTCGGCTCCAGTTCAAATCGCCTCCGCCGTAGACATTGCCGCAGCGCGCGATGGCAACCGGCAGCCCGTAGGTGTGGGCATAACACTGCGCCAGCATGTCGGCGCAGCTCTTCGAGACTTCGTACGGATGCCGGCCGAGCAGTGGAGCCGTTTCGGTGTACGGCAGCGCCTGCTCGCCGTAGGCTTTGTCACTCGACGCGACGACGACGCAGCGGACGAGATCCGACTGCCGCCGGCACGCTTCGAGCAGGTTGTAGGTGCCGCGGATATTGGCTTCGAATGTGTAGAGCGGCGCGTGATGCGCGGCGCCGACCAGCGTCTGCGCGCCGAGATGAAACACGGTGTCAACGGCGTGCAGCCGGATCGCGCGCTCGAGCGTCGCCAGATCCTCGAGCGCCCCAGAGACAACGGCGACACGCTGGATGTCGCCGCTGCGGAAGAGCTCCGTCTGCGGATCGGCGTCGAGCACGAGAGCGGCCACGTGTGCGCCCGCTTCGAGCAGCTCGTGCGTGAGCGCCGAGCCGACCATGCCGGTGGCGCCGGTGACGAGCACGCGCCGGCCGGCCAAGGCCGCCTGGTGAGTCATGCCGTGTGACGGTGCTTCCAGACCGCCCATGGCGCGCGCTCCTCTTCCCACAGCGTGTTGAGCAGTCGGACGTCCCGCATCGTGTCCATGCACTGCCAGAAGCCTTCGTGTCGAAACGCGGCGAGCTGGCCTTCGCGGGCCAGACGCTCGAGGGCCTGATGCTCGAAGATACTCGCGTCGCCGTCGAGGTACTCGAGCACCTTCGGCTCGAGGACGAAGAAGCCGCCGTTGATCCATCCCCCGCCGGCTTGCGGCTTCTCGCTGAAACTGCCGACGAGATCTCCGTCGAGCTCGAGCGCGCCGAAACGGGCCGGCGGCCGCACGGCGGTGACCGTGGCGAGGCGGCCATGCGATCGATGAAAGGCCAGCAGATCGTTGACGTCCAGCCCCGCGACGCCATCGCCGTACGTCATCAGAAACGTGCCGTCCGACAGCCACCGCGAGAGACGCTTCAGGCGTCCGCCCGTCTGACTCTCGAGGCCGGTGTCGATGAGATGCACGAGCCAGTCCTCCCGGTCGCCGTCGTGTACGTGCACGCCGCCGCCGGCCAGATCCACCGTCAGGCTGTTGCGCAGGCGCGAGTAATCCAGGATGAACGACTTGACGACCTCCGCCTTGTAGCCGAGGGCGAGCACGAACTCGTTGAATCCGGCGTGGCCGTAGATTTTCATGATGTGCCAGAGAATCGGCATCCCGCCGATCTCCACCATCGGTTTCGGTCTGGACGTCGTTTCTTCGGCGAGGCGCGTGCCCGCGCCTCCGGCGAGAATCACCGTCTTCATCATCGTCACCACGTCACGTCGTTCCCGTCCGGCGCGGTGCGCCGCGGCAACGTACAATAGCATCCCCTCGGGGCAAACCCGTGGAAGGGAGCGTCCATTGTGCACGTCGGCGTGAGCGCCTGGCGCTTGTCCGGCCCGCGCCTCGGCATCGGCCGGTATATCGAGTACCTCCTCAAATACTGGACCACGATGCTCGAGCCGGGGGACCGCGTGACGGTCTTCCTGCACGATCCGCTCGAGCGCGACGCGCTTCGCCTGACGCAGGCGTTCGACACCCGCGTCCTCCGGCCGAAGATGACCAACGCGCTCTGGGAAAACCTGCTGCTGGCGCGCGCCGCGCGCGATGTCGACGTGCTGTTCGGACCGAGTTACACGCTGCCGCTGACCTATCGCGGTCCGTCGGTCGTCGCCATCCACAGCGTCGACGAGGCGCAGCCCGGCGCGCAATCGCTCTGGCACCGCCTGACGTACTCGCAGAAGTACCGCCTGAGCGCCGAGCGGGCGGATGCCGTGATCGTCAACGCGCACTCGACCGCCGAGCGCGTGCACGCCGTCTACAAGATTCCGATGAACCGGATCGAGACGATCTGGCTCGGCGCCGACGACGAGTTTCGTCCGATCGATGATGCGGCGCTCGTCGCGGCCACCCGGCGCCGGCTGGTGGGCGCCGATCGCCCCTACGTGCTGTTCGCCGGCGGTTTGTCGCGGCGCCGGAACGTGCCGATGCTGATCGAGGCGTTCGCCCTGCTCAAGAAACGGCACAGCCTGCCGCACGCGCTGCTGCTGTTCGGCGCGAACCGCGACAATATTCCGTATCGCGAGATTGCCGCGCGCTGCGGCGTCGCCGACAGCGTGTTCCAGACGGACGGCGTCGTCGCGGAGCATCGCGAGCTCGTCGCCGTCTACAACGCCGCGGATGTCTACGTCCTGCCGTCGTCGTCGGACGGGTTCTCGCTGACGCTGGCCGAAGCGCTCAGCTGCGGCACGCCCGTGGTGACCGTCAACCGCGCTGCGCTCGGCGAAGTGGCGCTCGGCTACGCCATCACGATCGACGAACCGGAGCTCGCGGCTTTGACCGACGCCATCGGCCGCGTGCTGACGGAACCGGAGACGGCGCGCGCGCTCCGCGCCAAAGGGCTCGAGCGGGCGCGCGACTTGCGGTGGGACAAGACGGCGCGGCGCACCCTCGGCGTTCTGCGCGACGTCGCGGCGCGCCATCCTCACCGGGCGGGAAACACCCGCTCAGCGCTCCCGTCGTCCTGACGAGGTGAGCCAGACGGTCTCGCCGGTGGCGCCGCTGTCGTAAGCCGCGAAAACCAGCCGAAGCATCTCTCGCGCGTGTTCAGCTGCGGCGAGCGGCCGAACGGGCTGGCGCATCTCGGCGAGGAATATTCGCAGGTGATCGGCGGTTGCCGACGCGAACTCGTCGTGCCGGCTCGAGCAGTACGTCCGTGACTGGCCGTTGACCTCGGCCCGCGCGAGTCCGCCCTTGACGAGACCGAAATTCGTCACGGGCCGGCGCGCCTGCCGCGACCATTCCACGCTGAATCTGGCGACGCCGCCGAGCGACAAACGCAGTGAAGCCCGTTCGCAGTCGAGCCGCAATTCGAAATACTTTTCCGGCGCGTGGGACACGCGGTTGAACGACAGCGCGGCGATTCGCTCATCGGGGAAGCGCAGGACTGTATTGACCACGACGTCCGAGGCATGGGTTGGGATTTGCGGGATGTGGGCGTTGATCGAGACCGGCCTGGCGTCGAAAAACAGTGACGCCAGGTCGAACGCGTGCGTGCCGAATTCGTACAGCACGTTCTGCGTCAGCCCGCTCCGCCAATTCGTCTCGTGCTCCGGCGGATGGAACATCCGCTGCCAGCCCTGCAAATAGAACAGCCGCCCGAACTCGCCACGCTGCAACCGCTCGAACGTCTCGCGATAGAAAGTCATGTACCGGTACTGGTTGTTGATCCGCACCAGCAGGTTCTTTGCGCGAGCCGCCTCGATCACGCGGTCGGCTTCGTCGAGCGTCGCCGTGAACGGCTTCTCGCAGAAGACGTGGACGCCGCAGTCGATCGCCTGCAGGCACACGCCGGCGTGCGCGTCGGGCGGCGTGCCGACGATGAGGACGTCGGGCCGGGTGGTGAGGAGCATCTCGTCGACGCTCACGAACGTGCGGGGGAGCGAGAACTTCGAGGACAGCCGTTCGCGCGCCGCCGGATCCGGATCGCACGCGCCGACGATCTCGATCTCCGGTACGGCGCGGCAGGCGGGCAGATGGATGCGATCGGCCACGGCTCCCAGCCCGGCCACAGCGACGCGCACGCTCATGAATCGCCGAGGTTAACGCATAATCGTCGCCGGTGCTGAAGAACCTGCTCACGCTCAGCACGGGCGAATTGCTCGCGCGCGGCATGCATGCGCTGGCGTTCGTCCTGTTGGCGCGCGCACTCGGCGAGGTGGCGCTCGGCCAGTTCGGCCTGGCGACCGCCATTACGTCGTACGCGCTGCTGGTGGTCATGCAGGGATTCGACGTCATCGCGATGCGAGAGGTCTCGCGCGAGACCGGCGAGCTGCGGACGTACGTGCGGCAGATTCTCGGACTGCGGGCGCTGCTCGCCGCCGCGGCGGGCGCGGCGATCGGCGCCTACGTGCTCGTCTCCCGCGGCGACGTGACGACCGGCCGCCTGCTGCTCGTGCTCGGTCTGTCGTACGCGACCAACGCGATGTCGCCGCGATGGACGTTTCTCGCGATCGAAGAGTCGCGGCCCCTCGCCGTGGCCGGTCTGTTGTCGCAGGCGTGCTTTCTGCTGGCGGCCGCACTCATCCGTTCGTCGGCGCAGGTGCTGTGGGTGGCCGGCGCGCAAGTGGCGGGCGAAGCCGTGGCCGCGACGTTTCTGTTGTGGATCCTGTGGCGGCGGTACGGTCCGCTCACACCGGCGTTCGATCGCACGTTCGCGGCCGCGCTGATGCGTCACTCGTGGCCGGTGACGCTGAGCCTCTGGCTCGGCAACATGTTCTACAACTTCGACGTCGTCATGCTCGGCGCGATGGGGAAGGGCGTCGAGATCGGCATCTACCTCGCGTGCTATCGATGCGTGACCGTCTTCACGCCGCTGCTCGCCGCTTTCCAAAACTCGGCGCTGCCGTGGCTGGCTCGAAGTTACCCAGACTATCAGAGCGTCCGGCGCCGCCTGTATTGGCTGACCGTCGCCGCAACCGCGGTGTTGGGCGCCGCCGGACTGGTCATCGGCGTCGGGGCGCGCGACCTTCTGACGCTGCTCTTTGGTGCGAGTTACGGCGGCGGCGACCGAATTCTGCGAGTGCTGGTCTGGGTGCTGCCGCTGCAGGGCGCGCGGGCGCTTTTTCGCCAGCTGCTGCTGACGTATCACCTGCAGCGAACCGACACGAGAAATGTCTCACTCGCGGTCGTGACGAATATCGTGCTCGACTTCGCGCTGATTCCGCGGTTTGGGGCGCTTGGGTGTGCCATCTCGACGGTGTGTGCCGAAACCGTGTTTCTGGCCTGCTCGGCGATTTCGGTTCGCAGGAGCATCAGCCGCCGGCCCGTTGGTTGAGCCGGCCGGCCGCATGCGGCCGCGTGCTATCGTGCTCTTTGAATGAACACCGTCACCCGGGTGGCGCGTCACCTGCGCCTGACGCGCCAGACGTTCGCGTCGCCCGACGATCCCGGGACGCCGCCCTTCCTCATCCTGTTCATCAACTCGATTTGCAATCAGACCTGCGAACACTGCTTCTACTGGCAGAATCTGAACCGCAAGGACGATCTCACGGTGGACGAGCTTCGACGGCTGTCGAACAGTCTCGGCCGGATCGAAAACCTCAATCTGTCGGGCGGCGAGCCGTTTCTGCGGCCGGAGTTCGCGGAGATCTGCGGCTTTTTCATCCAGACGAATCACGTCAAGCAGATCTATGTGCCGTCGAATGGATCGATGACGGATCGCACGATCCGCTCGCTCGAGCAGGTGTTTCGCGAGCCGTCGCTCGAGCTGTTCGCCGTCGAGTTGTCGCTCGACGGCATGCCGGCCTACCACGACGGCTTTCGGGGGATGAAGCACGCGTTCGATCGCGCGATGGCGACCTATGACGCGCTCGCGGAGCTGCAGAAACGCGAGCCGCGCCTGCGGATCCACGCGATTTCCACGGCGACCGAGTCGAATCTCGCCGGCCTTCGCGAGCTGACGACCTTTCTCTTCGAGCGGTGCCCGGCGATGGATCATCACAACCTCGCGCTGATCCGCGGCGAGCGGAAGAACCCGTCGCTGCGAGGGCCTGCGCTCGAGGCGTATTCCGAGCTCTATCGCTACGTCCGCAGTCTCTGGGCGCCGCGCGAGTCCACGCGGTATGGCGCCATTGTCGAGCCCATGCTGCAGTGGGCCAAGATTCAGACGGCCGAGCGGCGCGAGCAGGTGATTCCCTGTCAGGCCGGAAAACTGAGCGCCGTCGTGTACTCGAACGGCGACGTCAGCGTGTGCGAATCGCATCCGCCGATTGGCAATCTCAGACAGGCGTCGTTTCCCGAGATCTGGCGATCGCAGGCCGCGCGCGATCTCCGCCGGTCGATTGCCGCCAAGGCCTGCTACTGCACGAACGAAGTGTTTCTCTGGCCGAGCATCACGTATCAGCCGGCGCAGCTGCTGAAAGTGATGCTGCGATCGAAGCCGTGGCAGCAGCCCGAGGCGCTTCCGTCAACGGCCGGCCAGAACTCGTAGCCGCGGTCCAAAGATCAATACCGCCGATCGGACGAGAGGCAGTCGCCTGATCGCGTTGTAGACGCGCAGCCCGGCCCGCAGCGCGCGGCGTCGTGAGTGCGGCGCGACGAGCAGCGCCGCCTCGATCGCCACGTCTCGATATCCGGCATCGCGAACGATCCGCCCGAGCTCGCGCGCGCTCGGAATGCCGAGGTGATACGGATGCAAATCGCGCCGCCGCCAAGCCACCCATTTCGCCTGCCATCTTCTCGGCAGATACCCGACGCCCCACAGGCGGACGTTCGGTTCGAGCCCGGGCCAAAATCGGTTGTTCGACGTGCACAGCAGCCGGGCGCCGGGCGCCGATACCCGGTGGGCTTCGCGAAGGACGCCGCGCGGATCGACGGCGTGCTCCACGAGATCGTTCGCGACGACGATCTGGAATTGCTCGCCGGCAAACGGCAAATGTTCGGCGTTGGCGCACACGAGCACGGCGGCGACGCCCGCTTCGCGCATCCGCGCCTGTCCAATCACCAGCCAGCGAAACGCCACGTCCACGCCCACCAGTTGGCGATTCGCACCGGACGCGGCAATCAGCAGCGCGCCGGTTGAGCAGCCGACGTCGACGAGCGCGACGGGTTGGTGCGGCGACGCGGAGAGCACATCCGAATCGCGCAGGACCGCGCGAGCGATCTCGACTTCGGCGAGCGCGTGTGCCGTCCATCGCTCGGCCAAATCAGGCGGATCATCTGGCGTCGTCTGGTAGTAGTAACGCAGCAGCGCGGCAAACGTCAGGTGGCGGGCTTCGCGAAAGAGCGCCTCGCCTTTTCGCCGGTCGTCTTCGAGGCCGATGTATGGACCGGCATGAAGACGGAAATCCGGAATGCCGCAGCAGACGGGATAATCTGCATCGCAGCGCGGGCACCGATACCGATCCGGCAGCGAGTCGACGGCTGCGCGGCACCGTGGGCAGACGAACGCCGGGCCGCTGCCGATCGCCGTGGGCATTCGTCAGTACACGACGACGAAGCGTCCGTCTCGTGTGGCGGCGACCGCCGCGACATCTCCGGCGGGCGCACTGGCAACCCGTCCAGCGTCGTCTGCCGGCCGGCCGGTCTTGTTGAAGATCTGCCAGGCGATGACGGTGCCGCTCGCGGCTGTGGTCTCGGTCCACGCGAGAAGCGTGTGTCCGAGAGCGTTGCCCGCGACGGCGGGATACTTTCTGTGTCCAGCCGGTCCCGGCGGAGCGATCCCGTTCGACGCCGATCCTGCGACGTTCGCGATCGCGATCCACTGCACTTGACCTGCCGTCTCCCAAGCCGCCAACGTTCCGGCGGCGCTGCCGGACAGCGAGAACGTGCTCATCGGACAAGCGGAGAGCGTCCAGTCCTGAAGCTTCCGGCTGGAAAACGTCGCGCCATGGTCGTGCGAGGTCAGAAGATACGTGTCTCGATGCACGTCTTCCGCCGCCGAGCGGTACAGCACGTAGAGCGCCCCATCACGGTCGGCATATGCGCGCAGGCCGCAACATTCGCACGCGCCCGTGGCAATGTCCGACGCCGCCTGCTCGCGGCCGAACGTGCGGCCATCGTCCGTGGATCGGGTGATCCAGACGCGCCGTTTGCCTTCAGCTTTCTCGCCGGGGGATTCGGCGTGCCACGCGACGTAGACGTTGCCGGCGGCATCGGCGGCCACGGTGTCGCCGTCGAGTCCTGCCGACGCGGCTTGCACGACATTGTGTTCGGGCTCGAATCCGGTGTGTGCGTCGTTCATCCGCGCGTAGACGACGTGAGGCAGTCTCGGGGGGAGGCCAGGCGTCGGCTCCGAGGTGTTCCACACGACGTGCACCCGTCCGCCGCGTCCGACCGCGAGTTGCGCGCCGCGCACCGCGCCCGCGGCGCGCGCATTGCCGCTGTGCGTGTTGACGCGGATCGACGGCGAAAAATGGCCGGCGGCGTCGAGGCGCGCATAGAACAGATCGCCGTGCGACGGATCGCCCTTGAAATACACGACATGGATTCCGCCGTCGGCATCGACAGCAGCCTGCGGCGCAAAACCGGCGTCCGGCACGCGAATCGCCGTGACGCTCGCGGGCGCCATTGGGGCTGATTCACTGCGCCTGACGGACGGCGCCGCTACCAGCGCCAGGCCGGCAGCCGCGAGCACAAGGCGGCCGATCATCGCGGCTCTTTGACCTCTTCGATCTTGGAGACCGTGATCGTGTCGCCCTTCAACTCGCCCGTCAACTGGACCGTCTGACCGGCGTGCGCCGTGAGATCCGCGAACTTCTGGTTGCCAATCTTGTAGATCTTCTTGTCGACGACGAGGATGAACTGGGCGCCCATGTTCTTCACGCAATCGAGCATGCAGGCGCGTTCCTTGTCGGGTGTGCCGCCTCTGCCGGCGTGATCGGTGCGGCACATCGAGTCCGTGATCTTTCCCGTCCACGTCTGTGGCGCCGCCGCGGCAAGGCAGGCGAGACCCGCGAAAGCGCCGAAACTCACAACGGCCATGACGGCCCGCAGTCGCTGAAACATCTGCATGGTCCTTTCACCGCCGGGGCGCATCCGCACCGGCTCTCGTCTCATCGTAACAGCGCCGGCGGCGCGGCGACGCCGGGAATCGGCTTGACTCCCCGGATGCGGTAGAGGCCATATCGCAGTCCCCGCTCCGGCACCTCGGCGACCGGCTCGAGGACGAATCTGGATCGCATCGCACGGCAGAATCCGCTCTGAACGGCATCGCCGATCGCGCACCAGAAGTTGTCGTGAAAATACACCGGATGATTCGGCTGCGATGTGATCTCGGTGCGCACGAATTCCTCATCCGTTGCCGCCAGCGACATCTGCGCCGCGTTCGTGCCCCACAGCAGGAACATCGAGGGATTGTGTGTGAGCACCAGGCCGTCAGCCGGCACAAGCCTGGCGAACGCGCGCGCGTCGGCCACGTCCGTTCGAGCGGCCCATCCGTCCTCGCCGACGGCATGGACCAGCGGCACGAACCACAAGAACTGAAGCGCGAGTGCGGTTGCGATCGCAACGGGCCAGCCCCGCCAGCGGATCCGCTGCCCCAGCGCCGAGATGCCGAGACCGCCGAGCCATGCCACCGGCGGATATGTCAGCAGCGAGTAGCGCACGTCCGCCCCATAGTTGTAGCTGCCGGCATAGAACGACAGATACGTGCCCCACATCAGCAGGAAATAGATGGCGGCCACGCGCGTCAGACCGTCGCGCCGGTGCGTGACGACGCCCCAGACGGCGAACGCGGTCGCCATCGCCGGAAACCGGATGTTCGAGAAATAGAACGGGCCGTTCACGCGCAGGTTGTTCCAGAGAAAGGCGAGCGAGATGCGATCGCCCGTGCTGCCCCAGGGCTGACGGCGCTCCGCGAGAATGTGCAGGCCCAGCGGCGACGCCAGGACGACCGCCAGCAGCGCGCACACGGACACCTGCGTCCGGCGGACCTCGTCAGGCGCGCCCGTCCAGATGATTGCGACGACAATGGCGGCGATGAGCGGCGACTCGGGACGGAACTGACACGCATAGACCGTGCAGACCGCCGTCCAGACCAGGGCGCTCGTTCTGCGCGAGCGAACGAACCACGCCGCGCAGAGTACCGCCCACACCGACGTGATCGTCGCGCTCGGCTCGACAGCGGCGGTATTGCCCCACAGGAGCGCTTCGGGCATCAGCGCCGAGAGCAGCGCAGCGAAGATCGCGGCCCACGCGTCGGAAAACAGCAGCATCGCCGCCGCGAAGATCACGAGCGGCAGCAGCGCGGTGCACGCGTTGTTGACATGCCAGGCGACGACTTCCCGCACGCCGGCGACGGCATAGGCGACGCTGAGCAGCTGCGGATACCCATCGGGCTGCTTGTTGTACTCGGCGCGCGCGCATTGGAGCCGGCCGCGCTCGATCACGCCGTCGTTGCACATCTCGGCGCGGTGCCGATCGGTCAGGTTCTGGCCGATGTGCTGATAAATCAGTTCGTCATAGAGAATCCGGTTCGTCCGCGGCGCGACGAAGACCACAAGGGCGAGCGCGACCAGACCGGAGGCGATGGCGGCGGCCCACGCGCCCGGCGGAGCCGCCAGGTGTTTCACCAGGCGCGGCAGCTCCCAGACGCTGAGCGCGGCGGCCAGCCAGAACAGCACCTCGAGTTGCCAGAACTGCAACGCGGGCAGCCACGCGATGAACCCATCAGCCATTGGTCGCTCGTACCGCGAGGAATGGACCGAGTCGCAGCGCATCGGCGCCGCTCCGGATGAAGACGTCGACAGCCTCCGCCGGCGTGCAGACCATGGGCTCGCCGTGAATGTTCAAGCTCGTGTTGAGAACCGCGCCCAGGCCGGTTCGCCGCCGCATCGTTCGAAGCAGCGCGGCAAAATCTCCGGTGTCGTCGTCGGACACGACTTGCGGGCGGCACGTCCGATCGATGCCGGTCACGCCCGCGAGTCCGGCATGACTCTCGCCGCGTACTTTGTACGTCATTGTCATGTACGGGTTCGGCGCGCCGGTCCAATCCTCGAAGCT